>OHAI01003253.1_pt1 | contig 11170 bp, 8 predicted proteins | sample 1577091 | NCBI WGS metagenome assembly OHAI01 (sample SAMEA3541548, study PRJEB24748) | human gut metagenome | biome: human gut; feature: human-associated habitat; material: faeces | place: China | collected 2012
TATTAAATTTGCCGTAAATAAGGATAAATTTTTAAAAATATATTATACTTTATCGAGAACGGTTATTGTAATTAATGTTAGTCAGATGTCAATGTATGCTTATGGATGGGAGAAGTAATGATAAAAGGTATATTGTTTGATAAAGACGGAACTCTTATTGACTTCTTTTCAATATGGCCGGAGATAGGTAAGAGAGTAATTCCTGCGTTCCTTACATTAAATGGAATAGAAGATAAAAAAATAGAAGAGGCCCTTTTTATAAGTATCGGACTTCATGAAGGTATTGTTGATCCTAAGGGTGCGTTTGCATATAAATCATATACTGAAATAGCAGATGATATATGTGAGTGTCTTGGCAGATATGGCATAAATATGACTGTAATGGGAATATATCAGCAGATTAAGGATATGTTTAACGACACTATGAGAAATGCCAATATGAAATATATCACATTTACTGACACACCTGAGCTGATGAGAGATTTAAGAGAAGACGGCTTAAAAATAGGCCTTGCCACATCTGATATTGAAGAGTCGGCCAATAAAACTCTTAAGGAACTGGAAATATTTGAATATTTTGACTATATCGGAGCAGATGACGGAGTAAAACAGGCTAAGCCGGCTCCCGATATGTACGTGGAATTTATGGAAAAAACCGGACTTTCAGCTGATGAAATTGCAGTGGTTGGAGACACATGCAATGACATGTTATTTGGAAAGAATAATGGCGGAACTTCAATAGGAGTTTTATCAGGCGTAAGTTCAAAAGAAGATTTAGAAGAAATTGCGGATTACATTATTGATTCAGTAGAGGAATTACCTGAGTTAATAGAGCAATTAAACAATAAATAAACAGATTAAGTTAATGTTTGATTGGGGGTGAACATATGAGTAAAAAGATTAAGAACACTTTAAAGCGCGGGCTCACACTCAGCTTGGCGGGAGGAACTGCAGTAACAGGAGTAGCTGTAGCAATGGGTACAAGCGTTGTAACTACATATGCGGAGACATTATCAAATCTTAAGCAGGTATCAGTAAGTAACGGCTGGTATACATTTGCAAGTGTACAGGATGAGTCATATGTGCTTGATATAAATGGTTCAGGTAAGAACAGTAACCTCAGATTATATAAGAAGAATGATTCTGAGAATCAGAAATTCTATATTGAGTCTGTAGGAAATAACGAATACAAGATTAAGACAGGTGCAAGTAACGGAAGTTACGTACTTAATGCCGTAAATGGCAATAATACTGCAGGTGACAATGTTAATCAGTATTCTTATGACGGCAGCATAAAAGATGAGAAGTGGAAAATTTACCAGGATGCATCAGGAAACTATGTATTTGTATCATCAACAGGTGATAAGGTATTAGACATTTGCGGAAAGAAAATGGCAAATGATACTAATATCTGGTTATGGGAATATTACGGAGCTAATACTCAGAAGTGGAAGCTTAATCCGATTAACGTTAAAGAAGGACAGGAAATAGCTGACGGTACATATACTATCGGCCTTGCTTCAAATAATAACTATGTATTTGACGTAAGCTACTGCAGTTCTAAGAACGGAACTAAGATTCAGCTTATGAACAGAAATGGCAATATTGCACAGCTGTTCAGAATAAAGTATGAAGGAAACGGCGAATATACAATTAACACCGGTGCGAGCTTATACAATTCAAGCGTAGACATATTAGGTGGTAATACAACTAATGCCACAATTAACCAGTGGGCTAACAACAGCCTTGCTCCTCAGCGCTGGAAGATTACAAAATCAGGAAATGGTTATGTATTCAGATCTGTTATTAATGAGAATCTCGTATTAGATGCTTCAGGAGCAAGTAATGGTGCATCACTTACTCTTGCAACATACAATGCAAATGATAATACTCAGAAGTTCACTTTAACTAAGGGAAGCGGATGGCTTATCAGTGGTGACAGAAAGTACTATTTCAATGAAAATGGTAATAAGCCTGAAGTCGGAATCGACGTTTCATACCACAATGGAACAATCGACTGGCAGAAGGTAAAGGATGACAACATTTCCTATGCAATCATCAGATCCGGTTACAGAACAGAAAAGACTGAAGGAAAACGTAACATCGGTAAGGATGTTAAGTTCGAGGAAAATGTTGCAAATGCTTCAAAGGTAGGCATGGAATATGGAGTATACTTCTACTCAACTGCGGTAACAATTGAAGAGGCTAATGAAGAAGCAGATGCTATTATTGCTGCATTAAAGGGTAAGAATCCTTCAAGAGGAGTATATATCGATATCGAATCAACAGTTGTGTATAACGCAAAATTCGGAAGTATATATAACTCTACAGCCAGAAGAACTATTACAGACGTTACTAAGAAAGTATGTCAGAGATTAAAGGATGCAGGTTACAGTGTAGGTGTATATGCAAGTGAGTCATATTTTAATAATGTTCTCTATACTGATGAGTTACAGGGATACATGTGGGTTGCAAGATACTACTCAAATACTTCAAACGATCAGAATACACTTGATCTGAACGGAAAATATCCTTACAAATACTGGCAGTATTCAAGTGTGGGAAGAGTTAACGGAATCAGCACAGCTGTTGATATGAATACAACAATAAGATAATAAATAAACCGTATTATAAAAGTAAGCCGTAGGCATAAAGCCTGCGGCTTACTTTTATATGAAAATCACACTGAAAATTGCATATTTAAGAGAAGTTTTAAATTTAAATAACTTGTTAAAATAGTACAATAATTGTTATAATAAAAAACAGTATTTGAGAGGAGATTTCATAATGGAAGAGAATATTATTGTTTGTAGAACAGCAGATGGAGATTTAATAGCATACGACAGCTTTGCAGATGCAGTTGCTAATGCAGTAGAGAACAGCGATAAGGATATCGCAGAGATTGCTATTACAGCCAACGATAACTACAAGTACATCGTAACAAGAAAGATCGGTAGAAAGGGTCTTCTTCTTCATGATGTTCTTGAAGATAAGGAAGCTACAGATGCAGAGAAGGAAGATGCAAGAAAGCAGCTTGACATCCTTGCAGATGAAATTGTTTCTGATTCAATTGCTACAATAAGAGATATGGAATCAGGCGTTAGAAACGAAGAAATTGACAGTATTGAAGTAGTATTCTACAAGGGCTCATGCGATAACATCTATGTTAAGACTCGTGAGTACTATGAGAACTACAAGAAGAGACAGGCATTAAGATAATATGGAAGAAAAAAAGGGTTTTGGAGATATCTACAATTCAACAGGTAATGCTGATGATGTAGAGACAGATGTTACAGAAGAAGTAGATTCAGCTGAATTTGTTGATCAGGATAATTTAAATGATTATGACAATACTGCTGAAGCTGCTGCTGAAGATGTTGATGACACATTTGATGAAGCTGCCTATGAAGAGAAGATATTGTATAGAAACAACTTTGAATATACAACACCTCTTCTTAAAGAGTTATACAAGGGTGTTTTAAAATGGGATAAGGCCAGAAGAGTTAATTCCATTTTCATTTACTGTATTCTTGCAGCAAACGTTGTTGCCAATATTATATTTGCAATAATGGGTGAAACAAGACTTTTACAGCTTCTCATTATTTCAATGGTTCTTCTTGGTGCTTTATCTGCATTCAAGTTATTGGAGCCAACAATTCTTGCAAAGCAAACATTAAGCGGATATCACAGAAGAATCGGCGAGCATATGATTTGCGAAACAGCATTTTCTGAAGATGAATTCACAATGGAAGATGTTACTCTTAACCAGGGTAAGCATTATTCATATGAGGAAATCACAAGAGTTAGAGAAACAGAGACATTTGTAGTATTACAGATTGGTAAGAAGGAAGTAATTCCTATCCATAAGTCTCAGTTCACAAAGGGAACTCTTGAAGGTTTCAGACCATTCCTTATTAAGCAATTAAGACCGGAATAATAATAAAAGCTATAAAAAGGCAATAAAAAAAGCGTGGTGCTAACACTACGCTTTTTTTATTTTATCAAATATTAAATCTGCTTTTGCTATATAAATATCTGTAGTTCAATTACATGGCATAAAAAAAAGGTACACCATAAGATGTACCTTTTTTATTTATTTAAAGATCATCGATAAGGGCTGTACTCTTAGCATATGCTGTACTACGGGCTTCAAAGAAGTCTGTCTTAACCATATTTGCATTAGAATACTGGACAACCCATTTCATATCCTCAGGCTCTTCATTGTGACCCTCATAGAGAGTTCCGTATCCAAGACCTGACCAGCGTAAGTTACCAAGATATAAAATGTAGTCTTCCACCATTTTTGAAGAAAGACCGGGGATGTTATCGCCTATTACGTACTTACCCCATTCAATTTCCTGTTCTACACCCTGATTGAGAAGATCCTTAATCATATTGATGTTTTCATCAGTAAAGAGTTCAGGCTCTTCCTTCTGAAGCTCAATGATTATATTTCTAAACAACCATAAATGTGTATTTTCATCTCTGTTGATATATCTGATTTCCTGAGCTGAACCCGGCATTTTACCGTTACGGCTTAAGTTATAGAAGAACATAAATCCTGAATAGAAGTAAATTCCTTCAAGGATATAATTGGCCATAAGAACCTTTAAGAATGTCTTCTTATCAGATGATGTAGTAAATTCATTGTAAATGTTTCCGATAAGAGTATTTCTGTCTAATAAATGCTTATCGTCCTTCCACTGATAGAGAATCTCATTTCTCTCCTCAGGAGAGCATATTGTATCAAGCATGTAGCTGTAGCTCTGGCTGTGAAGACTTTCCTGGAATGTTTGAATAGACAGGCAGAGGTTTACTTCATTTGCAGTGATATATTCACTGATTCTTGGAAGGTTAGCTGTCTGAATTGAGTCAAGGAAGATAAGGAAACTTAAAATCTTATCATATGCACTCTTTTCATGTACTGAAAGCTTTGGATAATCCTTAAGATCCTGTGCAAGACTGATTTCTTCAGGTACCCAGAAGTTATTCATAGCCTGTCTGTACCAGTCGCTTGTCCATGGATATTTAAGGTTATTAAAATCGTTAAGATTAGTAGTATTACCACCAATCATTCTTCTAAGATATATATCTGTATCTCCGTCAGGATTGAACAGAGGTCTTTTTGTTAATTTATCCATATGAATACCCCTTTCTGAATATCAGGTTGCACAACTCTCGCATTCTTCAACTTCGAGAGATTTAGAACGTACATAGTAAATTGTTTTTACGTCATTTTCCCAGGCCTTGATATAGAGATCAAGAACGCCACGCATTGTAAATTTATCTGTAATGTAGAGGTTCATGCTCTGAGCTTGGTCGATATGTCTGCTTCGTACGCCTGCAGCCTTAATACTCCATGTCTGATTGATTACATATGCTGATTTGTAGAACCAGTATGTCTCAAGGCTTAATTCAGGAGCAAGTCTTGGAAGCATATGTCCCTTCTTTTCCTCAAGGAAGAATCTGTTCATGACAGGGTCAATACCTGCACTTGTTCCCGCAATAATTGATGTAGATCCTGTTGGAGCAATGGCCATAAGATATGCATTACGCATTCCGTATTTTGCTACATTTTCCTTTAAAGTATTCCATTCATCTGAAGTGTAATTTCTGTCAGTGAAGTAATTACCGTTCTGCCAGTCACTTCCTTCGAAGTAATCGTAAGCGCCTCTTTCTTTAGCAAGTTCATTACTCTCTTCGATGGCATACATATTTATCTTTTCAAAGAGCTTATCAACAAATGCTAAATGTTCATCGCTTTCCCATACAAGCTTCTGCTTAGCTAACATATGGTGATATCCTGATACGCCAAGGCCAAGACTTCTGTATGTGCGGTTAGTAATCTTTGCGTAAGGTACAGGATATGAATTTAAATCGATAACATTGTCGAGAGCTCTGATTGCTGTATGAACAGTATCTCTCAATATCTCATCATCATTTAATGGGATATGACCGAGTGAGAGACTTGCTAAGTTACATACAACGAAGTCTCCCGGTCTTGTAGTAGTAACTACAACTGTATCTCCATTTTCTGTCTTAATCTCTCTGCTGATTGTTTCAATAGGAGCCATATTCTGGGCAATTTCTGTACAGAGGTTAGAGCAGTAAATGATTCCCTGATGCTTGTTAGGATTCATTTTGTTAACAACGTCTCTGTTAAATGCAAATGGTGTTCCTGTCTCAACTGCAGACTTTAAGATAAGTCTTACGATGTCTTTAACAGACATTGTTCTCTTGCTGATACGACTGTCGTTAATACAGTCAAGATATCTCTTTTCCCATTCTTCGCCGTAGTAATCTTCAAGGGCATATCCCTTTACAGAGAGAATTTCGTGTGGACACATCATGTACCAGTCTGCATCGATATTTTCCTTTGCAAGTCTCCAGAATAAGTCAGGATAGCAAATTGCAGGGAATACGTCATGAGCCTTTAATCTGTCATCACCGTTATTTGTTCTGAGTCCTAAGAATTCAGGGAGATCCTTATGCCATGTATCGAGATATACAGCAACAGCGCCCTGACGAACACCGAGCTGATCAACTGCAACTGCTGTATCATTTGCAAGTCTTATCCATCTGATAACACCACCGGCAGCACCTTCAAATCCTCTGATGGCACTTCCGCTTGCTCTTACCTTACCGAAGTAAAGTCCCATACCGCCGCCTGATTTACTAACCTGTGCGAAGTTGTCGATACTTCTGTAAATGCCTTCAAGGCTGTCAGGAACAGTATCGATGAAACAGCTTGAAAGCTGGTGGAATGGTCTTCTCGCATTTGAAAGAGTAGGAGTAGCCATTGTCACATAGAGCTTACTGAGTGTGTCATAGAATTTGTGTACCCACTTCATTTTGTCATTCTTTTCGTTCATAGCTAAATGAAGTGAAATACCAAGGTACATTTCCTGAGGACTCTCAAGAGGAATATTCTTTCTGCTTCTTATTACGTATCTCTTTAAAAGAAGCTCGAGTGCTGAATATGTAAATAATTCATTTCTTGACTCATCGATAAATGAATAAGCCTCTTCAAGTTCTTCACGGCTGTAATGTGAAAGAATATAGTCTCCGTAAAGTCCTTCATTAGTAAGGTATGAGATTTTCTCATAAAATGAATGGATACCATGTGACTCTTCAATTTCCTTAAGATTTGTTGAGAACTTAATGCTTAAAAGTCTTGCGGCAATATATTCCCACTTTGGAGCCTGCTCACTTGAAAGCTCTGCAGCGGCATAGATGAGGGCATCCATTGCCTCATCTCTTGTATCATTTGCCTTTACGAAGTTATTGAACTTATTGTTAAGGATTGAAAGTGAATATACTTCATCAGTAAAGTCGTTCTTTATCTTACTGAGAACATCAAATAATTTAGGAATTCCAACTTTCTCCGCAATTTCATATTTGATTTTACGGAGTTCTGTCTGCTTCTCACGGTATAAAATGTATTTCTTAGCCTCTGTTAAATATCCCTCTTTCATAAGGGCATATTCAACTGAATCCTGAATCTGTTCAACAGACCAGATTTCATCTGAATTAACAACAAGGTTGTCTACATATTCTACGATTCTGTCGAGTTTATCCTGCTCAATAGGTGTACCACATGCATCGAAGCACTTTGAAATGGCATGTGCTACCTTATGCTTATCGTATTCCTGTTTTTCATTGTTTCTTTTAATAATGTAAATCATTAATAACCCCTCATAATGAAATTAATTTGAAGACAGATATTCTTTAAGATCGTCTAATCGTCTTATAGTCTGCTTATAGCCGTCATTGTACATTGTAAGAAGCTTCTTTCTGTCTCTTTCCATCATATCGAAACCTTTAGTTGTTTTAGGTCTGAATACAAATAATTTTCCTTCGGCTTCATACTGTTCAAGTTCTTCTACAGTTTCATTGTAGTTATTTTTGAAATTGCTTAAGGCTTTAACAAGCTCAGTATTTTTATGGAATAAAGGAAGCAGATGTTTAATTCTGTTATTATCTTTCTTTCTGTAATATTTTTCCCTTGTGGATACAACAATAACCTTGTCGCAACCGTCCAAGAAAGCCTTTTTAAATGGAATAGGATCTGTTATTCCGCCGTCCCAGTACTGCTTTCCATTTAATGTTATTTTAGGGAAAAGAAGCGGCAGTGCACATGTTGCCTGAAGAGCAACCATGTTTTTGTCATTCGGATCAAAAGGAAAATATTCCGCTTTTCCGGTATCTGTATTTGTTCCTACACAAATAAAATCAACCCCGTTTTTTACGTATGCGTCATAGTCAAAAAGTATTAATTCATTTGGAACTTTGTTATATACAAAATCAAGACCGAATATAGAACGGTTATCCTTTTTAAACCAGTTCTTAAAGCTGAGATAACGTTTATCATCGCAGTATCTCATAATGATTTTAAGATTTCTTTTGTACTGTCTTGTGGCATATGATACGCCGTAGCCTGCACCTGCAGAAACACCAATCATATAATCAGTATAAATATGATTTTCCAGAAGGGCGTCAATTACACCGCAGGCAAATATAGTACGGTAAGCTCCACCTTCAAAAACTATTCCAACTTTCATAATTACCTCTGTATAAACACAATGTAGGGCCGAAACCTAATAATTTCATGCCTTTCCATTTTTGCATATTTGAAAAATTTATTCATCCAACAATGAGAATTGAATGTGTAATCCGTCCTGAGCATAAAATAAAAAGACCGCAAGAAATCATATTTTATTGCATTAGCGAATTTCTTTCCTGTACAATCAACATATTATACATAATCTGATATCAGATATATAAAGTTGTAACTTTAATAAATGCAGGCTGGTATTATCATTTAGATAATAAATTCGTAAGTGTTTTGGAAGGGCTGTGAATATGACCGATAACATTATTTTGACAATAGGATCCGATATAGAGGAAGTTGATCCTTTTGCATATAGTGAAAACAGGGATATTAAAGAGGTTTATGTACCGGAAAATGTGAAAAAAATTGGTGCCCATGCATTTTATAACTGCAGAAGCATGTACAAACTCACACTGGAAAATGCTTCCGTTGATATAGGTGACGGAGCATTTAAAAACTGTGAGCGCCTTAAGGAAATATCAATATATTATAAAAGCGGTGGCAATTTAAAGAGCCTTAAATCAATACTTGCGGATATACATACGGAAGTGAAGGTTCATATTTTTTATGAGGACGGAGAAGCTTCTTTAATATTCCCATATGGAATAGATAATTATGAAGAAAATACACCTGCAAGAATCATAACAGAAATCTCAGAGGGCTCAGGAAGTCTATACAGAGAGAGTATTTCAGCCGGAGAGATTAATTACAGGGATTATGACAAGACATTTATATTAGGAATGAATGTGGATCTCTACAGGGCAGGAATAAGAATAGCCATTGAGAGACTCTTATATCCGTATCATTTATCTGATAATGCAATGGTTAAATATGAAACATATGTTGTGGAAAATATCTGCAAGGCGGTTATTATGCTTGCTGAATCCGGAAGAAGAGAGGATGTGGAGAAACTCTTAGACATTTGTATAACTGACAAGAAAGCATTGTTGGAAATTATAGATATAATGCGTGAATCAGGTTATACGGATATACAGAGTCTGCTTCTTGAAAAATATAATAAGCTGTACGGACAGCAGAAAAAGAGATATGAATTTTAAAAACAGGTAACATAGATTAAAGGGAAAAGGAGATGGGGCGTTGAAAGAAACTTCTATGGACAGATACGCTTCTGTCGGAGAGGAAATTCTCAGAAATGTAAAAAAAGATCTGTTTATCGCAATGAGAGGAATGTTTGCAGTATTTAACAGATTTAAATTTATCCCGGATGCAAGGGTGAAGTTTATGGCAACGGATGGGGAAAATATATTTTTTAATCCCATGCTGCTTGTTCAGAAATATATAGAAGACCCTGTGTATGTTAACAGAGCATATCTTCATATCAGTATGCACTGCCTTTTCCTTGCACCATTTACAGGACCAAATGAAGAAAATCCTGACTGGAATCTGGCAGCGGACATTCACGCAGAATCAATAATAGATTCCATGGATATATCATGTGTATTAAGTCCTGAATCGGATATAAAGGAAAATGCATATAAGCGACTGCGCGAAAATGGCGATATTTACAGTATAAATTCTATATATAACATTATCAGGAAATGGCCTGAATCCGAAAAATACAAGTTGGCGGAGTATTTCTATACAGACGACCATGACTATTGGTACATAGTAACAGATGAGGAAAGTAAGGAATCTGATAAAAACGGAGATAAGTCCAATGAAAATGAACAAAAAGAAAATTCAGAAAATAACAAGAGCGATGATAGCAATAAGAATGACAACAAACCTGGTGAAAAAAATGATAAAACACAGGAAGGAATGTCAGGAGTTCAGGGAACTGATGAACATAAAGAATCTGATGCACATTCAGTTGCTTTAAGACGAGAAGCTCTAAAGAAAGAGTGGTCAGAGGAGGCGAAAAAGGCCAATGGTTTCTTTGCATCCTCTGGAATGGGAAACAGATTTAAACAACTTGCAAAGTCTTTAGACAATGCAGTTCAGAAAAGAATTTCCTACAGCTCATTTTTAAAGAAATTTATGAGCCTCCGGGAGGAAAATAAGCCTGATCTGGACAGTTTTGATATGGGCTTTTACAACTATGGTCTATCACTTTATAAAAATATTGCTCTTATAGAGGAGACGGAAGTTTCTGAAGAGGAAAGTATAGAAGGACTTGTGATTGCCGTAGATACATCAGGATCATGCAGCGGTCCGCTTGTGGAAAGATTTGTAAGCACCACATATGGCATTTTAAAAAGTGAAAATGTCATAAGAAAGAATACGAAAATCTATGTCATAGAATGTGACCATGTTATACAGAGAGTTTCCGTGGTAAATAAAAGCACGGATATAGATGGAATGTTCAGTAATTTTTCACCTAAGGGGTTCGGCGGTACGGATTTCAGACCTGTATTTGAATATGTAAATGATTTAATTATGAAAAGGGAGATAAAGTCTCTGAAGGGTCTCATTTACTTTACGGACGGCTTAGGCATTTATCCGAGGAAAAAGCCTTCATGGAGAAGTGTATTTGTATATTCTTCATATGAAAGTGCAGCGGATATTTTAAAAAATACTGACCAGACAAATGAATATACA
>OHAI01003254.1_pt1 | contig 11169 bp, 6 predicted proteins | sample 1577091 | NCBI WGS metagenome assembly OHAI01 (sample SAMEA3541548, study PRJEB24748) | human gut metagenome | biome: human gut; feature: human-associated habitat; material: faeces | place: China | collected 2012
AATTAAATCTTTTTATTTGCAAAAAAAATCATCCGATTTTGTTTTTTAATAAAATAAGTTTAATTTTGAAATGTATTCGAAACACAATCGAAACACAAACAAGTTATATTTGAAAAGTTTTTCAGACAGAAGCGACACGGTAAACAGATGGTTACCATATATATAACGGAAGATGCGAAGGCCGGCAAGGCCGCAAACGGAGACTTCGGGACGGAGTCCCCGACCGGGTCTTTCCGGGCCTTCGAGGTGTCCAAACAACCGGATTTACAAAACGCGGACAAATAAAAAAATTATAATCGAAGAACTTAAAATGAAAAACGTATTAAAGTATCTGTTACTGGCACTCATCGCCGTCTCGCAACTCTTCGCCTGCGGCGGCAGCGATGACGAAAAGACCCCCGCGGATAATTTCGACGTGCAATTCACGGTTCCGGGGTCGGTAGACGTCACCGAAGGCGGCGAGTGCACTTTCGCCGTAAGTGGGGGGGGGAAATCGCCCCTGACCACAGACACATTCATTCTTGAGTCAGACGCAGGCATCTCCTACGTCTGCCCCATCGTCAACACCTCTTCCGACAGTTTCACCGTACGCCTGGCCGACGGGTGTGAAACGGGTTACTACAAAGTCTTCGTCAAAAGAGACGCGCGCAAAAAATCGTTCGGAAGAATCTACATCAACATCGTCGAAGACATAGATTTCAAACCGGATGCAGGCACCACGGTCTACGGGATCGTGTCGTCGGCCGGCGTCGGCGTGGAGAACGTCGTGGTCTCCGACGGCGCGGAGGTGACCGTCACGAACGAGAAGGGCATCTACCAGCTCAAATCGGCCAAAAAGTGGGGATATGTCTTCATCTCCGTCCCGAGCGGCTACGAAGTTCCGTCCGTCGGGGTGCTCCCGCAGTTCCACCGCGCGCTCAAAAACAGCGCCGACGTCGTCGAACGGGCCGACTTCAAGCTCGAAAAGGTCGACGGACAGGACTCCTACAAGATCTTCATGCTGGGCGACATGCACCTCGCCAACCGAACGGGCGACCTGGGACAGTTCGCCCAGTTCACCTCCGACCTTACGGACTACATGACCCGCCACAAGGGCGAGAAGATGTATGCGCTCACCCTCGGGGACATGACCTGGGACCTCTACTGGTATTCGAACAGCTACTATTTCCCCCAGTACCTGAACACCGTCAACAGCCAGATCAAGAATCTGCAGATCTTCCACACCATGGGCAACCATGACAACGACTTCCAGACCAGGTCGGACTACGATGCGGCGGTCAAATATGTGGATCAGATCTGCCCGACCTACTATTCGTTCAACATCGGCAAGGTCCATTACGTCGTCATGGACGACATTGATTGCAGCAGCTACGACGGGAGCACTTCCCGCAACTATGTCAAGAGCCTCTCCGCCGAGCAGCTGGACTGGCTGGCGAAAGACCTGTCGCACGTGGACAAGACGACCCCCGTCGTCGTTGCCATGCATGCGCAGGTATTCTATCCAACCACATCGGGATTCAAGATCGACCATGATCCGGTCAACACCCAGCGGCTTTTCGACATCCTCGACGGATATACGGTCCGTTTCGTGACGGGGCATACCCACAAACTTTTCAACGTGACGCCCGACGCCCCGATCGTGGACGGGCATAACTTCCGGGAGTATAACTCCGGATCGGTATGCGCTTCGTGGTGGTGGTCCGGCAACCTCACGCCCGGAATCCACATCGGAACCGACGGAACTCCGGGCGGCTACGGCATCTGGGATGTCACGGGAACCGATTTCCAATGTCTCTACAAATCGACCGGATGGCCCGAAGAGTACCAGTTCCGCAGCTACGACCTGAACAACGTGCATTTTTCGATGGCCGACGTTCCGCTGATGCCTTCCGACATCTCCGCTTCGGTCAAGAACGCCTATATGCAATATGTCAACGCCTATCCGCAGAACAACGACAACGAGGTGCTGATCAACATCTGGAACTGGAATTCGGACTGGACGTTGAGCGTCGTCGACGAAAACCGCAAGACGCTGCCCTACACCGAAGTCTGGGCCTACGACCCGCTCCATATCGCAGCGCTCTCGGTCAAGCGGTTCAACAACGCGGGACTCAAGTCGACCCCGTCGTTCATCACCGACAAGTTCACGCACTTCTTCAAGGTGAAGGCGGACGATGCGGACACCGACCTTGTGATCACCGTCAAGGACGAATTCGGAAACGAGTGGACCGAAAACATGCAGCGGCCGAAAGCATTCTCCACGGATGCCTACCGACGCAAGTGATTTTCGCTACATACCCAACCACAATCATCATTTACTAACCAACAAACACAGATCTTATGAGAGTATTAAGACCACTGGTTCTATCTCTTCTTCTGGTATTGGGAGGGGGAATAACAGCCCTTTCGGCCCAGAACAGGGAGGTGTCGGGAAAAGTCCTCGACGCCAATCAACAGCCGCTCGTGGGTGTAGCCGTTCTGGTCGATGGTACGACCAAAGGCGTCACAACCTCTGAAAACGGCACCTTCAAAATCCAGGTTCCGTCGGGAGAAGCCGTTCTCCAGGTCACCTGCCTGGGTTACCTGCCCCAGAAAGTGACGGTTCCCTCAAGCCGGAACAGCATCACGATCTACCTGCAAGAGGACGCCATCATGCTCGATGCAACCGTCGTAATCGGCTACGGTACGCAGAAAAAAGTCAACCTGACCGGCGCCGTTGCGACCGTAGGGAGCAAGGAGCTCGAAAACCGCGTCACCCATTCGCTGGGCAGCATGTTGCAGGGTTCCGTAGCGGGTCTCAACATCACCACCTCCTCGGGTAAACCCGGCAGCACGCCGGCGATCAACATCCGCGGCGTCAACTCGATCAACTCGGCCGACCCGCTCGTGCTGATCGACGGCGTGGTGGGCGACCTGAACCGCGTCAACCCCAACGACGTGGAGTCGATCTCGGTCATCAAGGACGCTTCGGCGGCAGCCGTCTACGGCGCCCGCGCAGCCTTCGGCGTCATCCTGGTCACCACCAAGAACGGCTCGGCCCAGGACGGCAAGGCGACGGTGCGTTACAGCGGCCGTTTCGGCTGGGAGGAGGCCACGACCTCGACCGACTACGAGAACCGCGGTTACTGGTCGGTCTATACGGTCAACAAGTTCTGGCAGGCCGACTCCGGAACGAACTATGTCAAATACAACGATCACGACATGCAGCAGCTGCTGGCGCGCGTGAACGACAGGACCGAGCATCCCGACCGTCCGTGGGTCGTCGAAGAGATCCGCAACGGCCGCAAACAGTGGGTCTACTACGGCAACTACGACTGGTGGGACATGCTCTTCCAGCAGCGTCGGCCCGTGCAGCAGCACAACATCTCGCTCAGCGGCGGCACGAAGGACATCAAATACCTCGTCTCGGGCGCCTATGACCGCCAGGAAGGTATTCAGCGCGCACATCCCGACGTGTATAACAAGTACAACCTGCGTGCGAAACTCGATTTTCGGATCAACCGGTGGGCAACGCTCTCGAACAACACGTCGTTCTTCTCGTCGAATTACAAGTCTCTGGGAGACGGCAGTGTAGACAACACCATCGCTTACAGCGCCCGCCACGCACTGGCCAACTTCCCCATGAAGAACCCCGACGGATCGTGGCTTTACAGCACGCCGTATCTCGATTACAAGATCGCCAACGGACGCCACATCCTGCTCAACGAGGGCACGCACCGCAACGTCGACCGCTCGAACGACTTCTCGAACACGACACGCCTGGTCATCACGCCGTTCAAGACGTTGAGCATCACGGGTGACTTCACCTACCGCCTCTACCAGAACCGCAATACGAGCCGCAGTTCCGCAATGAACTACCGCGAATACCCCGACGGGCCGCTGCTCGCCTACGACACGGGCGCCGGCATGAACCAGCTCGACGAAGTGGTTCAGACGCGCAACTACTATTCGGCCAACGTCTACGCCAACTACGACGAAACGTTCGGCGAGGCGCACCACGTGTCGGCAACCGCCGGATTCAACTACGAAACGTGGTCCAGCAAGAACGTCTCGGTGGCAGGCATCAACCTCTCCTCCATAAACCTCGACGACCTGAATCTGGCAACAGGCTCTCCCACGGAGGGCGCTTACGGCGGCGGCCAGAACGAATACGCCCTGGCAGGTTTCTTCGCCCGTATCAACTACGACTACAAAGGACGCTACCTCTTCGAGGTGAGCGGACGCTACGACGGATCGTCGCGTTTCGCACCGGGCAACCGCTGGGGCCTGTTCCCCTCGGCATCGGCCGGATGGCGCATCTCCGAGGAGCCGTTCTTCGGCAACGCCAAAGACCTGGTGGACAACCTCAAGCTGCGCGCTTCGTTCGGCAGCCTGGGCAACCAGAACGTGTCGTCCTACTACACCTACATGCGCCTGATCACGAACAAGGATTTCAGCAACTACACCTTCGACGGCAGCATAAAGGGCAAATACTCCTCGCTGGGCGCCCCCGTAGCCTCCGACCTGACCTGGGAAACCGCCCAGCAGTGGGACCTGGGTCTGGATCTCACCATGCTGAACAACCGGCTCAACTTCACCGGCGACGTCTACATCCGCGACACGAAGGACATGCTGACCGACGGAATGGCGCTGCCCGGCGTATACGGGGCCGATTCGCCCAGCATGAACTCCGCCGAACTGCGTACGAAGGGTTATGAGCTCTCCGTCAGCTGGCGCGACCAGTTCAAACTCGCCGGCAAACCGTTCGAATACAGCGTCGGTTTCAACCTCAGCGACTACAAGAGCGTCATCACCAAATACGACAACAACCCGAACAAGTCATTGACCAACCTGACAAAGGGAGATTATTACGTCGGCATGGAGATCGGCGAAATCTGGGGCTTCAAGACCGACGGGTTCTTCAAGACCACCGAAGAGGCGCAGGCCTATGCCAAAGAGGTCGACCTGAGTTACAGCACGGGCCGTCTGACCGGCGGCTGGCAGGCCGGCGACCTGAAGTTCGTCGACCTCGACGGCAACGGCGTCTGGGGAGGCGGCAACGACACCGTCGACAAGCCGGGCGACCGGACGATCCTGGGCAACTCGCTCCCGACGCTCTCCTACGGCATCAACGCCTCGATCCGCTGGATGGGCTTCGACGCTTCGGTCTTCTTCCAGGGAACCGGCAACCACTACTGGTATCCCCACGGAGAAATGATGCCTTTCTGGGGCTGCTATTCCTATCCCTACCTCTCCTACCTCCCGACGGATTTCCTCGGCAAGGTATGGGCGGAGGACAATCCCAACTCCTATTTCCCGCGCGCAAGAGCCTATTCTTCATCGGGAGGTTATCTGAGCAAGGTCAACGACCGTTACCTGCAAAATATCCGCTACCTGCGCCTGAAAAACCTGACCGTCGGCTACACGATCCCCGCGACCCTCACCAAGAAGGCCGGCATCGACCAGATCCGCATCTATTTCTCGGGCGAGAACCTCTGCTACTGGTCGCCGCTCAAAAAGAACTCCAAGTACGTCGATCCCGAAGCGGCTATCAACCGTTCCGGCGTGAACAACAACGCCTACTATCCGTGGGCCAAGACGTTCATGTTCGGCATCGACATCACCTTCTAATAATTTCAAAATCCGAATACCATGAAGCGATTAATCATACTGGCAGCAACGCTGATTGCAGGATTATCGGCCTGCGACTCCCTGCTGGACAAAGAACCGTTGGATCGGGTGACGCAGTTCGACTATTTCAAGACGAGAAGCGATCTGGAACTCTTCTCCAACCCCTTTTACGACAACCTGCTGGACAAGACGCCCTACGATGAGCAGAACGACCTGCTCGTTCAGATGACCCTCTCCGATGTTCTCTACGGAGGCGACAAGCGCACCGTTCCGAACACCGGCGGCGGCTGGTCGTGGGGCAACCTGCGCCGCATAAACACCCTGCTGGAATATGTCGATCAATGCGAAGACAAGAAGGCTGTGACCGAGTATACGGCCCTGGCCAAATTCTTCCGCGCCGCCTTCTATTTCGACAAGGTGAAACGCTTCGGCGACGTGCCCTGGTACGAGGTGCAGCTCGGCTCGGCCGACGAAGCGCTCTACAAACCGCGCGATTCACGCGAACTGATCATGACCAATATGATCAAGGATATCGACGAAGCCATCAACAGCGGCGGTCTTACGGAGGATATATCGACCTACCGCGTCAACAAATGGGCGGCGCTGGCGCTGAAAGCGCGGTTCTGCCTCTTCGAGGGAACCTACCGCAAATACCACGGCATCAACCTCGAAGGACATGACTACACCTATTATCTGGAGGAAGCCGCCAAGGCCGCCAAAACGATCATCGACGAAGGTCCCTACAAGCTCTACTCCACCAAAACTCCGGACAAGGACTACATGATGCTCTTCGCACAGGAGAATGCCAGCACCGAAGAGTATATCCTCGCCATCCGGAACAGCTACGAGGCCCAGGTCTACCACAATGCGACGGCCTACACGCTGCTGCCGACACAGGGCCGCCCGGGCTACACCCGCAAATTCATCAACATGTACCTGAAGAAGGACGGCACCGCATTCACCGACCAGGAGGGGTGGCAGACGCTGCCTTTCACCGAAGAGGTGAAGGACCGCGACCCGCGCCTGGCGCAGTCGATCCGCACCCCGGGTTACAAGCGCATCGGCGCCAAACGGGTGCAGGGTCCCGATCTCGGCGTCACGATCACCGGCTACCAACCCATCAAATTCGTTCAGGACACGACGGCCTCGGGAGGACAGATCGACCGCAACGACCGTTCGACCTGCGACATGCCGGTTTTCCGCTATGCCGAAGTGCTGCTCAACTATGCCGAAGCCAAGGCCGAACTGGGAACGCTCACGCAGAACGATCTGGTTATCACCGTCAACGAAATCCGAAGCCGGGTGGGAATGCGGGGCCTCGACATGAACGAAGCCAACAAAAATATCGACTGGTATCTTGAGTCCAAAGAGTACGGCTATCCCAACGTGACCGGCGCCAACAAGGGCGTCATTCTGGAAATCCGCCGCGAACGGGCCGTCGAGCTGATCCAGGAGGGTTTCCGCCTTCAGGATCTGTATCGCTGGAAAGCCGGCTATTGCATCGACCAGGCCATTTCCGGCATGTATTTCCCGGGCCCCGGCGAATACAAGCTTGCGGGCAAAGAAACGGCCGATCTGATTCTCTATAAGGCAGGAGAGACCAAACCCCAAGCCGGCGAAGGAGTTTCGGTATACGAACTCGGTTCGGACATCATTCTCTCCGAGGGGGACAAAGGCTATGTCTACTATCACAAAACCGTTCTGCGCACTTCGTTCAACGAGGAACGCGATTACCTCTACCCGATTCCCAGCGGCGAGCGTTCGCTCAACCCGAACCTCACGCAGAATCCGGGATGGAGCGACGGACTCGATTTTTAAGTCGGAAATAACCTAAAAAACAAGATTATGAGATTTGTAAAATATATGACAGCCCCGATCCTCATGGCGGCCCTGTGTTCCTTCTGGGGCTGCGACAAGGATGAGGACCACCTTTCCGAAGCTGTTCTGGCGAGCGCCAACACCTTGAATTTCGAAGCGGAAAGAGCGGCGGAAAAGATCATCACCATCTATGCCGACGCCGACTGGGTGACGGAAGTCCCCGACTGGGTGACGGTCACGCCCAACTCGGGAACCGGCGTCATGGACGTGACGGTTTCGGTGACCGACAACATGCGCGACGGCGCGGAGGACAACCCCCGCAAGGCCACCCTCGTCTTCAAGGGACGGACTCTTGCAAGCCGCGCACAGGTGCTCATCACGCAGAACGGAGACAAATACCGCGATGTGAAGGAGTACACGGCAGGTGAACTCGCCGCCCTGGCGGACGAAACGGTCATTTCCGTACCGTCGGCGATCGTCGTGGCCGTGACGACCAAAGGCTTCGTCATCAGCGACGACAAAAACACGGACAATATCTTCGTCTCGGACGCCACGACGGTTGCCGTCGGCGACAAGATTTCGCTCTTGGGCACCAAGTCGTCCGACTCGCAAAAACTCGCTACGGTAATCGACTGCGACGAGGTGACGGTTCTGTCCGGCGGAGCGGTGAACTACCCCGAACCGGAGGACATCAGCGCAAAGATCGACGACTACACCTCCTCCAAACGGGGCTACGTCACCGTCAAGGGCGTTTTCAACGGCAGCACCCTCACCGTTTCGGAGGATGCCAAGTACTCGGTCAGCGTCGTGGACGCCCCGTCGAGTCTGGGCCTTTCCGCCCTGACCGGCCATATCGTAACCGTCACCGGCTACTACGCCGGTTTGGCCGAGCCTGTACAGCGCATCATGGCCACCGATGTCGAGGACAACGGCCTGAACGAGATCGTCTATTTCCTGGAGAACTTCGAATGGCTCGAACCGTGGTCCGTAGCAAGCGGTGTCGGCCAAACGGTCGAGACGGATAACCTCGATGCAAAAGCGACAGCGCTTACCTCCATAACTGTCGATGGAGTGACTGCATTCGACGCTGTCGAAAAACTCGGTTACAAGTTTATCTACGACAAGAACGACAACAAACGCCTCTACCTCCAGCAGAACTACCTCAAATTCGGCAAGACCGGCAATCACGCAGGTATCATTCTTCCTCCGATAGACGGGGTTCCCGAAGCAAAGGACAATGTGACACTCTCGTTCGACTGGTGCGGAATGCGCCAGGGGTCCGGCAAGATCGACCCCGTCAATCTGATCGTCATCTTCGAGAACGGCAGCGACAAAGTGCAGATCGACATACCCGAACTGGGATGGGAGGATGGTCACAAGCTCGAATGGGTTCGCGCCGAAGTCAGCCTGAAGGGCATTACGGTCAACAAGGATACGAAGATCACCATTACGCAGACGCAGTGGGAAGTCGGAACAGCCAACCGCTGGTTCCTCGACAATATCAAAATATCCGAACCGATCAAACTCTGATAACAGGAACCCTGTAAAACGAAATCAGCCGTTGACCCGTGAGTCAACGGCTGATTTTTTTCAGCGGAGGCGCAAAAAAAACCGAAGTTTTCGCTCCGTTCCGCCGGCTACCGGCCCGCTCGCCCGAGGAAACACTCGATCGTGTTCTCCATCAGGCAGCAGATCGTCATAGGCCCGACGCCGCCCGGCACGGGCGTGATCACCGAGGCCTTGGGTTCGATGGCCGCGAAATCGACGTCGCCGCACAGTTTGCCCGTCTCCGGGTCGCGGTTCACCCCCACGTCGATCACCACGGCGCCCGGCGACACCATCTCCGCCGTGACGAACTTCGGCCGACCGATGGCCACCACCAGAATCTCCGCCCCGCGCGTCACTTCGGCGAGGTTGCGCGTACGACTGTGGGCCATCGTCACCGTAGCGTTCGCGTCCAAGAGCAGTTTAGACACGGGAAGCCCCACGATATTGCTGCGGCCGATCACCACGGCGCGCTTGCCGGCGATCTCCACGCCTGCGGCCCGCAGCATCTTGAGAATGCCTTTCGGGGTGCAGGGGAGCGTGCAGGGCTGTTTCTGCCACAGCGCCGCAACGTTCAGGGGATGGAAGCCGTCGACATCCTTCTGTTTGTCGATGGCGGCGATCACCTTGTCCTCGTCGATATGTTTCGGAAGGGGCAGCTGGACCAGAATGCCGTCCACCTCGTCGTCGAGGTTCAGGGCCGTGATGATGTCCAGCAGTTCGGCCTCGGAAACGGACTCGGGCTTTCGGATCGTGGTATTGCGGATGCCCACCTCGGCCGAAGCCTTGGCCTTGCCCGTCACATAGCTCACGCTGCCGGGGTCCTCGCCCACGAGGATGACAACCAGATGGGGCACACGGCCGTATTTCGCGGGGAAGGTCTTCACCTCGTCCGCCATTTCAAGTTTCAGTTTCGCTGAAAGTTCTTTTCCGCTGATTATTTTTGCCATATATCGCTCGTATTATCTTTCCAAATCGTCGAAAGCCCGGTGGCCGATGTCGGTGCGGTGGAACAGATTGTCGCAGTCGATGCGGGCCACGTCGGCCAGCGCATTCCTCCGCGCTTCGGCCAGGTCCCTGCCCTTGCCCACCACGAACAGCACGCGGCCTCCGTTGGTGAGAATCCGCCCGCCGTCGGCCCGGGTTCCCATGTGATAAACAGCCCCTTCGACGCGGTCCAGGCCCTTGATTTCGTGTCCTTTTTCGTAGTCGCCCGGATAGCCCTTCGAGGCCAGCACGATGCCCAGCGCGGCGAAATCGTGCCACTCCAACTGCGTATCGCGTCCCTCGGCCACGGCACAGAAGATGTCGACGATGTCGCTCTTCAGGCGCGGCAGCACCACCTCGGTCTCGGGATCGCCGAAACGGGCGTTGAACTCGATGACCTCGATACCCCGCGCAGTCTTCATCAGTCCGCCGTAGAGCACGCCCTCGAAGGGACACCCCTCGGCGATCATCGCGTCGGCCACGGGCTGCATGATCTTCTCCAGCGCATAGCGTTCGTCCTCCGCCGTCACGAACGGCAGGGGCGAATAGGCGCCCATACCGCCCGTATTGGGACCCTCGTCGCCGTCGTAGGCCCGTTTGTGGTCCTGCGCCAGCGCCATCGGCCACACCTTGTGTCCCGAAACGAAGCACATGAACGAAAACTCGGGACCTTCAAGGTAATCCTCGACGACCACCTTGCCCTCGCCGAACTTATCGTCGAGCAACATATCCCGCAACGCCGCTTCGGCCTCGGCCATCGTCCGGGCGATCACCACACCTTTTCCGGCGGCCAGTCCGTCGTATTTCAGCACTGCGGGCAGAGGACGCCCCTGCACATAGGCCAGCGCCCCGGCATAGTCGGTGAATGCGCGGAATCCGGCTGTCGGGATGGCATATTTAGCCATCAGCCGTTTGGCGAACTCCTTCGACGACTCGATGCGCGCCGCAGCCTTCGTCGGACCGAAGATGCGCAGCCCCGCGGCCCTGAAGCAGTCGACGACACCCGCCGCCAGCGCCACTTCGGGACCCACGACCGTGAGGCCGATGCCCCGCTCCGCGGCAAAGTTACGCAGGCGTTCCACCTCGGTTTCACGAATGGCCACGCACTCGGCCTGCCGGGCGATGCCCGCATTCCCGGGTGCACAGTAAATTTTTTCTTTCTGGGCAAAAACTGCTACACAATCAACGGACATCACTCCTTTCACGCTT
>OHAI01003256.1_pt1 | contig 11159 bp, 9 predicted proteins | sample 1577091 | NCBI WGS metagenome assembly OHAI01 (sample SAMEA3541548, study PRJEB24748) | human gut metagenome | biome: human gut; feature: human-associated habitat; material: faeces | place: China | collected 2012
TCTTTCCGTTCGGGTAACCGGAGCCGCCATTCATTTCAAATTGTTCCCTGATCGGATTCAAATAAAGATTCCGGAGTTTACGGGCTTTATTAATTTCATTCTCTTTATGAGCCACATACAACTCTCCGTCTACCAGAAACACATCAGCTTCGATAGAAGCACACCGTGTGGAGTACGCAGTATAAAAAGGTACATTCTGCAAATAATCATTATGAGAATGTACATTCTCGACTGAAGAATAAACACGTGATTGAGCCGACAATAAACAAAAGGCCGACACGATCCACATTAGATCGGAAGAGCGATCCACATTCCTACGATACTATATAACTTTTTCATTCTATCTATCATTTATCATTTGTATTCCATTTCTGAGGTTGAAACCATACCATATCTGTTTCATTCACCATGCGTCCGATTTTCTCATTTGTCCATGAAATCAGATTCGGGTTGTTCTGCTCGTTATCCGAATAGATATAGCGCACGGGAATAGCACTTGATACCGATGTACCGACCTTCAACTCCGGATACCCGGTACGCCGCCAATTTGCGAATGCCTCAAAACCATTCAGAAAACTATCAATCCATGCCTGTGTACCTATTTGTTTCAATGCTTCATTCTGAGCTGTATTCAATGCCACATCCGGACGTGCCAGATAGACGTCCACGTCATCAGAAGAAATAGCAGCCCACTTCTGCATAGAAGCTATGATACCTTTGGCATATTCATCGGCTGCATTCCCTGTTATCATACCTCGGATAATCGCTTCCGCTTTCAGAAACTGAAGTTCAGCAAAAGTCATCACGAAAGCACGGCTTTCGCTTCGGATCGTACTGCTCAATACTGAATAATCATCCTTATCAATCTCATTCTGCTCTGCCGCACTCAGTCCCGCCGGTTGCCCGCGATAGACAAAAGGTACAGAAGCATTTGCCCGATGTGCTTCAAAAGAATGCTTTGTCGGAGCAACATAAACCGGTAAACGAGGATCATCCTTGGTTTGCAGAGCATCTACTATGGCTTCACTTACCCGGAAATTATCTCCGAATATAACACCCGATCCGTCAGAAGGCAGGTTTTTAGGTTGTATATACCACTTGTAGAAATCAACGGTATTGTTATACACCAGTGTTGCCTGGTCGTCAATAGAAGTAAAGACGGGATATTCCTGTGCATTGTTGAAGATCGCAGCTATATCGGCAGACACATCTTTCTTCGCCGACTGGCGCATCAGGATACGTACTTTTAAAGAATTTGCATATTTACGCCATTTCACTGCATCTCCATTAAAAAGAATATCGTCACTAATAGTAGCGTCAGCCTTTAATGACTTCAATAGCTGATTTGCAGTTTCAAGGTCGGCAAGCATTAATCGATACACTTCCTTCTGTTCCTGATAATGCGGAAATTCCAATCCGCTGACATCTCCTTTTCCAGCTTCATTATACGGAATATCACCATACGCATCCGTCATCAATGAGAGAACATATACTTTACAGATCAATCCCAATGCCTTATACTGAGGCTGATTGTTTTTCTCTGCAATATCAAGGATCTGATTAATATCCTTTACACTACGCATCGGAGCATTCCATTCTTCGCGGAAAGAAGCCCCGGTTATATTGAAACGCCCAAAACTTTCGTTACTTCCTCCGATATAGTTAATGTGTTGGATAAACTGTCCGGCAGCTCCATTGCCACTACCCGTCATTGAAGAAACAGCAGTACTGATAACAGTCGGCAAAAGAAGATTGGCAGGAACAGTCGGGGGATTATTGGGGTTGACATTAATCTCTTCGAAGTCACTACAACCACACACCAGTAGAAATGCGGCAAGCAACAAAGTTATTTTATTTCTTTTCATGATTTCTGTTGTTTATTAGAGAGTTACGTTAAGATTGAATCCAAAGCTTCTGGTAGAAGGTAAAGACATTGTTTCTATCCCTTTCAGTTGCCCATCGTAAGAAGCAACTTCCGGATCAATGTTGGGGACATCCGTCCAGATAAAGAGATTACGTCCGAAAGCTGATACAGAGACGTTTTTCAACGGAGTATTCTTCAGCCATTTCTTTGGAAGAGTATATCCGATTTTCAGTTCACGCAGCTTCACGTAAGAAGCGTCGAAGGTGGCAATCATATCGTTGTCATAGTACGCCTGCACGTAGTTTCTCACCGGTACAGCCACTGTATTCTTCTGTCCCGTTTCCACATCGATACCGTCTGCTACAATCATTCCGGCTCCGTCAGCATCACGCCATGCCAGAGATTCTTTCAACGAACCATTTCTCATCCCTTCAATATAAGTACGTGAGTAAACAGAACCTCCGTGCTGAAATCCGAAAAGCGCACTGAACGTCCAGTTCTTATATTTGAAATCCGTACCAAGACCACCCGTCCAATCAGGATTCACATTTCCCAAATATCCCCAGTCACCGTTTTCTTCTACCGGCAGGCCGTTTTTCAGTTGCAGTTGTCCGTCTTTGTATACCAGATAATCACCGTAAAGAGAACCATAAGAACCATCGCCCTTAGTGTTTTCAGTACGTAATTCCAGAGAGGCCCACCGTTCAATTTGGCGAATACGTGAGATTCCTTTATCTTCCGCCAAAGCAACTACTTTGTTCTTATTCTTGGAGAAGTTGAAGTTCAAGCTCCATTCAAGGTCTTTGGTACGCACAGGAACCACGTTGACCATTAACTCTATTCCCTGATTAGTCATCTTTCCAACATTCATCAGTTTCGTATCATATCCGGCAGACGGATTCAGCGTGATCGGAATAATCAAATCAGTAGTAATACTTTTATAGTAAGCCACATCGATCCCTACGCGGCTATTGAAAAAGCGAAAATCACCACCAAACTCGTAGGATACTACTTTCTCCGGTTTGATATCCGGGTTTGGATAGTTATTATTGGCAGTTGCAGTAGAGCTACCTCCCCACCCTTGAGAAATGATAAAGTTGGAAGCCGTCTGATAAGGTTCCAAATCCCGACGTACCATAGAGGTACTTGTTCTTACTTTGGCAAATGTCAGGATATTGCTCCTTATATCGAACAAGTCTGTCAGCACAGCACTCAGAGAAGCCGAAGGATAGAAATAAGAATTGTTGTCCACAGGTAGTGTAGACGACCAATCGTTCCGTCCTGTTATATTCAAGAAAGCCCAACGACGGTAATCCAGTTGTATGGAACCGTAAAGGCCATATTGCCGTAAACGGTAGAAATCATTGGACGAAGTGAGCGGATCACGCGAGTTAGTCAATGTATAAAGATCAGCAACCGCCAAACGGGGAGCAGCCTGATAATTATTCTCATATTGTTTGTTACGTACATTAAAACCCAGAAGAGCGTCAATTCCCCAATTTTTATTCAACTGTTTGATATAAGTCGCCAATACTTCTGTGTTATTCTCTTTCACCGTATAGGCATCTTCAGCATAACTGCCGTAAGGCGAACCGGCACCTGCACTCCCCCATTTTACTTTGGATTTCCTCCGGTCATTATACCAGTCGGTACTAGTACGGAAACGCACATGCAACCCATCTGTCAGACGGAATTCGGCATGCAGATCACCTATCAGACGATGACGTTCCTGACTCTGTGTATTATAAGAAGCACTCCAAAAAGGATTGTCGTAATAGCTTGAATTCCAGTTGCGAGTATAGTCCGCCTTCAATGAGTTCGTATCCACTTGACGTCCGAACCACAAGAACTGAAGCATAGGACTGTTAGAACGTACGTTACTGCCCGAGGGGGTAGCTGACCCCGGTAAACTGGGAGCTGTATAAACGATGTAATTGGCCGTAGCTCCCACCACAATCCATTTTGCCAGATGGTAATCCGTATTTAAGCTGATATTCGTCTTATTAGTTCCAGCATCAGGAACGATACTGACTTGTTTTTCGTAGTTATATCCTACACGGAACTGGTATTTGTCGTCTCCACGGGCAATAGAAATACCGTTGTTTGTAGAAATACCCATGCGAAAATAATCGCGTACATTGTTGGGATGGGATACCCAAGGAGTAGCCACACGATTACCGTCAGCGTCCAATGGGCTATCGAACTGAGGAATCAACAAACCAATATCAAGACGTGGCCCCCAGCTTTCGTCTACCCCGTCATTCACACCTGCACCCTTGCCATCTACATAACTGAACCGTCCCCCTGCCCCTTGTCCAAAAAGATTTTGAAACTCCGGCAAGGTAGCAACAAAAGAGACTTGCGTGGAAGAATGTAATGTAATCCCTATCCCTTTCTGCCTTTTGTCTCCTCCCTTAGTAGTGATGACAATAGCACCGTGAGCAGCACGCGCACCATAAAGGGCAGCGGCATTCGGACCTTTCAATACAGTAAGTGTTTTTATGTCTTCCGGATTCAGGTCTGCTATTGCATTTTTAAAATCACGTCCGCTGGAACGTGCATTAAGCTGCGAATTATCCACTGGGATTCCATCCACAATAAAAAGCGGTTGATTCTCACCTGCAATAGAAGTTTCACCACGAATAACAATGCGACTGGAACCAACATCTCCTTGTGTATTGGTAATACGCACACCGGCTATCTTACCACTCAACGAATTTAACAGATTATTATCTTTCCCTTGCACCAAAGCATCCTGTTTTACTTCCTGTGCCGTATAGCCCAATGCCTTTTTCTCGCGTGAAATACCCAAAGCCGTTACTACTACCTCATCCAGCAGATGCGTATCACTCTTCAGTGTTACCGATACCTGTGGTGCAATAGCTACCTCTTTTGCCATCAGACTAATGTAAGAGATTAGCAGCCGGGTGGCTGATGGCGAGAGTCCACTCAGTTCAAATCTCCCGTTGACATCAGTTACGGTACCCAATGCAGTTCCTTTTACTATAACTGAGGCACCGATAACCGGCTCCCCATCTTCTTCTGTGGTGACGATGCCCCGCACTGTTGTCACCTGTGCTGCCCCTTGTATCACTCCTATTGCAAGAGCAAGCAAAAATAAATGAATCCTTTTACCCATTATTGTTTACTGTTAAAATGATGGGGCAAAGGTATTAGATATATACAAACTGATAAATCCCGTATGAATGGCATTTTATATACCATATTTGCGGTATATTTACAGTTTCGTATATGACTTTTGGATTTTTGCTTCTAATCCTTTTTATTATCCAAAGCCTGTCTGACATCGTCAAACAGATCATCCACATCCTCCAAACCAATTGAGAAACGGATAGTCGTATCCAACACATCCATGTCCTGTCGCTGTTTATCAGTAAACGGTCCAAAAATAGTACTTGCAGGATGAATAGCAAGCGTCTTATTGTCAAACAAGTTAGTAGCGCGACGTATCAATTTCAGTCGGTTGATGAAAGCAAAGCATGCCTCTTTACTTTCCAGGTCTATCGTAATCATAGCACCGGCAGTCGGACCAAACTGTCTTTGTGCCAAAGCATAGTATGGATTATCCTTCAGCCCCACATAATTCACACGTTTGACAGCAGATAATATGCGAAGCTTACCAGCCAACATAGCGGCATTGGCAGACTGTATCCGATATCGCGCGTCCAATGTTTCCAATCCGATAGTATGCATATAGGCCACATGAGGAGTCATATAAGCTCCCAGATTGAGTAACATCTCTGTACGCATACGTTTACCGAATCCCGGACATGTACCATAATCAATTACTAAACCACCAATGGAAGTGGCTCCCCCTGATAAATATTTGGTACTGGAAACCACTTCAATATCTACCCCTAAGCTATGTGAATCGAATTCTGTGAAAGGAATAAGCGTAGTATCAACGATGAGAGGAATTCCCCTTTCATGAACTATCCGTGAGAGCGCCTGTAAATCCGCCACTTCCATCTGCGGATTGGTGATAATCTCCATATAAATGCAGCAGGTATTACTGTCTACTGCTTTCTCTACTGCTCCAATGTCTGTCAAATCACACAATCTAGGTTCCACCCCGAAGCGGGACAATGTACCAGCAATAAACGAATAAGTATTACCAAACAAATGACGCGATGTAACTATATTCTTTCCTGCAGCTGCAATTGAAAATAATGTATTACTAATAGCCGCCATACCGGAATTGAGGGCTATGACTTCTGCTGCCCCCGTAAGTTCCTTCACCTTATTCTCAAAAAAAGTCACTGTGGGATTCATCACTCTGGAGTAATCCGGAGCATCTGTCCGCCCGCAAAAAGCATCAGCCATGTCATCGGCATTGTCAAATTCATAAGCCGCTGTATGGTAAACCGGCATACTGATAGAATTGTAAGCATCTCTTCTTTGGAACTGCGTATGAATCGCTTGGGTCTGTTTTTTCATCATTCTATTCATTAATATTATAACTATCAAATCTCGTACAATAAGAACAAAGGTAGATATAAAAACTGAAATCTGACAGTAGATAAAAACAGATATTTAACTGATAATAAGCATTTTGGAATAATATTCTTTAAACCGATAAATTCAATCTAAAAAAAGAGTGTTTATTCTAAAATAAACAGTTCAAATAGTGTTATTTTCTATTTCAACAGAAACCGCCCCTTTTTATGCTTATCTTATTCACATACACAAAATAAAAAATCCCCGTAAAGTACTACTTTACAGGGATTTATCTATTAATTGAAGCGGAGAGACAGGGAACGATTAACTTTCATCTCCCCTACTCATTATCAGCATCTTACCAGAAGCCTCTACTCCTATGACACCGAATAATTCACCGCGTATATGCTGCAACTTTCTTCCTATTACACTCTTACTTAATGCGAGTTCGAAATAAAATTAGAAAATAACCAGTTGCCAGTCATTGATAAAAATGACATCAATAGCGGGTTTCTTTTCAAAGAAACAGTATGCAGTAATGGCTGACAGAGAATTAGCAATGAAGTTGTTAAAAGAACGATGTCTGGAGTGCTCTACCTGTGCTATGTTTTTCAACTCGTCATTGACTGTTTCAATCAAAGCTCTTTTCTTGAGCAGAATCTTGTCAGCAATACTCATTAGTGAGTTTCTAATATTGTTTTTAACTTTAGTGACAAGCTTTATGCCATCAAGGAAAAGGCTCTCAAATGAGACCTATCCGATATATCCTTTGTCTGCACAGAGTTTCCTTTTGATGTTCTCCAGAAACCTACCCTACTTTAACGGTTTCCGGTCATTCACATTCCCAAGAGTAAACATGAAATAGAGGATTTCCCCCCCCCTTATCATTAATTATCAAATGCAGTTCAAATCCAAAGAGCCATCCCATAGAGCATTTTCCACGTTCTGCAAGTCCTTCAAATGTTTTATGAATCAGAATCCTTTGGTTACGACATACATGCAAAGGAGTGGAATCAGCAAAACTAATGCCCGTACACGTTCCCAATAGAAGCTTCTTAATGAAGATAGTTAGAGGAAGCTGTATTTCTTTCTCCAACTCTACGAAACGGTTATAGGAAACCAGATTCAGGAACAAGTGCCTAATATGTTTGCATACATACCCTTTGTAATAATGCTTGAAACAGCGGCCCCTAAATGAAACAGGATAAGAATACCCATAATCTCAGCATCACTCATGCAGTTGGGCTTGTTGCAATATCTTTTTTTCTTATCCTTAATCATATATTTTTCCTGTTACAACACAAATTTCTTGCAAAAATTATCAGACAGACAATGAATCTCTGTAACTTTAGACTCTGAGAACATAGTGGTAATCGTTTAAACGATATAATTTGTCACCATAAATTTAATACTTTTATTACTATGTTCCTATGTATCTATAGATTATATTTATTCTTATTTCGAACTCACGTTATTTATTTCGTGAATACATGACTATAAAAAGACACCCGAATATGATACGCTGCAGAAAAACACAACAAGATTTTTTACTCCGTGCAAGCAAAAGCTCACACGGAGTATGACTTATTCCGGCAAATACTTTTTGTAGTCTTCCTGCACATCCGGATCAATGACCGGACGTACGGAATAGGTCATGCAACGCCTGTAAACAGCGCTTGTATTGGAAGTAGGCGCCCAACCGGCAGGACCTCCAGTGGAATTAAGCAGATAACGCCCTGCATGAGTATCGCTTCTAGCTTGTGCCACGGCGAAAATGACTTCATTACCCCCAGACTTGCCATCTGTAAAACTGCCGTCATAGATACTTCCAGGCAGCGGTGTGTTAAGGCCGGAACGACTTGCATAATAATATGCAGACCTCAAAGTTACAGCCTCTTTCTGCGACATAATCCGGAATCCGTAAGGAGAACATTTTCTACGCTGTCAGGTGGAGAGCAGCAGAGGGTTATTCCCTGTCCGAGAAGGCTGGTTCCATGGATACAGGAATACCCAGCGGTCTTTGAAATAACTAACAAACCCATGCGGGAAACATTCATACAGCCAAAAACTTTGATGAGAGACGATAGCGTTTGGATGTTCGATGCTCTGTTTCATCGTAAGAGCAGCCCCTCTCGCTTGCTGAGCATCTGTTTTTCCATAATCCACATCATTTCCTCTCTGTTCCCAAAGGAAATCAAATAGCTTGCCACTGCCGTCATAAAAGTTTTTATTGACACGAACATCATGTGCCGGGAACGGATCTTTCCTGCCCCATTGATATTGCATACCAAATTCCCTATATGCATCTGCACTATACTGTGATTGGACCCTTTCGTATGCTCCCAACAGATGCGACATCAATTGAACCGTTTTCGGACCATCACCTCCCTGACTCGCAACATCCAAGACTGTCGGATACTTGTCAACAATCCAGATATGCCAGGACCAGAGTGTCGGATTCCCCTTGATCTTTCCAGATTTAATTTCTATCAACACATTTCCCGGAGTCTGCCCTGGCTTGACATAAATATATGATCCCGGACCGGAACCTCCCTGTTCGGACAATTCACTGAGTCCCGCTTTTTCTATATCATTATGCCCACCAGCCTCTTTAATATCCGTCCACACGATATTGACTCTCCAATCATCATCTGCATCCAACTTATTCAACATGAAATCCTCTTTGCTACCGGGAAGTCCCTGCTTATCACTTAAAACAGCGTCATGATCCAGAAGCTTTTTGTAATACTCATAGGCAGTATTTACCCGGGAAACAGGAATAAAGATCCCTTGCTTTGCTCCCGCTTTAAGCATATATGTATTCGCTTCAGGCTGCACAATTCCGGAAACCAGCTCCAACTCAAATTCTCTTTCCGGAAAAAGACCATCAGGGGAATAAATCTTGAATTTCGCCTTACCGGAGTAAAGACGTGAGGTTGTGATATCGTCAACAGCCGTGAAAGAAACTGGTTTCCCGGAAAGGGAAGGATCCTTCTCATAGAAAGGAGCGAACATCTCTATCACATCACCTGCTCCGTTGTCGGACAAAGCGGAAACCAACTCAATTTTGTATTCGCTGTTGGCTTTGACATAATATTGCTTCTGTTTGCCATCCATCAGATAGATACTGTTATTGGATATGTCCTCGTTGTATCTTGGACTTACTATCTCTATATTGTTCTTGCGCATGGCTTCGTCCACCATACGGATTTCCTCGTCTGTCAGTCCGCTTGCATCGCCGTTGATGATGTAGCAGAGTGCCCATGTAGGTATCGCTTCAATGCTTCTGTTCATATCGCTTATACTTTAAAGTGTTAATAACCAAATGAATGTTCCAATCAGTACCACCATAGAAAGAATGGAAATGATGATGCCGAAGATGAACTTCACAATTCCCAATATGACTTCACCGACTATGCAGAGAGCCATATATCCCAACCAAGCCACCAAAGTGATGAGGGTTGAGCCGACTGTGGAGAGTAATCTCCACCAAGTCTGTGTTATGTTGATGTTTGTTGTCATATAGCCTTGAATTAAATTTATTTGCGGTTCCAGGAACTGAAGGGAAGTTCTCGTTTCTTCACCTTTTTGTCGCTCCCTTTTCCGACATTTTTTTTGCGTCTTCCTGTCGCATCGGTCGTTTCGTTTCAGGTGCCTTTCAATGGCGGCGAGGCTGGAAATACAAGGTTTTTCGGAAAAATACTACCCAACGGTGTGGAGATTTTTTCGAAAACCGAAGGCTCGACCTTTTATTTCCAAAGCCCGCTGCCATACCTTTGCACCTGCACGATAACGGTTGATGCCAAAAGGAAAGACCATGTGGAGGAAAGAAAATCAGAGCGGCAAATGAAAATAGAAACTTCACGGAAGTTTTTGGACTGCACGATTATCGCATACTCATTTCTGAGAAATGGATACAATTACTGTCTTGCATATGTTTTTAGGAAAATGGAAATCGCATACAAGAATGGCACAGCCTTCAGAGAAATTCCGGTGAAAGAAGAGTATGGCTTGTCCATGCTTCTTGCATCGGGTTTTCTCCAAGGCTGTGCAGCCAAGCATGAAAGTGGTCGTTGAGGTTTACATCAATGACTTCTTTCTTGCGGTGGAGTATGCAAACAAAATTGTACGGCAAATCAAGGAATGGTGTTTCTTTTGATCGGTTAGCCTGCAACCGACAAAAAGAAGCACTTTTCCTCATGCCGTACTACTAAGACATGAAAGGGTGGCGTGCCACTGTTTCATGTCGTTTGGATTGTGCGATAAAAATGGAACTGCGAGTTGTGGCTATAAAAGTCAGCCGTTGTCAGCACGGCAAACAAAGAAAAGTCCTTGGAAGTATAGTCTTGAAGTATTTCAAGGCATACCGCCAAGGATTTTTCTTGCCGTGCCATAGTCGGAGGAAGTTAGTCTGAGGTACGAGGACTGTCTTTCTTCGACGACGGCTGAGTTTTATACAAAACACACGAAAGGATGAGAATATGCAAACGAAATAGACCATTCAAAAAACAGGAACCCTTGCCACATAAGTTTGAATGGATTGAAATGGAAATAGCAAAGAATAGAGAAGAATATGGTTTAATGAAAACAGATTTATCCAAGCAAAAAATCGAGGATAAAAAATCTTAAAACATTCTTTATCCCCGATTAAATATCGTACCTTTGCAACCGAAAGAGTTCTTTGAATGGTTATGCAAATCACAGCAGGATGCTACATTCTGTTTATTTCTAATTCGTAACCTCTTCTTTTTATGAGATAAAAACTTATCTCATTCTCAATCACTTATAAAAAATACGGCACTATGCCCTGACCTGCATTGTGGACGAGATGGCAGGC
>OHAI01003257.1_pt1 | contig 11153 bp, 9 predicted proteins | sample 1577091 | NCBI WGS metagenome assembly OHAI01 (sample SAMEA3541548, study PRJEB24748) | human gut metagenome | biome: human gut; feature: human-associated habitat; material: faeces | place: China | collected 2012
GGGTGCGGTGGAAGCCGGAGTGGGTTCGGTGATGAGCTCGTTCAATACCATCAACGGGGTGCCTGCTACAGCCGACAAATGGCTGCTGACGGATTTGCTCCGTAATGAGTGGGGATTCACGGGTTTTGTGGTGACCGACTACAATTCAATTGGTGAGATGAAGACTCATGGGGTGGCCGACTTGAAGGAGGCTTCTGCTCGGGCACTGAATGCGGGAACGGACATGGATATGGTGGCACATGGTTTCTTGCATACGCTGGAAGCTTCACTGAAGGAGAAGGCCGTGACGCAGGAGCGGATTGACGAGGCCTGCCGTCGGGTACTGGAAGCCAAGTATAAGTTAGGATTGTTTGAGAATCCTTATAAGTATTGTGATACGCTTCGAGGTCGCAAGGAACTGTTTACGGAAGCGAATCGTAAAGCGGCACGTGAGATTGCGGCCGAAACGTTTGTGCTGTTGAAGAACGAGGGTAAGTTGTTGCCTTTGCAGAAAAAGGGACGCATTGCATTGATTGGGCCGATGGCCGATGCGCAGAACAATATGTGCGGTACGTGGAACATGGATTGCCAGACAGACCGTCATGTGACGATGTACGAAGCTTTCCGTCGTGCGGTAGGTGATAAGGCTACGGTTTCTTATGCCAAAGGAAGTAACGTGTATTATAGTGAGCATATAGAGAAAGGGGCGGTCGAACCTCGTCCGCTGACACGTGGTGATGACCGTCAGTTACGGGCTGAGGCTTTGCGCGTGGCGGCTTCGGCCGATGTGATTGTGGCCGCATTAGGTGAGAGTGCCGAGATGAGCGGAGAGTCTTCTTCTCGTACGGATATTCAGATTCCGGATGCGCAGAAAGATTTGTTGAAGGCATTGGTAGCTACCGGAAAGCCGGTGATACTGGCTTTGTTTACTGGTCGTCCATTAGATTTATGCTGGGAATCTGAGCATGTACCGGCTATCCTGAACGTGTGGTTTGCCGGCAGTGAAGCGGGCGATGCCATCGCCGATGTGGTGTTTGGTGACATGTCTCCTTCGGGCAAGTTGACCACGAGTTTCCCGCGTGCGGTGGGACAGTTGCCGCTTTATTATAATCACCTGAACACGGGTCGTCCGGATACGGATGATACCACGTTCAACCGTTATGGCAGCAATTACATCGACCAGAGTAATGAACCGCTTTATCCTTTTGGCTATGGTTTGAGTTATACCACTTTCCGTTACGGTAATTTGCAGTTGAGTGCCGAGCGTATGGCCAAGGGCGGTCAGTTGAAGGTAACCGTGCCTGTAACCAATTCCGGCGAGTGTGACGGAGTAGAGATTGTGCAACTGTACCTTCACGATGTGTATGCAGAAATCTCCCGTCCGGTGAAGGAGCTGAAAGCTTTCCGTCGTGTGGCCCTTAAAAAGGGAGAGACGCAGAATGTGGAGTTTGTGCTCGACGAGGATGATTTGAAGTATTATAACTCTCGTCTGGAATATGGATATGAACCGGGAGAGTTTGAAGTGATGGTAGGTCCGGACAGCCGGAATGTGCAGCACGCGACTTTTGTGGCTGAATAGAAGTCAGGTCATATAAAACACAAAAATGGTCCGCCTTTGTGAGAAGATTCAGAGGCGGACCATTTTTGTGTTATTCAAGTTGGACATTGCGTACATGTACGTCTGTGCAGTGTAAGAATACCGAAGCCGATTCCCGGAATTTCTCGACCGATTCTGTGGTGAGAAACTCCCGTCGCTTGTTCTTGGAACAGCGTGCGTCCATGTCCGGATGACGCGACAGATAGTCCTTCAGGCTTTCGCTGACATACTCGCCTTGTGTTACCAGCCGGATGTGCGAGGGAGTGTACTGCCGTATCTTTTGCAGAAGCAAGGGATAGTGCGTACAGCCTAAAATCAGGGTGTCGATGTCCGGGTCTTTCTGCAGGATGGTATCAATGTATTTCTTGACGAAATAGTCGGCTCCGTCACCGTCGTATTCTCTGTTCTCTACCAGAGGTACCCACATGGGGCAGGCCATTCCTGTGACCTGAATATCCGGAAAAATCTTTTTAATCTCCAGCGGATAGGATTCGGAGCGTACGGTACCGGCTGTGGCCAGCAGACCTACGTGCCCGTTGCGGGTGATTTCACCGATGCATTCCACCGTGGGGCGGATGACTCCCAAGACGCGGCGGGTAGAATCCATGTGAGGAAGGTCGTTCTGCTGGATGCTGCGGAGCGCTTTGGCGGAAGCCGTATTGCAGGCCAGGATGACCAGCGGGCAGCCCAGTTCAAACAATTTCTTGACAGCCTGTAGGGTGAAGTCGTAGACCACTTCGAACGAGCGTGTGCCGTATGGAGCACGGGCATTATCTCCCAAGTACAGGTAATCGTACTGTGGCAGTCGTTCGATGAATTTTCCTAAAATGGTAAGACCTCCGTATCCGGAGTCGAAAACTCCGATGGGACCGGTGTGAGGGGCAGATAGAGGGTACATGGAAAAACGTTTGAAAGGTTTGAAAAGAAAAATGTCATTCAGAGAAATCTTTTGTGTGTTTCTCTGAATGACATGTAGTCAGGACGACAAAGAGTTCCTTTTATTACTGAGCAGAAGTTGCTGCAGGAGCTGCCGGAGTAGCAGGAACAGCTGTCAGGCTGATGCCCAACTTAGTCTTGATGTCGTTTGTAATATCTTTTGACTGAGCTTCATCGATGTAAGGAATGTCAGTGCGGTTCAGGTCGAATACATAAGTATAAGCACCTGCTTTACCTACAGCCTGTACAGCATCTTGCAGTTTTTTGTAAATAGGTTCCATCATGTCGCGGTATGCTTTGTCCAACTGCTGCTGTGCATCCTGCTGGAACTGCATGCCCTTTTCACTCAGTTCCTGCAATTCTTTCTGGCGGCGTTCCTGAATGTTCTGAGGCAAGTTTTTCTGTTCCTGCTGGTATTCTGCAAATTTCTTGTTGAATTCGTCTGAAGCGCGTTTGATTTCGTCTTCGTATTGTTTACTCATAGTCTGGATATCTGTCTGTGCCTTTGCGTATTCCGGCATTACTGGGATGATATCCATTGATTTAAAGTGCGCAAATTTTTGTGCGAATACACTCATCGGTGCGATGAGTAAAAGTAAAAAAGCAATTTTCTTCAACATAATCTCAAGTTTCTATTTGTTATTAATTAATTCAATGTATAAAACGGGGTTCTTATCACCCGGTTGCAAATGTATAAAATTAATTTGAATATCCTAATTTTGCAAGAACCTCATTGCTTATATCAATGCGTGGGGAAGCAAAAATCATGCTCTGTGCTGACGCACGGTCTATTACGGCATCATATCCGCGCTGGGTAGCAATCTCTTTCACTGCATTGTAGATAGCATCCTGAATCGGAGAAATCAGCTCCTGGCGTTTCTTCATCAGTTCACCTTCCGGTCCGAAATATTGCTTGCGGAGTTCTGCCGCTTCTTTTTCTTTGGCTACGATAGCTTCTTCCTTGCTGGTTTTCTGAGTCGCAGAAAGCGTGTTGGCGCTTTTCTGGTAATCTTCGTACAGCTTCTTCGCTTCGTTGGCTTTAGCCTCAATCTGGCTTTGCCATTGCTTTGACAGTGACTCCATCTGTTGGTTGGCCTGTTGATAAGAAGGTATCTGCTTGAGGATATACTCCATATCTATCAGGGCGAATTTCTGTGCTGAGCACCATCAGCATTGCCGGACCGGCCGCCCATACAAAGGTTTCCACCGGTGTAAGAAATGGTGTTGTAAATGCGGTATCGTTCAGCGTCTTAGACTCATTTTCCGGATCTACAATGCGAAGGAGTAAAAAGCCAATGGCGAATACGCCGGTTGCATAGCCGTATACGAATATAGAACGTTCAAACCAGCTGTCGCGGTTCATGGCCGGTCCCAGGATACGAAGTATAAACCAGACAATGAAAATGCCCAAAATCATCAGAACGAAAAGAGGGCCTGCGTATTTTACAATAATCGGTATCTTGATACTCGCTACTCCGAAAAACACCAGATAGTCGGTACATGTTCCACTGATGCGCGTATTCACCCGCTTATCAATATAACGGTAGACTCCTCTGTCCGTACGACCGCCTGCCACACAGAAGAAGAGCAGTGCCAGAATAAACGCACAGGCATAATTGGGAATATTGACGGCAAAATAGCTTTTTACCAGCGAACGAATGTGGGCGCTCGATGAGGGTTCCCGTGATGACGGTGCCGTTTTGCAGCATGTCCTCCAGGTTCACGAGGTCGCAGTTGTGCATGTGCTGCGCGTAATAGTCCGCGTCGTGGAAGTGGATGATGCCCTCCTCGTGCGCCTCGACGATGTCCTTCGGCAGCAGGAGACGGCTCGTGATGTCGCGGCTGACCTCGCCGGCCATGTAGTCGCGCTGTGTGCTGTTGACGATCGGATTCTTGTTGGAGTTTTCCTGCTTGGCCTCCTCGTTGTTGCACTCGATGAGGCTCAGGATGCGGTCGTCGGTCGTGTTGGCGCGGCGCACCAGGCTGCGGGTGTAGCGGTAAGTAATGTAGGCCTTGGCGACCTCGAACGCACCGTGGGCCATGATCTGCTTTTCGACCATGTCCTGAATTTCCTCCACGGCGGCGCTGCGGCCCAGCTCCTGGCAGGCGAGCTCCACGCTCTCGGCGATGCGCTGGATCTGCCGCGGCGTCATGCGGTCGCACTCTTCGACGGCGGCGTTGGCCTTCGTGATGGCCATGATGATCTTGGAGATATCGAACGTCGCCTCGGCGCCGTTGCGCTTAATGATCTTCATTTCTCTCTTCCTCCCCCTCATAATCGAAAAACACAACATCTTGTGTGAAAAAACCGCTTTATTTTGTATTGAGAGCGGGTATATCGTACAACATCTAGTGCCTTATGTCAACAGTCACTTTTCATTTGCTTGTGCAAAACGCACACCACCGGCGCCTCTTCAGGCCGCAAAAAAGCACCGCCCGCAGGCGGCGCGGCGCTGCCCGGGCCGGAGAAAACTCCGGCCCGGGCACGGTCAGTCCGTCAGGCAGTTTCGTAGCCGTTGGGGTTTTGCGTCTGCCAGCGCCAGCTGTCGCGGCACATATCCTCGAGCGAATACTCGGCGCGCCAGCCAAGGATGCGCGCGCTCTTGTCCGGGCAGGCATACAAGGTCGGCAGGTCGCCCGCGCGGCGCGGCGCGATCCGATACGGCACGCGCACGTGGTTGGCCGTCTCGAAGGCGTGCACCATCTCGAGCACGCTGTAGCCCTTGCCAGTGCCGAGGTTGAAGACGCTCTCGCCCGGATGCTCCGCCATGTAGGCGATCGCCGCGACGTGGCCGCGCGCGAGATCCATGACGTGGATATAATCGCGCACGCCCGTGCCGTCCGGCGTGTCGTAGTCGTCGCCAAAGACGCTCAGGCACTCGCGGCGGCCGATGGCCGTCTGCGAGATATAGGGCATGAGGTTGTTCGGCACGCCGCGCGGATCCTCGCCGATGAGGCCGCTTGGGTGCGCGCCGATGGGGTTGAAGTAGCGCAGCAGCACGACCGACCAGCTCGGGTCGGCCACGACATAGTCGCGCAGGATCTGCTCGCAGACGTACTTCGTCCAGCCATAGGGATTCGTGCAGTTGCCGGTGCGGGACGTCTCGTAGAGCGGCATCTCGTTGTCGCCGGAGTAAACCGTTGCCGACGAGGAGAAAATGATCTGCCGGACGCCGTGGTCACGCATCGCCTCGCAGAGCGTGATCGTCGAGCCGAGGTTGTTGTCGTAGTATTCCAGCGGCATCTGCACCGACTCGCCCACGGCCTTGAGCCCGGCAAAATGAATGACGCAGTCGATCTTCTGCTCGGTGAAAATGCGGTCGAGTCCGGCGCGGTCGCGCACATCCATCTGATAAAATTTCAGCGGCCGGCCCGTGATCTGTTCGACCCGTCTGCCCGCCTCTGCGCTGCTGTTGACGAGATTGTCCACGACGACGACATTCATGCCCTGCTCGAGCAGCTCCACGCACGTGTGGCTGCCGATGTAGCCCATGCCGCCGGTCACCAATACGGTCATGCACCGTACCCCCTTTGGCCTGCTGATGTTCTGTTTTTATTGTACATCACATTCCGACGGAGTTCAACGGTTTTTCCCATTGCCAGAAATTTACCGGGCGCGTGAATTTCCTGACAATCCCTGAATTTTCAAAAATTCGGTGATTTTGCTTGACTTTCGGGTACTGCTGGGCTAAACTGTTTGTATCATTGGTGATGTCGGGATGTCTGCGTACGCACGGTTTTTTACCCATTTCGCACCCCACCCCATCTCTTTTATCCATTCTTTTCTCTTTTTATCTGATCTCTCTTTACGGATTATCTACCCTTTTTGTTCTCCGCCGCATGGCATATCTCATCCCGTCACAGTGATCGCGACGCGGGCCTGCAGCGTACGGGGCACGTGTCCATATCGGCTGCGCGTGCAGCGAAAGGCCTCCGGGGGCGCCCGGGGGCCTTTTTCATTCCATATCAAAATCAAAAAAGCGTCAGGGCGCGCATACGCTCTGACGCTTTTTTCTGCTCCGCGCGCTCAGCTCTCCATCTGCTTGCCGAGGAAGCCCGACACAGCCTGCGCGAGCTTGCGCTCCGTCTCGCCGGCGGGGCCGTCGCCGTGCGCGGCCACGAACAGCACGCAGCCGAGGACGTCGCCCTCGGAGAGGATGGGCGCGGCGACGGCGACGGCGTAGCGCTCGTCGGTGTCGACGACCGGCAGCGTGCAGCTGTCGGCCGCATACTGCCCGCGCGTGCTCATGAGCTCTTCAAGCTCGCGGCTGATGCGCCGGTCGAGCAGCTCGCGCTTGCCGCCGCCGGCCACGGCGATGACCGCGTCGCGGTCGCACACGGCGGCGATGCCGCCGGTGGTCTTGTGCAGCGCGTCGCAGATCTGCGCGGCGAACTCGGACAGCTCGCCCATGGGGGAATACTTTTTGAAAATGACCTGCCCGTCGGTGTCGGTGTAGATCTCCAGCGGGTCGCCGTTGCTGATAACACTGACACGGAAAACCTTGTCCTCATGATTCTTTGAGGATTGAACCAGTGTGTTTTCGATATTTTCCGTGCCTTGCTTAAAATTTACGGCATCCTCTGTTTCCGCGGGGAGGGTCCCGCAGCGCAGCAGGGTGTCGATGTCGGATTGGAGCTTGATTTCCAAGTGATCTTCATAGACGAGAATCTTGTCAATCAGCAGCTCCAGATCATTTCGTTCCAGCTTATCCTTTTCCAGAATGTCGCGGAACACGTCGATGGCGGTCTTCGCCACGCGATTCACCTGAATGATGGTGTTGCGCTTGTCGGACAGCAGGTCGATCTGGTGGTTGATGCCGTCGATCTTCTTCTGGAGGTCAGCTTCCATCTCATCATACAGTGCCTCGATGGAAGCCTCCTGCTCCGGCTTTTTCATAATCTCCCGGATGCGCTGGCGCTTGGTGACCTTCAGCTCCTCGGTGAGATCAGCCAGCACCGCCGCCAGATTGTCGGCAGACTGCTCCGTTTCCGCCACCTGCTCGGTCTCCCGCTTCAGTTCCTCGTTGAGTTGCGCCAGCATGGCGGAGGAGCTGTCCGCCAGCTTGCGCACATAGCTCTTCAGCAGCTCGTCCAGCCGGTCAACGCGGATATGGTGGCTAGTGCAGCCCTTGAGGCCGCGCCGGTGGTACGTGCCGCAGGTGTAGGCGGGGGCCAAATCGCTGCGGCTCATGGCGAACAGCGGGCTGCCGCAGTCGCCGCACTGCAAAAAGCCGGAATACACGTTGTCATTGATCTTGACGCCGCGATAGTTATTACGGCTGCGCTTTTCTCGCAAAGCGATGGTGATGGCGAAGGTGCGGTAGTCGATGATGGCCTGATGGTGGTTTTCAATGACGATATGCTCATCGTCGTTGCGCTTGATCTCCTTGCCGTTGATCTTGGCGCGAGTATACTTGCCCTGCCGGAGCGTGCCGATATAAAAATCGTTGTCCAGAATGCCCTGCACCGTGGCGATGGCCCAGGCGTTTTTGGCTTCCCGTTTCGTTTTCTTGCCCGCCGCCTCCTTGCGCATCCGCTCGGACATGCGCGGCGTGGGAACGCCCTGATCGGTGAGGTAGTTGGCGATTTTCTTGTAGCCCCAACCAGCGTTGTTGTAGAGGTCAAAAATCTTGCGGACGGTCTCGGCCTCGGTGGGGATGATCTCAAACTGCTTGTCCTCGGTCACGAGATAGCCGTAGGGTGCGGCGCAGATCCACTCGCCGTCGTTCTGCCGCCGCTTGATGACATTGCGCACCTTGCGGGAAGTGTCCGTGACGGGCATCTCGTTCACGAGAAACTGGAACTGGATTTTCAGCCAATCGTCGTCATTGGGGAAGTCCACGCCGTCCCCGATGGAGACGATGCGCACGCCCGCGTCGCGCAGGTCTTCCAGCTCCACAAGCCCGCGGCTGTTGCGGCGGGAGAAGCGGGAAAAGTCCTTGATGATGAGAATATCGTACTTGTGGGACATGAGTCCCCGGCGCATCTCCTGATAGCCCTCGCGCTGCTCAAACGTGTAGCCGGAGCGGTCGCGGTCTTCAAAAAACGTCAGCGTGCTGCCGGGGAAGTGGGTTCTTACATAGTCCTCGATGATGGCCTTCTGGTTCTCAATCGAGATGTTCTTTTGATCCTGCTCATCATCCACAGAAATACGGGCATAGCCCGCGATGTCAAATGTTTCAATCATGGTCATTCACCCTTGAGATACTTTTCCGTTTGGCGGTCAAACTCGGAGATGTATTCAGCGTCTTGCTTCTTGCGGAATTCATCGTAAATTGCGCCGACCTTTTTCGCTGCCGCTTCCCGCGAGATGTGGCCCTTGCCGTCCAGCACCTTGCGGCGGTTGTTGGTCAGAAATCGGTCGGTTTCGTTCAGCCAATCCTGCATACTCATCAGCTGCTCGTCCTCTGCCATCAGCTCGGCGTAGTCGATGAACATGGTCACAAGACGATTCAAACGGCTCAATTCTTTTTCGTTCAGGTAGTTCTTCGCTACCAGTGTGTCGCTTTTGAGAATCTTTCCATCCGGCGCGCCCTTCCATGTGGTAAGCCCCATCGTGGGACTGTCCAGTGTTGCCCGCTCGGAAATCAGTTCCGCAGCAGTCTTGCCGGTAACGGCGTAGTGCAGTTTGTTCTGGACAAATGCATAGAACGCTTTCGTCGTGTCGCTGTTTTTGTCGTAATCATAGCTGCACTGCTCGAAGACATCCGCGATTTTCTGATAGGCCCGGCGCTCGCTGGCACGGATCTCCCGGATGCGCTCGAGCAGTTCGTCGAAGTAATCCTTGCCGAACGGACGGCCGTTCTTCATCAACTCGTCATTCAGCACAAAGCCCTTCTGAATGTACTCCTTCAGCGTCTTTGTCGCCCACTGGCGGAATCGGGTGGCCTTTTTGGAATTCACACGGTAGCCGACGGCGATGATGGCATCGAGGTTGTAGTGCTGGGTCAGATAGTTTTTTCCGTCGGCGGCAGTTGCCGAGAATTTCTCGGTAACTGCTTCTCGATTCAATTCGCTTTCCGCGAAGATGTTCTTCAAGTGCAGGGAGATGTTATCCGGCGTGCAGCCGAACAGCTCAGCCATCGCCTTCTGCGTCAGCCAGAATGTCTCGTCCTTGAATACGACGCTGACAAACTCTTTTCCGTTTTCATCGCTGTACAGGAGAATTTCACTGTGCTCCATCATTTCATGTTCCATTTGCGTTTCCCTCCGTTTCTCTGGCGGCAAGCATGAACCACACATATCTTTTGATAAACACGTTGTTTTAGATAATATTGTACATGATATTTTCGTTCTTTGCAAGGGCAAAAAAGAAAAGGGCGGAAGGGATTGTTCCCTTCCGCCCGCGGCTTACCGCTCCATGCCCACAGCGCGCTGCTTTTTCGCCTGCTGCACGGCCTTTTCGGCGCTGCGGCGGCGGTTGAAGAGCAGCAGATCCCGCGTGTTCTCGTAAAGGTCGCCCTTGCCGGACTCGAACACGGCGACCATGTATTTCTTCGTCTTATACTTGGCGTAAATCTCTTTTAGTCCCTCCCGCAGGACGGGGTCAATTTTTTCTGCATTCGTCAGCCAGATTTCAACAAGCTTCTGATCGTCTCTGACGTTCATCTCCAAATAGAACCGACCTCCTTCATTACCCTTAGTTTCCTCATCTTTCCTGTTGCTTATGCGCGGCCACCTGCTTCGCCGCCTGCAAAATCTCTGGCGGGATGCCGTCCACCATGCGGTGCAGCGCGTCCAGCTCCCGGAGCTTTTCGTTGATTTCCAGCTTTTTGCGGACGCTCTCCTTGGAGACCGTGCCCAGCTGCTTTTCGAGCGCCGCATTCTCGGCGGTCAGCACCTTGTAGGCCGCGTCATACTTTTTGAGCTTCGTCCGCAGAGCCTCCGCGCCGGGAACGTACTTTCCCAGCAGCGCTTCCAGCTCGTCCAGCTTGGCCTTTTTGTTGAACGGATTGGTATCGTTCAGAATGACCATGATCTGTTCCTTCATCCGGTTCAGGTGGACAGCCGCCTTGAACAGCCTCGGCGGGATGTGGCCGCGTCCGGTCTTGCTGGCACTCTCGCCGCGCTCCAGATCGGGGTATTTTTTGACCATGTGCTCCCAAAACCTGTCCTGCCACTGCGTCAGCTTTTTCTTGTTGCCGACGATCTCCTTGGCGGAGAGCCGCCCGTCCTCCGTCAGCGGGACAAAGCAAAGGTGCATATGAGGCGTTTTCTCGTCCATATGCACCACGGCGGATATGATCGTTTTCGGGTCTTGGTGTTCCCGGATGAAGTCCAGCGCCTCCTGAAAATAGGCTTTGATTTCGCCCTTTTTCTTCCCCTTGAAGAACTCCGGGCTGGCCGTCACCAGCGCCTCCACCACGCGCACACTGTCCGACCGTGTGCGGCAGCCCGCTTCCGCGATCTGCTTTTCGGACTCCGCGCGGTACTTGCGCTGCGGCGTTACCAGATGGAAATTGAGGTGGCTGCGCGCCGTGTCCACGTCGGGGTTGCTGGCGTATTTCTCCTTGGTGCGCTCGTTGTGGGACTCGATGTGCCCGATTTCCGGCCCCTTGTACTTGGCAAAGCGGAGAATGGCGTACTGTGCTTTCATCGGTGCGCCCCTCGCTTCACCCACACGATGTCGCAGTCCAGCACG
>OHAI01003262.1_pt1 | contig 11137 bp, 6 predicted proteins | sample 1577091 | NCBI WGS metagenome assembly OHAI01 (sample SAMEA3541548, study PRJEB24748) | human gut metagenome | biome: human gut; feature: human-associated habitat; material: faeces | place: China | collected 2012
CATGAGTCGCTAACTTCGACTGGGCTTGATATCTTCTATCTGTAATTGGATTTCTCCCCGCTTGTGGGTATTTTCCTCAATGGTATAACAGATGTTGAACGATTGTTTGGTCTTGATGTAACGCACCTGTGAACTTTGTCCGAAAGCGATACCGTTCATGACGTTGTTCGACTTGTTGTCCACCAGTTCCAGTTTGATGTGTTCCTGGTCTCTTCCTACCACCTTGCTGGTACCATAATCGTACACATTCAAGGTTGCGAAAACAGGCTTGTGGTTCTCCGGACCAAATGGGTTGAACTTCTTCAGGTCGAAGAAAAATTTCGGAGTGATGTCTCTGAAGTCCAGCTGTGCATCAATCTGGATGGTAGCATTGGTCTGCTCCGGAAGAATGTGGTTGGTCACGTATTCTTCAAACCGTCTGGTAAATTCCGGCACATTTTCCACCTTCATGGATAAACCGGCCGCATAGGTATGCCCGCCAAAATTCTCCAGCAGGTCACGGCAATGTTCTATAGCCTTGTACACATCGAAACCGGAAACAGAACGTGCCGACCCCGTAGCCAGGTTCTCGGTACGTGTCAAGACCACAGCAGGGCGGTAGTAGATTTCCGTCAGACGCGAAGCGACAATTCCGATGACTCCTTTGTGCCAAGCCTCGTTGAAAATCACGATAGACCTTCTTTCAGATAAGTCGGACAGGTTATCCACGATTTTATTGGCCTCTTCTGTCATGTTCTTGTCGAGGTCCTTACGCGTTTCGTTGTAGCTGTTGATGCGGTTGCTCTTTTTCAATGCAGACGCAAAATCCTTTTCAATCAGCAAGTCGACCGCTTCCTTTCCGTTTTGTATTCTTCCCGAAGCATTGATGCGGGGACCTATCTTGAATACGATGTCACTCATCGTAATTTCTTTTTCAGCCAGTCCGCATACATCAATAATGGCTTTCAGGCCGATACTGGGGTTGGCATTGAGCTGACGCAGTCCGTGATAGGCCAAAATACGGTTTTCACCCATAATAGGCACAATGTCGGATGCGATGCTGACTGCTACCAGATCGAGCAGGGGAGTAAGCTGATGAAACTCGATGCCGTTGTTCTGGGCAAAAGCTTGCATAAACTTGAATCCTACTCCGCAGCCAGACAGGTGTTCGTATGGATACGTAGAATCCGGACGCTTGGCATTCAGAATGGCGGCAGCAGGAGGAAGTACCTCATCGGGCACATGATGGTCGCAGATAATGAAATCGATGCCTTTTTCTTTGGCATAACTGATTTCTTCTACCGCTTTGATGCCACAGTCCAGTACGATGACCAGTTTTACTCCAGTGGAGTAAGCATAGTCTACTCCCTTTTTCGACACACCATACCCTTCATTATATCGGTCGGGGATATAATAATCGATGTTCGAGTAGAACTGTTGAAGAAATTTGAAAACAAGGGCGACAGCCGTAGTGCCGTCCACGTCATAATCTCCATACACCAGGATACGCTCTTTTCGTCCCATGGCCAGGTTAAGGCGCTCCACTGCCACGTCCATGTCGTTCATCAGGAACGGGTCATGGAGGTCATTAAGCTGAGGTCGGAAAAACCGTTTGGCCTCTGCGGCAGAATGGATACCTCTTTCCTGCAGTAGCTTACATAAAATAGGACTGATGCCAATCTCTCTGGAGAGGGCTCTGGCAGCTTCTCTTTCTTGAAGTGTTGGAGGTTGATAGTTCCATTTGTAGTTCATTTATATATGTTTTTTCTTTTTTTCTCTTTTCGGGTGAGGCCTTGCCAGTCTGCCAGTTGTGAGTCTGTATGACTTTGTTGCAGTAATCAAATCGGCAAAACCTGTAATTGGATAAAATCTTCTTATCCACTTCAATCCGTAAAATTAGTAAAAAGAAAGAAAAAAGCGGCTCATTCCATCTTAAATTTATGGAACGAGCCGCTTTTTATTTATAATTAGTCTATATAATAGGGTCTTAGAATCCTAATTTTTTTGCGATGTGTGCAGGGATTGCTTTCTTGTTAACCAGGATGTTCATGGTTTTGTATTTGGCAAAAGCTTTAGATGCATACCAGATACCTTTGTACTTGCCGCTTAATCCCCATGAGTTTTTCACCATGTAGTATTCTTTGCCGTTCTGGTCTTTAGCGATACCGTAGATAAGCATTCCGTGGTCATCGGTAGTTTCCCAGTTGTCATATGCTTCCTGGCGTTCTTCCTGAGTGCACCATTTCTGAGGTTGCGGTTTGCTGTTCAGTTTCTTTTCTTCCGGTTTCATTTTCAGCCAATGTGCCATGTCGGAACCACTTAATTCCTGTACTTTTTCAGCATCGGGCATCACTGCGATACCATCGCGGGTAAATCCTTGTTCGCTGACGTCAGACCCCCATGCAATAGTATAGCCGGTATTGATGGCATTGTCAAATACTTCCATCAGTTCGTCAATTGGTAGGTTGTAAGATTGTCCCCAACGCCAGTTGTCCTGAATTTCAAGAACAAACGGTTCATAGAACGGATGATGGGTGTAAGAAGTCAATGAAATATAATCGTCCGGATTCAGTCCGGTTGATTCGAAGAATGACTGCGGAGTATATTCTTTCCCTTTGTAAGTGAATTTTTCGGGACATTCACCCAAATAAATGTCATGGATGGCAGCAATAGCTTTCTTCCACAGCGGTTTACGGTTTTCGTCTGTTTGGAGCGAACGGTGTTTTCCTTTTGCGATGGCAGCAACAACTGCATCAGATACGGCAGTCAGTTCTGTATGGTTACTTAATGTATCTCCATACATCACACCCGGGCGCATTTCTTCTTCCGGCACCAAACCGAATTTTTTCATACCATATATTACATCATAGAAAGAACCTCCTTGTGAGAAAGATACATCTCCATGAGTGCGCACTGCTGCATCGGCACGGTCAAGATAAGTTTGATGTACGATGTACATTTCGGACAAGTCGTATTCTCCTTTTCCCATACGGAGTAATTCTGATTCCAAAAAGGCCATACTTGAGTAGCACCAGCAAGTTCCTGCACGGTTTTGGTTCTTAATAGAAGTAATAGGAAGTTCCTTTACGGTAGTAAATACAAATCCTTCTTCTTTAGGTTCTTCTTTTGCTTCTTGAGCCGACAGACTCATGCTGAAGAGTCCGGCTGCGGCGAGTAATGTAAATCTTTTCATTCAGTGATAATAGTTTTGTTTGATATTAAATTATTATTCATTCATAATTGCTTCTACCTCTTCGATGGTGATAGGGATGCGTTTTTCTCCGGTAAAACGAGAGCCTTCGGGGGTAATCAGAATATCATCTTCCAGACGTATGCCGCCAAAGTCTTTAAATTTATCAATTGCATCGTAATTCAGGAAGTCGGTATGCATCTTTTCGGCTCTCCACTTGTCAATGAGAGCGGGAATAAAGTAACAGCCCGGTTCGTCTGTGATAACAAAACCTTCTTGCAGACGGCGTCCCATGCGCAAAGAAGCAAGTCCGAATTGTGACGAAGGGCGTACTTCATCGTCATAACCGACATAAATCTGTCCCAGATCTTCCATATCATGTACATCCAGTCCCATCATGTGGCCCAATCCGTGAGGGAGGAATAAGGCATGTGCACCGGCTGCAACGGCTTCGTCTATATTGCCTTTCATCAGTCCCAGGTCTTTCAGTCCTTGTGCCAATACTTTACATACTTCTTGATGTACCGACATGTAAGTGATGCCCGGTCGGGCAATTTCCAATGCCTTGTCGTGGCAGGCCAATACTATATTATATACGTCTTTTTGACGTCCTTGGAATTTTCCACCGACAGGAACGGTACGGGTATGGTCGGAACAATAATTGCTCAGTCGTTCTGCACCTGCGTCGGTCAGCATCATGCGTCCTACTTCCAAAATGTGGCTGTGGTCGTGGTTATGCAATGTTTCACCATGCTGAGTCAGGATAGTGGCAAATGAAGTCATGCTTCCATAAGAAGAAGCGATGCCGTCCAATACTCCGGCAATATATTGTTCTTTTACTCCCGGTTTGCATAAACGCATGGCAGCGGTATGCATTTCATAGCCGATATTGCAAGCCAAGTCAATTTCTTCTATTTCACAGGCTTCTTTTACAGAACGTAAAGCAACGACGGCTTTGATCAGTTCCAGTGAAGCATATTTTTTAACGATAGAAGCACGGATACCGGTCAGCTCTTCCAACAGCATCATGTTATCATAACGATAGGGAGGAAGAAAGTGAACTTTTCTGCCTTGTGCAATGGCTTTTCCCACTATTTCTTTCAGTTGTGCAAAAGGAAAACTCTGCTGAACACCTACCTGTGCGGCCAAGTCCTTGACGCTTGGTTGAGGCCCCATCCAGATAATATCGTCCATATCGACATCATTGCCAAAGAAATAGTCTTCTCCTGCTTCAACGTCCATCACTCCTGCATATCCCGGATGAGAATGACCGAAGAAATAGAGGAAAGAACTGTCTTGACGAAATTTATATGTATTATCCGGGTAGTTTGCCGGAGCTTCGTTATTGCCTAGTATAAGGATAAGGCCGTTTTGCACTTTATTTCTCAGTGCTTGCCGACGGTTTTTATAAATAGCAGAATCAAACATGGTTAACTTGATTTTAATTGAATATTAATGAACTGTTTGCAAATGTAACAATTATAATTTTAAATTCATGCGCAGAAGTTTAAAAAATAATCACTGCGGAGTGACTTTGACCTTATTTATCCCTGTATATTTTTTTATTCTTTCTTGTATAAACGGGAATTTCTTAATAACTTGCCGCATGTTTTCAATGAGATTTTTATTAGAACTGTTTCTTTTAACTTCTTAATAACTAACCAAATGAATGGAATGATAAGCCGAAGCCTGACTTTTTAGTTCTACACTGATTGTCCTGTTATGTCTTATTTTCTCCTCCTCGGGGTGTAAAGACAAAGAAACGCTGAAAAACGGGACATTCACTATTGCAGAAACAGACCTATCCAAAGAATTTGGAAGCGGTACTGAAACAATCTTTATCCCTGTGCAGACCAGTCTCTCTCTTAACGACTGGAAAACAGAAACAGATGCCGGATGGCTTTATGTATCTACCCAGGAAGAAAAGGAATACGGTGCACAAATCAAACTATCTGCCACAGCCAATACCTCAAACGAACGTAGAAATGCAGTGGTCAAGGTTTTATCACCCATTCAGAATTACGTAATCAACGTGACACAATATGCCTCTTCCGACCTTGTCATCAGTGAAGACATCAAGGTTATTCCCTCAGGGGGAAAAGCCAGTGAGTTTCAACCCGGACAAGGTATTGAAAATACCTGGGACGGCAAATTCTCGGCTGACGGTGCAAATCCCTATCACTCAGTATGGGGACAGTCGGCCAATTTCCCGGTCACACTGGAGTATTATTTCCAGGGAGGTGCCGATATTGATTACCTGATTTATTATACCCGTGCCGGAAACGGGAACTTTGGCGAGCTCGACCTGCTGATTGCCACAGACGAAGGACACTCCAACTGGACAAAGTATGGCACATACAACTTCCGCATGCAGAATGCTCCTTCAAAGATTTCCTTCAAGGCTACCCAGAAAGTAACCGGTGTGAAGTTTGAAGTGAAATCGGGTGCGGGTAATTTCGTAAGCTGTGATGAAATGGAATTCTACCGTTATAACCAGGAGAATACGTTAGAAAACACCTTGCTCACCGTATTCAGCGACATTACTTGCAGTGCGCTGAAAGAAGAAGTAACCGACGAACAAATCAATGCGCTGCCCGACTATTTTGTCCGTCTGGCAAAGGCATTGCAGAATAACACGTACGACCCACACGAAAAAGAATTCCGCATCCGGGAATATGCCCCCTATAGTATTCCGGAAGAATGGGCTACTAAATTAATGACCAAGAAATACAGTAATCTGGACAATCCGACCGGCATATCAGTTCAGCAAGGTGATGAAATCATCGTACTGGTAGGCGACACTCACGGACAGCAGGTTTCGCTACAAAGCATCTGGGAAAGCGGAGGCGAATATAAACAGACCAACGTGAGCGGTGAGGTGTATCTCCTGTCTCCGGGAGTCAACAAACTGACCATGCGTAAAGAAGGCCAGCTGTTTGTAATGTACAACACCGACCTGACCTCTCCCGATGCCCAGCCCGTTAAAATCCATATCCCGATGGGAAGCGGAAAAGTCACCGGATTCTTCGACCTGAAAGAACACAAGACCGATGAAAAATATGCGGAATTACTGAAAAAAGCAACTCATAAATATTTCTGCGTACGTGGCGAACGTATCATGTTCTATTTCCACACAGCCAAGATGCAGGAGTTTGTGCCCAACCAGATATTGTCGGCCATCAACTTATGGGATGACATCATCGGATGGGAACAAGAACTGATGGGTATTGAGGATGTACGCCCTTCACAAGTCAACAACCACATTTTTGCCATCTCGCCGGAAGGAAGTTACATGTGGGCTACGGACTATTGTATCGGTTTCGTATATACCTACCTGAACAATATCCTGCTGAAAGAAAATGTAATGGCCAACAAGGACAATGCCTGGGGTCCCGCACATGAAATAGGCCACATCCATCAGGCTGCCATCAACTGGCCGGGCAGCACAGAATCATCGAATAATCTGTTCTCCAACTACATTCTGTACAAACTGGGGAAATATTGCTCCAGAGGAAGTGAACTGAATGATTTGGCAGATTCCCGTTTCGTACGCAAAAAAGCATGGTATAATATGGGAGATGCCACTCACCAGGGAGAAGACACGGAAATACACATGCGCATGAACTGGCAGTTGTGGAATTACTACCATCGTTGCGGACATAATCCTAAGTTCTGGCAGACATTATTCAAATTGTTGCGTGAAGACAGGATTACGGAAAGCGATCCCGGAGGTGCACAGCTCAAATTTGCCATGAAAGCCAGTGAAGCTGCCGGAGAAGATTTGACCGACTTTTTCGATTTGTGGGGGTTCTTTATCCCTGGAGAAGGTACCATTGAACAGTACGGTACCTGGAAATATAAGGTAACGGAAGCAATGATACAGGAAGCCAAAGCTTTCATGAAGAAATTCCCGAAGCCCAAACATGCTTTCCAGTATATTGAAGACCGTAAGGCCGGAGATACCGGACTCGACACGAAACCTTCGGACACCGGATATTACACACAGTTTGAAGGAGAGGTAAAAGCCGTCAGTCCGAACATAGCCTATACAGTTTCCGGACGGAAATATACCGTTGAAAATGGAGAAAATGCCGTAGCATTTGAATTACGCAAAAACAATGCAGAAGGAGAGTTGGTCTATTTCTTCAATATGTTCAGTTATGATATCCCGGCAGGAATAGAACTGGGAAATGCCAAACTCTACGCAGTGCAGGCAGACGGAAAACGTATCGAGATTCCCGAGAAGAAATAACACAGATATACTACAAGAAAAGGGGTACCGGAAAACCGGTACCCCTTCCTTTTTTATCAGAGTCACTATTCTATTACTTATTTAATTTCCAAGTGAAGCCATCCTTGGTATCTTTTACTTCAAAGCCCAAAGCAGCCAGGTTGTCACGAATCTTATCGCTTGTAGCCCAATCTTTGTTGGCTTTAGCCTGCATACGCTGCTCCAACAGCATGTCGACTACTTTTCCGTAAGCTTCTTCACGTGCTGCATTGTTTTCAGCTTCCGCTTTCAGCCCCAAGATATCGAACACGAACAGATGGAATACACTCTTCAGTTCTTCCAAATCTTCGGCGCTGATAGTCGCTTTCTTGTCAATCACCGTATTAATCATACGGGTTGCATCAAACAGATGAGAAATGACAATCGGTGTATTCAAGTCGTCGTTCATGGCCTCGTAGCACTTCTCACGCAAACCTTTCGGTTCGATGCCTGAAGTAGCTTTCGCCGGAGTGATGCGGTCCAGATTCTTCACACCTTCCAACAGACGTTCCAATCCCTTTTCAGCAGCTTGCAATGCTTCGTTACTGAAGTCCACCGTACTGCGATAGTGTGCCTGAAGGATGAAGAAACGAATGGTCATCGGTGAATAAGCCTGAGTCAGCAGTTTGTTAGAGCCTGTGAAGAACTCATCCAGCGTGATAAAGTTACCTAATGACTTACCCATCTTCTGTCCGTTGATGGTAATCATATTATTATGCATCCAGTAACGTACCATCTGATGACCTTCTGAAGCCACAGCCTGTGCAATTTCACATTCATGATGCGGGAACACCAGGTCCATTCCTCCTCCGTGAATATCGAAAGTTTCACCTAAATATTTGCGTCCCATAGCGGTACACTCACAATGCCAGCCCGGGAAACCGTTGCTCCACGGTGACGGCCAGCGCATGATGTGTTCCGGCTGTGCACACTTCCACAAGGCAAAATCGGCCGGGTTGTGCTTTTCATCCTGTCCGTCGAGTTCACGGGTTGTATTCAGCACATCATCCAGGTTACGTCCTGACAACACACCATAGTGATGATCTTTGTTGTACTTCGCTACATCGAAATATACAGAGCCCTTGCTTTCGTATGCATATCCGTTTTTCAGAATCTCTTCCACCAGCTTAATCTGCTCGATGATATGTCCGGATGCATGCGGCTCGATGCTGGGCGGCAACACGTTCAATGCTTCCATTGCCTTGTGGTAACGCAACAGATAATACTGCACCACTTCCATCGGTTCCAGCTGTTCCAGACGTGCTTTCTTGGCAATCTTGTCTTCACCATCGTCTGCATCATGCTCCAGATGGCCCACATCTGTAATGTTACGCACATAACGTACCTTGTAGCCCAAATGAGTCAGGTAGCGGAACACAATATCAAACGTAATAGCAGGACGCGCATGTCCCAAATGTCCGTCACCGTATACGGTAGGACCACACACATACATGCCCACATGAGGAGCATGCAAAGGCACGAACAGTTCCTTCTTGCGGGTCAGTGTATTGTAAATAAAAAGTTGATTATTCTCCATAATTCAATGAGTTAGGATGCAAAGTTATAAATTAAAAAGAGAAAAGCGTGATTTCCACTAAAAAATCACGCTTTTTCTCTTTTGAAAACTCCTCAAATTATTTTGTCAGAATAATACCTCCATCCGGTTGGATTACCACTTTCACTTCTGCCGGATTCTTGATTTTCAGTTCTTCCAACTGCGGCTGACGTTTCTTGTCGTCCAGATAATAGGAAACCGTTTCGCCTTTCTTCCACATCGGCAGGTTCAAGCTCAACTTCAAAGGCTCCTTCTGTGCATTTACGCCTACCACATACCAGCAGTCGCCATGACGACGGGCCAGCACACAGTATTTACCCGGATAGCCGTCAAGGAACACCGTTTCATCCCACGTAGTAGGTACCTGCTTCATAAAATCGATGGCCAGTGCCGGTGTATCTGTCAGGTTGTTCGGAGCAAGGGCAAAGTTCTGAATCGGATTCTGATACAGCACCGCCGTAGCCAGCTGGAACACGTCCGTCGTCTTACGGATGGTACCTCCGTCGTTCGTACGGTTGTGACGCTTGTTCAGCAGCGTACCGCCAAACTCCATACAGCCGATGGCATTGCGGATAAACGGATGCAGGCAGGCATTATAAGCCTCCATATCATCGAAGTGCTGGTTGAATATCAAGTTTTCAGAAGCCAGTACCGCCTCACTGCCCACATAGTTCGGATACATGCGTTCCCAGCCACGTGGGATAGTACAGCCATGGAAGATAATCATCAGGCCGTATTCGTTGGCATCGGTCAGAATATCTTCGTACAAGCCCATCATCTGCTGCTTGTCACTGCCGAAGAAGTCCACCTTCAAGCCCTTCACGCCGCACTTCTGCAGCCATTTCATCTCTTTCTTGCGGGCAACCGAATTGCTCATGCACTGCTTGGCATCCTGAGGTGCATCGTTCCAGTAACCGTTGGAGTTGTACCACACAAACACATCCACATTCTTCTGGTGAGCGTACTTGAACAACTCTTCCATGCGGTCACGTCCGATGTTCTTTTCCCAGCCTCCGTCAATCAGCGTATATTCATAACCCATTTCACTGGCCAGGTCTATGAAACGAATCTGGTCATCGTAGTTGATACTCGGGTCCTGCCACATAATCCAGCTCCACGTAGAACGACCGAACTTGTATTCCTGAGAAGGCTCATACAGCGGTTCCACCACATCAAACGGAACGGTAGTTTCCACAATCGGCTTCAATCCGCTGCCCACCGTAATCGTACGCCAGGGAGTGACACCGGGAGCTTTCATAAATACTTTTTCTCCCGTAGACCATGGAGTGAGATTGGCTTTCAGGGTTATACTACCTTCTTTAGGGATAAGATTCATGGCTGCATAATCTGTTAGATTGGCTTCATGGATGCTCAGGAAAAGTCCGTCATTGGTTTCCATAGTGAGCGGTGTGCTTACCCAACCGAGTTTACTGACAGGAGATGCCTCGTAGAGTGCTTCATAAAAATGTGCTTCGTAAGGTATGGACCAGGCTTTATGATCACCGGTCAATGCAAACTCTGTAAGTTCATCCATGATCACAAAGTCTTTTAATGCTTCCTGTTCCGGAAATTCGTAGCGGAAGCCGAACCCGTCATTGAACAGCCGGAACACAACATTGAATTTTCGTTTGGGGGCGGATGTTTTCTGTACGCGAATGGTCATTTCATGATAGTTGTCTTCCACAATCCGGTCTTCTCCCCAGATTTGTTCCCATGTCCCGCTGAATGAATGGTGAAGAGCTTCAGTTATTTCCAGATGGCCAGCAAGTGTATCTTCTTTCAGGATAAACCCGAGGCGTGACTTATCGAGTATGGGCTTTCCATTTCGTGAGAGTTCATAATAGAGTTTTCCGTTTTCTGTTTCTACATGCAGGCAGAGATTACCATCGGGAGAACTTACAGAGAGTTGCGATGCCGGATTGCAACCTGTGCAGAGGAAAACGATAAAGCTTACCCATAACAGAGAATAATTAGGAAGTCTTTTCATGATTTCTTTCTTATTTTTATATAGTCCAGTTCAAAGCATCCGCCTTTGGACGTACTGTTCTGAATGATTATATAATTAATACCGTTTTGCAGGGATATTTCTGTCTCCGCAGTTTGCCAGGCTGTTTTGTCAGCCTGTACAGGAAGTTGCAACAAT
>OHAI01003267.1_pt1 | contig 11109 bp, 9 predicted proteins | sample 1577091 | NCBI WGS metagenome assembly OHAI01 (sample SAMEA3541548, study PRJEB24748) | human gut metagenome | biome: human gut; feature: human-associated habitat; material: faeces | place: China | collected 2012
ATGTGTGGCGTATGCAGTCCGTTGGCTACGACAATACCGTGGCCGCATTGGGAACGGCATGGACGGACAACCAGTTTGAGCAATTGAAAAAGTACACCTCTTCATTATGTTTCATCCCCGATTCTGATGTCAGTGAAGGTAAACCCTTCGGGCCGGGATTTGAGGCGGTCATAGCAAACGGGACAGCCGCTGTCAGGAAAGGCTTTCATGTAACAGTCAGGGAACTGCCGTTTGCCGAAATCCCCGACGGTGAAAACGACTGGAATGTGAAACCCGGAAAGAATGATGCTGACAGTTTCATTCATAGCCGGGAGGATTACACCTCACTGAAAGAAAAACTGTTTATTGTCTGGCTGGCACAGAAACGCTTTCTCGTAGCGGATTCTTTAGTGGAAGAACGGAAATGCGTGTCGGAGATTGCCGACCTGATGCGCTATGTGAAAGACCAGTTGGTGTTTAATCAGTGTATTGATGAACTAGCCAAAATCTACGGAAAAGTAAAACTGTGGCGTGATGCCGTGACACAAGCCCGTGGCGAGGCGCGGAAAAGGCAGGACAAACTCACGCCAATGGACGAAAGGCAGCGTGAGGCGGAACTGTTACGCCAACATGGGTTATTCATCCGGGAGAACTGTTATTACGGCATCGGGGATGACGACGAGGAGCCATCAAGGATTTCCAATTTCATCATGGAACCGCTGTTCCACATCGAGGACGAGAACAACGGCACGCGCATCTTCCGTATGCGGAACACCTATAATATATGCCGTGTCATTGAACTGAGGGAATCCGAATTGTGTTCACTAAACAGCTTCCAGCAGAAGGTCGGCTCCGTGGGCAACTATGTGTGGCTGGCTAAGATAGACAAGCTCAACCGTGTCAAGGAGTACCTGTACTCCAAAACTGATACGGCGGAACGGGTGCGCAAGTTGGGATGGAACGCCGCAGAAGGCTTCTTCGCTTTTGGGAACGGGATATTGACAGACGGTACTTTCCGGAAAGTCGATGACCTCGGCATTGTCCGTGGTGTCAACGGAAAAGCGTTCTACATTCCTGCCATGTCCAAAATCTACATCCACAATCCGGAAATATTCCAGTTTGAACGACTGATGGTACACGAGAACCGTAACGGCATAAAGCTATACGACTATGTGAAACAACTAATGGAGGTATTCGGCGAGAACGCTACCGTTGCTTTCTGCTACCTGCTTTCCACTTTGTTCCGGGATATAATCTTCCGCCGTACAAGGCATTTCCCCATACTGAATCTTTTCGGTGAGAAAGGAACTGGAAAAACCACGCTTGCCACTTCATTGCAGGCGTTTTTCCTGCACGGCGTTGATCCTCCCAACCTCGGTGTCACTTCCGTACCGGCTATGAACGACCGTGTTTCACAGGCTGTCAATACACTCGTAGTGCTTGACGAGTACAAGAACGACCTTGACATCCGTAAGATAGCCTATCTGAAAGGGCTTTGGGGAGGCGGCGGTCAAACGAAGAAAAACACGGGTACGGACGGCATGGCGGCGCAGACCATCGTCAGTACGGGTGTGGTACTTTGTGGACAAGACAAACCTACGCAGGATATGGCACTCTACACCCGTGTCCTGTTCCTCGCCTTTTCCAAGACTTCGTTCAGCCAAAAGGAGAAAAGCCGTTATGAGGATTTGGTAGCCCTGTGCAACTTAGGACTGACACACCTGACCATAGAGATACTGAATCATAGGGAGTTGTTCGAGAAGAACTTTTCGGACACCTATTCCATTGTGAAGCGGGAACTTGCCGCCAAGATGGAAGACGAGACGATACATGACCGAATTTTCGGCAACTGGGTGATTCCTTTGGCCACGTTCCGCACGTTGGAAACCGTGCTGGATGTGCCTTTCGGCTATACCGACCTGTTCGATACCGTCGTCAAGGGAATGCGCGTCCAGAACGAGCTTGCCCAGGAAAGTTCCGAGGTTGCCGACTTCTGGAACATGCTGCAAGGCTTCCAGACGACGGGTAAGTGCGTGGAGAAGGCGCATTACCGCATCCGTTACCTGAAGAGCTTCCGTCCGTTGGCTGCCAAGGAGGAAATCGAGTTCATGGAAGCCCGTCCCATTCTCTATCTGAATATGGCTGCCGTGGCCTCCCTGTTCAATAGTCGTAGCCAAAATGCTACGGCCAACCGCTCCAACTGGTCAACCATCATGTCCTACCTCAAATCGCATCCGTCATTCCTTGGGTTGAAACAGGACAGATTCACGATACTGTTGCCAAATGGCCTGCCGGATTACACGATAGAGATGTCAGGTAACGAACAGGTCAGGAAAGTAAAGGTCAACCGTCCGAAAGCGTTGTGTTTCGACTACCTACAGTTGAAAGAAGCCTTCGGTTTAGAACTAGAAATGGAAGTTGTTGCTGACACGGAGGTTTTGGATATTGAATCCGGTAAGCCAAACATCAATGCGGATGAACTGCCACAAGGAGAACTGCCATTTTAATGGATATGTGGCCTGTAAGCGTTTCGAGCAGCATTTTACCGCAAAAGTACCGATCAAAATAACGCATAAATACTGATTGGAGTCTATTTTGAATTCAAAGTAAGGAAATAATTAAATCCAAAGGATATGAAAATCCGGCCATCTTTACCAAATACGGAAGAAAACTTGTATATTTGCAAAAAATCAGCAAATAACAAGGTTAAATATATGATTCTCGAATTTTGTGTCAGTAATTTCCTGTCCATAAAGGATGAGCTTAAACTATCCTTCGTGGCCACTACGCTAAAGGAATCCCTTTCGGAACCTAACGATGTCATTCCGCTTTCCGACATGGGATTGTCACTCGTGCGCAGTGCGGTGATTTATGGGGCAAACGCTTCTGGAAAAACGAATGTGTTGAAGGCCATCGCTTTTTACAAGCGTTTCATCGTGGATTCGTTCAAGAACAGCCAGGCTGGTGAAAGCATAGACGTGGAGAACTTCCGCCTGAACATTTCTACCATCCATGAACCGACTACGATGGAGGCCACCTTCGCCGTCGGTGAATACATCTACCGTTACGGTTTTGAGGTGGACCAAAAAGCCATACATGCCGAATGGCTTTATCGCCGTATGAACAGGAAACGTGCCAAGGAGGTAGAGATATTTTACCGCGAAGGGGAAACAACCACCGTTCATGCCAAAAGCCCGTTGATACAGGATTTGGTCAACAAGAAAATGGTTCGCGGCAATGCGCTTCTTCTCTCTACTGCCGCCCAGTTCAACGAAGCGACCGCCATCAATATCCTGCATTGGCTTGGCGACACACAAGTCCTGTTCTGTAGCGAGGACGAGGAAATGTGGTCGCAAGCCATCAGGCATCTGGACGATGAAAAAATGCGCGAGCGCATAGTTCGTTTCTCCAAATATGCGGATTTGGGCATAGACAGCATAGCAAAAATTGACAACCGCATCGTAAGCAGCCATCGCCAGTACGATGATGAAGGAAAAGCGACCAATAATGTAGCCTTTTCGTTTAATGGAAACGAATCCGAGGGAACCATCAAATATTTCTCCTTGGCATATCCTATCATAGACGCACTGGACAATGGCAAACGTCTGGTAGTGGATGAGCTTGACTCCAAACTCCATCCGTTGCTTGTGCGCAAGATTATCACGCTTTTCAACTCGGCGGAGACAAATCCCAAAGGAGCGCAACTGCTGTTTACCACTCATGATACGTTCCTGCTCAGTGCAGGTATGTTCCGCAGAGACCAGGTATGGTTCACCCAAAAAGATAATTTTGGCGCAACTGAAGCCTATTCGTTGGCCGAGTATAAGGTGCGTGGCAGTTCGCCTTTCGAGCGGGATTACCTGCAAGGTAAGTTCGGTGCTACGCCCATTATAGGTGATATGGAAACAATATTTACGGCGGAGGGATGACCATGGGAAAGACAAAAAAGAAAGTCCATCGTTCCGCTTCATTGACACGCCGCCAAAGCACGAGGGAAGTTAAGCAGTCGTTTCTCATCGTATGTGAAGGTGTCCGTACGGAGCCGGATTATTTCAAGGCCTTCAGGATGACCGCCGCCACGGTAAAAGCTATAGGCCAGGCCATGAACACCACTAGTCTTGTGAGCAAGGCCATTAGCATCCGTGACGCAGACCAAAAGAAGAAACGGACTTATGACCAATGCTGGGTAGTGTTTGACAAGGACGATTTTCCTGCAAAGGACTTCAATGATGCCATTGCCCTAGCCGAAAGGAACGGTTTCAAGGTGGCCTATAGCAACCAGGCGTTTGAATATTGGTTCCTGCTGCACTTCAATCTCTACAAAGGGGCGTTGCACAGGAACAGCTATGCCGACATGCTTTCAAGGCTTGCAGGAATCCCTTATTCCAAGACGGAAGGATTCGGGGCTATTATGTATAACCGATTGCTCCACTTGCAACCGCAGGCCATTAAGAATGCCGCTACTGTCCTTGCCGATGTCTCACATGGCAATCCAGCTATGGAAGAATCTTCCACTACCGTACATCTGTTGGTAGAAGAATTGAACAAGTTTATCTGATTATGCTCGCTAAGGTCATCCTATGGATGGCCTTTATTTTATGGCATATTCCGAAATATAATCTGCACACATTTCAGGATTGACGTTGTTGACAAGATACAAGTTGCATCGTATCAGTTACTTGTATCAAAAACGATGCGTTGACAAACGTTGACAAGCGTTGACGCTTTTAGAAATCCTATGAATTTTGTAGCCAACGGTTGACAAAAACACACGTATCTATATTTATTCTTATTTCTATAAGAAAAAAAGATAAAGTATTGAATTATAAGCATTTCTGGTAAGCTGTATAATCAAGTTTGTACATTGGCTTTCTTGTCAACCTTGTCAACGCTGAAATATATATGCCTATCTGTTTTTTAGATTTTTGTCCCGTTGCCATTTCATGTAAAGATGATTACCTTTCTGAACAGACGGACACATATTCCCTGAAAATCCTACAAACTACGTGGTATTCCCATGTTTAACCTGTTTCATTTTGATTTTCGGCATTGTATCTTTAATGCCAAAACAAAGTGGATATGGATATATGCAAACAATTTTCAGAGATAAGGCCGGAACAATCGTATTCAGTGAGCGAAGCGGCGCGTTTCCTTGGCATACACCGATGTACCATCTATGATTACATTACCCATACGGAAAGGCTGTTGCCATTCTTTCGGATGCAGGACAATCAGAGAATACAGTTCCGTGGTGACGACCTGATTGCCTACAAGACTGCCGGTGTTCGACCCCATTCTGATTTTTGGGATTGGTATTTTCCCGGCTATGGGAATCCGCGGCGCTGCGGTAGCTACCGTTGCAGGCTATCTGCTGTCCATGATTTTGGCATTTGCTTTACTGCTTGGCAAAAAGCAGAAAGTGCAGGTGAAAATCAAAGGCTTTCATTTGAAAAAGCAGGTGATCTACCGTATTTTTGCCTTTGGCCTGCCATCTTTTATCATGAACGCCCTCAGTTCGTTTGTGGTGACCTTTGTCAATCTGTTTTTGGTGGCGTATTCCGATACGGCGATCGCTTTCTTCGGCGCATATTTTAAGGTGCAGCAGCTGATTGTTATGACGGTAAACGGCTTGATTCAAGGCTGTTTGCCTGTCATGCGGTTTAACTACGGCGCAGGCAACAGCGAACGGCTGCATTCAGCTTTCCGATATGGAACTGTTTTGGTCACCGGCATGATGATACTGGGGACGTTGGCTGTCCTCCTCTTTCCGGCGCAGATTCTGGGATTGTTTACGGCGTCGGAAGCCATGCGCTCCTTTGGAATCTCCGCCATGCGGATCATGGCGGCAAGCTATCTGTTTTGCGGCCTTTCTACGATGATTTCCACCTATTTTCAGACCACAGAAAAAGTAGGGTCCAGCAAGGCGATCCAATTATGCAGGCAAATGCTTTTCCTTGTGCCTGCCCTGTGGTGTCTGGACAAATTGTTCCAGCTGAACGGAATCTGGCTTGCATTTCCGGTTGCTGAAACCGCCACTTTGCTCGTTGCGCTTGTGATGATGGCATGGCATCGCCGCAAAAATATCTCATAACGTGTTTTGCGAAGGAGGAATTATGAACGACACTTTCATGAAAGAGAAACCGATATTGCCGCTGATTTTATCCATGTCCCTACCGATGGTGTTATCCATGCTGGTCAACTCCCTCTACAACATTGTGGACAGCTTTTTTGTCGCGCAGATCAGCGAGGAAGCGATGACGGCGTTATCACTGGTTTACCCGGTTCAAAATTTTATCAATGCTGTTGGAATTGGATTTGGCGTTGGAATCAACGCCGTAATCGCCTTTCATTTGGGCGCTGGGGATCATGAAAAAGCGGATCAGGCCGCCACGCAGGGACTTGTGCTTGCCGTGATTCATGGCGTTGTTATGACAGTCTGCTGTATTACGATCATGCCGGTTTTCCTGCGGATGTTCACTTCATCCGAAGCGGTCATTGAACTTGGCGTCCGCTATTCTGTCGTTGCATTCGCCTTTACACTCATTGTTACCGTCAGCATGGCGTTTGAGAAATTGTACCAGGCAGTAGGAAACATGAAAACGACCATGATAAGCCTGATGTGTGGGTGCATCACAAACATTGTCTTAGATCCCGTTCTGATTTTTGGCTATGGCCTATTCCCGGAAATGGGAATCGAAGGCGCTGCACTGGCAACCGGCATCGGGCAGACTCTGACGCTTGCGATTTACCTTGTAGTCTATCTTGTGCGGCCAATTCGCGTGCACATCCGCAGTCAGTACATTCTGCCCGGCAAAAAGATGGTAATAAAGCTATACTCCATCGGCATTCCCGCAACCCTGAATCTTGCGCTTCCGTCTCTTTTGATTTCGGCGCTCAATGCGATTTTGACGGCATATTCCGAAGTGTATATTCTGGTTTTAGGAATCTATTACAAATTGCAGACCTTTATCTATCTGCCAGCGAATGGCATTGTGCAGGGGATGCGCCCCCTGATTGGCTATAACTACGGCGCGGGGGAGCACAAACGGGTCAGCCAGATTTATCAGATCGTTTTGTGCATGAGTGGCATCATTATGGTGTTTGGGACAGTAATATGTCTGCTGATCCCCGGACAGTTGATGGGGCTGTTTACCCACACAAAAGCGACGATTCAGGCCGGGGAAACCGCCTTACGCATCATCGGGGCCGGGTTTATCGTCTCGGCGGTTTCTGTTACATCTTCCGGCGCATTGGAGGGACTTGGGAAAGGAACTCCCTCCTTACTGATTTCCCTTTGCCGGTATGTAGTGGTCATCATCCCGGCTGCGTTTTTACTCAGCAGGTTTTTCGGAGCGGTTGGCGTCTGGAATGCGTTTTGGATCACGGAAGTGATCTCCGCGGTCATTTCCCTTATCATTTACCGTAAGTCGATTGCAAAACCTGTGACGACGGCCCGAAAGGAATGAATGCCGTCCTGCTCGACTGCACCGGATAAATTTCTGCTTCTCTAAGGTGAACGGCATATCTGATGAACACCGAGGGCAAGTATATTGCCAATAAGCGTGTCAAGCAGCCTGCTACTTGGACCAACACGGATAATATGTTCCTTGGGCTGATGATTTGCGGTGGGTGCAACACGCGAATGGTATTCACCACTCGAAAAAATCGCAAATCGAAAGGTCACTTCAGCATATTTACGAGTACCATGAGTTTACAGTTGTTACGGACACACTGATCACAGGAAAGTAACGGGTGCAGATTTATTCTCTGTTTTCTTCTTTCTGTATTCATTTGGACTCATATGATAATATTGTCTAAACTTTCGGCAGAAATAGCCGGAACTTGTAAATCCGGTTTCTTCTGCAATGGAAGAAACCGATTTTTGAGTGATATAAAGTTGTTCAGCAGCCTGTGCTAGTCTGTATTGAATTAGATATGCTACCGGAGAACAGTGGATGCCAGTTTGAAAAATGTGTAAAGCTCCACTTTTGCTGATAGATGCCGATGCCGCAATCGTCTCCAATGTAATCTCTTCCATGTAGTGATCATGAATATACTGCATCATAGCTTGTAATCTTGCTTGTTTGTGATTTAATCGATGAATACTGTTAGAATCAGAAGTCCAGTCAATATTTTTTTGCAATATGTTCCAAAGCTGAAATAAAAGTTGTATAGTACATAATTCATTATCCGGCTTAGTTTCCTGAATAGTACAAATTTGCGACAAAAGTTGTAGCACCTGCTTCCCAAATGTGTTTGATGGACTGAAAACTTGATATGGAACAGACGAGCTTATCACAGGAAGAATATATTTTTCGTAAATGAGGCTGTTTTCGGGTGCTAATAGGGTTGGCGAAAAAACAATATTAGGTGCAAATGTACTGCTTTGTGCTTCAAAACGATGCAGGACACCGCTATTGATAAATATGCCGCAGCCTTTATGTAGTTCTATTTTACTTGTACCTATAAGGCAGAGCGCAGTACCTTCAGCAGTATAAAGAAATTCTAATTCATGATGCCAATGCCAGTCAATGCGATGGAAGTCAAATTTCCAAATATTATCAGGATAGTATGCAAATGGATAACGATTGTTGCCATGCTGGATGGTTTCTCGTAGTGTTTCATCTGTAGTTATCTTAAAAGTCTCCATGCTATATTTCCTCATAAATAATAAAATTTGTTATATTGTACCATAAATATATGATTTTATACAATGACTAGATATAAAGTTTACGATATAATCACATTTATTAGAGGAGGACAAAATGAAAAGCCAATATAATAACACAATTACAGCCTGTTTTGTAGGTTATATTGTACAAGCTATCGTTAATAATTTTACACCACTGCTTTTTTTGTTTTTTCAGAAATGCTATCATATTCCAATTTCCCAAATTACATTGTTAGTGACTTTTAATTTTGGGATACAACTACTGGTTGATTTTCTTTCTGTCAGATTTGTTGATAAAATAGGATATCGGATATCAATGATTATAGCTCATGTTCTAGCAGCGGCAGGATTATTCCTTCTTACAGTTTTACCAGAGATTTTACCGGTTTCCTTTATTGGAATTTTGATTGCTGTAATGATCTATGCGGTAGGTGGTGGACTTTTGGAAGTCCTAGTCAGTCCAGTTGTTGAGGCTTGCCCATCCGACAATAAGGAAAAAGCAATGAGCCTGTTGCATTCTTTTTATTGCTGGGGACACGCCGGAGTTGTACTCATATCAACAGTGTTCTTTTATGTAGTCGGTATAGATAACTGGAAAATATTAGCCATTATTTGGGCGGTTATTCCAATTGGAAATGCTTTTGTTTTTTCAAAGGTTCCCATTGCACCATTGCTTGAGGATGGAGATACCGGACTTGGATTAAAGGAATTGTTTCGGATGAAAATTTTTTGGATTTTGTTGATTATGATGATATGTGCAGGAGCAAGTGAGCAAGCAGTAAGTCAATGGGCCTCTGCTTTTGCAGAAAAAGGTCTTGGAATTTCAAAGGCAGCCGGCGACTTAGCAGGGCCGATGGCATTTGCGGTTCTAATGGGAATATCAAGATTGTTTTATGGTAAGTATGGTGACCGTATCAATTTGGAACACTTTATGATTTATAGTAGTTTTTTATGTATTTTATCCTATTTAGGGATTTCATTATTCTCGATTCCGCTATTAAATCTGATTGCCTGCGCTGTCTGTGGGCTTTCAGTGGGAATCATGTGGCCTGGAACTTTCAGCAAGGCATCAGCAGCTTTGCCCAAAGGGGGAACAGCCATGTTTGCATTGCTGGCATTAGGTGGAGATATAGGTTGTTCAGGAGGTCCTACATTGGTTGGAATGGTATCAGGAGCTTTTGGGGATAACCTAAAGATGGGAATTTTGGCAGGAATTATTTTTCCGGTGTTGCTACTTATAGGAGTCATTCTTTGCAGAAGACAAAAGAAAATTACTAATTATAATACAGTGAAAAGTAGGCACTAAATATAGCTGCTTATTAAAATAAAAAAGAAAGTGAGAAAAAAGATGGAATTTTTGAAAAACAATCCTAAATGGATACGTCAACCAAAGCAGGTACAAATTAGTGAGGATAAAGTTGTAATTCTTACAGAAAGGGGTACCGACTTATGGGCACGCACTTATTATGGTTTTCAAAATGATAATGCTCCAGTATTTCAAGTTGAAACAACGGACAAGTACTTTTCTTTTATTGTTAAAACAGAATTCGAGAGTACCTGTCGTTTTGACCAGTGTGGTGTGGCTATGTATTTAAATAGTGATAATTGGTTTAAGGCATCTATAGAATATGAGAATAAAAAAATACAGCGATTGGGAAGCGTTGTAACCAATCATGGATATTCTGACTGGGCAACAACAGACATATCCTCTGATATTAAAAGTATGTGGTATCGTTTTTCACGAAGGGACAGTGACTACTGTATTGAATGCAGTGAGGATGGCATAAATTTCAGACAAATGCGTATTTTCCATATGTGGGAAGGTGCAGAAAAAATTACTTATGGAATATATGCATGCAGCCCGACAGAAGGCTCATATAAGGCAACATTTTCAAATATGCAGATTATGGAATGTAAATGGGAATCAGATGCAGACTGGCGTGATTGATGATATGATTTCTAAAGATAAATCTCATATGAGAATCATTATCAGTTAAATTGAATAATAAATATAAGCCCAAAATAATCCCCGAAAAATTTTAGAATTTTTGGGGATTATTTAACATTATAAATAAAGAGTGTCATCTGCATCCACCCATATTTGCATCGTTCCATCAAGATATAATTTTGCATATTCAAGTGGTTCATCATGTCACATTTATTTTGTGTTATAATGTGTTATATAATTTTCTTGGTCTCCGCTTCGCTACGGTCGGTGCAAAGCGGACATCCAAAGAAGTGTTACCAGCATATTAAAGATGCAATGAAAGATGACCGGAAATATTATCTGCTTTTGGATGAAGTACAATTTATGTCACGATTTGAGGAAGTGCTGAATAGCCTGCTTCGAATCAGCAATATTGATGTATATGTGACTGGAAGTAACTCTAAGTTTTTATCCAGCGATATTGTAACTGAATTTAGAGGCAGAGGAGATGAGATAAGAATATATCCGTTGT
>OHAI01003273.1_pt1 | contig 11095 bp, 10 predicted proteins | sample 1577091 | NCBI WGS metagenome assembly OHAI01 (sample SAMEA3541548, study PRJEB24748) | human gut metagenome | biome: human gut; feature: human-associated habitat; material: faeces | place: China | collected 2012
AGGACGTCAAGAGCATCCCCAGAATTGTAAAGGAGGCATTCCACATTGCCTCCACCGGTCGGCCCGGGCCGGTACTCATTGATATTCCCATTGATGTGCAGAAGGCAAAGTTTGAGCCTGTCTATCCCGAAACCGTGGAGATCCGGGGCTATAAGCCCTCGGTAAAGGGCAACATCAAGCAGATCCAGCGGGCAGCCGATGCCATTCGCCATGCGAAAAAGCCGGTGCTCTGTCTGGGCGGCGGTGTCATCAGCGCCGGAGCACAGAAGGAAGCACTGGAATTTGCGGAGCGGAGCCAGATCCCCATTGTCAATACTCGGCATTGTGGGCGAATGTAACATTCAGTATGCATTTAATGCGGAAACTAACGACTACCGTGTGATTGAGGTGAATGCCCGTCTGTCGCGTTCTTCTGCTTTGGCTTCTAAGGCTACGGGTTATCCGTTGGCATTCGTGGCCGCTAAGATCGCATTGGGCTATACGCTCGATCAGATTGGTGAAATGGGTACTCCGTATTCAGCGTATGTAGCTCCGCAACTGGATTATCTGATTTGTAAGATTCCTCGTTGGGACTTGACGAAGTTCGTAGGTGTATCCCGTGAAATCGGTTCCAGCATGAAGTCTGTAGGTGAAATCATGTCTATCGGACGTTCTTTCGAAGAAATCATCCAGAAAGGTTTGCGTATGATCGGTCAGGGTATGCACGGATTTGTAGGCAACGACCTGCACTTCGATGATCTGGATCGTGAGCTTTCACGTCCTACCGACTTGCGTGTATTTGCTATTGCTGAAGCTTTGGAGAATGGCTATACGATAGACCGCATCGGCTCTGTAACACAGAGGAAGTCTCACTTCCGTAGATGATCCAGTCCGGATGCTTTTCATGGTGTTCCGCATAATATTTTTCCGCGTAGTTATAGCCCGCCACTTTCACGATATCCGCACATTTCTGGGCATTTTCCCAGGGCATGTAATTGGAACCGATCGTCACCGGTGCCACCTTCCGGTAATCCCACTTTCTGACTACTGCAAGGAGGCTACGGGTGATCTCCTGTCCATGGGCATCCGCATGGGTATCCGGAATCTCGTTGCCAATGCTCCACATGATAACGGAAGGATGATTGCGGTCTCTGCGGATCCAGCTGCGTACATCCTTCTCCATCCACTCCTTGAAAAATCTGGCATAATCATAAGGATTCTTTGCCATCTCCCACATATCGAACGCTTCGGATACGATCAGAAATCCCATCTCATCCGCCAGTTCCATCAGTTCCACAGCGGGCATATTGTGGGAAGTCCGCACAGCATTGACACCCATGGAACGCATGAGTTCAAATTTCCGGCGCATGGCTTCTTTGTGAAAAGCCGCTCCCAGTGCTCCGAGGTCATGGTGATCGCAGGCACCGTTCAGGCGCACTTTTCTGCCGTTTAATAAAAAGCCCCTGGCAGGATCAAATTGCATGGTGCGGAAACCGATGCGAAGATGTTCTTCCTGTGTGATTTCCGTCTTCTGTAAGGCTTCACCTGCTCCGTTCTCCCCGTCGTTCATTGGAAGTTTGCATAGACGAACTGTAAGATCATACAGATAAGGATCTGTGATGTCCCATTTCCGGGGATTATCCACAGGAATCGCCACAGATGTCTTCTCCTGTCCACCGGCGAGGGGCTGTTTTACCCGGAAAATCTCCCTGTTTTCCGTTTCTGCAGAGTTTTTACTGTCCCCGGCATAATGCAAGCAATATTCCAGTTCATAATTCTCAGTGATTGCTCCCCATTCCAGTTCCGTATCGATGGTCAGATCGTAGCCGTTTTCCGTCTCCACGGAGGAGGTATAGATACCGTCCAGCGGAATATGTGTCTCAGGCAGACGGATCATCCAGACATTACGATAGATTCCGGCACCGCTGTACCATCTGCTGTTGGGTGCCTGAAAGGTTACCCGGAGAACAACTTCATTTTCACCTTCACGCAGATGATCCGTAATGTCCCAGTCAAAGGTGGAGTAGCCGTATTTCCAGTCACCGAGGCACACGCCGTTTATATAGATGGAAGAATCCATGTAAACACCCTCGAAGCGCAAAATGACACGTTCGTCACATGTCGTGCAGGCATTACCTGCCACAGAATTTGACTGCTCCCGCAAGTTCTCCTGCGCCGCTTCGCCTGCACGCTTTACTCCGGATGCGGAATACACGAATTTCTTCCGATACCAGCCGATACTGTCTTCATAGAGGTTCTTCGTATCATAGATCAGCCAGTCGTGAGGCAAGTCTGCCGGCTGCATCTCCCGCTCCCAGAGAGTTCTGTCTTCCCAATTCACACCCAATGCTGTTTTTGCAAAATACCAGTTATCATTCCATAACGTTTTGCTGTTCATCGAAATTTCTGCCCTTTCTGTCCATATCGTTTCCTGTCAGATCCCTGCTTCTATAGTGCTGCTTTTCCTACCTGTGTCCCGTCTTATCGTTGTCTGATACGGTCTTCGCATCTGCCCGGTCTTCCAGACGTTTTACTATGTAAACTGCCAGTACTGCATCCAATGTTCCCAGTACCATGCCGCCCAGAATATCCGTGGGATAGTGGACAAAGAAATAAAGTCTGGAAAAGGCAATGACTGCTGCCATAAGCAGACTTAAAATACCCGCCTTACGATAATAACTGAAAATGGTCACCGCTCCGGCAAAACCGTTGGAAGTGTGTCCCGAAGGGAAGGAATATTCCGAAGGGAACGGAATTTTCAGCGTCACACCGGTGTCCACAGCACAGGGACGGGGTCTCGCGATCACATTTTTCAGGAACAAATTTCCCACAAGATAGGTGATTGCCATGGCGATTATCATGGTCAGACCGCATTTCCGGGTCTTCGGAATGCATGTCAGCACAATCGCAATGACGATCCATACCAGACCGCTTTCTCCGATCGTAGTAAAAAAACGCAGGATCTCTGTCAGCCATTCCTGATGGATCCCCTGAATCGCATGCAATATCTGTAATTCCATCCTTCGTTCCTCCTTGTCCGTCTTCCGGCTTGGTTATCGGCCGCTCCGTAATTTCACCGTCAGACATTCTTTTGAACTATTGTAATCTATTCAGAAATGCCTTTGCATTGGCTGCAATGTCATCCTTAAATACAGCGGAACCGGCTACAATGACATTGGCTCCTTTTTCCATGGCAAATGCTACATTGTCCAGATTGATACCACCGTCTACTTCCAGATCGGTAGACAGCCCCTTATCGTTGATCATTTTCCGGATCACCTGTACCTTATCCAGGCACTCCGGGATCAGCTTCTGTCCGCCGAATCCGGGCTCCACAGTCATTACCAGCACCAGATCCACCAGTTCCAGATAAGGTTCCACTGCCTCTGCCGGAGTGGCGGGCTTAATGGTGATGCCGGCCTTTTTGCCTGTGGCATGTATTTTTTCAATGCATCCCTCCACATCTTCTGTGGCTTCCAGGTGAAAATTCACCAGGTCCGCACCACAGGCAGCGAACTCTTCCACATAACGTTCCGGCTTCTCGATCATCAGATGCACATCGAGAAACATATCCGTGTGGGATCTGACAGCTTTTAATACCGGCATACCGTAGGAAATCGACGGTACAAACAATCCGTCCATCACGTCTACATGCAGCCAGGGGACTCCTGCTCCTTCCACAGCTTTGATATCCTCTCCCAGTTTCCATAAATCCGCCGAAAGAATTGAAGGTGATAATAAATTCATGTTACTCCTCATTTCTGCCCCGCAAGGCCTTGTCTGTTGCTTATTACCGTTCTATTCTAGCAAACTTGTTTTCGTAAAACAAGACTAACGAAAAGGAACCTTTTCCTTTTGGAAAAAAGTTCCTACGTTCGCAATTCTCTATAGGTTTTTCACGTCTTCTTTCAGTTTGTTCCAGGCATCTTCATGCTCCGTATAGTAAATGGGACATTTCTTTCCGCCACAATCATAGTGGCGCAAGATGTCATCGGGTTGCAGGTCATAGGCATCAGTCAGCCATTTCAATAATTTGATCAGAGAATCATAGGTCTCCTGAGTAAACTGGCCGTTGTCCGCCTTGTAGCAGCATTCGATAGAAATAGAATCCTCATTGCGGGTCTGTACTGCATAGGCGATCTCGTCCAGAGGAACGCACTGAAGGATCTCGCCATCATAGCCAATGATAAAATGGGCACTGGCACTGCGTTCATGATTGTCTTTCAGCTGTTCGAAATAGCTGCGGTTCTGGGCCGCGCTGGTCCCAGGATTCGCCGTGTAATGTACAAAAATATTTTTCACTTCCGTCAGGGGATCTCCCGGTCTGGAATATTCATTCACGGTGAGAAAATCTTCTGTCCAGTTGGGATGTGCTGCATATACATCCGCCGGAAGTCCCTGGATCCGGGTTCCCGTGGTCTCCCCGATCTGTTTTTCGATCCGCTGCACAGCTTCTGCCGCAACTTCCACAGGAGTACTGGCCTCCGCAGTGCTGGCAGGTACTTCCAACAAATTTTTCAACATAAAGATTCCTGCAAGAATGCTGGCACACAGCAGGGAAATCTTAATATATCTGCGGATTCTTGCCTGTCTGCGGCGGCGCTGCCTCCCGGCTCTGACCCGGCGTTGTCTGACGCGGGTGCTGTAAGTATTGTCTTTGTAAACATTTTGCTCATATGCATTGCCCGGATGACCCTGCTCCTGCCGCCAGGCCTTGTTTTTCTGCTGTGCTGTCGTCGAATACTGCGGATGTGATTTCTTCCTTCCGCCTTCCTGCGGCATTGCCGATATGCTATGTTGTGACCGTTCTGTGCGTCCTCCGGTATGATTGCTTCGTGATTGATCGGCGTATCTTCCGGTCTGTCTGTCTTGCGGTTGTCCTACACGTCTTCCTACGTGTCTGACTATATTTTTTCCAGTCCGGTAATCCACCAGATACGGATTTCTTCGCACCTGTATCATTTCCAGATCCGGTTGTCTGCTCGAACGATTCTCCTGTGTCATATTGCTGCCCCCCAGAGTTAATTGCTTTCTTTGAGTCCCAGTTTAATCCGGAGTTGTCACATTTTTCGGCACATATTCCTTAAGATTTTATAAATTTATTGTTTAAAAAGTTCCAGCAAATACTTTTCTATCACCTGTGCTGCTTTGCGATGAGCTTTCACTCCGGGATGCAGGCGGCTGCCTACGGTGTCCGGTGTGGTGTTGGGAAGTTGTAAAAAGTGGATTCTGGTATCACCAGTCTGTTCCGCGTAGGTTTCCACCGCTTCACGGATGACGGGCAGGAAATTGTCTCCCAGCATACCATAGCCCCAGATGATCTGTGCCTCAGGATTGCAGTCACGCACAGCTTTCAGGAAATCTCGGATTGCTGTAGTCAGGATCTTTTTGACTTCTTTTATGTCACGGGTTCCTGCCCATTCTCTTACCAGTTCCGCTGCGGACTGGATTGCTGTGGCATCGTTGGTTCCCAGATTAATGATCACGGCATCCGGCTGCCATGCCTTGAAATCATAGTCTTCCAGTGCTCCCAGCGAAGCATTTCGCTCCCCGGTAAGCAATCCGCAGACCTGTTTATAATAGGGAGGAATCTTATTCTCTACAATGCCATCCCAGCCGGTGACGATTCCCCAGCCACTCTGGGACACCACACGATATTCCGCAGAAAGCGCATCCGATACCATACGGGGATACGTATTTTCCGCAGAGAAGAACGCACTGATCCAGTCTTCCTCACCTACCGGCCCCATAGTTCCCTCTCCACTGGTAATACTGTCTCCTACAAATTCCAGGCGATATTCAGGATCCGGCAGAACCAAAAATTTCCCATCTCCATATTGCAATCCCAAAATCTGTATCATGTGCAGCGGGTCCTGGTGCATAGCCTGTACTTCCTTCAGAATCCGTACATGCTTCGGCTTTCCTACTGTCATTCCTCGAAACAGGCATACTTCATTTTTCCCTTTATTAACCGGAAAACGGCTGATCTGGGCACCATTCAGTTCTACCGCCAGCCATGGCTCCATCGTGTCGTAATCAGCATTTACTTCCAGCCACAATTCACTGCCAGTATATAGAAATTCTATACCGCTGCCGGTCCAGAATAAATTGATCACATCTTTTCCCGTGGTCCGGCCCAATACCCGCACTTGCGGCAAATCCGCTATACTTATAATCTTTTTCTGCTGTTCCATTTTCCCATACCTTCTACTCTGTTTTCTGTTGCTTCGACATTTTCTGTTATGATCTTTCGATTGCCTGCTTTACTCTCTCCTGCCGTACTCTTCTGCGATCACATTCTCCGCAGGACGTCCACATACCGCATAAGGGCTCAATCCTTCCAAATTTCCCGGCCAATCCCAGATGCCGAAGCCTTTCACCCAGTCACGTTTTCTGCAGGCTGTAAACATTGCCCGGTACCAGTCCGCCTGTTCCGCATCATCCTCTTCACCCTGCAGTTCCCAGTTATTCGGAACCTGCGCAGAACCATGAATATTCATGCAACCCGCTTCCGAAAACAAAAAGGGCTTCTGAAATTTTTTCACAACCTTTTCGATCCGGTCTAACTGGTTGTCCCAGTCGTCTATGGGATAATATCCGCTGGACGCAATCACATCCACGGCATCCCACCATGTAATATGATCTTCTCCATATTTGTCGCAATTATAACCGACAGGTCCGTCATATACCGTCCGTACTTCCGCGATAAGTTTTCTCCACTCTGTCTCCCGGTGCTCCGTCATGGTCATTTCACACCCCGCCAGGAACAATTCACAGCCTGTCCGCTGCGCAATCTGTGCATAATGTTTCTGAAAGGCAATGTGACTCTCGAACCAGTTGCCCCATTTGGGTTCGCAAGGTACATCATGGTCAAAAAAGCTGATTCGTGCCCGCCAGACACCATTGTCACAATTCACCGTCGGTTTCAAAGCAACTTTCAGTCCCAGGCTCTGTGCATATCGAATCATATCATACAGTTCCTCATCCGTACAGCTTTTCTCCCCATCATAACGGATTTCCTCACTGTAAGGTGTTTCCTGCATCCCCGATGGTGTGAATATCACCCAATTCGTATGGATCCTTCGTACCATTTCCTCCATACTTTTTCTGGATTCTTCCGAACCCAATACTCCTCTGTGCGGAAAAACCGCAAAATTCACAGCGCGAAATGCCTCCATACAATACCTTCCCTTCCAAGTATCCCATTTGTGTTTCATTTCCTGTATTGTATCATTTTTAATTTTATTTAGCTAGTAAAATTAGCTTTTATTTGCCTAAATTTATTTTCCTGCATTTCATTGTGTTCATTCACACGATATGCTACCATGAAACTATATACAGTGCTTTCAGAAAGGAGCTATCTGCCATGCATTTTGTACAGGCAAAGGGGATTCTGTCTCAGAATAACGGAATGAATATTTACCGCGGATGCTCTCACGGCTGCATCTATTGCGACAGTCGCAGTAAGTGCTACGGCTTTACACATGCTTTTGAAGATATCGAAGTGAAAGGAAATGCACCGGAGCTGTTGGAACAAGTGCTGCGCTCCAAGCGTCACAGGTGTATGATTGGTACCGGTGCTATGTGCGATCCTTATCTTCCGGCTGAAAAAGAGCTGCGATTGACCAGAAAATGTCTGGAGCTGATCGATCAATATGAATATGGTGTGACCGTGCTCACAAAAGCCAGCCTGGTGCTTCGGGATCTGGATCTTCTGCAATCTATTAATCAGAAAGCCAAGGCAGTGGTTCAGATGACGTTTACTACTTATGATGAGGATTTGTGCCGGAAAATAGAGCCTAATGTCTCTACCACGAGAGAACGTTTTGAGGTGCTGATGAAATGTAAGGAATTGGGAATTCCCACCCTTGTGTGGATGACTCCCATTCTTCCTTTTATTAATGATACCCGGGAAAATATCGAGGGGCTTCTTGACTATTGCCTGCAGGCGGATGTGAAGGGAATCCTGCTGTTCGATGTAGGAGTCACGTTGCGGGAAGGAGATCGGGAATTTTTCTATCAGGCTCTGGATCGTGATTTTCCCGGCATTCGGCAAAAATATGTCCATACTTACGGAAATGCCTATGATATTCCCAGTCCTCACGCAAAAGAGCTTATGACACTGATTCAAAATACCTGCACAGCGAATGGCATGCTGTGTTCCCCGAAGGAATGCTTTACTTACCTGCATGAATTCCCCGAGAGATACGTGCAGCAGACATTGTTTTAGGTTCCAATGGCGATAATTTCTACAAAAAAGTTTATATAGACAACACAGTAAAATCGGGAGCTTTTGCTCCCGACATCTTGATAACGCAAAAACGAATATTTACATTCAGAATAGAACTACACTCAGAAAATTGGTAGCTATAGCTTCAGCGCCCAGAACAAAAACGGCATTGTGATCACGGAAAGCAATGTGGTCAAAGCCACGCCCCTGGATGTCAACCGATAATCGCCATTGTACTGCTGTGCCAACATTACTGTCATGCTGCCTACCGGTGTTGCCATCATTACCAGACAAACGCCTCGGAATATCGGATCCTTGATAAAAAAGCACAGTCCCCACAGAAGCAATGCCGGCAATAGTACCAGTTTTACTACAGAGAAAACGAGTAGGCGCACATCTGTAAACAAATCTCTTAACCGGGTCTGCGCCAAAGAGTCACCAATGACCAACATGCTTAACGGACCTGTGATGGCACCAGTGAAAGTTGCTGTATCTTCAAGGATCAATGGGACCGGAAGATTGGTGATATACAGAACTATCGCAATAATGCAAGAGCCTACGCCTATATTCACGAGTTGTTTCCAATTTATATTTTTCTGACAACCACCAATCTGCATTTTGTGGATGCCATAAGTATAGATCAAGACATTATATAACAAGTTGAAGATTACAGCGTGAATTATTGCATTGCTGCCATACATGACATCCAGCAAGGGATAACCCATAAATCCAATATTGGAAAAAAGCATCATGACCTGATAAGCGCCGTAGTCCTCTCTGTCTGCATGAAGCAATCTGGGCAATAGTTCCGCGACAGCAAACATAATTGCAAAATAGATCAGCGCAACACCCAGAGTAAACAACAATTTTCCTTTATTCTCCAGTCTCTCAGGATTCATACCAGAGGCAATAATCAGCGCAGGATTTCCAATATTGATTACTATACTTGAAATTGTTTTGCCTGTAGTATCTTTAAACACACCGATTTTCCGACAGATATATCCGATGAGCATAATCAAGAAAAACATTATCATTTTTTGGAGTAAAAGCATACAACACCTTCATATAGTAAATATATAAGCTCGCAAATTATACGTTCTTACAAATGCATCTCTAACCGCTGCCAACATTACTTTGCAGAGTCGCCCATTATAACACAGGAAGGAGAGGGAATTACAATTTCCTGTCCGCTCCACTTTAAAATCCCTTTATTTTCATCAAAGAAAAAGGTCTGTACCACATCTGTATGCTGAATACCCACTATCAGCATAGAGCCATCTGGTACAAAACAAAACTCCCGGCAGAAATCACCTGCCAACATTGTATGTCCTTTCAACATCAACAAACCGGTTTCCTTATCTACCTCATAGACAACAATTGAATTGTGCCCTCTGTTCCCAGCCAAAAGATATCTACCGGATGGATGCATCTGTAGTGCCGAAGTATAGTTCTCCCGGTCATAACCATCCTCACGTCTCGTCGATATTACCTGGACATTCCGTAACATATCTTTGCAATCCGGCTGATACTCAAACACAAAAATTTGACAGCTCAATTCAGATACCATATATAGATATTTTCCATCCGGACTGAAACGGAGTTGTCTGGGTCCACTGTCTTCCGGTGCTTTCCACTCGAAAACTTTTTGATACGTTTTTGCATCATAAAGATATATATAATCAAGACCACAATCCGCAACCGCAATATATTTTCCATCCGGTGTAGGCATGGATGCATGAATATGAGACATCCTTCCATTTGGTTCCTGGTGATGCTCTACTTGTCTTTCCTCCCCAATGCTTCCATCCTGGTTAATGCCATAGACCACTAACAATCCATTACGAAAAACTGATACTAAAAGACTATCTTTCTCCTCATCCGCTATAACATGACATGGCCAGCCACCATAAGCATACGCTCCATCGGGACTTTGAACATTTCCCGCTGATTGGCTTTTTCTTCGCTCATAATGGTGGCGATCACTTCGGGAGTCAGGCCGTCCTCTTGGCTCAGCTTTTTAAATCGGCAAGCCTGAGAGAGTGACGGAGTGCAATCGTTCAGTTCCATCTGCTCCAAAAGGTCATACTGTTCCTGCTCGTTAAGATAGGAAAGTTCAACGGCGGGAGTAAAGGAAATGCGTCCCTCGTCCACATATCGCAGAATTTCGGGGATAAGATTGGTAAGACGGATATATCGCTGAACAGTTTTATAACTGTCACCCGTGTCTGCACCGATTTGTGCGGTAGTACGGTTATCATCAGACTTCGGGACAAGTTGTCTCGAAGTTAAATCAGTCCTCCATCCTTGGTGCGCCAAAGCTTCTGCTTTCATCTTGTAAGCAAAGGCTTTTTCGCTCGGAAAAATATGCTCACGGTGTAGGTTGCTGTCAACAAGCACGATTGCCGCCGCATCACGGTCAAGAGAAGCAATTAAGGCAGGGATTTCGGTGATCCCTGCCTTTCTGCTTGCCATAACCCGTCTGTGACCGGATATGATTTCATAGTAGCCATCCGGTACCGGTCTGACGATCAGCGGATTTAAGATTCCATATTTCTCAATGCTTTCCTGCAGAAGAAACATTTCCTTATCATCTTTCACCTGAAACGGATGCTCCTTAAAAGGGCGGAGACGTTCAATCTCAATTTCTATGATTCTTTCTTCTTTTTCTCCTGATTGTCTGTTTGCATCAGTCATCTTGACTCCTTTCCTCCAGGATTCAGGAAATAAAAAATGCCTGCCTGGAACTTTTATAGATAGTAAAGTTCCAAACAGACATTGCTGTTTGACCATTAGCTGTAGCTAATAGAATTGAATACTGTTTCAGCTAATTTATGTTTGCAGGTTTGGGAGAGATTGTTTCTTTTCCCGCCTTTTCTCTGATTTACA
>OHAI01003274.1_pt1 | contig 11095 bp, 7 predicted proteins | sample 1577091 | NCBI WGS metagenome assembly OHAI01 (sample SAMEA3541548, study PRJEB24748) | human gut metagenome | biome: human gut; feature: human-associated habitat; material: faeces | place: China | collected 2012
TCCTGAACGGCTGGACCATTACGTGCATCATCCAGATCAACAAACATTGGACCATTTCGTAGGTGGAAGTCGATTTGGTTATCGGTTTGTTCGTCTTTATGCTTCAAGACATTACTTATTTGGTAGAAGTGATGATAATGAAAGCAAAGTCATGATTGTTGGTGCTGGTTCAGCAGGTGAAAAGATTTTAAGAGAAACACTTGTTTCGACAAAACTTCATAAAAAAGTTGTTTGTTTCATTGATGATGATGCCACAAAACACAATAGATGCATTCACAATGTTCCTATTGTAGGGGGAAGAAATGAAATCCTTACACAAGTTGAAAAATATAAAATTGATGAAATCTATGTAGCTTTACCATCAATAGATGATAAAGAAACATCTAAGATTTTAAATATTTGTAAAGAAACCAAATGTAAAATAAAAAAATTACCTGGTATGTATCAATTCTTGAACGATGAAATTACTTTAGAAAAACTAAAATATGTTGAAGTTCAAGATTTACTTGGAAGAGATCCTGTCCAAGTAAACTTAAAAGAAATTATGGGTTATGTAAAAGATAAAGTAGTTATGGTTACTGGTGGAGGAGGATCTATTGGATCTGAACTTTGTCGACAAATTGCTGCAAGTAATCCAAAACAATTGATTATTGTAGATATTTATGAAAATAATGCTTATAACATTCAATTAGAATTACAACATAAATATCCAAACTTAAATCTTGAAACCATGATTGCTTCCGTAAGAGATGCTGTTAAAATCAATGATTTATTTGCTTATTACCATCCAGATATTGTTTATCATGCAGCAGCTCATAAGCACGTACCATTAATGGAAGATGCGCCACATGAAGCAATCAAAAACAATGTTTTTGGTACATACAATGTCGTAAAAGCAAGTCATACATATGGTGTTAAGAAGTTTATCTTGATATCTACAGATAAAGCAGTTAATCCGACAAATATTATGGGTGCTTCAAAACGATTATGTGAAATGGTTGTACAATCTTATAACAAGATTTCAAAAACAGAATTTGTTGCTGTACGTTTTGGAAACGTATTAGGTTCTAATGGATCCGTTATTCCTTTATTTAAAAAACAAATTAAAGAAGGTGGACCAATTACCATTACACATCCAGATATCATCAGATACTTTATGACAATACCTGAAGCTGTCTCTCTTGTCTTACAAGCAGGTGCCTATGCTAAAGGAGGAGAAATCTTTGTTTTAGATATGGGAAAACCGGTTAAGATTTTAGATATGGCTAGAAACTTAATTAAACTTTCTGGTTTAGAACCAGATGTAGATATTAAAATTGAATTCATTGGGTTAAGACCTGGTGAAAAACTTTATGAAGAAATGTTGATGAAAGAAGAAGGAATGAAAACAACGCCTAATAAGATGATTCATATTGGACAACCAATTCAATTACCTGATGATTTCTTTGATCAATTAGAAGATTTACGTCAAAGTGCTTTTGATGAAGATAGTGATATTAGAAAAGATGTTCAACATATGGTAGATACTTACCATTACGATGAAAATACAACACATGGTATAAAAAAACAAAGGATAAAGAGTTAAACGAATCGTCGCTTTGTCGCGTTCGTTTACTTTATCTCATATATGAAAAGAGTCCAATAAATCTATTGGATAGGCGAAGCATACTCAAATGGAGGTTTTTTATGTTTGATAATTGGTATGTAGTTCAAGTAAGAACAGGAAAAGAAGAAGAAATTGTTAAAAAATGTCAATTCTATATAGACCATGATATTTTAATTGATTGTTTTATTCCAATCACGAAAAAGAAAAAGAAGTATCATGGTACATGGCATATTGTTGATGATATTTTATTTAAAGGGTATATCTTTATAATCACCAATCAAGTAGAACAACTTTATACTCAACTCAAAAAAGTACCAGATCTTACAAAACTCCTTGGAAATGATGGAAAAGAAATCTATCCCATCTATCCACAAGAAGCTATGTTTCTAACAAAATTTTCAAATAAAGATCATGTTGTTGATATTTCTAATGGTATTATTGAAAACGATAAAATCATTATTAATGAAGGTCCTCTCATTGGTTTAGAAGGACTTATTACAAAAATAGACAGACATAAACGTATTGCTTATGTTGATGTAGAACTACTTGGAAAGCTTATAAGAGTTCAAGTAGGATTAGAAATTATTAGTAAATCATAAAAAGCACAGAAATGTGCTTTTTTATATACACTTTTTATGCATAACTTTGTTATGCCTTTTTTAGTATATAAAAATATTTAGGGGAGGGGTTATTTTGAAACATAAAAATATACCATTTTCACCACCAGATATGAGTGAAGATGAAATAAATGAAGTTGCAGACACATTAAGAAATGGATGGATTACAACAGGTCCAAAAGTAAAAGAATTTGAACGACAAATTGCTGAATTTGTTGGTGTCAATAAAGCAGTTTGTTTAAATTCACAAACTGCTTGTGCAGAAATGGCGCTTAGAGTATTAGGTGTAGGTGAAGGTGATGAAGTTATTGTTCCTGCTTATACTTATACAGCAAGTGCATCCGTTGTATGTCATGTTGGTGCCAAACTTGTTTTAGTTGATGTACAAAAAGATAACTTAGAAATGGATTATGATGCTTTAGAAAAGGCAATTACTGAAAAAACTAAAGTTATTATTCCAGTTGATCTAGGTGGCGTTCCTTGTGACTATGATAGAATTTATGAAATTATAGAAAAGAAAAAACACTTATTTAAACCAAGTAATAAGATTCAAGAAGCGATGGGAAGAATCTCAGTTAATGCTGATACAGCACATGCTTTTGGTGCTTCATGGCATGGGAAAATGTGTGGTTCAATTGCTGATTTCAGTTCATTTAGTTTCCATGCTGTTAAAAACTTAACAACTGCAGAAGGCGGTGCCTTAACATGGAGAAGTATTGAAGGTATTGACGATGAAGAAATTTATAAAGAACTTCAATTATTATCATTACATGGACAATCTAAAGATGCTTTAGCTAAAACAAAACTGGGAGCGTGGGAATATGATGTCGTTGCTCCACTTTATAAATGCAATATGACTGATATTATGGGAGGTATTGGTCTTGCTCAAATGAGAAGATATCCAAATATGTTACAAAGAAGAAAAGAAATCATTGAAAGATTTGATACAGCATTTAAGCCATTAGGAATAGAAGTATTGAATCATTATGATGAAAATCATCAATCAAGTGGACATCTTTATATTACAAGAGTGCCAAATATTACAGGTGATCAAAGAAATGAAATTATTATAAAAATGGCTGAAAGAGGAATTGCTTGTAATGTACATTACAAACCATTACCAATGCTTTCAGCATATAAGAATTTAGGATTTGATATTAAAGATTATCCAAATGCTTATAATCGATTTATTAATGAAATCACATTACCTCTTCATACAAAATTAACAGATGAAGATGTAGAGTATATTATTGAAAACTTTAAGGAGATTGTTTCATGCTTGTAAAAGAGTGGAATGAATTACCTGAATTTATGCAGGTAGAAGAAGTAAAACCTTATTATAAAGTATTAAGAAAGAAAAAAGGACAACTGATACTAAAGAGAATCTTTGATATATGTGCTTCTTTAGTGTTGATTGTTTTATTATCTCCAATTATTTTATTTTTTTCTATTTGGATCAAATTGGATTCTAAGGGCCCAGTGTTCTATAGACAAGAGCGTATTACACAATATGGAAAAGTCTTTAGAATCTTTAAGTTTAGAACAATGGTCAATAATGCTGACAAGATTGGAAATCTTGTCACATCAAAGAATGATTCAAGAATTACAAAAGTAGGAGAAAAGATAAGAAAATACAGAATAGATGAAATACCACAGTTATTCAATGTATTAATAGGGGAAATGTCATTTGTAGGGACAAGACCAGAAGTTCAAAAATATGTAAATCAATATACACCCGAGATGTATGCAACATTGTTATTACCTGCGGGAGTAACAAGTCTAGCAAGCATAGAATTCAAAGATGAAGATGAAATACTTGAAAGATATACATCAAAAGGAAGAGAAACAAATGAAGTATATCTTAAAGAAGTATTGCCTTTAAAGATGGAATATAACCTAAAGGCAATAAGTTCTTTTAATTTTATAAAAGAACTCGGTACGATGATCAGTACCGTAGTGAAAGTGTAGGTGAAAGTATGGAATATAGCGTATTGATGACTGTATATAAAAATGATAATCCAGAGTACTTTAAATTAGCATTAGAGAGTATGATAAATCAAACAAAAAAACCAGATGAAATAGTATTAGTGAATGATGGACCTATACCTGAAGTACTGCAAAACACTATAAATTTATTAAATACTGATGGAGTCATTAAACAAATAAATCTAGAAAAAAATGTAGGTTTAGGATTAGCTTTAAATGAGGGATTAAAAGCTTGTAAAAATGAGTTGATTGCAAGGATGGATTCTGATGATATTTCATTGCCTAGTAGATGTGAGAGACAAGTTAGAGAGTTTGAAAAGAATCCTAGTTTGGATATAGTTGGCTTACCAGTCAAAGAATTTTCAGACAATGTAAATAATATCGTGGGTGAAAGAAAAGTTCCATTAACAAATAAAGAGATATATCAGTTTGCTAAAACAAGAGATCCATTTAATCATCCAACGGTGATGTATAGAAAAAGTAAAGTGATCGAATCAGGAATGTATGGCAATTATAGAAAAAATCAAGATACAGATTTATGGATTAAAATGTTATCGCATGATGCAGTTTGTATGAATATAAGTGATGATTTATTCAGATTTAGATTTGATAATAACACATATAAGAAAAGAAAAAATTGGGAAAATACTAAATTATTAATTGATATTCGAAAAAAAGCCTGGAAAAGTGGATATTGTTCATTCATTGATTTTGTTTTGGTGGCTATTGCACAATTTGGAATATATATTATGCCAGAAAAGTTTCAAAAGCTAATATACACAAAGATATTAAGGAGATAATATGTTAGATAGAATTATATTAAAGATCAAGGAAATTGTACATTATATATTACATATAAATATATACGCAGGGAAAGAAGTAATATTGCGAGGCGTACCAAAATTGTTATATGCGAAGAAAATATCATTTGGGAAAAATGTTAGATTAAATGATAAGGTTTTTTTACATGCTGCAAAAGGGATTACTATAAAAGATAATACTACTTTATCTTATGGAGTTGCAGTTATTACTGAAAGCTATAATATTTCGAATTATGAAATGTATAAATGTCGTAATCATTCTGGTGCTTCTATAACTATAGGTGAAAATGTATGGATATGCGCAAATTCAATAATTTTACCTGGGGTTACTATTGCAGATGATATTATTGTAGGTGCAGGTAGTGTAGTCACAAGAAGTCTCTTGGAAAGCAATTCATTGTATGCAGGTAATCCTGCTAAATTTATAAAGAAATTGGAGTGGAAAGAATGAAACTATTACATGTTACTGCAACGCATTTAAAACCTGATGGAGGAGTACCAGTGGTTTTAAAAGAATTATCATATTGGCAAAATGAAATTGAGAATGTTAGTTCTATGGTGATTTCTTTAGTATCACCTGTTGATGATATGGAATCGAAGTATTTTAAATATGTTCCTAGTGAAAAATTTGAAAGTTTTATAATTGAATTTGCTCCAGATTTTGTTATTTTACATAGTTTTTATTATTTAAACTATAATTATACTGTAAAAATATTATTGAAATATAACATTCCATATTTTATTGAACCACATGGATCGTTTGGACAAGCAGCGATGAAAAAATCTTATTTTAAAAAGAAAATAGCAAATAATACAATTTTTAAAAAACAATTAAAAAATGCTTTTGGCTTTATATTCTTAAATGATGCTGAAAAAAAAGATTCAGTATATCATACTAGTCACGATTTAATCATACCCAATGGAATTAATGTAGATAAAGAAAAGTATAAAAAAAATGACAATCAAGTGATTTTTTATTTTATTGGAAGATATGACATAATGCATAAAGGATTAGATTACATGTTTGAAGCATTAGATATTTTGGATAAACAGAGATATACATTTACATTTAATCTATGGGGTAGTGGTAGTGATAAAACTATTGATTTCATAAAAAATAAAATAAAGAGATATGATTATTTAACAGTAAATTTTAATTTTTCGATATATGGTGTTGAAAAAGATATTATACTAGAACAATGTGGTCCGATGGTTTTAACTTCTAGATACGAAGGATTTCCCATGACAGTACTAGAAGCGTGGAAGTATGGTAACCCATGTATTGTTACACCTGGAACAAATGTGTTTGAAGAAGTCGTTGATAATAATATAGGATGGGGAGTTCAACTAAATGCTAAATCTATCGCTAATGGAATGATAAAAGCAGCTGAAGATTATATGAAAGACAGAACTAATTATATTACATCATGTAAAGAATATGTTATTAATAATTATAATTGGAAAGTAATTGCTGAAAAATCTATTTTAAGTTTTAAATCATTAAAATAAAAAATACATCAATAGTAGTATTTTAAGTTTTAAAGTTTTAAAGTTTTAAATTCTTATTAGAATTACAATTTGTAACATTTAATTTTATTGAAAAATCATTGTATACACATTATAAATTATTGATAAATAAAAAAATAGTTTAAATTTTCATATATTTTAGTATGTGCATTTTATAATTAATGAAGTTTGATTTTTTACATTGAAATCAGTAATCGATAAAAATAATTTTAATATGTGAAAAAATACTATTAATTTAAAGAAAACTATTACATCAAGCTAAAGAAATTGTTGTTTTAGTTTTATTTTTTGATGAAAGATCACCTTTCTCATGAATGATATATGTTCAAACTTAATAAAATTATATATCACAATGTCAATCCCAAATTTTGAAATTAAAGATAATTTTTAATATTTTTAATATCTAGGAGAAATGATCTTTTATTTGTTTTTTATCCAAAATGAAACATTTAATTTAACTTTTATGCATTTTTTTAACATAATTAGAAATTCTATTAAGGATATAAAAATTCTGTAGGTAATTTTATGTACAATATATTTTAGTTTTAAAATTTTACAATTAAAACAGGAGATTTTATGAAGACAATATTTAAAATTAGATATTCTACAATTGTGAATATTCTTATTTCATTTATCATTGTGTGTTATGTAGGTCCATTTGCAAGCTATAAAGGTAGTTTGATTATGGTTGGGTTATTAGGAATGATTTTACTATTTTTATATTTTAAGCAAGGATTTTATTCTAAAAAATATATATTTATTTGGCATATCCTTTCAATTTATTTGATTCTTAACAGTCTATTAAATTTGCCGAATTCATTAAAATATTTGTTAGTATTTTTTGTTGGTTTATCGCTTGTACAGCGCAAACTGTTTATTCATGATTATAAACAAGTATTTTTAACATGTAAATTGGTTTCAATTTTAAATGCTTTCTTTACAATAATTCAATCATTACAACCTGATTTTTATTACAGTTTTGCTAAGAAATGGTTTTTTTATTCAAATCAATATGAACAAGTTGTATATTTAGGACAATATTGTAAAAAACTTTCTGGATTATTTTATGAAGTTAGTTTTTCTGCTTTGATTCTATCAATAGGAATAGTACTTTACACAGTTGAATTATTTGAAAATAGAAAAAAAATTAAATATATTTTAAATGTTTGTCTAATACTTATTTCCTACTATGCTATCATTCTTACTGGTAAAAGAAGTTTTATTCTTATTGTACCATCAGTAATAGTATTACCATCCACAGTAGATTTATTAGACTTAGTACCATCTACAATTGTATTTTCATCAACAGTAGATGTATTTGTCTTAGTACCATCTTTAATCACTTGACCAGCAGCTGTAGTTTCTGTGGACTTAGTACCATCTGTAACTGTATTACCACCTGCAGTAGATGTATTCGTTTGAGTACCCGCAGTTTGTGTAATGGAATCACCATTGATAACCGTTGTGTTATTACCAGTACCATTGAAGCTTGCAGAGTTCATATTCACAAGGTCTTTATTCAAGGAATAAGATACTGTTTTGCCATTTTGGTCGATGACAAGATTATCCCCAGCTTGAAGTTTTACTTCTTCACCACTGGATACCTTTGTAGAAGCAGCACCATTAGATACACCGCTAGAACCAGCAACGGTACCAGTATTCACCTTCCAACCAGCGCCTACTGCATCAGATACTTGTTGCAATTGATCTTCTGTAGCAGCACGGCCAGATACAGCCTTTGTTACGCCAGGCGTCCAAGTTTTGTTAGTTAAACCAGTCACCGTGCCAGCTGCGCCATCTAATTTAATAGTATTAGCACCACCTGTAATGATACTGTTATTCACACCATCAATAACAGCAGTACCAGTCGTTACCTTACCCGCCGTACCATCAACAGTTACCTTATTAGCACCAGTACCAGTTGTGATTGTATCTTTAGTAATAACTGTGCTGTTACCAGCATTATCTTTAACAGTCACTGTACTAGCTGTTACTTCTGTTGTATTAGTGCCATCATCGATTACATTACTATCTACAGTAGATTTGTTGGACTTATTACCATCTTTAATAACTTGTCCAGCAGCTGTAGTTTCTGTGGATTTAGTACCATCTGCTACAGTATTACCACCGGCAGTAGAAGTATTCGTTTGCGTACCTGCAGTTTGTGTAATACTGTTGCCAGTAATGACTGTTGTATTCCTGCCTGTACCAAGGAATGTAGCAGAATTCATCTTCACAAGATCTTTGTTAAGGGTGAATGTAAAGTCTCGTTCATTTTGATTTACTGTCATGTTTTCGCCAGCAATCAATTGAACTTTATCGTCTTTACCAACCTTAGCATCTTTCTTAGTACCTGTTTGGGCACCAGAAGTGGTAGAATCTTTATCTGCCGTGATTTGCCATGTTTGTTCGCCTACAGCTTTTAATTGTTCTTCTGTAGCCGCACGGCCTTTTGTTGCAAAGTCTGCACTAGTTACAGTTGTGTTAGACAAACCAGTGATATCGTTTGTAGTACCACCAGTTACTGTTACTGTACCAGTTTTGATTGTACCGGTTGCACCATCTAACTTAACAGTATTAGCGCCACCAGTAGTGAATGTGTTATTTACACCATCAATAACAGAGGAACCAATTGTAGCTTTACCAGCTGTACCATCGATAGTTACTGCATTCGCACCAGTGCCAAATGTCACTTTATCGTTGAGTTTTACATCATAGATAGTATGTCCATCAGCAGCGGTAGTAGATGTAAGTGTTACATTACCTTTAGTAGCATTAGCAGCCTCACCAGCATTAGCAGTAACTGTAGTTGTTGCTTTTTTCACATCTGCAATATTAGCTGCATTTGTGTTGTCTGTAGCATCATTATTCACATGACCACTAGCAACATTTTTAATTACATTATTACCATTATCTAAGCCCGCATCCGTTAAAGATACAGGGTTCTTACCAGTAGTATTGATACGTACACCATCTGCTGCGTACTTAGTATTTCCGTTAGCAGAAGTTACAGTTGTACCATCAGCTGTAGTAGCTGTAGATTTAGTACCATCGACTACAGTATTACCACCTGCTGTAGATGTATTCACTTTTGTGCCATCAGTTTGAACGATGCTATCGCCTTTGATAACAGTTGTTTTACCGCCTGTGGCTTCAAAGGTTGCAGAATTCATCTTCACAAGATCTTTGTTAAGGGTGAATGTAAAGTCTCGTTCATTTTGATTTACTGTCATGTTTTCGCCAGCAATCAATTGAACTTTGTCGTCTTTACCAACCTTAGCATTTTTCTTAGTACCTGTTTGAGCACCAGTTGTACCTGCTTTATCTGCCGTAATATTCCAAGTTTGGCTACCTGCAGCATCTGCCACTGCTTTCAATTGGTCTTCTGTAGCCGCACGACCTGTAGTAGCTGTACCATTCCAAGTCGTATTGGCAAGGCCCGTTACATGATTATTTGTACCATCTACAGTGACACCACCAAGATTAGCAGTTGTTCCTGTAATCGTACCAGTCGCACCATTCAAGGTTACCGCTTTAGTGCCACCTGTAGTAAGTGTGTTGTTCACACCATCAACGATAGAGGAACCAATCGTAGCTTTACCAGCTGTGCCATCAATCGTTACCGCATTCGCACCAGTACCAAGTGTCACCTTATCATTGAGTTTTACGTCATAAATAGTATGTCCATCAGCTGCTGTGGTAGATGTTAATGTCACATTACCTTTTGTAGCATTAGCTGCTTCACCTGTATTAGCAGTGATTTCTGTTTTAGATGCTTTTTTAGCTGCATTAATAGCATCAGCTACATTTTTAGCTGTAGCCACACCATCTGTAGTTGGGCCTGTAATTGTACCATCTGTACCTGCAGTGATAGATGCAGTATTTACATCGTATTTCACAACGCCTTTATCATCGATGGATGCAGTCGTCAAAGTACCATTTGTGAAGTCTAAGCCATCTGCTAAGGATACTTGTTTAGCAGTACCACCATTTGCTTTGTAAGACAAGTTAGTCTTGTTAGCAATCTTAGTACCATCAATCGTTACTTTGTAATCCTTAGTTGTACCATCCGCACTAGTTGTCGGTGTTACAGTCAATGGATTATTGGCATCTGTTGTATCTGTGCTTACTGTTACAGCAGCTACAGCCGATTTTTTAACCTCTGCTTCAGATACTTTCACAGTCAAATTCTTGCTATTCGCATCAGTAGATACATATTTACCATCACCAACGATGCCAAATGTATCATCTTTAAGATTTACTACACCAGGGGATGTATTTGTATTACCAGAGAATTTCAAGTTAACTGCATCAGTAGTCGTTTTTGCTGTTTCAGCTACGGCTTTCAATTGATCTTCCGTCGCAGCTCGGCCAGTTGAAGCTGTACCATTCCAAGTTGTATTGGCCAAGCCCGTTACATGATTATTATCACCATCGATAGTCACGCCACCAATAGCTGCATTTTTAGCAGTAATTTTACCAGTTGCGCCATCAAGTTTAATGGTTTCAGTTGTACCAGTACCAATGGATACGCTAGT
>OHAI01003279.1_pt1 | contig 11081 bp, 8 predicted proteins | sample 1577091 | NCBI WGS metagenome assembly OHAI01 (sample SAMEA3541548, study PRJEB24748) | human gut metagenome | biome: human gut; feature: human-associated habitat; material: faeces | place: China | collected 2012
AAAGTGCATAATTGATTTCAATAAGGAGAGACTTAGATTTGCCTAATAATAGTTAGCATGCTCTAAAATAAATTACCCAAAAGGATTTGTTTGCTTTACTTATTTTACTATTGTGATTAATTGTTGAAAATGCTAGAATAAACATAAGCATCTGGGGTAATAGGTAACCCATGGGCATTTAACTGTTCATTTATTGAATCTTAAAGCCCGGAATCCGAGTTCGAGTCTCGGGATGCTTATAGAAAGTCGTAATCAATATGAAGTTTGAATCAATAAATTATAAAAAGTACAAAAAAAATCATGGTAGAGAAAATCAGTTTTTTATCACTGCTTACGTTGGGATAAGTTTAATTCAGTCAACTGATGACAAGCCAGAAGATTTGAGTACGTCGTGGAATCCAAAAAGTATCGATAGTACTAAAATAGAATCGAAATTTTTTATTCAGAAATCGTCATTAGTTTATTCTATTTCGGCATTTGAAACCTATTTATCTGATTTTATATTAGATCAAGTTCTACCATTTCAGAGTGATCTTGATCCTGATCCTGATAGTGATTGGAGTGATTTGAGTGCAGCGTATTCTGGTAAGTCTTTGTTTAGGAAAATTGAGGTTTTAATTGAACATTTTCCTAACCTTAGAAAGAAAGAGTATTTTCTCTTAATTGTGTCAATATTTTGGCGAAATAAATTAATTCATAATTCTAAAGAATCGTTATCTGGTGCTTTGAAAGGTGAATTGAGGAAATATAGTCAAGACTTCCTAACCTCATACTGTAATTTGGATATTGAAAAGTTAATAAATCATTATGAAGCTCATAATGTTCCAACTTTCAAAGAGACTTTATCAATGATGACAAATTTAAGGAATTTTGCTTCAAAAATCGATGAATTTTTCACATCAAGATTACCTATCGACAAATATATAGCTCATAATATTACTAAGTTAATTGATATTGGAAAGATCAAGAAATTTGATTTAAGTTCGAATCATGATAATAAAACTAGATTTTGGACAAATGTTTTTGAAATCCACTTGAGATTAAATGTTAATGATGAAGTAAAAGGATTAGATATTTGGAATGATTTGATACAAGCTGAAAATAGAGAAAAAGTAGAGCATATTTTAGGAAATATATTAAACTGAAAAAGGGGTGTAAATTACCTCTTTTTCAGTTTATGGAACCTGAATGGAAAAATATTATTTCTTTTAGTTTTTATTAATACATAATTTACTAGTCAATGCTTAAATTAATAGTTTTTGGTAGTGTAAAATAAGTTGTGTAAACACAAAAAGGAATAAATTCGTTATAGTAGAGTTGCAACACATTACTAGAAAGAGATTTATTTCTATGACTCAGTTTACCACAGAACTACTTAACTTCCGAGCCCAAAAGCAAGATATTGATGAATTTTTCCGTACTTCTCTTGAAACAGCTATGAATGATCCACTTCAAGCAGAGTTATCAGCACCCAAAGAAGATCGAACCAAATAATTTTTAACGCGAACCATCCCAGGTCTCAGCATGGAACCGATTATTTGATTACTAAGCAACCAGCTTCCTTTAGCTGGTTTTTTTATCCTTAAAATGATGGGGAAGCCCACATAGCCATAAGTGAATCTTATACCCACTCATAAAAAATATAGATTATGCAAGCTTTCTTGGAGATGATAAGATAAATGCAAATTCAACGTGAGAGGTAAAAATATGAGAAAAAGAAAATATATTTTAGGTGTGTTAGCCATTGCCAGTTTAGCTTTGACAACAGTTTTAGCAAGCCAGCCTAGGACAGTTGAGGCTAAAAGTAATAAGCAAGAAACCATAACAGTTGTTACGGGAGGTGAACCAAGGCCTTTTACTTTTGAGGAAAATGGCAAATTAACAGGGCATAATATTGAACTGGTAAAAGCTGTTTTTAAAAAATTGCCTCAGTATAAACTGAAAATTGTTAGAACAGATTTTAAAGCTATTTTTCCAGGACTATCATCTGGTCGCTACCAAGTTGCCGTTAACAATTTAGCTAAAAATGAGGAACGTGAGAAAAACTATCTCTTCACTGACCCTATCTTCAAAAATTCTTATGTGGTTATTTTCAATAAAGACAGTAAGATTGCTAAGAAAGCTCAATCTTGGTCAGACTTAGCTGGTTTGTCAACTGTTTGCTCACCTGGTGTCAACTCAACCACGGCTATTGAGGAGTACAACAAGACAAATCCAGATAAAACAATTACCCTTAATTATTCAGCTGAAGACTTGAAGGCACAGCTAGAAGGTGTTGAAAGTGGGAAGTATGACTTTCTCGTTATGGACAAGCCAATGTTTGAATATTACCAAAAGGAATATAAGTTAAACTTGGTTGGGAAAAACGTCAGTGGTGATTTAGAAAAACAATTGTTGCCAGAACCCTACAGCTACTTTGTTCTTGCTAAAGATGATACCAAACTAGTCAAAGATATCAATAAAGCGCTCAAGGAAGTTGTTAAAGATGGTACTTCTAAGAAAATCAACGAAAAGTATTTCGGTCAAGATTACTCACCAAGCTATGATGATTAGTCTGCCAACTCAACTCTCAGATAGAAGGTGGAAAAATGACATTCAAGTATAAGATTGAAACCGATTCAGATAAGGTAGATTTTCAAGAAGTTGCTGATGTTCTGCACTCAGCTGGGCTTTCTCGTCATAGTGATGCGAAGGAGACTGAAAAAGCTTTTAGAAACAGCGATATTACCATTTATATCAAGGACGGTAATAAAGTGATTGGTGTCGGCCGTGCCCTGACAGACTTTGTTTCTCAAGGTGCTATTTACAATGTGGCTGTTGATTTGCATTATCAGAGGCAGCATGTCGGTCATACCATTATCATGACACTTTTGGAAAAATTGCAGGGCATCAATGTGATTCTTTACACACATCCTCAGACCCTTACTCTATATGAGAAATATGGCTTTCGTCGCAATAAGACAGCCTTTTCCTATTTTGATCATGGTAGCGCAGAAAGCTTGCAGTGGATGGAAGATGAAGGGTTCTTTCTACCAGAAGGTTACCGATTTGACAGCGAGAAAGGGAGGTATTGAGATGATAAGAAAACTTTTTAAGTCTTTTTGGCTTGATGAAAAAGGCTCATCGGATTTTTATGCTCGTCACTTGAAAACTTATTTTCCAGAGGAAATCTCATTAGTGTTTAATGACTGGCTAGATGGAGGCAACCGATGACAACTGATTATGTAAAAAAAGAAGTAGATGAGAAAGGTCGCTTTCGTCGTCAGAAAACACGTTTTGTGACCCCTTTTGGTGATGGTGACAATGAACTTCCAGTTGAGAAAAATCGTTATCGCCTACTAGTTTCCTATGCTTGTCCTTGGGCACACCGTCAATTGATTGCCTTGAAGTTACTGGGACTAGAAGATGTCATAAGCATCGGGGGTGTTGACCCGATTAGACCAACTGATGTTGACCGAACTGATTGGGCATTTACTTTGGACAAAGATGATCGTGATCCTGTTTTGGGAATTCATTATTTGAGTGATATTTATTTAAAAACAGACCCTGACTACAAAGGACGTTTTACAGTTCCTGCTGTGGTTGATTTGCAGACGGGTCAAGTTGTTAATAACGACTTTCTTAATCTGCTTCGCCATTGGGAAACAAAATGGACTAGGTTTCATAAAAAGGGAGCACCAGATCTTTACCCAGAAGCCTATCGAGAAGAAATTGACAAGCTTAATGAGGTTATTTTTAATGATATCAATAATGGTGTCTACAAGGCTGGTTTTGCAGCTAGTCAAGAGGCTTATGAGGAAGCCTATGATGCTCTTTTTAAGCGTTTGGATGAATTAGAGGAACGACTTAATCATTCGCGTTACCTTTTTGGTGACAATATTAGCGATTCAGACATTCGTCTTTATGTGACCTTGGTTCGGTTTGATGCTGCTTATTATAACGGCTTCAGAACCAATCGAAATCGACTGATTGATTTTCCAAATTTATGGGGTTATGCGCGTGACCTTTATCAGCAACCTGCTTTTAAGGAAACAACCCATTTTGATCACATCAAAAAGCATTATCATCTAAGCGCCATTGATAACCCTCACCACATTTTGCCCAAAGGGCCAGATGAAAGTGTTTGGCTGGAAGAACATGATAGAGACAGCCGACGATATGAATAGAACGGAGAATACAAATGACAGAAACAAAAAAAGAAATCAAACCTGTAACTTTAAAATTACGTCCCATCGAAACAAAGACTGAAATTGACGAAAGAGGTGCTTTTCAACGCCAACCCAATCGTTTTACAACTCCTTTTGGAGATGGGCTAGATGATTTAAAAGCAGAAAAAGGCAGATATCGTCTATTCTGGGCACGTGGTTGCCACTGGTCTAATCGAGCTTCTATCGTTCGCGAACTATTAGGACTTGAAGATGTTATTTCGGTTAATCAAGTTGGGCATAAGAACGCTGAGAAGCGTAAATATGGCTGGGATTTCACTTATGATAAAGATGGCAAGGATCCAGTAACTGGTGCTGAGTATCTAGCAGAGTTTTATTATCGTGCCGATCCGGACTATACTGGGCGCACAACAGTGCCGGCCTTGGTGGACTTAGAGACTTATGAAGTGGTCAATAATGATTATCATCGTCTAACAAACTATTTTGAGACAGCTTTTAAGCCTTTTCAGAAAGCAGATGCGCCAGAACTTTATCCCGAAAACTTACGTCAAGATATTGATCATTTTAATGACAATGTTCTTTTCCCGTTTGTAAACAATGGCGTTTACCGCATGATGTTTGCTCAGTCTCTGGTTGCTTATGAGGAAGCTTTTGATGACTTTTTCACGACCTTGGATATTATTGAAAAACGCTTGGCAACCCAACGTTTCCTTTTTGGAGATTATGTAACAGACTCAGATATCCGTCTCTATGTAACATTGGCGCGCTTTGACACTCATTATTATCGTAATCTTGGACCAATCAAACATCGTATTGTTGATTATCCAAATATCTGGGGCTATGCCCGTGATTTGTATGAAATTCCAGCCTTCAAAAACAATACTTATTTCCATGATATTGCGCGTGGCTGGGACACTAAAAAGGAAAAATTATTTGTTGACTTTAATTCTCGTTTTGCTGATGATTATGATTATGCTGCTCTCTGGTCAACTCCGCAAAAACGTAAATACCTTTCTAAAACCCCAGAACAAAAGTTTTTGATTGATTAAAAAAATTATCCAGTCCTCTCAAGTCCGCTGAAAAAGTAACAAACAATTAAAATGGAATAATAAGAAACGAATGATAGCTATTCTTTGAAAAACAAAGATAGAGCTTCATTCGTTTTTTGATGCTAGGTCAACAAGCATTATTATTTATTAGTGTTATCGAAGGCATTTATCTAGCATCATTCACGTTTAGAGTCATTCAAAAATACAGAAATGGTAGTGAATTGTTGGTTTATACCGTCTTAATTAGTTTCATTGAGATGATAACCTTGTGTGTTCTTTTGTTGAGGCCAACACAGTTTACAGAGGCTAGAGTAACTTATATTTTAGTACTATCAGTTATTAGTCTCACAACCGAAGGGCGCTAGCCTTCAAATTTTTCTCCCAAAACAAGTCCAAAATATTGACAGAATTCCAAAATGTCAGTCGGTGTGGGTTCACCAGTTTATAATGATTAGAATTAGGATATTGTCTTTTTTGATAAAGAACCAGTACAGGACTTCGCCTCATGGATTTCTGGTGACATAATGGATCGTGAATATCAAAATGATTTTGAGACTCTCTTTCGTGAGGCAGGATTTTATTACAATGGCGCAGTTTATGCTGTAGTCTGTTATAGCCAAATATTCCTTAAGCGAATTTATTGTGAAGGGTACGGCTTAAGATTGGTTTTTATTAACTAGAAATACCTAGATATTTTCTTTCATATGATGAAGCCCCAAGAATAATTGCTCTTATCATTGGGAACTTTATACCAAATAAAAAGTCTAAAAGCTTTTTTGATTTGTGATGCAGTTAATAAGTTTTTCACTTTAGGAATGTATCTATATTGTAGTTTTTATGTAGAAGTGAGAGCCACCTGATATCTTAATAGTTTGTATATAGTTGGAATTTGAAGTTATGGTAAAATAGTAAGTAGAAAATACTCTTCTAGGAGGAAAGTAAGTGGCAAATATAAAACCGTGGCTAGAAGCGCATAACTTTAATGAAGTAAAAAAAGAGAAAATATTTGAATTAGAAGTTAATAACCATAGGATAGAAATCGATATAGAACGTGAAAAAATCTCTTACCCTAATCTGAAGGAGATAGGTCGAGAAACAACTACAAATTTCTCATCTGAAGAAAATTTTGTGGTACTAGATATAATTATAGGATTACTAAAACAAGGTTATCTTCCGAATCAAATTTCAATTGAAAAAGGTTACAAGCTTGGACATAACACGAAATCTGGAAATGCGGATGTAACTATTGAAGATAATGAAGGAAATCCTTTTATAATTATCGAAGCTAAAACATATGGTTTAGAGTTTGAGAAAGAATGGAAAAATACATTAAGTGATGGTGGGCAATTATTTTCTTATGAAAAACAAGAAAACAAAGCACAAGCTTTGGTTTTATATTCTTCAAGAGTAAACAAATCGTTAATTGAGAGAACTTACCGTGCTATTCTTCTCAAAGATAATGATGAATTTCTTAGTTCTTTAGATAAACCTAGATCTTATAGAGATGCAAAAGGTGGCAATGATAAATTTGAGATATGGCGTGATGTATATCAACAAGATTTTCGAACAAATGGTATCTTGGAATTAACAATTAAACCATTCGAAATTGGGAAAATAAAGTCAACTATATCAGATCTGAAGGAAATCACTCACGATGAAGTTCAGAAAAAGTATAATCAATTTGCAACAATTTTGCGCAAGTATAATGTTGGTGGAAGAGAAAATGCTTTCGATAAACTGGTTAATCTTTTTTTAGCTAAAATTGTTGATGAGGAACAAAATCGAGAAGATTTGATGTTTAACTGGAAAGGGGTTGCTCAAGATACATATTTTGACCTAGTTGATAGACTTCAAAGACTCTACCAGATAGGTATGGAAAAATTTCTAGATGAAAAAGTTTCTTATGTTGCTGAGAAAGATATTGAAGATGCTTTTAGACTTCGTAAAGATGCTGCTAAAGATGCTATTTTTAAATATTTTAAAGAACTTAAATATTTCTCAAATAATGACTTTACTTTTCTTGACGTTTATAATGAACAACTTTTTTATCAAAATTCTAGAATATTAGTTGAAATTGTCCAAATGTTGCAGGATTTAAAGTTAAAAACTGAAGAGCAAAATCAATTTCTAGGAGATTTATTTGAAGGATTTCTGGATAATGGTGTGAAACAGTCAGAAGGGCAATTTTTCACTCCTCTACCCATTGTAAAGTTTATTATATCGAGTTTACCCTTGGAAAGGATCAATCAAAGTACAGATATACCGAAGGTCATTGATTATGCAAGTGGTGCAGGTCATTTTTTAAATGAGTACGCAGAACAAATTAAAACTCATGTTGACGAAATAAAGTTATCAGATTACTATTCTGAAATTTATGGAATTGAAAAGGAATACCGTCTATCTAAGGTTGCCAAAGTTTCAGCGTTTATGTATGGTCAAGATAATATCAATATTATTTATGGAGATGCATTGGATGAACAAAATCAAGTTAAAGATAATACGTTTTCAGTCGTTGTTGCAAACCCTCCTTATTCAGTAAAGGGATTTTTAGAAACGTTATCTGAAAAACAACGTAAAAAGTACCAATTAAATTCATTTGTTGACAGGTTAGATACGAATAATAGTATTGAGTTATTCTTTTTAGAGAGGGCTGAACAATTACTAAAATCTGAGGGAGTTGCAGGAATTATTGTCCCTAGTTCGATATTATCTAATGGGAATCTTTATGCAAAAGCCAGAAAATTATTGATAGAATGTTTCGATATTATTGCAATTGCAGAATTTGGGTCAAAAACATTTGGCTCTACTGGAACAAACACAATTACTTTATTTTTACGTAAAAAGAAATATCCACCAAATGAAGCAGATAATTATCGATATGCAGTAGAGCGTTGGTTTTCTAATACTGATGTGGAATCGAATGATATCGTTATTATTGAAAGATACTGTAAACTTATCGGAGTCAACTATCAATCGTACTGTGAGTTACAGTCAGATATCTTAGATAGTCTATTGGAAGTTGAATTATTTCAAGAATACAAAGATATTTTTGAGAACTCTAAGCGTGCTAAAGATATTAAGAAAAAAAGAATTACAACAAAGTATTCTAAAGAAGATAGAGATTCAGAGTTAAATAAAGCTCTTTATAATTTCATTAAAGAAAATGAACAAGAGAAAGTTTTCTATTTTGCCTTAGCTGATGCACAGAAGAATGATGTTATCATTGTGAAATCTCCAACAGATAATGCAGCAATGAAGAGTTTCTTAGGATATGAATGGTCTAGAAGAAAAGGACAGGAGGGAATAAAATATATAGGTGCCAATATATCTGATGAGGAAATGGAAGTTTCTAAAAATCAGGCTGTTAATGCAATACAAACACCTTTATTTAATCCGAACAATTTTGAGGATGATTCTAAGATCAATACTGTAATTAGAAAAAATTTTTTAAATGAAAATTTGACAATTCCAAAGGAACTGGAAAAATTTGTATCTTCAATTCCTCTAGTGGATATGATGGATTTCACTCAGACTATTTTTGATGGTCAAATCAAGACTATCTCAGAAAGGAAAATTAATATTGTGAGTAAATATCCTGTGGAAACTTTAAAAATGATAGCTGATATTAAAAAAGGGCAAACAATTACTGAATCCCAAACTAGAGAGGGGAGTATTAAAGTAGTCGCAGGTGGAAAGGAATATGCTTATACTCATAATATCGCTAATAGAGAGCCTAATATTATTACAATTTCTGCTTCAGGAGCAAATGCTGGTTATGTGAATTATTGGGCTGAGCCTATATTTGCTAGTGATACTATAACAATTCAAGCTGATACTGAACTAGAAACTAAGTATATTTTTAATTATTTGAAGGCTTATCAAGAAGAAATTTTCAGTTTAGCAAGAGGTGCTGCGCAGCCACATGTTTATGTAAAAGATATGGAAAAATTTCCAATCCCAGTAGTTCCTAGTGATATTCAACAACAAATTATTTCAGACGTTGATAAGCTAGATGAACAGTTACAAAATTCTCGTATGAAGATAGAGAATTTTGTAAAAGAAATTGACAAGATTTTTGAAAGCTTGGATATTTTAGGGGGAGACACATATAGATTAAAACAGCTTGGGAAAATGCGTATGTGTAAGAGAATTTATAAAAATGAAACATCCTTGCAAGGAGACGTACCTTTTTATAAGATTGGTACTTTAGGAGGAACTCCAGATTCTTATATTACACGAGAGAAATTTAATGAATATAGACAAAAATATCCATTTCCCAAAAAAGGAACTGTGCTCATATCGGCTTCAGGAACTATAGGCAAAACATTTGTTTATAATGGAGAAGATGCTTACTTTCAAGATAGTAATATTGTCTGGTTAGAGCATGATGAAAGTATAGTCTCTGATAAGTATTTGTCAAAAATCTTGCCATATATTACATGGATATCATCAGAAGGTTCAACTATTAAGCGTCTTTACGGAAGAGATTTTGATGAGATTCAGATCCCTGTGTTTAATAATCAGGATTATATAGTTGAAAAAATATCACAATTAGAATCTTATATTGAGCAAGAAAAAAAACGAATTGATGTAATAGAAGAACAAAAAATAGAAGTTATAAATTCTTATTTAAGTTAAAAAAGTATATTCAAGATATTATTCACAAAAACGTATTGTAAAACTATAGATAAGGGTGAGTTATTCAATTACTAGATAACAGGTAGTTTCTTTTGTGAAGCAAATGATTAACGCTATCACACTTGTAATTACTCCAAATAGCATAAGATAAGAGAGAAATTGTATAAAACACTACTATTTCGGTATTTTAAGAAAGGCAATTTGAGAACCAACTACATTTCCGAATAATAGAATAGGCTTTCCTGTTTGTCGCGAAAATACATTGTACTGGCTATACAAAAGGATGTACAGGAACCAGTAGATAATAGAATAAAGAATGGAAAGAATATAAAAATAATATGAGGTGATTATATGGTTGAAATTAGATTTAAAAATCTACCTAAGTTGTTAAGTAGTATGGAGGAAAAAGAATGGATTATTGATAGCTTTTTATTCAATTACAAAGATGAGGATTATGTCGTAATATTAAAGTTATATAGTGATACAGAAAGAAAGCCATCTGAATATGCTAAAGTAAAATTAGAATTCATTAGGGCTAATAATATTAATGAATCTATACAGGCGTATGCGGATTTTTACGAGGTTCACTTCTATTCTTTAGATGAATTTGCGAATTTTTTTAATATAAATAGAGGTAGTGCAAATAGAGATTTATTTGTAGATTTCTCTGAAATTTTTTCAGAATTTATACCAGATAAAAAGTATGAGGAAAAGCAAGGTTTAATTAAACAGCTCCAAGGTTCAAGATGTGAGGGAAACAATCCTAATGCAATATACTGTTATGATGTAAGAAGGAATGGAGAGATTGATGGAAGAAAGAATACCAGATCAAAGGCGAATAGTAATAAGGCGTATACTCTAAGAAGAAGTTTGTATGAAATATATAAAGAGGATAAAAATCTTAGTTTCTTCTTTTCTGATAAAATAGAAGATGAAAGAGCTGATAAGGAAATAATAAAGCAAGTTGCTGATAGACACTGATTTGTTATATATGGATTAAACCTTTTAACGCTAATCCTACTTATCGTTAAAAGGTTCATAGATATGTTCCCACATACGAACGCAACTACTTGACAAACTTGGTGTCACTCGTTCCATGTGGAGTGTGTAGCTTTGCTTGTACGAGTTGATTAAACAAGGATGTAGCAAGTGAAAGTCCTAAAGTAAGGAGTGTAAACATGAAATTCCATGAATTTGGTGATAAGAATTTGCCTCCTATCTTACTGAT
>OHAI01003285.1_pt1 | contig 11073 bp, 6 predicted proteins | sample 1577091 | NCBI WGS metagenome assembly OHAI01 (sample SAMEA3541548, study PRJEB24748) | human gut metagenome | biome: human gut; feature: human-associated habitat; material: faeces | place: China | collected 2012
CCCGCCCCTGGGAACCTGCTGCCTGGATACCAGGTACATCTGTTTCTCATGGTTTAAATACCGGCCCGACTCCCTGAGGACCTTCATGACCTGGTTGCTGCTGTTTAAGAAGCTGTAATTACTGCTGACATAAGCCCAGCCAAAGGGATCGGTGATAATGGTCTGGATATCCGGCTTGTCCACAAGGGCCTTAAACTGGCTGCTGGGAATGGAACACAGGATATATCCCAGTTTCCGGTTCCCGTCCATCACGCTCCGGCCTATGGCAATCGTACTGTCGCCGCTCTTCCATCCTTCTGCCAGCCTGAGAGCCGTCTTATGAGGCTCCCGGTCCATATCGTCAAATATCCCCCAGGACACATCCTCCGGCACATCCAGGAACTGGGGGAGGTCACTCCGGCTGGACAGAAGAATGTTCCTGCTGCTGTCCATGACAAACAAATCCCCCTCCAGTCCCAGACTGTTAGTGATGCCGTAAAATATCCCAAACAGCTCAGCCTTCCCGTCCGGCTCGCGGATGTTGTCAAAGCAGCCGGGCTGCGAAGCCATTTCCTCCACGCCCTCCTCATAGCGGGCCAGCACATTGTCCAGCAATCCTGCCACATACCGGTTGTGCTCAATATTGCCGCTCCTTTTCCCGTGGAGCAGCACGGTCATGAAAAGCATGCCGCATACCATGGTAAATATGACCGCAGGGACAATGGCGTAGGCGATAAACATGCGCTCCAGCTCGTGGCGGAAATACCGTTCCTTCTTCACTGGCTTCCCACCTCCCCGGACATGCCCCCATCCTCCTCAAGCACTCTGCTGTAAATAGAGGCAAAATGCTCCAGCCACATCCCTTTTCTGGAATTCACCTCGTCCTCCCTGCTGTATATGATGTGGATGTCCTCCTTATCCGGCAGATAGGAAGGTTCCTCCACATCCATTCTCACAGAACGGCGGTCCAGCCTCATGGAGATAACGGTCTGTGCGTCCCTGCCCGTGACAAAGTCCACAAACTCCCTGGCCTCCTTCATATGGCGGCTGCCCTTTACGATGCAGACGCTGTCCGGCGTGGAGATAACCCCCTCCTTCATATACACCAGCTTTACCGGTCCCCTGTCCGCCACATAGTGGGCGGCCGCCTCCTCAAAGGTCAGGCCCACGGCGTATTTTCCCTGGGCCACCCCCTGATACACCTCCCCGGAACCGCCTAACAGAATGCCGTCCAGGTTCCGGCAGAAGTCCTCCACGTAATCCCAGCCCTGCTCCGGCTCCCCGTCCCCCATCGCATAGAGCATATTGATAAGATGCTCATAGGCCGAGGACGACGTGGCAGGATCGCACATGGCGATTCTGCCTTTCAGCTCCGGCTGTAACAAATCCTCATAGCCCTCCACCTTCACATCCCCAATCAGGTTTGTATTTACCATGATTACACTGGGAATATCCGTGAACCGGCTCATATTGCCTTCCCTGTTCTTAAACTCATCCCGCACCATATCCTCATTGCAGCTTATGTACGCCTCAAACAGCTCCCTCTTGGGACTGGTGGTGGACAGGGAACCTCCCCAGAATATATCGCAGGGAGGATCGCTCCCCTCCTCCGCCATCTTAAGCAGCTCCCCTGTGCCTCCGGTCTGGACATAGACCCGTATTCCGGTCCGCCCCTCAAATTCCGCCACAATGGGGTTGATGAACTCAAGGGGATGGGGGCAGTAAATCACCAGCTCCTCATCCCCTGCATGGTCCGTGCCAGCCCCATGCTCCGTGCCTGCCCCAGAGTCCGTGCCAGCCCCATGCTCCGTGCTTGCTGCACGATCCTCACCTGCCCTATGGCCCGCAGCCGCAGAAGTCCCGCTGCCTGCGCAGCCGGCCAGGCAGAGGGACATTCCTATCACTGCAATATATATGCTCCAACTCTTTTTCATACGCATCCGATTCCTCATACTGCCTATTGTACCAATGCGTCTACAGGATGTAAACCCCCTTGGGATCGAAATCCAGGTATGCCTTCTCCCCTACCTCGTATATCCTGCGGTTTACAGGATTGTAATCCGTAATCTGAATCTCCATGTTCCCCACCATGACCTGATAATACTGATAGGATCCCATAAAGGTGGACAGGGTGACAGTGCCTTCCAAAAGCCCCTGCTCCGCCAGGGTGGCTCCCTCAGGCCGGATAACCAGCACCGCGTCATCCCCCGGCCCTGCCTTTGCGAAATTGTTCACCGTAAGCTCCTGACCCACCACGTCGATGACCGCTTTCTCACCGCTTGCGGATCTGACCCTGGCCTCCAGGAAATTGGCTTCACCGATAAAGTCCGCCACGAACCTGGAATTGGGATGGTAGTAAATCTCCCTGGGGGTCCCAATCTGCTCCACCTTTCCCTTGCTCATGATAATGATTTTATCGGAAATACTCATGGCCTCGGACTGGTCATGGGTCACGTAGATGGCCGTAATGCCTACCTTCTGCTGGATTTTGCGGATTTCCGTCCTCATGGTGACCCTCAGCTTGGCGTCCAGATTGCTTAATGGTTCGTCAAAGAGCAGTACGCTGGGCTCAATGACAAGGGCTCTGGCCAGGGCCACACGCTGCTGCTGGCCGCCGGAAAGCTGGTTGGTCATACGTGACTCCATGCCCTCCATCTCCACCAGCTTAAGGATGTTCATGACTCTCTCATGAATCTCCTCCTTGGGGAGCTTGCGTATCTTAAGGCCATAGGCCACATTGTCAAATACATTGTAATGGGGCAGAAGGGCATAGCTCTGGAACACCATGGCCGTATCCCTCTTATTGGGTGTCAGGGCATTGATAGCCTCATCCCCCAGGTAGATATCCCCCTCATCCGGGCTCTCAAATCCCGCAATCATGCGCAGGGTAGTGGTCTTGCCGCACCCGGAAGGCCCCAGGAGTGTCACGAAGCTTCCGGGCTCAATATCCAGGGTGGTATCCTGCACCGCATAGAATTCCTTTCCTGTCTTTGGATCTGTATATATTTTGGAAATGTGTTCCAGACGAACACCCTTTTTCTGTTTCTCCATATCAACTTTCCTCCTTGCTATGAGCACTTGGCGTCTGTCTTTTAGACGCTTACGTGCGATGCATGCCACTGGCACTTTGCGGGCGTCCTTTGGCCGCTTAGCGCAGCGTCCCGCTATGAGCGCTTAATTCTCCTGCTTTATCTTCCTGCTGACTCCGAAGAACTTCATCAGTGTATTCATGATAAGCACCGCGCCGTAGGTTATGATAATCAGAACGGTTGCATAGGCGCATGCCACGCCGTAATTTCCCTTCTCGGCCTGCTCATTGATCTGGCAGGTGATGAGCAGGAAATCAGGCGTTACCAGAAGAATGATGGCGGAAATTGCCGTGATGCTCCGCACAAAGGCAGTCACCAGTCCGCTGAAAAAGGAATCCTTAATCAGGGGAAGGGTTACGGTCATAAACACCTTGGCAGAGTTAGCGCCCATATCGTAGGCTGATTCCTCGATGGACTTGTCTATCTGGCGCAGGGCTGAGATACCGCTCCTGGTGCCGGTGGGAAGGCTTCGCACAATGAATACGATAATCAGGATCAGGCCGGTGCCGTAAAGGCCGCTCATGACGCCGGTCCTGAACAGACCGTTGGCATAACCCCTGATATATCCGATACCCAGCACGGTGCCGGGAACCGCCATGGCCAGCATGGATACAAATTCGATGAACCCTTTGGCCTTAAACCGTTTCTTTACCACCAGGTAAGAGATAACCATGGACAGAAAAGCTGTCAGGGGAGCCGCAATCAGGGACAGGACAAAGGAGTCCTTAAAAGCCTTAAGTCCGCTGGTCTTAAACATATATTGGAACCATTTAAGGCTCAGGCTGTAATCCCTGCCCCAGAGGGTAAACAGCGCTCCAAAGGGCACCATAATGTACATCAGCATAACAAAGGCTGACACGGCGCCGCAGAAAATGGTCAGGGGAACCGTAACGCTCTTATCCTCTATGAGCATCCTCATACGGGAAGCCTTTCCCGTAAGGGTGGCTGCGGTTTTCTTCTCAAGGTAATACTTCTGGATCAGGAACAGGACCACGGTCAGGGATAAAAGCACCACGGACATGGCAGCGGCTCCGGTGGAGTCATAGGCCCCTGTTACCTGCAGGTAAATGGTGGTAGCCAGTGTGTCGTAGGAACCTCCAATCAGCATGGGGTTGGCAAAATCCGCCACAGACTCGATAAAGGTTACCAGGAATGCATTGCCCAGTCCGGGAAGGAGAAGGGGGAATGTGACGCTGGTAAACACCTTCCAGCGGGAGGCTCCCATGTCCCTGGTTGCCTCCTCCAGGGAGGGGTCGATATTCTTAAGGAGTCCCTTAAGCATCAGATAGCATACAGGGAAAAAGGTCAGTGTCTGCACAATGGCAATTCCCTTAAGCCCATATACATTGGAATCATAGATTCCCAAAAGGGAGCGGGTGATGATGCCGCTTCGTCCGAACAGCATAATCATGGACAGAGACAGCACAAAAGGAGGAGAAACAACGGGAAGCATGGAAACCATGGCAAACAGCTTCTCAAGCACCTTTGTCTTAAGCTTTACATACACCTCCACATAGGCAAACAGCAGGCCGATGGCAGTGGATGCGATTCCCGTAATCATGCCTAACACCAGGGTGTTTTTGAAAGCCTTCTGGAACCGCTCCAGGCTCAGCACCCTCCCGAATACCTCCAGGGTAATCTTACCTTCCGAATAAAAGCTGTCTACCAGCAGCATCAGAAGGGGGTACAGGATAAACAATGCCAGGAATACCAGCAGTACCACAATCATACTCACCAGTATGGGGTCTGAAAAAAATTTCTTGCGCTCCAGCTCAGCGCTCTGTTTTCTGGCCACAATGAGGCCCCCTTTCCCGAGGAATTCTTTCCTCTTGATTTCTTTCCTCTCTGTTTCTTATGATCCCTTTTGCCGAACCAGGACCATAATGTAACAAATGCTGCGTAATGAATGATGTCAACCATTACGCAGCACCCGTTTGCAGGCTTACACTACATTACGTTTCCAAGTACCGGACACCGGCAGAAGCTCTGCCTATTCTGTCAAGAAACGGCTGGAGTCCGCGCTGTCGGAGGAGCTTCCAAGAGCTGCGAAGAAGTCCTCTACATACTTGGCACTGTTTTCCTTTGCATCCTCAAAATCATAGTCAATGGTATTGTTCATATCCAGACCAAATTTCGTAGCTTCCTCAGGCTGGGTGGCATTGCTTAATACCAGGAACTGATAGGAGCCATTCTCCTTGGCGTGGTCCACACAGTCAGGAGACAGGGCGTATTCAATCCACAGCTTGGCTGCGTTTGGATGTGCGCATCCGTTGAAGATGGCGGTAGCGCCTACCTCAAAGGAGGTTCCGTCCTCAGGAACGATTAACTGGATATTGTCATAGCCCTGAAGAATCTGGTAAATGCCGTCATGAAGGAAACCGATTCCGATTACGCACTCGCCCGGGCCTACCATCTTGGATGGGCCGGAACCGGACTTGGTATACTGGGAAATGTTCTTGTCCAGGGCCTTGAAATATTCCATGGCCTCATCGTGTCCCTTCATCTGAACCATGGTGTTGATGAGCAGTTTTGCCGTGCCGGCCGTGTTGGGGTTGGACAGCATGATGAGTCCCTTGTACTCTTCCTTGGTAAGGTCATCCCATGTCTTGGGAGCTTCCAGGCCCAGACGGTCCAGTTCTTCCGTATTGACCATAAAGCCCAGGATTCCCTTATAGATACCATACCAGCAGTTGGTCGGATCCTTGTACTGGTCGCCGATCAGGTTCTTGGCATTGATGGCGTTATACTCCATCAGAAGGCCGTCGGCCACTGCCTCGTTATAGGGGTCTGTGGTTCCGCCGAACCATACGTCGGCAGACGGCTTGCCTGCTTCCTCGGATATCTTGGTATAAACCTCTGATGTGGAAAGTCTCTGGTATTTTGTCTTGATTCCGTACAGCTTCTCAAAATTCTGGCAGGCAGCAGACAGATATTCCTCCTCGCAGGAGCCGTATACCGTCAGTTCGCCTTCCGCCTTGGCTGCCTCGATAAGGGCGTCCATGTCCCCGCCCGCAGCCTCAGCTGCTGTGGTTTCTGCCGCGTCCTCCTTGCTCTCTTCCTTTGCAGCCTCTGAAGCTGCTGCCGTGGTGGTCTCAGGCGCGGCCGTGGTTTCTGCCGGCTTGCTGCCGCCTCCACAGGCAGTAAGGCTTAAAGCCATGGAGCATGCCAACAAAAGTGCCAGTTTTTTCTTCATAATAATACCCTCCTTCTCATTTCTGATGATTTCATCATAGCAGAAAAGAAGGAGGGTAAAAACCGCTTTTTAAGTAATTTTGTCGTAATTTCTGAACATGCCTTCTGTTTTTTTATCTAATATCCACAACCTTATCCGTTTACAGACATGCATCCAGCATTCTCAGCAGTTCCTCCACACGAATGGGCTTGGACAGGTGGCCGTTCATGCCGCTGTCCAGGGACTTCCTGCTGTCCTGATCAAAGGCATTGGCTGTCATGGCGATAATGGGAATGGTTCTGGAATCCGGCCGCTCCATGGTGCGGATACGTCTGGTAGCCTCGATTCCGTCCATCACAGGCATGCGTATATCCATGAGCACCGCGTTATAATATCCCGGTTCATGATTTCCGAAGGCATCCAGGGCAGCCTGCCCATTTTCCGCTGTCTCCACCAGAAAGCCCTCCATCTCCAGAAGCGACTGTGCAATCTCCTGGTTTAACAGATTATCCTCCACAACCAGCAAACGCTTGCCATGGAAATCATGGTACTCCGGCTCTCTGCTGCGGGGCCTCTGCCCGTCCAGCTTTCCAATGGGCAGGGTCAGGGTGAAATAGAACTCCGATCCCTCTCCCAGAACACTTCGGACTCCCAGCGTACCGCCCATCATCTGGACCAGGCGGCTGGAAATAGCAAGCCCCAGCCCGGTTCCCCCGTATTTGACAGAAGTGTTTTTCTCCGCCTGCTCAAAGGCATTGAAAATGCTGTCCATAGCTTCTGAAGCAATGCCGATTCCCGTGTCCTTTACGGAAAATGTGAGACGCTGGCCGCCGGAGCTTCCTTCCTCCGGTGTGATGGAAAATATCACGTCCCCTCCCTCTCCTGTAAACTTGACGGCATTTCCGATAATATTAATCAGCACCTGTTCCAGCCGCAGGCGGTCCGTCACAAGAGCCAGTCCCTGACAGCATCTGTTTTCCACAATAAACCGCAGCCCCTTCTGCTCTGCCTGGGGCCGCATCATGCCCTCCAGGGATCTGACGAAATCCTCCATGTCCATGGCCTGTACATTCAACTCCATCTTTCCGCTCTCAATACGGGACATGTCCAGGATATCATTGATAAGGCTGATGAGATACTGGTTGGATGTCTCTAATTTATCCAGGCATTCCAGCACCCGGTCCCTGTCATCCGCCACATTTCTGGCTATGGAGGTCATGCCCACTATGGCGTTAAGCGGCGTGCGTATCTCATGGCTCATCCGCGACAGGAAATCCGTCTTGGCCTGGCTTACGGCATCCGCCCTGGCTTTCATCACAAAGGACGGAATGATTTTGCTCAGCTCCTCCAAAAGCTTCCTCTGCTCGTCGTTCCAGCTGTATCCGTCCGTCTTCACCTCAAAGCTCAGAATGCCGGCAAACATGCCCTGGTTCCATATGGCTGCCTGGAGACAGCTCATGGACGACTCATCATAGACAGCGTGTCTGTTCAGGCCTGACGGGTCAAATTGACCGGGCCACTGCTCATACTGCTCCCTTGTAATGTAAAAGGTCTTATGCATCATCAGGTCTGTCTTATCCCTGGCCCACTGGTAGCTGAAGCGGCAGGTCAGATAATCACGGTCCACATCCAGAAGAGACACCCGGTCCAGGCCGAACGTCTTGCCCAGCCTGGCAAAGAGCAGCTGCACCGCGTCGTTTAAATTTCTTGCCTTTCCCAGAAGGTCCAGGGCAAAGGAGACCAGGTCCTCCCTCTGCTCGGTCAGGCCCTGCTCTATGGTATTGAGCTGGTGTTTCTCCGTATAAAGGTCCGTCAGCATCTCCCCCAGCTCGTTGGAGGTGTCCAGATAACAGGCCGCATTGCCCTGACAGTTTTCCTTCACATATTTAAGAGTGCTCTCCGCGCACCGGTACAGGCCGCTGTACTCGTCCACCACCTCGGTGGCGCACATGCCGATGCTGACCGATATGCTGATGTCCTTGTCCGACTGAAGCAACAGCTCCCGGACCCTGGCCGCGACGCGGGGACCTGTCACCGTTGCCCCGGCCTTTCCCCTGCCCTTTAACACCAGCATGAACTCGTCGCCGCCCATACGCACCCTTATATCATCCGGCTCCGTCTCAGCCCGCAGGATATCGGCCACCTCCTGGAGAACGGCATTGGCAAAGGCAACGCCTTCCTCCTGGTTGATGCGGGTAAAGTTATCCATGTCCAGAAGCATGAGGGCGCAGCGCTCTCCCAGGGGTTTTTGGGCCATATACTCCTGGGCTATCCTGGTCCCGGCCTCCCTGTTCCACAGTCCGGTCAGTAAATCCTTGGATTTGGCCTCCTCCAAAGCCAAAGCCATGGTCTGTTCCTTTGTAATGTCCTCTATGATTCCCAGAACGGCTCCGTTCTGTCCGTTTTCTCCGTATTCCACCGCGGACATGGTCACCCGGCACCAGGAATCCTTGACAGTCAGAAACTGGGCGGAGGCAGTTCGTTTTCCGCTGTGGATGTCCTCGTACATCCGGATAAAATCCCTGCGGCCTCCAGGGACCACCATCTCCTGTGCAAAGCTGTCCGGCATATTCACATACCGGCTGCCGCACTGGTACCGGGCGCTGGTCCTGTCCGGAATGACGCAGGTCCGCCGGTCCGGGTAATAGTAAAACTCGCACAGGGATGTGTGCTCCAAAGCCATATTCAGTATGGCGCTGTTTGCCTCGGCCAGCTCCTTAAGCTGCTGGTTCTGGTGTTCGGTGCGCTTGCGGATGTCAATGTCCAGAAATACGCTCTGGGCAATCAGCTCCCCGTCCCCGTCCTCTACCATCTCCAGTTTTCCCAGTATCCAACAGGACGTTCCGTCTTTCTGGCGGACACGGTACTGGAAATTCATGCTGTCGCCTGCCTTTTCCAGATTGTCCAGCTGGTCCAGCTTCATCTGGTAATCCGCTTCGGCAATCAGCTCCTTCCATTGCCAGACTCCGTGGGACCAGAACTCCTCCGGCTCATATCCCAGAATCCGTATGCTCTCCCGGTTGGCATTCTTAAACACCACACGTTCCCGGTCCAGCGGCTTCCACTGCATGATGCCGCACAGAACCGACTGGAACAGCTGGTCGTACCGGCCGGCCTGGCGTTCCTTTTCCCGGTTCTCCTGTTTCAGCCGCTCCTCGGCCTCCACCTCGGCGGAAATATCCCGTACCACGCTCAGGCAGATATCTCTTCCATCCTCTGCCTGGGCAAAATTACCCGTCTCATATACATGGATATACCGGCCGTTCTTTTTCCGGATGCGGTAGCGCACCCCATAATCCCGGACTTTGCCAAAGGCGTCCCGGACCACCCCGTACACCCTTTCCCGGTCCTGGGGATGGATGCAGTTACCCACCATGCCCTGACTGTCCTGGCTGAACTCTTCATATGTATATCCCAGACAGTCCAGCATCCTGTCATTGACATAGTACAGCGGAAAGCCCGGTTCAAAGTAGGTGCCCAGCATACCTCCTGGGATAGTCTTCCCCAGCAGCTCCAGGGCGCTTCTGCCCATGCGGCGGGCATACTCCTCACTTACGGATTCCGCAAAGGAAAGGGGAAAGAATTCACCCTCCTCCTGAAAATCAGCGGGTACGGACGCGTGGATGGAAGACACTTTAAAACCTTCCGCTGTGCGGACACAGGTGGAAGTAACGCGCACACCCATGGCAAAGTTCTTGCCGTCGGAAAGTATGCGCACCACAGTAAGCCTGCCCTGCATGACGGCGCAGTCAGGGGTGAGGCTGTTCTCCCTTATATCCTCCCATATAAGCTGGTAGGCGTCCGGGTCCAGTGAAAACTCCTGTTCCAGTGCTTCAAGTACCTGTTCCTTTCCGCTCACCCTTCCCAGTGCCTATCCACTGTACATCATCCATCAGCCAGTCAAGCGTGGCTTCCACATTCCGGTTTACCATGTATTCCTTAAAAAAGGCCCTGGTGGTATTCTCCGCATCCCGCGGTTGTTCTTCCATCTTCCTGGTCCTCCCCTTAGACTGCCCCGGCAGCCGTTTGCGTGTATTGTTTCAATATATAAAAACATTCTAACACATTCCTGTTAAAATAAAAAGGAGAATACCATTCCCCTTTTTAATACTGTCTTTTTAATACCACCCGCTTTTACCCCCTCTTCCTTTTCACTGTCACATAAAAGCAGTTCATTCCGTCCTTATACTCCACCCCAATCCTGGCCCTGTGGCTCCTGGCTGTCTCTGCCGCTATGGCCAGTCCCAGGCCATAGCCATTTGTGCTGCTTCTGGCGCTGTCATCCCTGTAAAACCTTCGGAAAATCAATGTGCGCTTATCCTCAGGTATGGGTTCTCCCTGGCTGCACACCCACAGCCTGGCCCTGCTGCGGCCTGTCTTCTCCAGCCTTATCTGCGCCCGTCCCCTGGGTACGCAGTATTTAACCGCGTTGTCCATCAGGGCCTTAATCAGCTGCCCCATCCGGCAGGGGTTTCCCATCATCAGCACATCATCTTCTATGTCATACTCCAGAACCTTTTCCTCCTGGTAAAACACAGGTTCAAAGGTCAGTATCTTCTCCATAACCAGCTCGCTTAAGCTGAACCGGGTAAATTCTCCCTTCCCCGGTACATAGGAATCGTTCCTGGCCAGAAGCAGGAGACTTTCCACCAGGGCGCGCATTTCCCTGCACTCCTGGTTTACATGCTCCATCCACTTGTCCGCCTCTGCCGATATGCCTGCATACCGCTCCTGTAAAAGCTCTGCATTGGCCGTAATCACGGTCAGCGGCGTTTTTAGCTCATGGGAAGCATCCGCCACGAACTGCTTCTGCATGCGGACAGACTCCTCCAC
>OHAI01003294.1_pt1 | contig 11059 bp, 9 predicted proteins | sample 1577091 | NCBI WGS metagenome assembly OHAI01 (sample SAMEA3541548, study PRJEB24748) | human gut metagenome | biome: human gut; feature: human-associated habitat; material: faeces | place: China | collected 2012
CGGGGCCGGCGCGCGCGGCGCGGCCCGGGCTGCTTCGATTGTTTCATAGACAGGTGATTCCTTTCACCGCGGCGCCGCGCAGCGCACATCGGCCCCAAGCGCCGACAGGCACGCATCGAAGCGGTCGTAGCCGCGGTTGATATAGCCGTTGTCGAGGATCTCGGTCTCGCCCTCGGCGGAGAGGCCGGCCACGATCATGGCCGCGCCGCCGCGCAGGTCGCTCGATGTGAGCGGCGCGCCGGTGAGCCGGTCGACGCCGGTGACATAGGCCACGCGCCCCTCGATGCTGACGGCTGCGCCCAGACGCCGGAACTCCTCGGCATGACGATAACGGTTGGTGAAGATGTTTTCAGTGAACACCGTGGTGCCCTTCGCCTTCAGGCAGGCAGCCATGAGCGGCGGCTGCGCATCCGTGGGAAAGCCCGGATACGGCTGCGTGACGACCGGCCGCGGCGCGGTGAGCCGCCCGGTCGATGTCAAGCGCACGGTGGACGCCGTTTTTATTATAGCACACCCAGCCTCGGAAAGCGAGTCCAGAACGGTCAAAAAATGGTCCGGATCTACGCCCTGCAGCTCCACATCGCCGCCGCAGGCGGCTCCGGCACACAAAATCGTCGCCGCGACGATGCGGTCCGGCATGATCGTGTGCTCCACAAACGGCTGCGGTCGGAAGCCGCTGACCGTGACCGTCGACGTGCCGGCGCCGGAAATGCGCGCGCCCAGCTTGCGCAGGTAGCACTGCAGGTCGAGGATCTCCGGCTCGCGCGCGGCGTTGCAGATGACCGTCTCCCCCGCCGCCGCGCAGGCGGCCAGCATGGCGTTTTCCGTCGCGCCGACGCTCGGAAACGGCAGCAGGATGCGCCGCCCCTTCAGATCGTGCGCGCAGCAGACGATGTCTCCGCCGCGCTCCGTGACCTCCGCGCCGAGCGCGCGCAGCGCGTCGAGGTGCAGGTTCACCGGCCGCGGGCCGAGCTCGCACCCGCCCGGCATGGACAGGCTCGCCGTTCCGAAGCGCGTGAGGATCGCGCCGAGAAAAATGACCGAGGAGCGCAGCTCCCGCATGAGATCGTGCGGGATGAAGTCGCGGTTCATGCCGCGGGAATCAATGCGCACCGTGTCCCCGTCGCGCTCCGCCGTGCAGCCGAGATGGCGCAGGATGCGCAGCGTGATCGTCACGTCCTTCAGGTCGGGCACGTTGTGCAGAACCGTCTCACTGCCGGCGAGCACGGATGCCGCCATGATCGGCAGCACCGCATTCTTGGCGCCCTGCACCTGGGTGCTCCCGGTCAGTCTGTTTCCGCCGTAAATGTGCCATATGCTCATAATCTTTCCTCCGCACAGCAAATTCATGCCATCCTATGCAGAGAAACGCGAGATTGTCATTTTGCGTGCCGGTCGGCCAGTTTCAGCACCAGATCGGCAATGCGCTCGGCGGCGTCTGAAACGCCGGCGGATTTCATGTTCTGCGCCATCTGCGCAAGCTGCGCGGGGTCGGCGAGCAGGTCGCTGACGAGGTTATACAGATCGTCCGCCGTGAACGCGCCCTCGAGCAGCACCTTCGCCCCGCCGGCGTGCTCGAGCACGCGCGCGTTGCGCTCCTGATGGTTGTTCGTGACGTTCGGCGACGGGATGAGGATCGCGGGCTTGCCGATGCACGAGAGCTCCGCGAGCGTGGACGCGCCCGCGCGGCAGAGCACGAGATCGGCCGCGTCCATGACGAGCGGCATGTCATAAATATACGGCCGCACGTCCATGCCGTGCGCGGCGAGATCGGCCGGGCACTTTTCGAGCAGGGCCGCGTGCATCTTCTCATAGCCGTTGCGCCCGGCCGAGTGGATGAGCGCAAACGGCGCGTCCGTGACGGCGGCGCGCGTGATGAACGCCGTCATGACCTCGTTCATGTACGACGCGCCGAGCGAGCCCCAGACCGACACGACCAGCGGCCTGTCCGGGTCGAGCCCGAGCTGGCGCTTGGCCTCCGCCTTGGAGCAGGCCGTGAACGCGCCGCGCACCGGCGTGCCGGTGACGACGACCTTTTCCTGCTTGCTGTAGTGCTGCTTGCTCTCCTCGAAGCCGACGAGGATGCGGTCGACCGCGCCGGCAAGCATCTTCGTCGTCAGGCCGGGCACGGCATTGGATTCATGCACGACGGTGGGGATACCGAGCTGCGCCGCCGCCTTGAGCACGGGGTAGCAGACATAGCCGCCGGTGCCGATGGCGACGTCAGGCTGAAAGTCCTCGATGATCTTGCGCGCGTCCTTCGTCGCCTGCCGCGCGTTGTGCAGCGAGCGGAAGTTGTACGCGATCTCCGACGGCTTGAGGCTGCGGTGGATGTTCGTGACCTCAATGGTCACGATGTCGTAGCCCGCGCGCGGGACGAGGTCGGTCTCCATCTTGCCGTTGGCGCCGACGAAGAGGATGCCGCAGTCGGGCATCCGGTCGCGCAGGATGCCAGCGACCGCGAGCGCGGGGTTGATGTGGCCTGCGGTGCCGCCGCAGGTAAAGAGAAAATTCATAGCAATGCCTCCCAGGATCAAAAACGGAAATCGGGCAGTCCGCGCCGAAGACCGCCGCGGGCTGCCGGATATACACTTCAAAGTCAGAAACTAGCGCGCTTTTTTCGTCGGAATGTCGCGCGAGATGCTCAGGATGATGCCCATCTCCCCGAGCTGCATGAGCAGCGCCGTGCCGCCGTAGCTGAAAAACGGCAGCGAGATGCCCGTGCAGGGGATGAGGTTCGTGACGACCGCGATGTTCAAAAACACCTGGATCGACAGCAGCGTCGTGATGCCGATGCCGACGAGGAAGCTGTAGCGGTCGGGCGAGTGCGCGGCGATCCAGTAGCCGCGGCAGATGAGCAGCGCAAACAGGATCAGGATCGCAATGGCGCCGACATAGCCGAGCTCCTCGCAGACGATGGAAAAGATATAGTCATTGTGCTCCTCGGGCAGATAGAGGTACTTCTGCCGGCTCTGGCCGAGGCCGAGCCCGAGAAAGCCGCCCGAGCCGATGGAATACAGCGACTGCACGATCTGATAGCCGGCCGCGCTCGTATCGGCAAACGGGTCGCGCCAGGACACGATGCGCTTGTGCACATAGGGCACGAATTTGCTTGCGATGAGCAGCAGCGCGCCCGCGCTGCCCATGCCGACGAGCAGGTACGAGAGCTTGATGCCGCCGACAAACATCATCACGATCGCAAGCGCCATGATGATGATGGACGCCGACAGATGCGGCTCGAGCATCAGCAGGCCGACGATGATGACCGTGACGACCATGAACGGCACGACGCCGTAGCGGAATGTCTGCATCTGCTCTTTATAGGTGCAGATCATGCTGGAGAAAAACAGCACGACCGCGATCTTTGCGATCTCCGACGGCTGAAATGTCGTAAAGCCGAGGCTCAGCCACCGGCGCGCACCGTTGACGCGAGTGCCGATGTGCGGGATCCAGACGACGGCAAGCAGGAAGATGCTCACGCCCAGCACCAGCAGCGACAGACGGCGGTAGGTCGCCATGCGCACTTTGGACAGCAAGATCATGGCCACAACGCCGGCCACGGCAAAGGCCGCCTGGCGCACGAAGTAATACGTCGGCGACTTGCCCTGCGCATACGCGCGGGCGAAGCTCGACGAGAGCACCATGATGACGCCGATCGTCAGCAGCAGCAGCGTGAGCACGAAAAACGGCAGGTCGAAGCTGCCGCGCTTCGGCCCGGCGGACGCTTTCGCCTGGCGCGCGGGAAGTCTCAGATCGGAAATATTCATATAAGCACCTCCCTGCACCGCGGCGCGCGCCTCACACGCCGAAGCGGTGGAACACGCCGATGAACGACAAAACTGCAAACAGCACCGTCACGCCGGCAAACAGCGCCACAATCTGCGTTTCCTTCCACTTGTGGCCCGTCCAGCCGCCCATCTCGAGATGGTGGTGGAATGGGGACATTTTGAACACGCGCTTACCGTGCGTGAGCTTGAAGTAGCCGACTTGGATGATATCCGACAGGGCCTCGATGATGTACATGATGCCGAGCGTCACAAGGATGAGCGGCATGTCGTAGGCAAAGGCCAGCGCCGCGACCGCGCCGCCGAGAAAGAGCGAACCCGTGTCGCCCATGAACACCTTCGCCGGGTGGAAGTTATAGATCAAAAAGCCCAGCAGGCCGCCGGCAATGCCGGAGGCGAACACGCCGAGGGACAAAAACCGCTCGCCCCAGAGCATGGAGATGACGGCGAAGAAGATGCACACCGGCATCGTCGTGCTCGCGGCGAGGCCGTCCACACCGTCGGTGAGGTTCACGGAGTTGACCGTTCCGACGATGACGAAGGCCGCGAAGATGACATACAGCGGCTCGGAGACCGGCACCGTCTTGTTCCAGAACGGGATGTACAGGCTGTCGAGCGCGACATAGCCGAAGCGGCGCATGAGGAAAATGAACGCCACGGCCGCCGCTAGCTGCAGCAGCAGCTTCTTGCCGGCCGTCAGGCCGAGATTCTGCTTTTTCCGGAGCTTTTCATAGTCGTCCAGAAAACCGATCGCGCCGAACACGAGCGCGAACGCCAGGCAAAACAGGTGGCCGTATTCGCCCTCGGCCATGCACTCAAAGCCGACTGACAGGCACACGACCGCGATCGCGGCGATGAACATCAGCCCGCCCATGGTGGGCGTGCCCTGCTTGGACATGTGCCACGTAGGACCGTTTTCCTTGATGCTCTGGCCCGCCTTGATGCGTCTGAGATACGGGACCAGGAAAAATCCGACGACGGCCGACACCGCAAACGCGATGACGAACGCCAGTATCAGCTTCAGTGTCATTTCTCTCTCTTCCTCTTCTCGAGTATTTCGGCGACGATCTCGCGCTCGTCCATGTGCACTTTCGTCTTGCCGATGATCTGGTAATCCTCATGGCCCTTGCCGCAGAGGATGATGACATCGCCGGGGCAGTGATTCTCGATCGCGTAGGCGATGGCCTCGCGCCGGTCGGGCCGCACGACATAGGGCGTGTGCGTCTCCTTGAGACCGGGAAGGATATCGGCGATGATCGCCTCCGGATCTTCCGTGCGCGGATTGTCGCTCGTGACGATGACGAAATCCGCCTTCTGGCCCGCGATGCGGCCCATCTTCGGACGCTTGCCGCGGTCCCGGTCGCCGCCGCAGCCAAAGAGGAACACGAGCCGCGCGGGTGCGAACTCGCGCACCGTCGTGAGGATGTTGTCGATGGCGTCGGGCGTGACGGCGTAGTCGATGAGGATGGCGTAATCCCCGTCGGTCTCGAGCACCTCGGCGCGGCCCTTGACGGGCTTTGCCGTGTCGAGCGCGGCGGCGCAGTCGTCGAGCAAAATGCCGAGCGCGCAGGCGCAGGCAATGACGCTCAGCGCGTTGTAGACCGAGAACATGCCGGGGATGCCGAGGCGCATGCGCGCGATCGCATCGCCGTGCATGGCGACAAAGCGCACGCCCGACGCGCTCAGGCGGATGTCCTTGGCCACGAGGTCGGCGTCGTTGCGTTTGGCGGAATAGGTGTGCATCGGGCATTTGGCGTGCTCGAGCATGACGTGCGCCCAATCGTCGTCCGCGTTGACGATGCCGACGTCACTCTGCGCAAACAGCTGCGCCTTGGCCGCGGCATACGCCTCCATGGTCTTGTGAAAGTCCAGATGATCCTGCGACAGGTTCGTGAAGATGCCCACCCGGAAGCGGATGCCCTCCACGCGGTGCAGCACGAGCGAGTGCGACGACACCTCCATGACCGCGTGCGTGCAGCCGGCGTCGACCATCCGGCGCAGGAGCTTTTGCAGCTCATAGGCGTCGGGCGTGGTGTGCTCGGTGTGCAGCTCCTCGTCGCCGATGACGTTCGCGTTCGTGCCGATGAGGCCGACCTTTGTGTGCAGACACTGCTCGAGCATATGCTTGATGAGCGTGGTGACGGTGGTCTTGCCGTTCGTGCCGGTCACGCCGATCATGGTCAGCTCGCGCGACGGGTTATCGAAAAATTCGCAGCAGATGCGCGAGAGCGCAAGGCGGCTGTCGGCCACGAGGATATACGGTATCTCGACCTCCGGCTTTCGCTGGCAGAGCACGACGGCCGCGCCGCGCTCGGCGGCCGCACCGATAAACCGGTGTCCGTCGGACTCATACCCGCAGACGGCGGCGAACAGGTCGCCGGGCTGCGTGGTGCGCGAGTCAAAGCTGATATCCCGGATGTCCAGTTCCGGATCGGCGGTGCATTCGCACACGTCCAGAACGGACAGCAGTCGCTTGAGTTTCATAAACGTACCTCCGTTGTTCGTCAGTATCGGCCCAGCATGCCCGAATCGCTGGTCACGAGCGTGACCTCCACGACCGTGCCGTGATCGAGCTCGGTCCCGGCGGCCACGGCCTGCCCGGAGATCTTCTGGGAGGCAGTGTCCGTGATGGAGCTGCTGGTCTTGATATACAGCCCCAGTGCGGCCATGCGGTCGCGGGCTGTCTGATAGCTGAGATTGGACAGATCCGGCATCGTCTCCTTGTCGGCCGAGGGCTCTTTGCCGGCATAGAGCAGGATGGTGCTGCCGTTGGCCACGACCGCGCCGCTGCCCGGAAGCTGCGCCGTGATTGTGCTGCCATCACCGTAGATGCGCGCCTGCAGGCCCACCTCCGCGAGCGCGGCCTTCGCCTGCTCAACGGACAGGCCCGTCACGTTCGGTACGGTCTTATCCATATGCGTCTTTTCCGTCTCGGAGTACGACGGCTCCACGCCGAGGTACGGCAGGATGTCCGCCATCATTTTGCCGACGACGGGCGCGGCCATCTGGCCGCCGCTGATATAGATGCCGGTGCTGTTGCTCGGCGTGTCGAGCAGCACGAGGATGACGATCTGCGGGTCGTCCGCCGGCGCAAAGCCGATGAACGAGACAATGTACTCCTTCGCGCCGCCGGCCGCGTCCTGCGCGACCTTTTCCGACGTGCCGGTCTTGCCGCCGATGCGGTAGCCGGCGACGTAGGCGTTCTTGCCGGTGCCGTCGACGGGGTCGCCGACGACCTGCTCGAGGATCTGGCGCACGGTGGCGCTCGTCTGCTCGCTCACGACCTGGCGCACCACGGTCGGCGAATTGGACACGACCGCTTCCCCGTCGCTGTTGACGATGCTCTTGACGACGTACGGCTTCATGAGATAGCCGCCGTTGACGCAGGCGCTGACTGCCGTGATGAGCTGCAGCGGCGTGATCGTAAACGTCTGGCCGAAGGAGGCCGCCGCGAGCTGGGAGAGGTTCTCCGGGTCGCAGAACGTGTTCTGGCTCCACCAGATGCTGCCGCTCTCGCCGGACATATCGATGCCGGTCTTGGCGGTGAGGTTGCTGTCCACGTTGCTGGTCAAGTTCAGGAAGCCGAACGCCTCGGCGTACTTATAGAAGGTGCGCGCGCCGATGAGCTGGCCGATCTGCACGAGCGCCACGTTGCACGAGTGCTGGATAGCCTGCGTCAGGTTCTGACTGCCGTGGCCGGTCGTTTTCCAGCACTTGAGCGGATCGGTACGGCCGAGCACGTTCGTGCTGCCGCCGCAGTAAAACGACGAATTTTCATTGACCACGCCCTCTTCGAGCGCCATGGCCAGCGTGATGATCTTGAACGTCGAGCCGGGCTCGTAGGTGTCCGACAGGGCCTTGTTGCGCCACTGCTTCGTCTGCGCGGCGGAGAGCATCTCGGCCTTCTTGTCGGGATCCGTTTCGGCGTCGATGGCCTCCTGATCCTTGTCGCTGACCTTCTGATAGTCGTTCAGGTCAAAGTTGCCGAGCGAGACCATGCCGAGAATGGCGCCGCTGTTGGGGTCCATGGCGATGGCCGCGGCGCCATTTTGCACGTCGTAATCCTCGACCGCCTGCTGCAGGTGCTTTTCGAGGTAATACTGGATCGTGGCGTCGATGGTCAGGTTCATGTCGTCGCCCTTTGTCTCATCGTAGTAGTCCTCGTAGTTGACAAAGAGCATATCCGTGCCGCGGTTATCCGTCGCGCGGATGATGCGTCCGGCGCTGCCGGTCAGATAGCTGTCATAGCGCTGCTCCAGGCCGTAGAGGCCGTTGTTGTCCTGCCCGACGAAGCCGATGACGTGCGCGGCCAGATTGCCGTAGGGGTAATAGCGCTTCGTGTCCGGCTCGATCTTCACGCCGGTGAGGTTGTTCTCCTTCTTGAACGCGCGCACTTTTTCCGACACTTCCGGCTCGACCTTGCGCTTGACGACCTCATACCAGCGGTCGGTATTCTTCGTCATGGCCAGGATCTTATCATAATCGACGTCGAGGATCTCGGAAAGTTCGCGCGCGATCAGCTGCGGATCTTCTTTGTTCTTGACGATCTCGGCCGGGCTGATGAAGATCGTATCGACCGAGGCGTTCATGGCCAGGATCTTGCCGTTCGTATCGTAGATCGCGCCGCGCGAGGCCGTGATCTCCGTCGTGCGCACCTGCTGGTCGATCGCCATTTTTTCGTACTCGTCATGGTGTACGATCATGACATTGAACAGCTTGATGCCAAGGACAGCAAATGCAAGGATGCCGCACACAATCAAAAGGAAGCGTGTGCGGCGGAGCATCATAATATTCGGTGTTTTGGTACTTGCACGAAAAGGCACGCGGTTGTCCCGGCGCCCGGAAGTTTCATTCGCCATGTCTGTCTCCTTGTTCCTGCGGGGATAGTACTATCATACAGGCTGGCTTATCGAAAATATTCCAAAATGGAAGAGAAGAAATCGCCGAGGCGGTCGGCAAGGCTCAGCGGTTCGGCCGCGTTCTGGTCAAGGACCACCGCCGTGTCCGTGGCGTCGCTGCTGATATAATAGAGCTGATCGCTGCGCGGCTTCTGCATGCCGAGCTCGTGGATGGCGTAATCCTCGATCTCCGTGAGGTTGAACGCGCTCTCGTAATCAATGCGCAGGCGCGTTTGCTGCTCCTGCAGCTGGGTATACTGATCCTCCAGCGCCGAGACCTCCGCCGACGCCTGTGAGAGCTGCACGCGCGCGACCAGCGACACGACGATCAGCACGGCGGCAATGGCAAAGCCGAGCACGGCCAGCGGGGCGATCGCCTGCTTGGGGGTGGGAACGGACTCCGGGACGACGGCCTCCGTCGTCCGGGGAGCGTGCGGCATCTCGACCGGCGCACTGTACCGGTATTCTTCGGCAGCCGTGCTGTGCAGGTCATACGCCGCGTTGCCGTCCATGGGCGCGGTATTGCGTTTTTTCGAAGCAGGAGATGCCATGATCGGCTCCTTTCTCAGACGCGCTCGGCAACGCGCAGCTTCGCGCTGCGGGCGCGCGGGTTACACTCCAGTTCTTCCTCGCCGGGCAGGATCGGCTTGCGGGAGACGCTGCGCAGCGTCTGCACAAAGCCGCAGGTGCACACCGGTGCCTCGCGCGGGCAGGTGCAGCCGTGCTCCCGCCGGGCGATGCCGGTCTTGACGATCCGGTCCTCGAGGGAATGAAAGCTGATGACGCACAGCCGCCCGCCGACGCGGAGCTTATCCGGCGCGGTGTCCATCATCTCGCGCACCGCCGCCAGCTCGTCGTTCACGGCGATGCGAATCGCCTGAAAGCTGCGCTTGGCGGGATGCTGCTTTTCGCGCAGCGCCGCGCCCGGCATGGCCGAGCGGATCACATCGACCAGCTCCAGCGTGGTCGAGATCGGCCGCTGCGCCCGGGCGCGTACGATCGCCCCGGCAATGCGAGGCGCATAGCGCTCCTCGCCGTATTCATACAAAATGCGTTTGAGCTCATTCTCCGGCCACTCGTTGACGACGTTCCACGCGCTCAGGCCGCTGGTCGCGTCCATGCGCATATCGAGCGGCGCGTCGTGCATATACGAAAAGCCGCGCTGCGTCTCATCGAGCTGCGGCGAGGAAACGCCGAGGTCAAAGAGCATGCCGTCCACGGCGTCGATGCCGAGGCGGTCGAGAATGGCGGCCGTGTCGCGGAAGTTGCCGTGCACGAGCTGCACGCGCTCCCCGAACTGGGCCAGCCGCGCGCCGGCGCGCGCGATCGCCGTCTTGTCGCGGTCGATGCCGATGAGCGTTCCGGTCGTCAGGCGGCCGGCGATCTGCTCGGAGTGGCCGCCCATGCCGAGCGTGCCGTCCACGTAAATGCCGTCGGGGCGGATGTTCAGGTTGTCGATGCATTCGTGCAGCAGCACGGGGATATGTCCGGCGTCCATCAGAAATCCAGCTCCTCCATCACGGCGGCGATGTTCTCCGGCAGCGCCTCGAGCGGGCAGATCTCATCCCAGCGCGCGCTATCCCAGAACTCCGCATGGTTGTTGCTGCCGACCACGGTGACGCTCTTGGTCAGGCCGGCGAATTCACGCAGGTGCTGCGGCAGGAGGATACGTCCCTGTCCGTCGAGATCGCAGCGGGCCGCATACGCGAACAGCGGGCGCACCTTGCGCTGCTGCAGATTGGTCATGGCCGCCGCCTTCTCGGAGATCGCCTTCCAGTTTTCCTGACTGTAGGCCGACAGGCACTTTTCGGGCGAGACCGTCACATAGAACGTGTCGCCCAGTTCTTCACGGAGCTTGGCCGGGATGAACAGACGGCCTTTGGCGTCAAGCGTATGCTGATAGATACCGGTCATGCTGCATCCCCCCTTCTAATCGTGCACTTTCGCACCCCATGCGTGGGCTTTTGATGCTTTTTAAACCACTTCGCCCCACATGTAATCCTCATTATAGTGGCAGGGCGGAAAAATTGCAAGGAGAAATTCCCGCCTTTTTCTTGCAATTTCCGACAATTCTGTCAATCCGACTGTGGTTTTTCCGGCCACAAGCATTTGCGTTTCCCGCCGAAAAAAGGAAAACGGCGGCACAAGATGTGCCGCCGAAGCGTGAAAAAACCCCCGCCGGAAGCGTCCAAAGTGCGCCCTGGGGGGAAAAATTTCGGCAAAACGCACCACCGCCGCCGGACATACCGGCGGCGGTGCAGATGTGCAGGAAAAGGCAGGTCAGTTGGTTTCCTCCTCGGGGGCTTCCTCGCCCTCGAAGCGGATCTCCGGCTGTCTGGCCGCGGGGGCAGCGGTGGCTGCAGGGGCAGCGGCGGG
>OHAI01003297.1_pt1 | contig 11056 bp, 8 predicted proteins | sample 1577091 | NCBI WGS metagenome assembly OHAI01 (sample SAMEA3541548, study PRJEB24748) | human gut metagenome | biome: human gut; feature: human-associated habitat; material: faeces | place: China | collected 2012
AAGGTGACTTTTGCTTTTGAAAATGGCAGTACGGTAGAAGCATTTGCCAATGCGGGGGATAATTTACTGGAGGTTGCTCGTAGTGCCAATGTGGCTATCGATGCACCATGTTCCGGAGAGGGGATGTTTCGAAGAGAGCCGCGTATGGTTCGTGATTGGGAAGAGAAAGGACCGGCATACTATGCTAAGATACAAAAAGAAATTTTGACACAGGCATATCAGATGTTAAAACCCGGTGGAAAAATGGTATATTCTACTTGTACATTTTCTTTGCAGGAAGACGAGTCTGTGATCGAATGGTTCTTAGACATATATCAGGATATGAAAGTGTGCCCGGTGGAACGAAAAGAAGGCTTTTTGCCGGGAAGACCGGAGGGTATCGCTGCAAGAGAGGAATTAAAGCATTGTGTCAGGATCTTTCCGCATAAAGCAAAAGGAGAAGGACATTTTGCTGTACTTTTGCAAAAGGGAGATTCTGTGGCAGATGCAGAAGAAACGCAGCGCAGCAGGGAAAGTCTGACAAAAGAGCATAAAAAGCAATTGGAAGATTCGATAGAAGATCTTACGATCACAATAGAGGACAGATCGCAAAAAGGCGGTTTTTCTAAGAAAAAAGAATATCAGCGTAACAAGTCTGATAAGAAAAAAGGAAAATCAGGAAGGGAGAAATTCGAAAAAGCATCACAAGGGCAGACAGTGCAAAAAGCAGATATGCAGACAAAAGAGTTTTTATCTCATCTTCCGTTTGAAGAAGGAAGATATGTTTCACACAATAATCAGATTTCTTTTGAGCCTTTGTGGATCGAATCGCTTTCTAAGCTGCGGATTGTGCATAAAGGTGTAGCAGTCTGTGAAATAAAGCAAAAAACGGCATTATCCCATCAGCTGGCGTTGTGTTTGAGGGATGAGGATTTTGATCAGGTGATCAATTTTCAGGCAGCCGATCCACAGGTGATCCGTTACCTGAAAGGAGAAAGCATACAGACAGATATGGCGTATCGAGGCAATATATTGGTCTGTGTTGATGGATTTGGCTTGGGCTGGTGCCAGGGCAGCGGTACCACATTATTGAAAAATAAATATTATCCGGGATGGCGTTACCAATAGCCGGATAATAGGAAAAACAAAAAGATCTGTTTCAGACAGATCTTTCAGGAGGAAATTAAACCTAAACAAGAAAAAAGAGGAAAGGAAAAAATAACATGAATAAAAAAAGAGGCGAATATGGATATATAGCAGCAAGGAAAAAGAAAACATTGCTTGGAACGATCATTATTGCGTTGATCGGTGTTGTCATCTTTTTGGTTGGCTTGTTCTTAAACAAAATGTCAAATCGTAACCTTTTTACGATCATTGCCGTTTTAGCCGTTCTTCCGGCTGCCAAACAATTAGTTGCATTTATTGTATTGTTCCCGTTTAAGACGACCCAAAAAGAACGTTATCAGAAAGCAAAAGATATGGTCGGTGAAGAGATGAAATTATATTCCGATCTTGTGATCACATCGCCGGAAAAGATCATGCATTTAGATCTTGCGGCAGTTGGCAACGGGCAGGTTATCTGTCTGTTAGGACAGGGAAAACAGGAGCTTAACTATGTTCGGAAATATCTGACAGAAGGTGTGCATAACTGGGGAAGAAACTATAAAGTAAAAGTAGTCGATAGTGAAAAAACATTTTTGGGAGAATTAAGTAAAGTACAGCCGGTTGAGGTGGACCGGGATGAAGAAGACAAAGTCAATTCGTATCTGCTTTCACTGATCGTCTAAGGATGCAAAGACAGAGGGTTTTTCTGGTTGATATAGGAATGAGGATGATATGAGAGTAATTGTAGTCAGTAAGCAGGAAGCCGGACAACGTCTGGATCGTTATCTTGCAAAATATATGTCTAAAGCGGCAAAAAGCTTCTTTTATAAAATGCTTCGTAAAAAGAATATCACGCTGAACGGAAAAAAAGCAGCCGGAATGGAAAAAGTACAGGAAGGTGATGAGATCAAGCTTTTTTTGTCAGATGAGACAATTGATAAATTTCGAGGAATAGAGCAGACAGTAAATGCACCGGCGATAAATAAAACAGATGCAAACAAGACAGCTGTAAATAAAAAGGAGCAGTCGTTAGCTATTGTCTATGAGGACGATGAAGTTTTAGTGGTCAATAAAGCGTCAGGGATGTTATCACAAAAAGCAAAGAAAGAAGACCGTTCTTTAGTAGAATACATTACAGATTATCTTATGACACGGCAACAGCAGCAGGATTCTGTATTTCGACCGGGCATATGTAACCGTCTGGACCGCAACACAACCGGGTTGATCGTTGCAGGAAAAACAGTAGAAAGCTTGCAATATCTGAACCGGCTTTTTAAGGAAAGAGAATTACATAAATATTATCTTTGTATTGTAAAGGGATGTATTGCACAAAAAGAAACAATTGATGGTTATTTGCAGAAAGAAGAAAAAAGCAATAAAGTAACGATACAAAAAGCAAAGAAAGAAGGCAGTGTTCGGATTCTGACAGCCTATGAGCCATTGGAATATGGAAGATACCAAAAGGAAGAATATACCTTGTTAAAAGTTGATCTGATCACCGGTAAATCCCATCAGATCCGTGCACATTTGCAAAGCATTGGTCATCCTTTGATCGGTGATCATAAATACGGAAACAGAAAAGATGCTTCTTTTTATCAAAAGGAATTTGGATTGCAATACCAGCTTTTGCACGCATGGAAGTTATGTTTAGGCGATGCAGCTTATTTGCCGGATCGTTTGCATGGCAAAGAATGGACGGCGCCATTACCGGAGCAGTTTCAGACGATACTTAAAAAAATGGGCATGAAAGTGAGGAATTAGGAATGCCATCATGGAACTCAAGAGGTCTTAGAGGATCGGTTTTGGAGGAAGCATTGAATATAACAAATGAAAAATATCGCATGGAAAAGCTGGCTTTGGTACAAAAGATTCCAACACCGATTACACCAATGGAGATTGACAAAGAAAAACATCATATCACATTAGCATATTTTGAGCAGAAAAGTACCGTTGATTATGTTGGAAATGTACAGGGCATTCCAATCTGCTTTGATGCAAAAGAATGTAAGACCGATGTATTTCCGATCCATAATATTCATGAGCATCAGATGAATTTTATGAAAGAGTATGAGCAGCAGCAGGGAATTTCTTTTTTGATCATTTATTTTTCAGACGCAGATATTTATTATTATGTTCCTTTTAAAGATGTTTTGTTTTTCTGGGAAAGAGCCAAGAATGGTGGAAGAAAGAGTTTTCGAAGAGAAGAGTTAGATCAGTCGTACCGCATCCGATTTACCAACCAGATCTATATTCATTATCTTGAAATGTTATCAAAGGATTTGGAATCAAGAGAAGAAACGGAATAACATAAATGAAAAAGTCAGTAAAGACGCTATTTTGGAAGTTTGAATTCAAAGAAGAGATAGAAGGGTAACAGCTAAAAACGACAGATCGGATTTTGAAAGAATGGTATTTATCGTGACTATATGGAACAATAAAAGTATAGAAAGTAGAGAGGGTATATGTTTTTAGATCATATTACAGTGTTGGGACTGCCGCTTTATTTTGTGGCATTTGATTTTATTATTTTTTGTGTGGCAGGCTGGATTTATGAAAGTACGTTTGTATCTGTTCGGACGAAGAAGGTAGTCAACCGTGGCTTTCTGATCGGTCCGTATCTTCCGCTGTATGGATTTGGAGCTGTGATCGTTTACATCTTACTTCGTCCGTTTGCAAAGATTCCGAGTCTGTTATATATCATGGGAATGCTTGTGGCAACGTTTTTGGAATATATGACATCATGGTTGTTAGAGGTTTGTTTTCATACACGATGGTGGGACTATACCAAAGATCCCTATAATCTGAATGGACGAATTGCATTGATCCCTTCAATGTTTTGGGGAATTTTATCACTGATCATGTTTGATTTCTTACAGCCGTTCGCTACGATGCTGATAGAGATGGTGCCGAAAGAGGTTGGTATTTACATCGTATCCGGTATCTTAGTGCTCATGGCTGTCGATACGGTAGTTACCGTGATCCGTACAATCAACTTCCGTCAGCAGCTCGAAACGCTTTTTGGTTTTAAGAAGGAGATCGAGGAATTGCTTGAAGATGTGCAATTGCAGTCCGTGAAAGATTTTCTGTTAGAAACGAGAAAAGAATTTTCCGAGAAAATGTCTCTTGCTGCTTTTGAGCAGAAAAATGAACAGTTATATAGTAAATTAAAGGCATTAAAGAGAGATCCGAAAGAAAATAGTGTAAAGCTTACAACTTTTGAGGAACGATTCCGGATTTTCTGGGAAAAGAGGAATCGTTTGAATGATAAGAATCCTTTTGTTGGCAGCAGACGTATTCTGGATGCGTTTCCGACAATGAAATTTTATCCAAAGGGACAGAAAGCAGTTTCTGTCAAAGATCTTATGATTCATTTTAAAAAGAAAACAGAACCGATCCGTGAAAAATGGAATGAGATTAGGGCAAATGAAGAAACAAAAGAAAATAAAAAGTAGGAAATACATGAAAAAATACTATATTTATGTATGCTATTGAAAATGAACACAAGATATGGTATTATGTAAAGCGTTCACACAGAATAAATCTAGAAAAAGAAAGCTGGTATGAGGATGAAAATTATTAAGCGCAGTGGTTCTGAGGATACGTTTGATGCCAGAAAGATCACAGCAGCCGTTACGAAAGCAAATTATGAAGTGCCGACAAAGGAGCGATTATCGAAAGAGCAGATCGAATCGATCACGGCTGATGTAGAGAATATCTGTCTGGATATGAACCGGGCTTTAAGTGTGGAAGAAATCCAGGATCTGGTGGAGGAACAGATCATGGATCGAAGAGCATTTGCTGTAGCAAGAAAATATATCACATATCGTTACAATCGTGCATTGCTTCGTAAGGCAAATTCTACGGATAAGCAGATATTAAGCCTGCTTGAATGTAACAATGAAATGGTAAAGCAGGAAAATTCGAACAAAAATCCTACGGTCAACAGTGTGCAAAGAGATTATATGGCTGGGGAAGTCAGCAAAGATATTACAAAACGTTTTTTGCTGCCAAGTGAGATTGTACGTGCACATGAGCAGGGAATTATTCATTTTCACGATTCTGATTATTTCGCACAGCATATGCACAATTGCTGCCTGGTCAATCTTGAGGATATGCTGCAAAACGGAACTGTGATCAGTGAAACGATGATAGAAAAGCCTAAGAGCTTTTCGACTGCATGCAACATTGCAACACAAAGCATTGCACAGATCGCCAGCTCGCAATATGGCGGACAGAGCATCAGTCTGACGCATCTTGCTCCATTTGTGGATATCAGTCGTCAGAAATACAAAAAACAGGTTGAAAATGAATTAAAAGAAGCCGGTTTGTCCTATAATAGTAAACAGGTGGATGAAATTGCCGAGATCCGCGTAAGAGATGAGATCAAACGTGGTGTACAGATGATCCAGTATCAGGTCATTACATTGATGACAACGAATGGGCAGGCACCTTTCGTCAGTGTATTCATGTATCTTGACGAGGCACCGGAAGGAAGACTTAGAGAAGATCTTGCTTTGATCATGGAAGAGATCCTGCGTCAGAGAATGCAAGGCGTGAAAAATGAAAAAGGTGTTTATATCACACCGGCATTTCCGAAGCTTCTCTATGTATTGGAAGAAGATAATGTCAGAGAAGGATCGAAGTATTGGTATCTGACACAATTAGCAGCAAAATGTACGGCAAAACGAATGGTTCCTGATTACATTTCAGAAAAGATCATGAAAAAAATGAAGGACGGAAATTGCTACCCTTGCATGGGCTGCCGCAGTTTTCTGACAGTATATCATGATGAAAAAGACCGTCCGAAATTCTATGGACGTTTTAACCAGGGTGTGGTTACGATCAATCTGGTAGATGTCGCATGTTCTTCGGATGGAGATGAGGAAGCTTTCTGGAAAATCTTAGACAAGAGATTGGAACTTTGCAAAAAAGCGTTGATGTATCGTCATAACCGTTTGAAAGGAACACCTTCTGATGTTGCACCGATCTTATGGCAGTATGGTGCATTGGCACGTCTGAAGAAAGGCGAAGTTATTGACAAACTGTTATATAACGGATATTCTACTATTTCTTTAGGATATGCAGGACTTTGTGAGTGTACACGTTATATGACAGGAAAATCGCATACTGATCCGTCAGCAACCCCGTTTGCACTAAAGGTCATGGAAAAATTAAATGATGCATGCAGCCGTTGGAGAGAGGAAGAAAATATTGATTTCAGCCTGTATGGCACACCATTGGAATCGACAACATATAAATTCGCAAAATGCCTTCAGAAACGTTTTGGCATCATTAAAGGTGTCACAGATAAGAATTATATTACCAACAGTTACCATGTGCATGTGACAGAAGAGATCAATGCATTTGACAAGCTGAAATTCGAAGCACAATTCCAAAACTTATCACCGGGTGGTGCGGTCAGCTATGTAGAAGTGCCGAATATGGAAAATAATATTGATGCTGTTTTACAGGTGATGCAATTTATCTATGACAATATCATGTATGCTGAATTAAATACAAAAAGTGACTATTGTCAGGTCTGTGATTACAGCGGTCAGATCGAGATCGTGAACGATGAGCATGGAAAACTGATCTGGAAATGCCCGAATTGCGGTAACACGGATCAGGACAAAATGAATGTTGCCAGAAGAACCTGCGGTTATATCGGAACACAGTTCTGGAACCAGGGACGAACACAGGAGATCAAAGAACGCGTGTTACATTTGTAATTCGAAGATATAGTATTGTTCAGTTACAATTTAATCGCTAACAACATAAAAATAAAAAACGGAATAGTTACAATTTGACTGCTAATAAGTAGAATAGAGGCAGGAAAATATTTTTCCGGTGTGTTTCCTGTTAAAATGAAAAAAAGATAATAAAAAACAAGGTTTCTTGGAATGGAAACCTTGTTTTTGTTATCTTTGATATTTGTCATTAATGGGTTGTTGTTAATTGGTTGCCGATAATTGGTTGCTGTTAATGGGTTGTTGTTAATTGGTTGCCGATAATTGGCTGCTGTTAAATGATTGTTATTAGTTCGTCGATTTGGCATTAGGATAGATCTTAGCCATTTTTGCATCATCATAATGCGTATCAAAGAACTGCTCCATCTGATTTTGAGCTTTCGGCTGTTTGTCACGAGTATTGTATCGTAACAAAGCGAGAGAAGAGATGGCAATATTACATATCATAAATATCATAAAGAGCCATGAAAAAATCTTTCCGGCTTTTTGTGGTATTTTTTCGATTAAGTCTGATAAGACAGGATAGACTTTTTTTAGCCAGATTACAGCAGCAAAGCCCCAGAAGAAACAATACAGCAAATTAATGCGGCCGCCCAGGTTAAATGGCAAATGGCTGTAATCCCAAAAGATCTTGCCAAAAAAGAGCTCTGTAAATACGCTGCAAAGGTATTCATAGACACCACCCAGTATTGTGCCGATTAAGAAAAGCTGACCATCTGTCCGGTTGCGGTAGTTATATAAAAGGATCGTACTGCAGGCAAGTGCAAGACCCCAGACGATACTAAAAGGTCCCCAGACAACACTGCTTCGACTCATCCATACACCGGCAGTCAGCCGACAAAAAATCGTTTCGATGATATCTCCGAGAAAAGAACCGATAAAAAAGAGCATGATGATCTTATAAAAACTGCATCCTGATGCAAAATTTCCGGCTGTATCAGGAATGTCTTTGGCAATATTAGGATAGGCTTTCTCAATACGGCTGCGGATTCGTTTTCTGATCCAGTGGATCAATCTTTGTGAGAGATGATGAAGATTTCCGCTGACATCATCAATTGTTCGGATTTTTCGTAATGCCGGAAATGCAACGGCATATGTTCCGAGAATATCAATCAGTAAAAGAATCGTCAAAGCAAGCAAAGTAATATGTACAAAAGAGGATGGAAGCCATTGATAGATCCTTACCAAAAGTGGATTGACAAATTTCAGGCAAAGAAGTCCGAGAATTCCCCATAGGATAGAAAAATCCAGAGAGATATAACCATCTACATTATATTTCCGATTAGAATAATCCCACCATTTTTTATGATTGATCTTTTCTAAAAAATGTCCGGCACACCATTCTACAAGTGTAGAAATAGTTGCGCATCCCAGGAAGAGAAAGAACCATTGGTTACGCAATTCGGAAAAACCGATTGAGATGATCAAAGCAGTTACACCATAAATTGTACAAAGCGGTCCGTTTAATACACCTCGGTTGATCATCCGTTTTTTTAACAGGATCGAAAATCCTGTTTCTAAGAACCACCCTGCAAAAGAATACAGGAAAAAAAGCCATAATACTAAGTAGAATCCGTCCATAAATTCCTCCATTTCTCTTTTATGTACTCTAGGTATGTCCTCTAAGAAGATCCTTTCGGCTGGATTTTTATGCATAAGATTCCAAGAGTACATTTTGTTGTAAAAATATGATATATGATATTTGAAAGGACTAAAGTTTTTCAAAATTCATTCTAAAAAGTGAAAAGCTTCAAAGTTTTCATTAAAAAAAGACCTGCATTTAAAAAAGTATATGTTTCAAAGCATTCGCTTTTGAAAGCCCTGTATTGAAAATTGTAAAACTCCAATCCTCTAAAAGTCCTGAAAAATTAAAATATCAAGATATTATTGTATCGTATCTGTTATGAAAAGACAATGATAATTCTATTTGTAGTATCGTGGAAAAAGGAGGAAAATTTTTTCATAACAGTCTTTGCGGGGAAATGGACTTTTACTGTATTAGTCTTTATAATAAAGACTAATACAGATAGAACATTATTTAGATAACATATTTGGAAATGAGGATAAAAATGAATAAGAAACATTTGTGCATGGGTGTGATAGCTCACGTGGATTCAGGTAAAACAACGCTTTCAGAAAGCATTTTATATCATTGTGGAAAGATCAGGAAGATGGGGCGTGTCGATAATGGAGATGCGTATCTCGATACCGATCAGATGGAGAAGGATCGCGGTATTACGATTTTTTCTAAGCAGGCTGAATTTTTGCTGGGTGACCGGGATGTGACATTGCTTGATACACCGGGACATGTAGACTTTTCTGCTGAAATGGAGCGTACGTTGCAAGTGCTTGACTATGCGATCCTTGTGATCAACGGATCTGATGGGGTGCAGGGACACACGCTGACATTATGGCGGCTTTTAAAAAGATATCATATTCCAACATTTCTTTTTATCAATAAGATGGATCAGGCACGAAGAACACCGGAAAGTCTGATGGAAGAAATACAGACAAGACTGGATCGCCATTGTGTTTCTTTTACAAAAAAAGATGAGCTGTTCTTTGAAGAAGTGGCTGTTTGTGATGATGGATTATTAGAAAAATATTTAGAAAGCAATACAATTGAAAAGGAAGAGATTAAGGAACTGATCGCAAGTGAGAAGTTGTATCCCTGCTTTTTTGGCTCTGCATTAAAAGGAGATGGAGTCGATTCTTTTTTAAAGGGATTAGAAGAATATACAAAGGATGTAACGTATGGAGATCTTTTTGGAGCAAGAGTGTTTAAGATTGCAAGAGATGAACAAAATAACCGTCTGACCTATATGAAGATTACAGGAGGAAGCTTAAAAGTACGTCAGAAGCTGACGAATAAGGGAGAACAGGAATGGGAAGAAAAAGTCAACCAGATCCGTGTGTATTCCGGCGAGCAATATGAAGCCGTGCCTGAAGTACAGGCAGGCATGATCTGTGCTGTGACAGGACTTAGCCATACGTATGCAGGAGAAGGCCTCGGAATAGAGAAAGAAGCAAATCTTCCGTTGTTAGAACCGGTGCTGACATATGCCATGATCCTGCCGGATGATATCAGTGTCAATCAGTTTTTACCACAGCTTCGCCAATTAGAGGAAGAGGAACCCGAACTAAAGATCGTTTGGAATGAGAAAGTCGGTGAAATTCAGGCACAGATCATGGGAGAAGTACAAATAGAAATTCTGCGTTGCATGATCAGGGATCGTTTTAAAGCAGATGTACATTTTGGGGAAGGAAAGATTGTTTATAAAGAAACCATACTTGATACGGTGGAGGGAGTCGGACATTTTGAACCGCTTCGTCATTATGCAGAAGTACACCTGAAAATTGAACCCGGAGAGCATGGAAGTGGCGTACAGGTACTTGCCGACTGCAGTGAAGATCTTTTGGCAAAGAACTGGCAACGCCTGATCCTGACACATTTGACGGAAAGAGAGTTTATCGGTGTGCTTGCAGGCAAAGTACTTACGGATGTCAAAATCACATTAGTTTCAGGAAAGGCGCATATCAAACATACAGAAGGCGGAGACTTTAGACAGGCGACATATCGTGCAGTCAGACAAGGACTTATGAAAGCACAAAGTTGTCTGTTGGAACCTTATTATGCGTTTCGTTTAGAGATACCGGCAGCTAATTTAGGCCGTGCGATGATGGATCTTGAGAAGATGTGTGCAAGCTTTAAGACGGAAACACAGGATGATAAGCAGGCAGTATTGGTTGGTATCGCACCGGTAGCGACAATGTGTAACTACCAGCAGGAAGTACATTCTTATACAAAAGGAACCGGCCGGATCATATGTAGTCTGAAAGGATATTATCCATGTCATAATGAAGAAGAAGTTCTGGAAAATTCATGGTATGATCCCGATGCGGACATTGCCAATCCATCAGCTTCTGTATTTTGCAGCCATGGAAGCGGTATTGTTGTGCCATGGTATGAAGTAGAACAAAAGATGCATCTGCCGTTACAGACCGGATCTGTGCAGGAAGAAGCAGAAGAACCGGAATGGCAGACGAGGGTTCCGAAGCCACAGGAAGAATATTTCATGGGAGAAGAAGAAATTAACTGGATCTTTGAGCAGACTTATGGGGCGAATAAAAGAAAGGATTCTAAGAAAACGAAAAAACGTATTGAAAAAAGCCCGGAAATGTCGCAGGGACAGCACTCAAACGTTGGCACGGTGTTTTTTGCGGTA
>OHAI01003303.1_pt1 | contig 11037 bp, 8 predicted proteins | sample 1577091 | NCBI WGS metagenome assembly OHAI01 (sample SAMEA3541548, study PRJEB24748) | human gut metagenome | biome: human gut; feature: human-associated habitat; material: faeces | place: China | collected 2012
CCCTGTAGAGACGCAAAATCTTGCGTCTCCCGTCCTACCCATACCAATACACCCATTCAATAAACCGCTGACAATAACAGCATATCCCCCCTCGTGAGACGCAAAATTTTGCGTCTCTACCTTTAGGACGGCAAATATCATCCATGAAATCTGCCGCCTCGGCACTCATATGAGCACCGGACGGTAGAAGTCAGCGTTGTATCTCGTGAGTATATCCATAGGAAGGAACGTGTCGCGCTGTACGGGAGGGACATGATATATAAGGTGGTTTATCACCGTCTGGGCGCACAGCGAGAGGATGTTCTCGGTGTGCTGGGTGATGAGAAACTTCACCGTGCCGTCCTCGAGCGCGCCTACATTGCGCGGCAGATGGTCGAACCCGATGAGCACCGTACTGCTTTCGCGCCCCTCCTGTTTGAGATATTCGGCAATGAGATGCACGCGCGAGTTGAACGTTATGATGTGTCTCACGTCAGGATGAGCCACGAAGAAGCTGCGGAGCACGGTGCGGTTGTACTCCCGGTCGTAAGGATGTATGTAGAGATGTATAAGCTCCGTATGCGGCGCATGTTCCTCAAGATACTGTCTGAAACCCGCATAACGGCTCTCGGCGGAGTTGTTCGGACTCTCCATGTCCTTGTGTATGCGGAACACCGCTATCTTGTCCGCGCTGCACCTGTCTGTGAGCAGGTGAGCCGCCAGATAACCGCTGCGCATCATGTGCATGCCGAAGTAGGCGAGATAGGTGCAGTCCGGCAGGCACGAGTCTATCAGGAGGCAGGGTATGTCGAGCGCGTGCAGCTCGTCCATGATGGCACGGGCGCGGCTCTGGAACGTGGGAGCCATCACCACGGCGTCGGGACGCTGCTCCATCATACGGGCGAAGCACTCGTCCATAGACCGCTCGGAGAACAGGTCGTACTTGAACATCTGTATGCTTATGCGGAACGGCTCCGCCTTCTTCTGCGCTGCCGTTATGCCCTTGGCTACAAGGTCCCAGTATTCTCCGGGAGCGTATTCGGGAATCATGCACACCATGACATACCTCTTCTGCGAGGCAAGCAGCGACGCATGCATGTTGGGTTTGTAACCTATCTGCCGCGCTATCCTCATCACCTTCTCACGACTTGCCTCCGACACTTCGCCCCGGTTGTGCAGCACGCGGTCCACCGTGCCCTTCGACACACCGGCAAGTGTGGCAATGTCTTTTACCGTTATGCGTTTCTCTTCATTCATTACAGAAGCGTTTTGATGCTTTTTTCGTCAAGCCCTACAAATATAGTACATAATTGTCATATATAACGTCAAAAGCCCGAAGATGTTTCATTTTAAAGTCAATAAAGCCAGATATGCGGTCATACTTCACATCTATCGCGTGCATGTATTGGTATGGGCTGACCGTAGATGAGGATATAATCAAGCCTGATATTCGCTACCGCTAAAGTAGAGACGCAAAATCTTGCGTCTCACAAGGGGGTACATGCATTTGTTGTCGACATACTATTACGTGCGCAAGTCGGTATGGGTTGCTCGGGAGACGCAAGATTTTGCGTCTCTACAAGGGGGATATGCATTTGTTGGCAGAGCATTATTGCGCGGCGCAATAAGTCATGCCGGATTCCGCCTTTCACGATACAGCCGTCCACATGTTTGGAACAGGAGATACAAAACCCGTCCGGAGGCAACTCTGAAAAGGAACGAACTGTCTGTATTAAGCTAAGGAAACCGCATCGGAGGCTTTTCCTCAACCCATGAACAAAGCCTCCGCCACCCGACGGACGGATGCCGCTCGCATATCGGGAACAGCTCTTTTCCGTGCACGGGCACGCAGGACGCACCACGAGGACGGATTCAGGCGCATCTGGATACGGACGGGAACGGTGCGCAATCATGTATATATCACATTATCAACGCATTACCACAACAATACGCCCTACTCTCTTACGCACCGCAGGCATGCGACAACGGCATTACGGGAAATATTAAAGTTATTTAAAATAGAATAATCGTGCACGAACACGGAGAATTATATTTATATTTGCCGACGCTAAGTTTATTTACCACATAACAATCAGTAAATGTTCATAGACAACGACTTCATGCTGACAAACGACGCCGCGCGCGAGCTCTATCACACAGCGGCGGAGCATCAGCCCATAATAGACTACCACTGCCATCTCGACCCCAAGATGATTGCGGAGAACCATCAGTTTGACAATCTTGCCGAGATATGGCTCGGAGGCGACCACTATAAATGGCGCGCCATGCGCGGAAACGGCATAGACGAGGAATACATCACGGGCGGAAAGAGCGACTACGAGAAATTCGAGAAGTGGGCGGAGACCGTCCCCTACACCATGCGCAACCCGCTGTATCACTGGACGCACATGGAGCTGAGCCGTGTGTTCGGCATCGACACCATACTGAAGCCGTCAACGGCACGCGAGATATACGACTCATGCACAGCCATGCTGCGCACCGAGGAGTTCCGCGTGCAGAACATACTGAGGCGATTCCACGTGGAGGTGGTGTGCACGACGGACGACCCGGCTGACTCGCTGGAGCATCACGCCCGGCTGAAAAGCCATCCCATAAGCACACGGGTGTATCCCGCATGGCGCCCCGACAAGGCGCTGGGCATAGACTGTCCGGCTGCGTACAGGGCATACATGGAGCGGCTCGGAGAGGCTGCCGGGATGGTGATACGCTCATACACCGACCTGATAGAGGCTCTGCGCAGACGCCACGACTTCTTCGCCACGCTCGGATGCAGGGTGTCAGACCATGGCATGGACAACTTCTACGCTGACGACTACACCGAGGCGGAGGTGAGCCGCGTGTTCGCGAAGGTGATGGACGGCAAGACACCTGACTCCGGAGAGACATCAATGTTCAGAAGCGCGCTGCTCCACCAGCTGGCGATAATGGACTGGGAGAAAGGCTGGGCACAGCAATATCACATAAGCGTAGTGCGCAACAGCTCCACACGCATGTATCGCAAGCTCGGACCGGACACAGGGTTCGACGCCATCATGGAGGTGAACTGCTCGGTTGCCGGACACCGCTTCTTCGACCGTCTCGACCGCGAGGGGAAACTCACGAAGACCATACTCTACAGTCTTAATCCGAAAGACAACGAGGTGCTCACCACCCTTGCCTACACCTACAACGACTCGACGGTGGCAGGAAAGATGCAGCTGGGTTCGGGATGGTGGTTCCTCGACCAGGAGGACGGCATGCGCAGGCAGATGAACACTCTCTCGGCTATGGGACTGCTGAGCCGCTTCGTGGGCATGCTCACCGACTCGAGGAGCTTCCTGTCTTATCCCCGTCACGAGTATTTCCGCCGCATTCTGTGCGACCTCATAGGCGAGGACATAGAGGCGGGAAAGCTTCCGCGGAGCGAAATGGACTTCATCCGACAGATGGTGGCGGACATTTCGTACAACAACGCAAAACGTTATTTCAACTTCTGAACATACATATATAAAGACAGACACACATGGCAAAGATTGTGACTTTCGGAGAGATAATGCTGCGTCTCGCCACTCCGGGATACCTGAGGTTCGGTCAGACAGACCTGCTGAGCGCCACTTTCGGAGGCGGAGAGGCTAATGTGGCGGTGTCGCTGGCAAACTACGGCATGGACGTGGAGTTCATCACACGCTTGCCCGAAAACGACATAGCGCAGGCATGCGTAAGAGACCTGCGCAAGCATGGGGTGAAGACAGACAACATAATATACGGCGGCACGCGCATGGGAATATATTTTCTGGAGACGGGCGCGGTGGCGAGAGCGAGCAAGGTGGTTTATGACAGGGCTCACTCCGCCGTGTCTGAGATAGAGCCGGGAATGATAGACTGGGACAAGGTGATGGAAGGCGCGGAGTGGTTTCACTGGACCGGCATAACGCCTGCCGTCAGTCAGAGCGCGGCTGACGTGTGTCTGGAGGCTATAAAAGAGGCAAACAGACGGGGAATGACCGTGTCGTGCGACCTTAACTACAGGAAAAACCTGTGGAAATACGGCAAGACGGCGGCTCAGGTGATGCCCGCGCTGGTGGAAGGATGCGACGTGATACTCGGCAACGAGGAGGACGCCGAGAAGGTGTTCGGCATAAAGCCGGAGGGCTTCGACGCCACTGCGACAGACGGTGACGTGCGCGCGGACGAGTTCGAGAGCGTGTGCGAGCAGCTCATGCGGCGTTTTCCGAGAGCAAGGAAAGTGGTGATCACGCTGCGGGGGTCGGTGAACGCCAACCACAACACGTGGGGTGGGGTGCTCTACGACGGCAAGAGGCTCTGGCAGTCGCCGCGATATGACATCACGCACATTGTGGACCGTGTGGGAGGAGGCGACTCTTTCATGGGAGGACTGATATACGGCATGATGACACATCCGGACGACGACGCCTACGCACTCGGCTTCGCGGCTGCCGCGTCGTGCCTGAAGCACACCATATACGGCGACTACAACGAAGTGAGCGTGAGCGAGGTGGAGAACCTGATGAGGGGCGACGGCTCGGGACGTGTATCAAGATAAGAACATAAAAAACATAATCGGATATGGCTAAATTCAGCAAACTGCATGTGCTGGACACCATCCGCCGGACCGGCATGGTGCCTGTATTCTACGACAGCGACGCCTCTGTGGCGTGCCGCGTGCTTAAAGCGTGCTACGACGGAGGGGTGAGGGCGTTCGAGTTCACCAACCGGGGCGACTTCGCGCTGGAGGTGTTCACCGCACTGATGAAGTACTGCCGGAGGGAGTGTCCGGAAATGATTCTCGGAGCAGGATCGGTGGTTGACGCCCCGACAGCCGCGCTCTTTCTGCAGAACGGAGCCGACTTCGTGGTGGGACCATACCTCAACGCCGATGTGGCACGGCTCTGCAACCGCCGCCTCGTGCCCTATACGCCGGGATGCGGATCGGCGACAGAGATAGGGACAGCGCACGAGCTGGGATGCGACCTCGTGAAGATATTCCCGGCGGGAAGCGTGGGCGGACCGTCATTCGTGAAAAACCTGCTGGCTCCGCTACCGTGGACCATGATAATGGCGACGGGTGCCGTGGAGCCGACAGAGGAGAACCTGACGGCATGGATGAAGGCTGGCACGACATGCGTGGGCATGGGCTCGAAGCTGTTTCCAAAAGACCGCATAGACGCAGGCGACTGGAACAGCATAACGGAGAAGTGCCGATACGCTCTCGACATAATACAACGCGCAAGGAAATGACAATAACCAACCATACGAAAACCTGAGACATGAACATGACCGGCAACACAACGACACAGAAAATGACCAACTACAGATGGACCATCTGCATAATGATGTTCCTCGCACTCACCGTGAACTATCTCGACCGGCAGGTGCTCTCGCTCACGTGGGACGAGTTCATAAAGCCCGAGTTCCACTGGAACGAGATAAACTACGGATATGTCACAGCCACATTCTCCATAGTATATGCCATAGGAATGCTCTTTGCCGGACGGGCGGTGGACTGGCTCGGGACGAAGGCGGGATTCATGTGGTCCATCGGCATATGGTCGGCTGGAGCATGTCTGCACGCTTTGTGCGGTGTAGCCACCGAACTGTGCGTGGGGCTTGAGGACAAGACGCAGCTCATAGCAGCCACGGGCGACATGGCGGTGGTTATTGCCACAGTGAGCATGTATTTCTTTCTTGCGGCGCGCTGCGTGCTTGCCATCGGCGAGGCAGGCTATTTCCCGGCGGCTGTGAAGGTCACGGCGGAGTATTTCCCCAAGCGCGACAGGGCGTTCGCCACGTCCATATTCAACGCCGGAGCGTCCATCGGCGCGCTCATAGCACCGCTCACCATCCCGCTGCTTGCGAAGCGTTGGGGATGGGAGATGGCGTTTGTCATCATCGGTGTGATGGGTTTCGTGTGGATGGGATTCTGGGTGTTCATGTACAAACCGCCACGTGAGAGCAGGTTTGTCAATGACGCCGAGCTTGAATACATAGAACAGGACAAGAGGCTGGAAGCCGGTATGATGGCGGAGCAGCCTGCTTCCGGCGGCGAGAAAAAGATGCCGCTGTGGCAGTGTTTCAGATACAGGCAGACGTGGGCGTTCGTGCTCGGCAAGTTCTGCACGGACGGTGTGTGGTGGTTTTTCCTTTTCTGGACACCATCATATCTCAACACCCAGTTCGGCATAAAGACATCCGAAGGGCTCGGCATGGCTCTCATCTTCACGCTATATGCCATAACCATGCTGTCGCTATGGGGCGGAAAGCTGCCCACGATATTCATCAACCGCACCGGCTCCAACCCGTATGCCGCCCGCATGAGAGCCATGCTCATCTTCGCGTTTGTGCCGCTTGTGGTGCTCTTCGCACAGCCGCTCGGCACTCTCTCGCCGTGGTATCCGGTGGTGCTCATAGGTCTGGGCTGCGCGGCTCACCAGTCGTGGTCGGCAAACATTTACACAACCGTGAGCGACATGTTCCCCAAAAAGGCGATAGCCACCGTGACTGGCATAGGCGGAATGGCGGGAGGCGTAAGCTCGATGCTCATGCAGACGTGTGCGGGCAACCTGTTCGTGTATGCCGACAACGTGCAGCTTGAGTTCATGGGATTCACCGGCAAGCCGGCAGGATACTTCATAATATTCTGCATCTGCTCCGTGGCTTATCTCGTGGGATGGACCATCATGAAGACTCTTGTGCCTAAGTACAAGCTCATAACCGACTGACACGCGCCCTGCGACGCCACCGTACGCATCACGCACAGGGCTGTGGCGCGGAACAGGGCAGGTGTCTGTAAAAGATTATAAGAAGAGGAAAATAAACTGAAAAATATGAATTTGTTTAGCGTAAAAGACAGGGTTATCGTCATAACCGGAGCGACCGGAGTGCTTGGACGAGCCATGGTGAGCCACTTCGCGGAAGAAGGAGCGAAGGTGGTGATGCTCGGACGCAACGTCCAGAGAGGCACACAGATAGCCGAGAAAGCCCGCGCGGCAGGCGGAGAGGCGGTGTTCCTCGCCACCGACGTGCTCGACAGGACAAGGCTGGAGGGCAGCTACGATGCCATAATGAACATGTACGGACGCATAGATGTGCTGATAAACGCAGCCGGAGGCAACATGCCGGGAGCGACGATAGCACCGGACAAGACGTTCTTCGACCTCGACACGGATGCCGTGAGGCAGGTTGTCGACCTCAATCTTTTCGGCACCGTGCTGCCTACAATGGTTTTCGCACAGGCTATGGTGAGGCAGAAGGCGGGCTCGATAATAAACATAGCGTCGGAGGCGGGACTGCGTCCGCTGACGCGCGTGGCAGGATATGGCGTGGCGAAGGCGGCGGTGATAAACTTCACCAGATACATGTGCGGCGAGCTGGCTGCAAAGTTCGGACCGGGACTGCGCGTGAACGCGGTGGCTCCAGGATTCTTCCTCACGGAGCAGAACCGCACGCTGCTCACAGACAAGGACGGCAACCTGACGAAGCGCGCCGAGACAATCATCGCCCACACTCCTTTCGGACGCTTCGGCGAACCGGAGGAGCTGTTGGGCACACTGCAGTGGCTTGCCAGCGACGCATCACGGTTCGTCTCCGGCACGGTGACTGTGGTGGACGGCGGTTTCGACGCTTTCTCCATATAATAATCATAAAAACGGAAGATAGGACATTACTGTCCGGCACGCCATATAAGTGGCATGCGCTTGCGGGACAGTATAAGGCTTGATGAGAAACTGTTTTAACAAAACTACAAAACATACAGGAATCATGTATTTATGCAGACAGTCGTGGCGATGGTACGGACCGGACGACCCGGTGAGCCTGTGGGACATACGGCAGGCAGGAGCCACAGACGTGGTGCACGCACTGCACCATATACCCAACGGAGAAGTGTGGAGCACAGACGAGATAATGCGGAGAAAGAAGCTCATAGAGGAGGCAGGACTCGTGTGGAGCGTCGTGGAGAGCGTGCCTGTGCACGAGGACATAAAGACGCGGACGGGCGACTTCATGCGCCATATAGACAATTACAAGACTACACTACGCAATCTGGCGGAGTGCGGCATACGGTGCGTGACATACAACTTCATGCCTGTGCTCGACTGGACACGCACGGACCTGGCGTTCACAATGCCCGACGGCTCAAAGGCTCTGCGCTTCGAGAAGGCGGCGATGATGGCGTTCGACCTCTTCATCCTGAAAAGACAGGAGGCTGAGGAAGAATATACCGAAACGGAGAAAGAGGCTGCCCGTGAGCGTTACGAGCGCATGACGGAGGAGGAGAAACGTGTCCTCACGCGCAACATAATAGCAGGTCTGCCCGGAGCGGAGGAGAGTTTCACACTCGAACAGTTCAGAACCGCACTGCGGCGCTACCAGGGCATCGGTGCCGAGAGGCTGCGCGACAACCTTGTCTTTTTCCTTTTGGAAATCGCGCCTGTGGCAGACGAGACCGGCACAAGCCTCGTGATACATCCCGACGACCCGCCTTTCCCGCTCTTCGGACTGCCGCGCATCCTCTCAACGGCAGACGACTTCAGGCTGCTCACGGAACGTGTGCCCAACCCGTCGAACGGACTTTGTCTGTGCACAGGCTCGTTGGGAGTGCGCGCCGACAACGATCTTGTGGCGATGATGTATGAATTCGGCGACCGCATAAACTTCGTACACCTGCGCAGCACGCACCGCGACGACGACGGAAACTTCTACGAGGCGAACCATCTGGAGGGCGATGTGGACATGTACGGAATGATGAAGGCACTGCTGGAGGTGCAGCAGAGGCGCAAGGTGTCTATACCGGTGCGCCCCGACCACGGGCATCAGATGATAGACGACCTGCACAAACACACCAATCCGGGATACTCCTGCATAGGACGTCTGCGCGGACTGGCAGAGCTGCGGGGGCTCGAACGCGGCATCGCGATGTCGCTATTCGGATAGGACACACAGGGAAGAGTCATGCGGCGGACACAATGTCTCAGGACGACCGGAGCGTCGCGTGAATAACATATAAATATGTGCATAGCCACATATACCTTATAATACTACCTTACGAAGCGGAAAACAACTGATTAAAACAAAGAGGAGATGCCTGTTCCTGCATCTCCTCATTTTATATTTATGACCTTATGATGTTTCCGCTCCTACACTCCGCCATACCGCACAAGCACGCGGTCTACGCTGTCGGCGACCCTTCCGGGCTCTATCGACGTAAGGCATGCGTAGTCACCCCGCAGACACGGTCTGTTGCCGGAGATGCTGCAAGGGCGGCATGACAGGTCTGCCTGCACCACGTCATCGGCACGCTGACGCCATCCGGTGTATCCAGCGAGCGGATGAGTGGCTCCCCACACGCTCACCACCGTGGCTCCGGCAATCGACGCGAGATGCATGGCGGCACTGTCCATGCTAAGCATCACGTCGAGATGACTCATGAGTACAAGCTCGTTGTAAACCGACCCGAGCACGGCGGAGGCGTTGATGCAGTTCTTGCGGCTGTCCGCCATGGCGTCGAGCGCGAGCCTTTCCCTCTCGCTGCCGTCACCGAACAGGAATATGCGGCACGACGGATGACGACGCGTAAGCTCGTCTATCACACCCTCCATGAGCGGCAACGGATAGGTCTTTCCCTGATATGCGCCGAACGGAGCTATGCCTATCCATTGCTGGAACGGCTTTTTCTCGCCCACGAGAGGGGAGATGAGGCGTATGTTTCCGCCTGTGGGAGGGAACATTGAATCGAACTCCATGTCGACCGGATAACCCAGACGCGCAAGCACATCGGCATACAGTTCGAACACCGAAGGCAGCTGCACCAGCTGTTTGCCGGTGGTGGCTACAAGCTGGCGACGCTCGCGCCGGTGCTTGTCTATGTGCTCCACGCGGTAGCGGTCGATGTTGAAGCGCATGCGGAGATAGCCTGAACGCAGCACGTTGTGCAGGTCGGCGATTGCCGTGAACTGCTTGGCTGTGAGCCGACGGTAAAGCGCGTTCAGTCCCTTCACGCCACGGTATTCGTTTTTAAGGTCGGCTTCCATGAAGCCTACGTTCGGTGCCATGCTGTCGAAAAGCACTCTTGCGAAAGGGCTGCTGAGCACAGTGATGCGCAGATGAGGGTAGCGTCGTGCCAGCGACCATACCAAAGGCACCGTCATTGCCACATCTCCCAGCCCCGAGAATCTCATTATCAGAAGGTGATCGGTTTTCATGCCGTCTTTGATGATGTTGTTTATAATATGAGTGAACGTGCTTGTTTGCCGTATAACACGTGATTCATGGACTGACCGTCATACATTCTCATCTGTCTGTACACCCTCATACGCCTGAGCCACGCGGCTACGCCGCCGGGCAGGGTTTCTGCCGCCGGCATGACGACTTGCCTCTGTCCGTGAAGCACGGCGAGCCTTGCCCTGCGTTTCTTGCATGGTAGCCGTCTGTCGCCAGACAGAACATGCGGCTGCGGATTTGTGTGAATGACATTGTGTTTAGATTTAAATGTAATAAGTGACGTCCTCCTGCCGCCATGCCGCACGTATGTCTCCAAAAGCCCGCGCAGGCGGCACATGTACGTGCAAATTTAACTCAAAAGGGTCAAATGTGCAAATAAATAAGGCTATTTTTCACACTTCGCGCCACCCGACACGCTGATACACAGCGATGTGTGTTCCCGAACGCGGACATACCATGATGATTATCAGGCTGGAAGAACAAAACGACGGCATTTTTTGCACAATCTTTATAGGTTTGTGCAAAGAAGTGTCGATTTTTCAAAAAAATATTTGTCTATGTAAATAAAAAGTTGTTCCTTTGCACCGATTTAGGAAAATAAGAAGATTATTTACAAACACTTTAAAATTTAAAATTATGTCAGAAATCGAATCTAAAGTAAAAGCCATTATCGTTGACAAACTCGGTGTTGATGAAGCAGACGTAAAGCCGGAAGCAAGTTTTACTAACGACCTTGGTGCAGACTCCCTGGACACTGTTGAGCTCATCATGGAATTCGAGAAAGAGTTCGGCATTTCCATTCCGGACGATAAGGCTGAA
>OHAI01003306.1_pt1 | contig 11031 bp, 9 predicted proteins | sample 1577091 | NCBI WGS metagenome assembly OHAI01 (sample SAMEA3541548, study PRJEB24748) | human gut metagenome | biome: human gut; feature: human-associated habitat; material: faeces | place: China | collected 2012
CGTCCTGACCCGCGAATGGATGCGGTTCTGGTTTGAAAAATTCCGCAAGGGTGACATGAGAGACATGGAGCACCAGCGGCAGATCATTGATACCTTTGTCAACTCGGTCTACGTCTTTGACGACCGGGTCGTGCTCAATTTCAACTTCACGGACGATTCCAAAACAATCTCCCGTGAAGAGGTGTTGGGTTCGAGTGCTGTGGAGAATGCTCCACCACAAAAATCCTCAGACTTTCGTCTGAGGATTTTTTGTTTGGTGGCGGTACAGGACTCGAACAGGGCGGCTCTGACGACGCCAGTCGGCAGAGTAAGCAATCAGCCCAGTTGGGCTGTTGCTTAGCCCGCGGTTTCTGGACCCCTAGGAACGTCTACCAAGAAAGCACCGCCTGCCGGAGTATCTTCCCCGCCAGCGCAAGTCCGAGCGGTCGCACAATAGTAAAGGAAGGGTATCACTATGGTAGTGGTATCCTGCCTTTTGCTATTCTTCATAGAGTATGGTATACTCAGCTCAACAATTCAGAAGTTGGCATGGTGATTTATATGAGAAACTATGAAATCGAAAACGAAATGTACCGCAGGGCGGTAGAACTGATTGAAACACGGTATCCTGTCGGTTGGGGTGGTGCTGGTGTCGTGCATACATCGAATGGAAGTTATTACACAAGTGTCAGCATTGAGACTGCTAACGCATCTGCTGTTTTGTGCATTGAGACAGGTGCAATGCTTGAAGCACATAAATTCAATGAAAAGGTAACGCATTGCATGTGTCTTGTCCGTAAAGATGAGAAATCCCCCTATCAGATATTGTCTCCGTGCGGTATTTGCCAGGAGAGATTAAGATACTGGGGTGAAGATGTGCAGGTAGCAGTTACCACAGAAGAAGAAAAAATCAAATTCGTACAGCTGAAAGAATTGCAGCCCTATCATTGGACAAAAGCATACCCCGCTGAAGAACTTGAACATTGGAACGAATAAGTTCGCCGCACATCCTCATCGCATCGGGGAACTGCCCATGAGCCTATCGTGTCCGGAAAGGAAGCGTTGCAGTCTACATCGCCTACATCGAGAGTCAGCCAGAAAGCAACCCGACTCTGACGGAACACAAGAAGTATTCGGGAATCGGCAAAGCTATGATTGCATTCGGCATACAGCTTTCGATTGACGCAAGCTGCAATGGCGTCGTGGTGTTTGAAGCAAAGACCGATGATCTGGAACAGCACTATATCCGTGATTTTGGTGCAAGGCCGGTCGCTTCTCTGTATCCGGATGGCCCGAAAACCTTTATGATTGCAGATGAAGCCGCGAAAAACATCTTTTCTTCTTACCTTTTCTGAAATTGAAGGAGGAAGCCGTATGAAAGAATATAGCAAAGATTTGGATATTGTCTTTTCCCCAATGTCCGATGAAACGATGTCGTGGCTGGACGAATTGTTTTCAACCTGCAAACGCTTCGGTGTGGATTATTACAATGCTTCCGAAAAAGACCGTGTCTTTGTGGAAGCTGTCGCTCGAAAGAACTATGGTTTGAAACAGGCATCTGCCACCGGAAAAGCCGCTTCTGCTGTAGAACCGTTCTTTGGGATTCACCGGGCTGTATAAGGCTTTCGGGTTCGAGTGCTATGGACACTATAAAACAGGCAGGGTATCACCAAGCGGTGGTATCCTGCCTTTTGCTTTGCATCCCCCTATATTGCGCTTTTCAGGTCAATCGCTGCGTACGTCCGTACATGACCGGTACGCACGTACGCAGGAAAATGGCAAAATTCCACTATATCGGGGTGTTCTTTCATGGGGGGGAGTGTGGTATACTCGGCTTAGTTCAACAAATCGGGAGTTATATGTGGAGGAGGATTATTATGAATACAGTTAGAATGATTTTATGTGGAAATGTTGAAGATAGCAGAATGAATCCAAGTGAAAAGGTAGGAGTAGTATCAGTGGTTTTTGTTTCTACAGAGGAGGAAAAAATTAGGAATAAACTTAAAAAATTGCAAGATAAAAATCCTGAAAAATTTTATATGGAATACGTTACTCCATTAGATGTTGACTTAACAAGTTTAGAGCACTATCCATCGATTGAAATATCAAAAAATGATTTACAATAACAACTTCCAGTTTGCCGTACTCGTTCCCAGCAGGGTTTGGGGCAGGCACACCCCAACAAGAAGCATCCGCCTTGCGTCCGTAGTCATTTTGTGATACGGTAGTGAACACTATGAAAGGGGCTGCTGCACTGGCTTTTCGCCTTGTGCAGCAGCCCCTTTTTTAGACCCCGAAGAATTCCTTGGCGATGTCGGCGCTGCGTTTGGCGTCCTTCGCGTACCAGTCGGCGCCGATCTTTTCGGCGTATTCCGGCGTCAGGACGGCACCGCCGACCATGATCTTGCAATCCAGTTTGGCTGCATGGAGGGCCGCAATGGTCTCTTCCATGCTCTTGAGGGTGGTCGTCATCAGGGCGGACAGGCCGACCAGATGCACGTTCTTCTCCCGGACGGTATTCACGACCGTCTCCACCGGCACGTCGCGGCCCAGGTCGATGACCTCAAAGCCGTAGTTTTCGAGGATGACCTTCACGATGTTCTTGCCGATGTCGTGGACGTCCCCCTTGACCGTGGCGATGACGATGCGGCCCTTGCTCTCGCTGGTGCCGCCTTTTTTGGCGATGGCCGTCTTGATCTCCTCAAAGGCGCTCTGGGCAGCGCTGGCCGCCTGCAGCAGCTGCGGCAGATAGAGGGTGCCCTTCTCGTACTTGTTGCCCACGATGTCCAGCGCCGGGATGAGGGCTTCGTCCACCAGTTCCAGCGCTTCCTTCGTCTCCAGCAGGGCGCGGGTCTGGGCGGCGGCTTCGCCCTTCAGGCCCTTTTCCACTGCCTTGATGAGGGGCGCATAGGGGCCGGAGACTTCTGCTGCATCGCCGGGCTGCGCGCCCTGCGCTGCCACGGCGTTCTGGTTCGCCTGCGCCAGCGCCGTGGAGGCGGGCACCCGGTTCGCATACCGCTCGATGTACCGGGTACTCTGGGGGTCCCGGTTGGTCAGAACGTTGTAGGCGTAGACCGCCGCCATCATCTCCTCGCTGGATGGGTTCATGATGGCGAGGTCCAGCCCCGCGTACATGGCCATCGTGAGGAAGGTCGTGTTCAGGTAGGTGCGGCAGGGCAGGCCGAAGCTGATGTTCGACACGCCCAGGATGGTCCGGACGCCGAGTTCCGTCTTGCAGGTGTGCAGGGCCTCCACCGTGGCGAGGACATCCTTCTGCTGGGCGCTGGCCGTCAAGGTCAGGCAGTCGATGTAAAGATCCTCCTGCGGGATGCCCGCTGCCAGCGCCGCTTCCTTGATGCGGCGGGCGATGGCCACGCGGTCTTCCGCTCCAGGCTGGATGCCCTTTTTGTCAATGGCCAGGCCGACGACGGCGGCACCGTACTTTTTGCAGAGGGGCAGCACCTTTTCCAGCACTTCCGGCTCGCCGTTCACCGAGTTGACGATGGGCTTGCCGTTGTAGACCCGCAGACCGCGTTCCAGTGCATCGGCGTGGGAGGAATCCAGCTGCAGCGGCAGGCTGACCACGCTTTGCAGGGCCTTGACCACCTGTTCCATCAGCGCGGGCTCGTCCACACCGGGCGCACCCACATTGACGTCCAGGATCTGCGCTCCGGCCTCGGCCTGGCTGACCGCCTGTTCCAGAATATAGTTCATATCCCGTTCGCGCAGGGCCTGCTGGAACCGCTTTTTGCCGGTGGGGTTGATCCGCTCGCCCACCACGGTGATGCCGTCCACGTTGACACAGCTGACCGGGGAGCAGATGACCGACTGCATGGGGTGGTCGGGCCGGCCGGGCCGACAGTCTGCAAACACACCGTTCAGCAGCCGGATGAACTCCGGCGTCGTGCCGCAGCAGCCGCCTGCCGCAAAGAGGTGCAGCTCCCGGTAGGGCTTCATCTGCATGGCGTAGAGCTGCGGGGTGATGTCGTAGCCGGAGCCGTCGGCGCGGGGCAGGCCCGCGTTGGGCTTGACGAAGACCGGGAAGCTGCCGGGCACGGCCTCGGCCAGCCGCTTTGCCATCGGGAAGATCTCCCTGGGGCCAAGCGAACAGTTGATGCCGATGGCATCCGCTCCCAGACCACGTGCGGTGGCCGCAAAGCTCTCGACCGTGCAGCCGGTGAAGGTGCGCCCGCCCGCCTCAAAACTCATGCTGGCGAGAATGGGCAGGGTGCTGTTCTCTTTGGCGGCCAGCAGAGCAGCCTTCAGCTCGTACAGGTCGGTGAAGGTCTCAAAGAAGATGAGGTCAGCCCCGGCGGCAGCGCCCGCCCGGACGATGCGGCCAAACTCGGCCACAGCATCTTCAAAGGCCAGTGTGCCGTTGGGCTCCAGCAGTTCGCCCAGCGGGCCGACGTCCAGCGCCGCCAGCGCGCCGTAGGGCGCACAGGCCCGCTTGCAGTTCGCAATGCCCGCCGCGATGACCTCTTCCAGCGTGTATGCGCTGCCCGCCAGCTTGTGGGCTGACGCGCCGAAGGTGTTTGCATTGATGATGCGGCTGCCTGCGGCGGCATACTGCGCATGGATGCCCTCGATGAGGGCCGGGTCGGTCAGGTTCAGCTCCTCCGGGCGGGCACCCAGCTTCAGGCCGGCCGCCTGCAGCATGGTGCCCATGCCGCCGTCCAGCAGGATGGTATTCGGTTGGGCAAACAGTTCATTCACTTGCACAGGTGATCCCCCTCTTTCGATATTCGCAGCGGGTGCGCAGCACACAGTGGCCGCACCCTGCCAGATGCCCCCGGACCGGATGGTCGCTGACGCCCAGCAGCGCCGTGACGCTCTTACGGGGCGTCATCAGGTTGCTGTCCGTCACGCAGAGGCCCGCCCGGCGGGCGGTGTCCAGTGCTGCGGCCACCAGCGGCTGCACGGTGATGGGCCAGTCGCCGTAGCCGGGCGAATAGCGGCCTGTCAGATACCTTCCCTGCCCTGCGGCCCACTGGCGCAGCTCCGCCTCAGCGGCATCTGCCATCTGCTCGGCCAATGCCGAGCCCAGCGCATCCGACGCCACCCCGGCCGCGATGTCCCCCACCCCGGCCCGGCGGATCTGCGCGTCCACACCGGGGCCGAGGGTCACGGCCAGCAAAACGGCATGGCTGCAGCCGGTCAGGTGGCGGAAGACGTCCTCCCCCAGCAGAAGCCCGGCCTCGGCAAGGCTCTGCACATCCCCTTCCAGCCAGACGGCGCGGGGTGTGGCCGCCGCCAGAATGGGCACGGCACATCGTTCTAATAAAGAAGCCGTCGCTTCATCCGCCGGGCCACGCTGGCCAAAATACCGCGCGGCCTGCTGCAGATCAATGGCGTCCGGCTTTTCCAGCACGAGCGGACAACTTGGCCCGATGGACATCCCGGCTCCCCTCCTTCATAAGACAAAAGAATAGATTCAGTATACAACACGAAGGGCAGACGGTCAACCAAAAATGCCGCTCTGCGCCGCTGCAAAAAATTTTGAAGATTCTTCCATAAACCTATTGACAATCTAGGTAAATGGGGATATAATGCAACCATCCAATCCACCAACTTGGTGGGAAATTCAGAGAAAGGAGGGCACCACGATGTCGCTGATTTGGAAAAACCTGCTTCATGCAAACTTCCGTTGTGGGCGAATGTACACAGACCGGGCAGAATTCTGGACGAACTGCTGTGCTTTGCCCTCCGCCGGACGAATGTGTCCGTGCCGGTAAAGCCCCAAAACACGTCAGGATCTTCTTGCCCGGTGCGCTGTCTTGAGACCGCAGCGACCGGGATTTTTTGTAGATAAAAATAATACTATCTGTACAAAGAGAGAGGCAATCAACATGTCTGACTATAAATTCGAGACCCTTCAGCTGCACGTTGGCCAGGAGCAGGCCGATCCCGCCACCGATTCCCGCGCCGTGCCCATCTACCAGACCACGTCCTATGTCTTCCGCAACAGCCAGCACGCCGCCGACCGCTTCGGTCTGGCTGACGCAGGCAACATCTATGGCCGCCTGACCAACTCCACCCAGGACGTCTTCGAGAAGCGCATCGCCGCGCTGGAAGGCGGCGTGGCTGCGCTGGCCACCGCTTCCGGTGCTGCCGCCATCAGCTACACCATCGAGGCTCTGGCACAGGCCGGTGACCACATCGTGGCCCAGAAGACCATCTACGGCGGCAGTTACAACCTGCTGGAGCACACCCTGACCCAGTTCGGCATCACCACCACCTTCGTGAACGCCCACGACCTGGCCGAGGTGGAGAACGCCATCCAGCCCAACACCAAGGCCGTCTATCTGGAGACCTTGGGCAACCCCAACAGCGACATCCCCGACATCGACGCCATCGCAGCCATCGCCCACAAGCATGGCCTGCCGCTGGTCATTGATAACACCTTTGGCACCCCGTATCTGATCCGCCCCATCGAGCACGGCGCAGACATCGTGGTCCACTCCGCCACCAAGTTCATCGGCGGCCACGGCACCACGCTGGGCGGCATCATCGTGGACAGCGGCAACTTCGACTGGAAAGCCAGCGGCCGTTATCCCAACATCGCCGCCCCCAACCCCAGCTACCACGGCGTCTCCTTTGCCGATGCCGCCGGCCCCGCCGCCTTTGTCACCTACATCCGCGCCATCCTGCTGCGCGATACCGGTGCCACCATCTCTCCGTTCAACGCATTCCTGCTGCTGCAGGGCACCGAGACTTTGAGCCTGCGCATCGAGCGCCACGTCGAGAACACCAAGAAGGTCGTCGCGTTCCTGGCCAACCATCCCCAGGTCGAGAAGGTCAACCATCCTTCCCTGCCCGACCACCCCGACCACGCGCTGTATCAGAAGTATTTCCCCAACGGCGGTGCCTCTATCTTTACCTTTCATATCAAGGGCGGCCGCGAGGAGGCCTTCAAGTTCATCGACAACCTGAAGATCTTCTCCTTGCTGGCCAACGTGGCCGACGTGAAGAGCCTGGTCATCCACCCGGCTTCCACCACCCACAGCCAGCTGAACGACGCCGAACTGGCCGAGCAGCAGATCTATCAGAACACCATCCGCCTGTCCATCGGCACCGAGCACATCGACGACATCCTCGCCGACCTCGAAGCCGGTTTTGCAGCCGTCCGCGGCGAGTAACCCGCCCCTGTTTGCCCGCTCGTGCGATCGAACTCCCCCATTCTCCGAATCCACTCTCCTTTTCTCCTAAAATGTGTGTGTGAACGAAAGGGCTTCTGCTCCCCGTGGGGCGGAGGCCCTTTTGTTCTGCACCTTTTGTGAACAAACCGCGAAGTTTTTGCAAAAAGGCGCTGGAAACGCTGGAACTGAACTTCGGTTGTGGTATCATAACGGCAGAGACCCTGAAAAAAGGAGGATCATCATGAAAGAAGTCAAAACGCCGAAAAAGCCGCTGGCCATCTATTACACCGTCGTGCTGCTGGTGCTTCTGCTCCTCAACCTCGTTCTGGTGCCGTGGATGAGCGAGCGCCAGGTCAAAGAGGTGGATTACGGCACCTTTATGAGCATGACCGAAGAAAAGAACATCGGCCGTGTGGACATTGAGAGCAACCAGATCATCTTTACCGACAAAGACGAGACCCAGGTCTACCGGACTGGCCTGATGAACGACCCCAGCCTCACCGAGCGCCTGTATGACGCCGGGGCTGCGTTTTCCAGCGAGATCGTGGAGCAGACCTCGCCCATCCTCAGCTTTTTGCTCTGGTTCGTGCTGCCCATCGTCCTCTTCACCGCGCTGGGCAACTTTATGAACAAAAAGCTCATGGAAAAGATGGGCGGCCCCAACTCGATGATGTTCGGCGGCATGGGCAAATCCAATGCCAAGGTCTACGTCCAGTCCACCGAGGGCATCCACTTTGCGGATGTGGCCGGTGAGGACGAAGCCAAGGAGAACCTGCAGGAGGTCGTCAACTATCTGCATGACCCCAGCAAATACAAGGACATCGGTGCTCAGATGCCCAAGGGCATCCTGCTCGTCGGCCCTCCGGGCACCGGCAAGACCATGCTGGCCAAGGCCGTGGCCGGTGAATCCAACGTGCCCTTCTTCTCCATGTCCGGCTCCGAATTTGTGGAGATGTTCGTGGGCATGGGCGCTTCCAAGGTGCGCGACCTGTTCAAACAGGCCAAGGAGAAAGCCCCCTGCATCGTCTTCATTGACGAGATCGACGCCATCGGCCAGAAGCGCAACAGCGGCCAGTACGGCGGCAACGATGAGCGCGAACAGACCCTGAACCAGCTGCTCACCGAAATGGACGGCTTTGAGGGCAACAACGGCGTCATCATTCTGGCAGCCACCAACCGCCCGGAGTCTCTGGACCCGGCTCTGACCCGCCCCGGCCGCTTTGACCGCCGCGTTCCCGTCGAGCTGCCCGACCTGAAGGGCCGCGAAGAGATTTTGAAAGTCCACGCCAAAAAGATCGCGCTGGCTCCCGGCGTTGATTTCAGCGTCGTGGTGCGGCACCGCCCGAAATCCGTCCATAATGCTTCTGGACATCGGCCAGATGATCGAATGTACCACGATCAGGATGATCGTCCCTTCCCCGATCCCCATCCACAGGATTGCCAGTGGCAGCAGTGCCACACCAGGTATCAGGTCACACAGGGAAACGACCATATGGTAAATGGAATAAAACGTCTTGCTGACGATGGACAGTCCGGAGAGGATAAATGCCAGCACGATTCCGATCAGCAGCCCTTTTGCGATCAGGCTTAAGGAATAAAGCGTCATCGCTCCCAGACCGTCCCGTGAAAATCCTTTGATCAGCGACTGAAATATCTTTCCAAGTGACGGAAACATCAGTTCCGGAAAGGAACCCATCTGATAGACGACCTGCCATACCACCAGAACAGCAACAATAAAAACAATCTGATTTCTTAAATTTTTCATCGTTCTCATCCTTATTCTTTCTTTTCCGACAGATCTTATCTTGCCGACTCTGTTGTGATTGCTTCAAAGGATTCCGGTGCCTTGTCTGCAAAATCATTCTCCGCCATAAAGTTTGCCATATCCATGACGCCCGGAAGTTTCATATTATAGACACATCCCGGATCCTGCATCCAGCCCAGCATTGTTTCTGCCGTGACATCTTCTTTTTGGCAGAGAATATTTGCTGCTTCTTCCTGGTTGTTGTTGATGTAATCCATCGCTTCCTGCGTTGCGTCTACAACTGCCTGATAGATTTCTGGCTGATTTTCATACAGGTCATCAGATACCAGACCAACGATAAAGGCATTTCCTTCCGGCCATACGGAATCCAGGCTCTCAGCTTCTTTGATATTATCCTGTTCTTTTGCCTTGAAAATATAAGGTGCGGTTGTGAGCTGGCAGGCTACACTTCCGGACATCAGGGCAGTCATGCCATCCGGATGGGACATTGCCACCAGATTGTTGTCCAGTGCATGGGCATCTCCAAGCTCTTCCTTTGCGAGCATTGCCAGCAGAATATGCTGAATACTTCCGACGTTTACAACGGAAATCTTTTTATCATCTGTGATATCTTTTAACGAATGGATCGAATCATCGTTTGTAAGCAGTTCATGTGGCTGTGCTGCGATCGTTCCGTACATTTTGTAAGGAATGCCTGCTGTGACGCCGGAAATAAACGGTGCAATTCCCATACATGCCACATCAATATCCCCGGATGCCATCCCTTCATTGATCGCCGATCCGGAATTTAAGCTGACCCACTCAACCTCGATATCTCCATCGTAGTTTTTCTCGATCAGTCCCTGTTCCTGCATGATGGTCAGCGGTGCATAAGCCAGTCCGTACTGATAAGCAATCTTTACTTTTGCTGTGTCCCCACTATCCTGCGTACTTTTCTGACTTTTTCCGCATCCGCTTACCCCCAAAACCATGGATGCCGCCAGAATCATTGCTGTTATTTTCCTCACCCTTTTTTTCATCGTCTTTTCCTTTCTTTTGAGCACCCGGTCTGCTGCCTGGTACATTTTTAATTTAAGCCACGGACATTATTATAACATATCCGGGTCATTTTGCATCAGCTTATTCTATAATTGTGATATAATTATGACATTTTCATTACACACAGCACTGTTTTCGTCATTTTTTCATAAACTTCCTGGTCAGGAATCTGGACAAACCGGCATCGGAAGGCAAAAAAATCCCCCGGAAATCGCTCTCCGGAGGATTGTATGTTCTGTTTTATGCTCTGGCTGCCGCCTTTGCCTTCGCTTTCTCACCCAGGAAATCAATGGATGTCTTGCAGATTACCTTATCAAAGATAATGAACATCGCCGGCAGGATGAAGATTACGCATGCCATACTGATCAGGGCACCTCTTGATAACAGTGTACAGATTGCACCGATCATATCAACTTTGGAATACCATGCCACACCGAACGTTGCTGCGAAGAAACTGAAACCACTTGTCATGATAGACAGTGCACATGCTTTGTGTGCATTCATGACGGCTTCTTTCTTGCCAAATCCTTTTCTTCTTTCCTTCTGGTAACGGCTCGTCATAAGGATCGCATAGTCTACGGTTGCACCAAGCTGAATGGTTCCGACTACGATACTTGCAACGAATGGAAGTTCGATTCCCTGGAAAAACGGGATTGCCATGTTGACGTTGATGGCAAATTCAATAACCGCAACCAGAATGATCGGAACGGAAATGGATTTGAATACCAGCATAATGATGATAAAAATAGCTGCTACGGAGGCAACGTTTACATTTACCAGGTCGATGTCCGTTACATCCTGCAGATCTTTCATCAACGGAGCTTCACCGATCACCATACCGTTTGAATCGTATTTCTTTACAAGATCGTTGATCGCTGCGATCTGACTGTTGGATTCGTCTGTTGCGGAGCTGTACTTTGAGCAGACAAATACCAGTTCCTGTTCATCACTTTGCAGCATATCTTTGACATCTTTCGGGATCATGGAAGCCGGCACGTTTGCACCGAATACGCTGTTCAGTCCAAATGCCCATTTCACACCGTCCACCTTTTCGACTTGAAGGTAAATATGACAATCTTCCAGAAGATGCCTTCCGTAGCGTAGGTCCAA
>OHAI01003309.1_pt1 | contig 11024 bp, 10 predicted proteins | sample 1577091 | NCBI WGS metagenome assembly OHAI01 (sample SAMEA3541548, study PRJEB24748) | human gut metagenome | biome: human gut; feature: human-associated habitat; material: faeces | place: China | collected 2012
TCGTGGTGGAACTCAACGAGAAGAACGGGGGGCGTCACCAGTCTTTCGTGATTGAGAACGAGGACTTGGTACGTGCCAATACCATCAACGAACTTCAAGTGCGCTGACTCTATGAAGAAATGTCTTTTTATGATTATTGCGTCGCTTGCCCTTTTCACTGGGCAGGCGCACGCCCAGCGATGCCTCCCGAAAATGCAGGGCATTGAGGTGAAGGCGAACATGGCGGACGGTTTCAATCCCGGTGGCAACGATGGCGGGTACAGTCTTGGCGCAGCTCTCTCCACCTATACCAAGGGCGGCAACAAGTGGGTGTTCGGTGGCGAGTATCTGCTGAAGAACCAGCCCTACAAGGAGGAGAAGATACCCGTGGCGCAGTTTACGGCGGAGGGTGGCTACTATCTGAAAGTGCTGTCGGACGCAAGGAAGGTGCTCTTTGTCTATGCCGGGGCTTCTGCTCTCGCAGGCTATGAGACGGTGAACTGGGGCGACAAGGTGCTGCATGACGGGGCGATGCTCCACGATAAAGATTCCTTCATCTATGGCGGTGCGCTGACACTCGATGTGGAGTTTTATGTGGCCGACCGTGTAGCCCTGCTCGCCAACCTTCGGGAACGGTGTCTCTGGGGTAACTCCACAGGGCATTTCCATACGCAGTTCGGCGTGGGCGTGAAGTTCATCATTAACTGATATGGTGTATGGAGATTGACGCATTGAGGCAGATACCGCTGGCGGACTTTCTCACACGTTTAGGGCATGAACCTATCCGAAAAAGGGGCAATGAATGGTGGTATGCCGCACCTTACCGCACGGAGCGCACTCCCTCGTTTCGTGTGAACGTGGACAAGCAACTCTGGTATGACTTCGGTCTGGGCAAGGGTGGAGACATCTTCACGCTGGCAGGCGAGTTTGTCCACAGCAACGACTTCATGGAGCAGGTAAGATTCATCACGGAAGCGGGCATCGTTCCGCTTCCGCAAATGGAACCTCGTTCTCATAAGACCGTGGAAAAGCAGCCTGCCTTTGAGGAGGTGGAGATAAGGCCGTTAAGTCATCGGGCATTGCTCTCGTATTTGGCTGCAATAAATGCGGGCGGGGTGCTTCCCAGAAAGACATTCTCAATCGGAGAAGCGAATGAGAAGAGATACTATATGGAGTGTCATAAGATATCTATGTAGCTTTGATTTACATAAGATGTCAATTTTATCACATTAATAAACAATTGATTTTATGAAGTCGAATAATTTAACAAATAATACTGTTTTACTACACAAACATATTTATTAAGTGTATAATATAAGAAAAATCTATTTCACAAGGGGACAATAATGGGAAAATACTTTGGAACAGACGGCTTCCGTGGAGAGGCTAATGTCAATTTAACAGCAGAACATGCATATCAGATTGGTAGATTTTTAGGCTGGTATTATGGAGAGCTTAAGAAGCAGAAGCAGCTCGACGAGCCGGCAAAGATAGTAATAGGAAAGGATACAAGACGTTCAAGCTACATGTTTGAGTACTCCCTTGTATCAGGACTTACAGCATCGGGAGCAGATGCATATCTATTACACGTTACCACAACTCCATCAGTGGCATATGTAGCAAGAACCGATGATTTTGATTGTGGTATCATGATTTCGGCAAGCCATAATCCATACTATGACAATGGAATCAAGCTTATCAACAGCAATGGAGAGAAGATGGATGAGGAGACAATTCTCCTTGTCGAGGACTATATAGACGGCAAGCTACGTCTGTTTGGTCAGGAGTGGAAGGAATTGCCTTATGCACATAAGGATGCTATCGGATGCACAGTTGACTATGTAGCAGGCCGTAACCGTTACATGGGATACCTCATATCGCTTGGTGTCTACTCATTCAAGGGCATGAAGGTAGGTCTTGACTGTGCCAACGGAAGCTCATGGAACATGGCAAAGTCTATTTTTGAGGCACTTGGAGCAAAGTGCTATGTCATCAACAATGAGCCAAACGGTCTAAACATCAACAATAATGCAGGCTCTACACATATCGAGGGCCTACAGAAGTACGTGGTGGACAATGGTCTTGATGTAGGCTTCGCATACGATGGAGATGCAGACAGATGTCTCTGTGTAGACGAACTGGGCAATGTAATCACAGGAGACCATATCCTCTACATCTATGGAAAGTACATGAAAGAGAGAGGAAAGCTTGATAACAATACTGTTGTCACAACAGTTATGTCAAACTTTGGACTCTATAAGGCCCTTGATGAGCTTGGAATCGGCTACGCAAAGACTGCGGTAGGTGATAAATATGTATACGAGTACATGCAGCAGAACGGCTGCCGCATCGGCGGAGAACAGTCAGGACATATCATCTTCTCTAAGTATGCATCAACAGGCGACGGTATCCTTACCAGCCTTAAGATGATGGAGGTCATGATGGCGAGAAAACAGAAGATGAGCCAGCTCTGTGAGGGGCTTAGCATCTACCCGCAGGTACTTCAGAATGTGCGCGTGGCTGACAAGGCCGAGGCTCTTGCCAATCCTGAGGTTCAGGCGGCTGTCGACCAGGTTACTGCAGAGCTTGGCGATACAGGACGTATACTTGTGCGTGAGTCGGGTACAGAGCCTGTTATCCGTGTCATGGTTGAGGCAGAAAGCGAGGAAATCTGTCAGAAATATGTGGATATGGTTGTTGCAAAATTAAAATAAAGGTTAATGCCAAAGATAATATACGTAATATACAAAAGCTGTGTGAGAATATCATGCAGCTTTTGCTGTTATCAAGGTTCATAAATAAGTGAATTAAGATAAATTAAGTGGATATAATTTAATCTGTAGAGAGAATAGTAATTAAATTCTGCCGGAGGAAATAGTCTATGCCTGAAATCTTAATTATTTTTATATTATGTGCCGGTATTATTGTAATTGGCATAATATTGTGTATAATTATTAAAGTGAGTCATATGTCTGATGACGAACAGAAAAAGGACGATGAACGACAGCTGGAGTTCATTCGTGCCTACAAGGAGCATAAAAAAGGACATTGAGTTTAAAGGATTATATAATAAGAGACATACAGGAAAAGTTCAAATATCTTCCGTCAGCGGTATACTTGGCTTTAATCTGCATTGCGATGTATATTTTGGTGTGTCTGCTGCGATATCTTTTCACAATGAGAGAGGTATCACAGGCAGATGAGAGAAGAAAAAAGATAGTGTGTAAAATCTGGCATATGCTGTTCTGCGGCACCTTTGTGGCTTATATGTATACGCTTATAATGATAGTGTATTATTCAAGGGAGCCGGGAAGCAGAACCGGCGTCGCCGATATGGTGCTGTGGAGCAATTGGGGCATGACACTTCAGATGCACGCCTATTTTATAGAAAATATAGTATTGTTTATACCATTTGGGCTTTTATTTCCACTGGTTTTTAAAAATTGGATGAGATGGTTTACAATACCTGTTGGTGCTCTTATAAGCGCAGCAATTGAGTACACGCAGCTGGTTACCGGTAGGGGATATTGTCAGCTGGATGATTTTGTGACAAATACGGCAGGAGCAGCAATCGGATTTTTTATTTATTTGATATTATATGCAGGGTGGCTTATATGGAAAAAAATAAGATAAGCATTGTGGTGCCATGCTTTAACGAGAAGGAGGCTCTGCCTCTTTTTTATAATAAAATAACCTGGGTACTGAATCAGATGAGTCAAGCGAGTGAGACATCTGGATTGTCATATGAGCTGATTATAGTGGATGACGGCTCCATGGATGGTACGCTTGATGTTGCAAAGGAGCTTGCCGCAAATGATTCCGGTGTAAAATACATATCTTTTTCACGCAATTTTGGCAAGGAGGCAGCCATGTATGCAGGCTTGCAGCATGCGGTGGGGGAATATGTGGCAATAATGGATGCAGATCTTCAGGATCCCCCGGAAATGCTTCCGAAGATGTATCAGGTCCTTACAAAAGAGGACTATGATGCTGTCGGTACAAGGCGAGTGACACGCAAAGGTGAACCAGCGATCAGATCTTTTTTTGCCAGAAAGTTCTATAGGCTGATGAGTAAGATTTCAAAGGCAAATATGGTTGATGGGGCACGTGACTACAGGCTGATGAACAGGAAATACGTGGATGCACTGCTTTCGCTTAAGGAATACAACAGGTTTTCAAAGGGACTGTTTGGCTGGGTAGGCTTTAAGGTGAAGTGGCTTGAATTTGAGAATGTAAACAGGGTGGCAGGCGAGACAAAATGGTCATTCTGGCAGCTCTTTTTGTATAGCCTTGACGGAATAGTAGCATTTTCAAATGCTCCGCTATACATCGCATCCATAGCAGGAGTGTTCAGCTTTATTGTGGCGATAGCAGCTATGCTTTTTATCATAATAAGAAGACTTGTGTTTGGTGATCCGGTGGCAGGCTGGGCTTCGACCGTTGTTATCATACTTTTTATAGGTGGGATACAACTGCTTAGCATAGGCATTTTGGGATTATATCTGTCAAAGCTTTATCTCGAGGCAAAGGACAGACCGATATATTTAATTGGAGAATCAAATATAGAAAAACCTACAGAAAAAAATTAAGGCTTTCTTAAGAATTCTTAATTCGATAGCGCATGACATTTTTTTCGGATGTTATGTGCTATAATTTTTTTCGGCAACGTTTATTAATGCATGAAAGAGGACTAAGATGAAAAACGTATTGGAGTGGCTTGAGGCCACAGTGGCAAAATACCCTGATAAGCCTGCATTTTCAGATACTGAAAGCAGCATTACATTTAGGCAGGTGTATGATATAGCAAGAAATACAGGAGCATATCTGATAGGACAGCTTGGAGTGGACAGAACCCCTGTTGCAGTATTTGCCGGAAGAAAAATGGTAACACCGGCATACTTCCTGGGTGTGGTATATGCAGGCAGACCGTATGCACCGATTGATGCATCGCTTCCTGACAAGAGAATTGAAAAAATTCTTGAAAATCTGTGTCCAAGGGCTATTGTGGCTGACAGGGAAAGCCTTGAGCATGTGGAGAGCATAGTGGATGAGCTGGCAAAGGCAGAAGGCTTCGATAGACCGCAGATATTTATTGCTGAGGATATATCGCACTTCGAGCAGGTGTCGTGCGCTGATAGTAATTGTAAAATCAGTGAATCAGCAGGAGACGCTGTGACGGATAGTGAGAACGATACAGATGGTGGTGTTGTCGCAAGCTGTGCAGGAAAAACAGATGACAGCTCACTGGATATGCTCGCTGCAGTCCGCAGGCAGATGTCCATGACAGACCCGCTGTACATTATCTACACGTCAGGCTCCACCGGCAATCCAAAGGGAGTCATGACATCGCATCTGTCACTTATGACATACATCAACGCTTACTGTGATGTGATGCATATAGAGGAAAGTGATGTGCTGGGCAATCAGTCACCGCTTGACTATATTGCGGCAATCAGGGACATTTATCTGCCGCTAAAGACCGGCTGCAGCACAGCGATTATTCCAAAAGAGTATTTTATGGAGCCGAATGCCCTGTTTGATTACATGAATGATAAGAAGGTCAGCAGTGTCGGCTGGAGTGTTTCGGCATTTACCATCCTCACATCACTTGGAGCATTTGAGGAAGTAGGGCTTAAGAGTCTTAGAAAAATCTGCTTCTCAGGCTCAGTGATGCCGTGCAGGGTGCTCAGGAAATGGCAGGAAAATCTGCCGGAAGCACATTTTGTGAACCAGTATGGACCGACAGAGGCCACAGCATCATGCACATATTATAGCGTGGATCATACAGTGGAAGATGACGAGGTGCTTCCGATAGGCCGCGCTTATGACAATTACAGGGTTTTCCTGATAGATGAGCATGGAAATGAGCCGGCTGTCGGAGAACAGGGCGAGATATGCGTATGTGGACCAATCCTGGCGCTGGGTTATTATAATGATCCGGAGAGGACAGCTGCGGCATTTACACTCAATCCACTCAATAAGGCTTATCCTGAGCGTATGTACCGCACAGGGGATTACGGAAGGCTCGATGAGGATGGCATACTTCATTTCTGTGGACGTATGGACCGTCAGATAAAGCACATGGGACACCGTGTGGAGCTTGACGAGGTGGAGCATGCCGCAAATGTGGTCGAGGGAGTCGCAGAAAGCTGCGTTATATATAATAAAGCAAAAGAGGTGCTGATACTTTTCTACACAGGTGACTGTGACAGGAGAAGCCTTGCGCTGGCACTGAGGGACGAGCTTCCGGGCTTTATGGTGCCAAGGAAAATCAAGAAACTGGAGCAGCTTCCTAAGCTTCCAAACGGAAAATATGATATGAAAAAACTGGAGGAAATGTAAAATGAGAGACACAATTTTAGAGATTTTAGAGGAATTAAGACCGGATGTGGATTTTGAGAAGGAGACAAAGCTCATCGATGACAAAATTCTTGAGTCATTTGATATAGTTTCACTCGTATCGGAGCTGACTGATGAGTTTGACATCACAATCAGACCAAAGGATCTGGTTCCAGAGAATTTCAACTCAGTAGATGCAATCGAGAAGCTTGTGAAAGAGCTTGTGGAGGAATAAAGTATATGAGACAGACACCGTACTATGTATTTGATACGGACGAGTTTGCGAAGAGAGCAGCCATGATAAGGGCTGCTCTTGATTGTAAAGGAGGACGTAGGATACCACTTTGTTTTTCGATAAAGGCAAATCCGTTTCTGCTTCACAGGCTGCCGGCGGGCTTAGACCATGTGGAGGTGTGTAGCCCGGGAGAACTTGAGATATGTATAGCACTTGGCGTGAAGCCGGAGAGCATCATCTATTCAGGTGTGATGAAGGAAAAATGCGATATAGAGCGAGCAGTTTCATATGGCGCCGGCATACTGACCTGTGAAAGCATAAGACATGCGGCGCTTATATCAGAGGTGATGCTTGAATGTATACAGGAAGGTGCGCATGAAGCCGAGTTTGCCGAAACGAAAGCACAGGTCATACTGCGCCTGACAAGTGGCAACCAGTTTGGCATGTCGCTTGAGGATATTGAATACATCATTTCGCATCCGGATGAGTTTAAAGGCATCACGGTAATAGGCATTCACTACTATTCCGGCACACAGAAGAGCCTGCGCAAAATAAATAAGGACTTGGAAAAAATAAAGTCTGCACTTACCATGTTAAAGGAAAAATACAGCTTTGAGCCACAGCTTGTAGAGTATGGCCCGGGACTTTGCGTGGAGTATTTTGAGGATGACTGGCAGGAAAAGGAAAAACAATCACTTGATGAGGCAGCAGAGGCGCTTAGAGAATTTGCCAAAGAATATCCGCTTGGCATTGAGATGGGACGATTCCTCGCAGCCTCATGCGGTAAATATTACACACAGGTAAAGGACCTTAAATCGACAGGTGATGCCAATTATGCGATTTTGGATGGAGGAATCCACCATCTGAATTACTTCGGACAGAGGATGGCTATGCAAGTGCCGCCGATTAGGGTATATGGTGGTGAAGGATCAGAAAATGAAGAAAAACCCGGTGTGGAATTAACACAAATGCCGGACGCAGACTATACACTCTGCGGAAGCCTCTGTACAGTAGCAGATGTGCTGGTACGCGAGGTGAAGCTTAAGAAGCTTGAGCTTGGTGATGTTCTTGAGTTTGGACACTGTGGCGCATACTCCGTGACAGAAGCACCGGCGCTCTTTTTGTCAAGACAGCTTCCGGCTATATATGCATATTCGAAGGAATGTGGGTATGAGTGCCTGAGGGAGCATATTCCTGCAGCTGAGATAAATCTGGCCGGAAAAAATTGTAATTTGTAACTAAAAAAGCGCCCATGGCAATTTGTCACGGGCGCTTTTGATATGAAATAAACAAAGCCTTTTGAGGGAATCCTAATTATCAGCCTAGCTCCTTCTCACACATATCAAGTACAGAGGTGATGGTGGTATCCATATCATAGTACTTGTACTCGCCGAGACGACCACCGAATATAACACCGGTCTCCTTATCGGCAAGCTCCTTATACTTGGCATAGAGCTGTCCGTTTTTCTCATCGTTTACAGGGTAGTAAGGCTCATCGCCGGCCTTCCACTCAGAAGAGTACTCACGGCTGATGATAGTCTTTGGCAGGTCATTTCCATCCTCATCCTTGCCGAACTCGAACCACTTGTGTTCGATGATACGTGTCCATGGAGTCTCGCGGTCTGTATAGTTGACAGCGGCATTGCCCTGGAAGTTAGGAATATCAAGTGTCTCATTCTCAAAGCGCACTGAGCGGTATTCCAAAGTACCTAGCTTAAAGCCAAAGTATGCGTCAATCGGACCGGTGTATACCACTTTGTCAGCAAGAGCATCAAGCTCAGCCTTGTGCTCAAGGTAGTCGGTATTCAGTCTGACCTCAATGCCGTCGAGCAGATTTTCAACCATCTTTGTGTATCCACCGATTGGAATACCCTGGTAAAGAGCGTTGAAGTAATTGTTGTCAAAGGTAAGTCTGACAGGAAGACGCTTGATGATGAAAGCCGGAAGCTCTTTACAATCACGACCCCACTGCTTCTCAGTATAGCCCTTCACGAGCTTCTCGTAGATATCACGGCCGACGAGTGAAATAGCCTGCTCCTCAAGATTTTGAGGCTCGCCGGTGATTTCCTTTTTCTGCTCCTCAATCTTTGCAGCAGCTTCCTCAGGTGTCACCACACCCCACATCTTGTTGAAGGTGTACATGTTGAATGGCATTGAGTACAGCTCACCCTTGTAGTTTGCTACAGGACTGTTTGTGAAGCGGTTGAACTCAGCAAACTGTGTGATGTAGTTCCAGACCCTCTTGTCATTTGTGTGGAAGATGTGGGCTCCGTACATGTGTACGTTGATGCCCTCCTGCTTCTCTGTGTAGACATTTCCTGCTATGTTAGGACGCTTGTCCACAACAAGCACTGATTTGCCCTTGGCCTTTGCCTCGTGGGCGAAGATGGCTCCGTAGAGACCGGAACCTACTACTAAATAATCGTATTTCATTGTATTCTCCAAATTAATTTAGATAGATTTTTAAAAGAGTGATTGATTTATCAACCACTCTATTGTATAATCTACTCAAAGGTAATCGGATGTTATTCCGATTTGCCCTCAGTGATTGATTAGTATAAAGATTAGCACCCTCACTTTAGGCGGTTGGGGTGCTATTTCTTTTTGTGGTTGTCTATATACGACAATGCTGCAAAAACTACTAGTAACAATGTAAGTACTTCAATTGTATTCATAGTAACATCATCCCCCTTCTGTAAAACTAGAGGGATTTATCAGAATTAACACCCGAGCTTTTTTCGACTACCCAATGATTATATCATAGAGTATATGGGCTATCAAGGAGGCAATTAGAGAATATGAAACTACCCGGCTACTACTCCTCAGGAGAATTTGCAAAAAAAGCGCATATTACAAAAAAGACCGTCAGGTACTATGATGAGCACAATATTTTAAAACCATCCTATGTAAATGAAAACGGAGCCAGATTCTATAATGATGACGACTTTGCGCGTCTGCAGCAGATACTGTTCCTTAAATATTTGGGGTTTTCTCTGGATGATATAAAGGAAATGACACTCAGAAACACGGACAGTAATGTAATGTCTGAGTCGCTTCACATGCAGCTAAGTCTTGTAGAGGAGAGAATAGAGCAGATGAAGCTTATGAAATCAGCACTGCAGGAGGCTTCAGAGGTAATAGACGAGGGGCGAAGCGTGGACTGGAGCCATATGCTGGAGCTGGTCAATATAAACGAGATGGAGCAAAAGCTAAGGCAGCAGTACAGGGATGCTTCAAATATATCAGCCAGAATCAATCTGCACAGGGATTTCTCGATTAATCCGGTGAGCTGGTTTAGCTGGGTATTTGATGAGTGCAGCTTTTTTGAGGGGGAAAAGGTGCTTGAGGTGGGCTGTGGTGATGCCTCTCTCTGGACACAGAACATAGACAGGATACCGGCAGATATGCAGATAACCCTGACTGATATATCGTATGGCATGGTAAGGGATGCGACGAGAAATGTAGGCGCAGATGACAGGCGCTTCACATATGAGGTGATGGATGCCCACAGGCTGTATAAACCGGATGCATCGTATGACTGCGTGATAGCAGACCATGTACTGTTCTATTGTGACAATCTGGATGCTGTGTGCAGTGAAATCCTAAGGGTGCTAAAGCCCGGTGGTGTGTTTGTGTGCAGTACATACAGCTCACGGCACATGAAGGAAATAAACGACCTGGTGCAGCAGTTTGATGACCGTATAGAGCTGTCAGCGGAAAGGCTGTATGAGCAATTTGGTAAAGAAAATGGTGAGGCAATACTTGGAAAATACTTTGGTGAGGTAAGCTGGCATGGATACGAGGATGAGCTTGTGGTAGAGAAAGCAGAGCCTGTGATAGAGTATGTGCTTTCGTGCCACGGCAACCAGAACAGGTATATTGTGGACCGCTATAAGGAATTTGCGGCATTTGTCAGAAAGAAGACAGAGAGAGGGTTCCATATCACAAAGGATGCAGGTGTATTTATTGCACGAAAATGATTCAAAAACAGGATATTATAAGCATATATTTTGTGAAAAATGCTAAAAATATAAAAAAGTACTTGAAGGTGCCCTTGGGGCACCTTTTATAATGCAAGTAAATGATGAATCAGGTCAGTGTATTCTACAGACCGAAAGCATCAAGTGCAGCACGTAGTTTCAGTTTGAAGGAGAACAACATGAAAGGTATTATATTAGCGGGAGGTTCAGGCACACGTCTTTACCCACTCACAATGGTAACATCAAAGCAGTTACTTCCAATTTATGACAAGCCAATGATCTACTATCCTATGTCAGTGCTTATGAATGCAGGCATCAGAGATATTCTGATCATTTCAACACCACAGGATACACCAAGATTCAAGGAGCTCTTAGGAGACGGACATCAGTTTGGTGTCAACCTCACCTACGAGGTACAGCCAAGCCCTGACGGACTTGCACAGGCATTTGTTATCGGTGAGAAATTCATCGGTGATGATACAGTAGCCATG
>OHAI01003315.1_pt1 | contig 11010 bp, 9 predicted proteins | sample 1577091 | NCBI WGS metagenome assembly OHAI01 (sample SAMEA3541548, study PRJEB24748) | human gut metagenome | biome: human gut; feature: human-associated habitat; material: faeces | place: China | collected 2012
ACACGCCGTTGCACGAGTTGGCGAGCGCTTCCTCGATATCCTGTTCGCCGTGAGCGTGCGGGCAGGTGACTGCCTCGCCGCCGATGTTGACCGAGCCGGTGCACGTCCACTTGCGCTGGAACAGGTCGGGGATGTTCTCGATAGCGGCGTTGATGGTCACAACCTTGAAGATAGAGCCCGGAATCGAGTTCGCGGACAGCAGGCGGTTGACGTAAACGCCGTCCCATGCGGGATCATCCGCCGCAATGTCCGGCGGATTGGCCGGATCGAATGTCGGTGTGGACACCATGCACAAAATTTCACCGGTTTTATAGTTATAAACGCCAACCGTTCCGTTCATTCCGTTCAAAGCCTGATAGGCGACATTGTTCAAATAGGCATCAATCGTCAGATACAGGCTGTTTCCGGTGCCGAGCGGAGAATATACGCCGGTGAGCAGATTGTAGCCGGACAGCTTATCCGCGAACGAGGTGAGCGCACCCGCGCCGATGTTGCCGTTTTTGTCGCCTACGGCGTGCAGTGTGGCGCGCCGGACGGTTGCGTCATCGTTGTAGATGCGGTTGCCGTCCTCGTCGAGTGTGGACAGCATATCGCCGTCCCGGTCGAGGATGGTGCCGCCTTTCAGCTGACCGGAGTTGTTATAGAGATGACGGTTGTACGGGTAGGAGGCCCAGTCGCCGCCGTCCACGACAAACCGGAAGCAGAAGAACGCCAGACCCAGACCGAGCAGTGCGGCAAGGATCAGACAGAAAATACTGCGTTTTTCGATTTTCCGCATGGTTACTCCTCCCCTCTAAGCTCGCGGCGGCTGGGCAGACGAACCGCGAACGATGCATTCTGTCGGGTGTCGGTCGCCTTCAAAAAGGCGAGCATGCCCCATGCCGACAGCATGGACGAACCGCCGTTGGATACGAACGGCAGCGTAACGCCGGTGAACGGCAGAATATCGACCGCACCGAATACATTCAGACAGGTCTGGAACACCAGCAGACTGGTGGCCGCGCATGCGGCGATGGTGTAAAAGCTGGAGCGTCCGGCGCGGCAGGCGCGGACAGCGAACACGGCCAGCGTAATGATGCAAAGGATGGTCAGCACCGCGATAACAAGTCCCCATTCCTCGCACAGCATGCCGAACACGATGTCGGTATCTGCGGCAGGGAGATTCGAGAGCCAGCCCTTGCCCGCGCCGACGCCGATCATGCCGCCGGAGGCGGCTGCGGTCAGCGTGTGTGTCTGCTGGAAGCCCTTGTCGTACACGTCCTCCCAGATATGTCCCCAGGAAGCGAAGCGAGCGGCAACGTGCGGCTTGATGGTCAGCATGACCATGCCGGCGCCGAAGCAGCCGGCGCACACAAGGCCAATGGTGGCGAAATCGCCCGAACGCAGGTACGCGATGACGAGGAACGTCACGAAGAACACAAGTGCGGTGCCGAAGTCGTTCTGCAGCGCGAGACAGCCGCCGCAGATGGCGGTCAGACCGATGAACATCCACAGGTTGCGCTTGTTGAACAGGCGGTCGAGCGTTGCGGCACCGGCGAAAATATAGCAGATTTTCGCAATTTCCGAGGTCTGCAGAGACAGAGGACCGAGACGCAGCCATGCCTTCGCGCCGCCCTGCGACGAGCCGATCAGCAGTGTAATAGCCAGCAGTCCGACTGCCGTTGCGCTCATAAACCAGCGCACCTTCTGCGCCCGGGTCAGGTCACGCAGGAAGAAGCCGAGCACGACAAAGATGGCAAGACCCATCAAAATCGCAATCAGCTGCTTGGGCAGCTCGTCCGGCACGGTCGAGCCGGTGACGGCGAGTGACAGCGTACATAGGAAGAACGCTATCGTCTCCATTTCAAAGCCGATGCGGCGGAACAGGCGCATGACGATGAAATACGCCCAGCAGATTACCGTAAGGACAAAAAAGGTGAGCGGAATGGTGGTGGTCGCCTTGTTGCCCTGTGCGATAATGAGCTGCAGACCGGTGAGGATCTGGAACAGCGTCAGCAGTACGAGCGAACCCCACATGCCGGCAGGCTTGCCCTCAATGCGGCGTTCGACCATCTGTGTGCGCTTCTCCTCAGCGGTAATGGGCTCCATGATAGCGGGAATACCCGCAAAGGTGACCGTGTCGCCGTCTTCGACGAGCGCATACTCGTCCACCGGCAGGTCGTTTACCTTGATGCCGCCCTTGGAACCGAGGTCGTATATCGTCCAACTGCCGTCATCCTCGCGGATGAGCGCGGCGTGCTGACGCGATACCGATGGATATTCCAGCTGCACATCGCAACTGGGGGCGCGTCCGATGATGTTCTCCCAGTGGGTGATGGGCAGGCGCACGCCGTTGCGCAGCACCAGATAGCCCCAGACCTCATCCGGGTGCTTGACCTTCCACAGCGAGCGGATCGCACCGACAAGGATCATCAGCGCCAGCAGCGGGAACACAAAGCGCACAACTGTTGTGTACCACGCCCCGATGAGCGGTTTTTCCGCCAGCAGAGCCGTCAGCCTGTCGAGAAGCTGCTGCAAAGCATCATTCATGTAAAGTTCCTCCTTTCGAGGGATGCTGTTGATTACTTGAATTTACCAATAATACTACCAGTATAGCCTATCTATTATAGCATAGGTTGTCAAGAAATTCGCCGTTTTTCACAAACTTTCACGAATATCTTGATTGACATTGACAGAATGTTGTCACGGTGTTACACTGAATCCATAAACTACATACGCGACAAACGAAGTTTGCAGGAAAAAGTCAAAGACTTGCCGAAGGAGCAAAACTCTCAGGTGTCCGGTTTTCCGGATGAGGACTGTAAATGGATGTGGCTCTGGAGAACGTTCCTCAAGGGGACTGCCGAAGGTGCAACGCGCGCAAAGGGGTTTGCGTGCCAATCTCTCAGGCAAAAGGACAGAGATGAACCTGTTTTTATAGACGTTAGGATATAAAGATAAGTTCCGCGGAACCACAGCAAATGTTTTCTCACGGTGCAGGGTGTACCGTCTGTTTGCTGTCTTTCCGTTTCTTTGGAGCCGTAACCCGATGCTGATTGGGTTCGGCTTTTTTGTTTGCCGCAAAACAAAGAAGGGGTATGTAAAATGACAATGGAAGTATTGGCAGACTGGGTAAGCAAGGTCAGCAACGTCGTATGGAACGGCCTGCTGCTGTACCTGCTGGTTGGCACCGGCATCGTGTTTACCATCCGCACGCGCTTCGTTCAGGTGCGCAAGTTCGGCGCAGGCTGGAAGCATCTGTTCGGCCATTTCTCGCTCAACGGTGAGAAGGCTGGCAAGGACGGCATGAGTCCGTTCCAGGCGCTGACCACCGCGATTGCGGCGCAGGTCGGCACCGGCAACATCGCAGGCGCGGCTACCGCACTGTATTCCGGCGGCCCGGGCGCGATTTTCTGGATGTGGCTGAGTGCATTCTTCGGCATGTCCACCATCTACGGCGAGGCGGTTCTCGCGCAGAAGTACAAGACCACGGATGACAAGGGCCACGTTACCGGCGGTCCAATCTACTACATCCGCGCACGCTTTACCGGTAAATTCGGCAAGTTCCTCGCCGGCTTCTTCTCGGTTGCGATTATTTTTGCACTGGGCTTTACTGGTAACATGGTACAGGCAAACTCGATCAGCGTAGCGTTCAACACCGCGTTCGGCGCACCGATGATCGTTGTCGGCATCATCTGCGCGATCATTGCAGCGTTTATCTTCCTCGGCGGCGTTGGCCGTATCGCGGCTGTTACCGAGAAGGTCGTTCCGATCATGGCGCTGTTCTACATGGCTGGCTGCGTTGTTATCCTGTGCATCAACCACGCGGCAATCATTCCGGCGTTCAAGTCCATCTTTGTTGCAGCATTTGACCCGCAGGCTATCCTCGGCGGCGCTGCAGGCATCACGGTTCGTCAGGCAATGCGCTACGGCGTTGCACGCGGTCTGTTCTCGAACGAGGCCGGCATGGGCTCCACCCCGCACGCGCACGCTCTGGCAAAGGTAAAGCGTCCGCAGGATCAGGGCGAGATCGCGATCGTTTCCGTATTTATCGACACCTTTATCGTACTGACGCTGACCGCTATGGTCATCCTGACCTCGGGCATGCTCAATCCGGGTGCACCGGACGGTCTGCAGGGCACCGAGCTGGCACAGGCGGCCTTCAAGGCTTCGCTTGGCTCGGCAGGCATGGCGTTCGTTGCGATCTGCATGCTGTTCTTTGCGTTCTCTACCATCATCGGCTGGTATTTCTTCGGTGAGCAGAACGTAAAGGCAATGTTCGGCAGCAAGGCAGTCAAGGTATATGCCGCTATCGTTGTTGTCTGCATCGTGATCGGCTCCGCACTGCATGTTGATCTGGTCTGGAACCTGTCCGACCTGTTCAACGGCCTGATGGTATTCCCGAACCTGATCGCGCTGTTGGCGCTGTCCGGTCTGGTTGCCAAAGCGGCCCACGATAAGGACATTATGAAGTAAGCTGTCGCGGAACGACACGGTTTGTGCAGAAATCGGTTCCGCACTGTATCGTTTGATAGAAAATGCACCGCAGTTTTGCGGTGCATTTTTTTGCAGACACCGAAAAAACACTGGTTTTCGCGTTCGCAGTACCGTATAATAGGGGAGTACCGCGGGAATGTTTGCTATTCCACCTGTTTAGAATATTAAAAAGGAGAATTTCACATGAAAAAACGTACATTTTTGCTTTTTGGCCTGTTGGCGATGCTGGTTTTGACCGCCTGCGGCGGCAAATCGGGCGCGCAGACCTCGACGGATGATGCCACCGACACGAGCGATAACTCGCAGCAGACGACCGCTGAGGAGACCGCACAGCCCATCGGTCAGCACCATGCACAGATCACCATCAAGGACCACGGCACGATCGACATCGAGCTGGACGGCGATGCAGCGCCTATCTCGGTTCAGAACTTTATGGACCTGGCAAACGACGGTTTTTACGACGGACTGACCTTTCACCGCATTATTACCGGCTTTATGATGCAGGGCGGCGACCCGCTGGGCAACGGCACCGGCGGCTCGGAGAACACCATCAAGGGTGAGTTTTCGGAGAACGGCGTGGAGAACAAGCTGTCGCACACGCGCGGTGCGGTTTCGATGGCACGCTCAAGCGACCCGGACAGTGCATCCTCGCAGTTTTTCATCGTTCAGCAGGACAGCACCTATCTCGACGGTCAGTACGCCTGCTTCGGCTATGTGACCAAGGGTATGGATGTTGTGGATGAAATCTGTGATAATACGCCGGTCGAGGACGATAACGGCACGGTTAAGACGGAAAATCAGCCGATTATTGAGAGCATTAAGATTATCGACTGACTGTGCAAAGCGTAAAGAGTTGAGAGTGAAGATTGGAGAGTAAGTTACGGTTTTTCTCTTAACATAAAGCACCCCATCTGTCAGACAGTATGACATACTGTCTGACAGATGGGGTGCAGTTCAATCCCGGGCTGTGCACAGGACTCGGGATGTTTTTTTACTTCGCTGTTAATTATTTCAGATGCCATTCCAAAGGATTTCATCTTTTCGGTAAACTGGAATTTACCGGGATAACACCACTTTTTCAGTCGGCCAGGATTTCCTGAGAGCCGTATAGGAAATCAGGAAGTTGGCAAGCCAGCCTGCCGGCACGGCAAGCCAGACAAATGCAATACCAAAACGCGGTGCACAGATCAACGCCACGGACAAGCGAATCGCAAGGTTTACCATATTGGCAATGAGGAACGGCCGCATGATTCCGAGTCCGCGAAGAACGCCATCGGTCGCCATTTTGATGCCCATAAAGACAAAGAAGAAACCAATCCATCTCATATAATTTCCGGACACCTGATAAGCCAGGGCGGTTCCGTCTTTTCCAAGGAACAGTGAGGAAATCTGCGTGTGCAGCGTTTCAATGACAAGGAAGGCAAGAACAGCAAAACATACATCCAGCATCAATGCTGCGCGGTAGCCTTTTTTGATGCGCTGGGTTTTGTTTGCGCCAAGGTTCTGGGAAACATACGGCGAAACCGCATTGCCGATGGACACAAAAATCAGGGAAAAGACATTTTCCACCCGCATCGTCGCCGCGTATCCCGCGAGTGCCTGTGTGCCGAAGGGATTTACCACCGCCTGTACGATCATCATACCGATGGATACGGTAGACTGCTGCAGAACCGATGGAACAGCAATTTGAAGCATCGAACGCAGCTCCTGCCCGTCAAACCAGACAAAGCTGCTCTTATACCGCCGCATCCGGTAAAAGAAAATCAAAAGTGAAAACACAGCCGAAATGCCCTGTGCGATCAAAGTTGCAAGCGCCGCACCGAACACGCCAAGTCTCAGACCGGCTACCATCCAAAGATCCAGCACAATATTCAGGATTGATGAAAAGATCAGCAGTCCCAGCGGAATTTTTGATTCACCGATGGACGTGAACATGGTAGAGAGAATGTTATACATGAACAAAAACGGAAAACCCACAAAATAGACCCGCAAGTACAGTACCGCCTCCTCCAGAATATCGGCAGGGGTCTGTAATCCGCTCATCATCGCATGGGAAAAGCAAAAGCCAAAGACGCCAAGGATGATACTCAGAAGTAAAAAGCTGATCAGGGAGGTAGATACAATGGTTTTCATTTTGCCATATTCTCTGGCGCCGAAATAACGGCTTACGAGCACGCCGGCACCGACACCGGCACCCAGTGCCACACAAATGAAAACATTGGTCAGGGCAGCGCAGGCGCCGACCGCTGCAAGAGCGGAAGAGCCGACAAACTGACCGACGATGATGGAGTCGGCCATATTGTATACCTGCTGAAAAAAGCTGCCGAGAATCATCGGCATGGCAAAAACCGTCAGCGCTTTCAGGGGCGCATCGGTAATCAAATATTCATCTTTTGACATGATCATATTCCTCCACAATTTCCGGCTTTTTATTAGAAAGTACGAGCATAGCAGGAATTTCTCTAAACAAGAAAAAGCCAAATACCATTGCTGCAGCCGGTTCACAGGAACACAGAATGGATGCCTTTCCCGCCTCCATATAATCCGGTGTTGCCTTAAGGAATCCGCTTTGTCCGTTTTGACCTTGCGGATAGGACTGCCGTGTGCCGGTCGGTTCGCACGGTGGTGTGCGAGGTCGGCTTTCTATGCAGGAGAGCCTCCTGCCCGATTGGCTATATCAAACCGGACAGCACGGCTGTCATCCAATCCGATAATACCTTTTCATGAAATCCAGAAAGTGAATAGCCTGCTCGGACATACGCCGTATGGACGGATACACAATGTACAGCCGGCGCAGGAACGCTGACCGTCCGAGGGGGAACAGCAGCAGGCGTCCCTGCTGTGCATCGGTCTGCACAGTTGCGCGCGACAGAATGGAAATGCCCATGCCAAGTGCGATGCACCGCTTGAGCGCTGCCGCGTCATCCATGACGGCGATGACATTCAGTTCATCAAGCGACAGACCGTGATTTTGGAGGAAATACAGTGTTTCCTGCTTGGTGCCCGAGTTGTCCTCGCGCAGCAGGAACGGTTCGCGCAGGAGCGCTGTCAGCGGGTCCGGCTGGCCTTGATAGGCACGGAAATGCGGTGTGTTCGGTGCGGCGATTACCAGCTCGTCCGAGGTGACCGGCAGAAATTCGCAGTTGGCCTCTGCGGTCTTTGTGCCGACCAGACCGATATCGCAGGTGCTGTCTGCGACCTTGTTTATCACATCCAGACTGTCCGAGCAGCTGGTGCGGAACCGGATCTCCGGGGCCTTCTCGTGGTACGCTGCCAGCAGCTCGGGCAGCAGATACAGCGACGGCACGGACGATACGCCGATATGCAGCATGGTTTCCTGCCCGTTGGACAGCTCCAGAATGGCTTTGTGCCGCAAATCGAGGATTTCTGCGGCATAATTATACAGCGTCTGACCGGCCGGTGTCACCGAGAGCGTTTTTGTCGTACGCTTGAGCAGCTGCGTGTGCAGCTCCTTTTCCAGATTGCAGATGTGCGCGCTGACGGTCGGCTGCGACAGATACAGCTTCTGTGCAGCAAGTGAAAAACTGCGGTACTTCACGGTATAAACATAGGCTTCCAGCTGACGAATATCCATGGCGGCATTCCTTTCGTTTTCTCCATTATAGCTGCATTTATAGATTATATCAATAGATTCAATCAAATTATCAATAGAATCGATTTCACATTGAAAACACCGCATGATATACTGAATACAGCATAAAATTCCCTCATTTCACAAAAAAGGAGAAAATCATGAAACTGTTTGACAAGACATGGAAGCTGGCAGTGTCCGGTGCGGTGATCGGACTGCTGGTCATGCTTCTGGCAATTTACGGCAACCCTGCCAACATGGCGATCTGCGTTGCCTGCTTCATCCGCGATACAGCGGGTGCGCTCAAGCTGCATACAGCGGCTCCGGTGCAGTATTTCCGCCCGGAGGTCGTCGGCTTTGTCTGCGGCTCGTTCCTGCTGGCGCTGCTGACCAAGGAGTATAAGTCCACCGCCGGTTCTTCGCCGATGGTGCGTTTTATTCTGGGCGCTGCGATGATGATCGGCGCCCTCGTGTTCCTCGGCTGTCCGCTCCGCATGGTGCTGCGCATGGCCGCCGGTGACTTGAATGCGTGGGTCGCGCTTATCGGCTTTGCAGGCGGTGTGGCGACCGGCTCGTTCTTCCTCAAGAAGGGTTTCTCGCTCGGCCGTGCGTATGAGGCCAAGCTGGTCGGCGGCGCCGTTCTGCCGGTTGTGCTGGCGGCGCTGCTCGTAATCGGCGTGGCGACCGGCGCTTACGCGGTCAGCACCGAGGGCCCGGGCAGCAAGCATGCGCCGATCATCCTTTCTCTGGTCGTTGCGCTCATCATCGGTGCGCTCGCGCAGAAGAGCCGTATGTGCTTTGCAGGCAGCATCCGCGACATCATTCTGATGAAGAATTTCGACCTGATCAGCATTATCGCGGCTCTGTTTGCAGTGATGGCAGTCTACAATGCGGCAACCGGCAGCTTCCACCTCGGTTTTTCCGGTCAGCCGATCGCGCATTCGCAGCACCTGTGGAACATTCTTGGTATGTATGTTGTAGGCTTTGCGGCTGTGCTGGCTGGCGGCTGCCCGCTGCGTCAGCTCATTCTGGCAGGTCAGGGCTCGTCTGACAGCGCGGTCACCTTCCTCGGTATGCTGATCGGCGCGGCATTTGCGCATAACTTCGGTCTGGTCGGCGCGGCTGCCAAGGCGGCAACCGAAACCGAGCCTGCAGTCGCAGGCGGTCCGGCGGCAGCCGGCAAAATCGCCGTGATCGTCTGCATTATCGTGCTGTTTGTCATTGCGGGCACCAATCTGCGCCGCAAAAAGACGGCAAAGTAAGTCGGAAAAGGAGAATGTGCAATGGCTGAATATGTTGAAGTAGATGTTCGCGGTCTGTCCTGTCCGGAGCCGATTCTGCTGGCGATGGACGCGATGCAGGATCACCCGGGGAAGCTGATCCGTGTGCTCGGTGACGAGGCGCACACCCGCAAGAATATCGAGAAAATGCTCGAATATGAGAACAAGTCCGGTCAGACGACCGTGCGTGCGGACGGCTGCTTCGAGATCGTTTTTCAGGCGTGATGCGAGAGAAAAAGCCGTATCAGGTGCTCACCTTCCACACTACCGATGCCGCCATGGAGATGGAGTCGTTCTGCAAGCAGAACGGTATTGCCGGCCGGCTGGTGCCGGTGCCGCGCAGATTGTCCGCCGGATGCGGCATCGCGTGGCGCATGAAAGCTGAAGTTTACGCGCAGTATCAGACGGTTATCGCGGACTGCGGGATTGAGATCGAGCAGAGCGAGGCGTTTGTGTTCTAAGTAACCATAAAGCGGCATGACTTTGATGCAAGTCATGCCGCTTTTCTGTTTATTCGTTTTCGGTTTTCACGATTTTCTTTATAAAATGACATTGAGGAAATCCTGTGCAGCCCCAGAATTTTTCGCCGACATGCGCACCGCGTCTGGCCTCCCGCATGACAAGCGGCTTGCCGCACTTCGGACAGTATTTTCCCTCCGACGGCGCAGGTGCAGGCCGCTCGGCGGCAGGCTGGTCTTCCAGCTCCTCCTGCTTGAATTTTTCGATATAGGTGATTGGCTTTTCAATGTGCATTTTGTTCAGATAATACTCACCATCTTCTTTCAAATCCTTCATGGAAGATTTCAGTTCACTTGATTCTCTGTTCATCCGCTTAATCGTTTCCACCAACTGATCCGCACGGATAACCTGTTTTTTTACTTCCTGTGGAGCATCTTGGTCATTGATAATCGTTTTAGGATTAGAAAGCACGACCAATCCCTTGAAAAAGTTACTAAACCAGTGATTTCGAAGTGCTGCCATCACCTTACCATGATTTTCGTTTCGACATTCATTCAGCACCTGCAAATGCCGCTGATTCTGCGTAATCGGCGAATAAATTCCCTCTTTATAGTACCGACCGCCGCAGCGAATGGTGCGGATAAAATCGCCCTTGCTGTTGATTTCGATATTGCCGAACAGGTTTTTGCACTCCAATACAAAGTTGATCTTTGGAGTCAGCACCAGAAAGTCAATCTGTGCCGAGGCACCGGACACGCTTTCAATATACAAATCGTGCAGCACAACCATATCCATACCGCTGTTTTTCAGCTCAAACAGAATATTATCCTCACCGATAATGCCGGCTTTCACCACGGCAATCTCTTTTGCGATTTTTTTCGCGTTTTCTCCGGTTGCCTTTTCCGCCAGCTCTTCCAGCTGCCGCAGATACTCCTTTGCGTTGCTGGATTCTTTCGCAATCACAACCTCCGGTTTTGAAAACAGTCCCATGTTTCTCCCTCGTGTTTCTCTTTTTCCTGCGATTTTCGCTTGTATAATTTTAGTATACCATATAGGAGAAACAAGGAAAAGTTCCGTCCTCAAATTTATCCACAGGTTTGTGCATATCTTCGTGGATATTTCCGCAGGCACGCAAAAGCCGCAGACTTTTGTCTGCGGCTTCGGAGGCTGTCGAAAAACTAACGTTTTCCGAGCAGCCTCTCG
>OHAI01003319.1_pt1 | contig 11003 bp, 10 predicted proteins | sample 1577091 | NCBI WGS metagenome assembly OHAI01 (sample SAMEA3541548, study PRJEB24748) | human gut metagenome | biome: human gut; feature: human-associated habitat; material: faeces | place: China | collected 2012
GTCTGAAAAGTCACAGACTCAATTGGATAAGATGCCGTTTCTTTCTCAAAACTTCTATACAAAGCCCGCGCAATGCCTCGACGACGATGATTAGGGTGGACCAGGATCGCCACATCCACATCTTGGTCATCTGCATAGACGGTTAATAGGCCAACAAGTTCACCTTTTTCATAATAAAGGAAAAAGGCGGGCATATCGGGGTCAAAATTTAGCATATTGGAGAGATAAGGATCCCGAAACGTTCCGTCATAGTTCTGACAGACTGCAATAAGGGCCTTTGCTTCCAGTAGTTGGTGGTCATTCAATGTATTGGTTGATTGAATCACGTAGCGATCTCCTTACAAGCTCGAAGACCGATGGCTAGCTTCCTTAGCATGCTCCAGCTTGTTCATGTAGTATTCCCGTTTTTCTTCTTCTTGGTGAATAACCGGTTCGTCTTTTCGACCGTGCACCCGCACGATCTTGGCAGGAACACCTACAACGGTCACATCACTTGGTACATCTGAGACCACGACAGCTCCTGCTCCGACTTTGGCCTTGGCTCCGATTTCCACTGGGCCGATGACTTGGGCATGAGCGGAGACCAAGGCTCCTTCACGTACCGTTGGATGGCGTTTGCCGACATCCTTTCCTGTTCCCCCAAGGGTCACCCCGTGGTAGAGCATAACGCCTTTTTCAACAATGGCTGTTTCCCCGATAACGAGGCCCGCTCCATGGTCGATAAAGACACCAGAAGCAATGGTCGCACCTGGATGGATCTCAATCTGGGTCCAAAAACGCCAGAATTGGCTGTGCATCCGCGCCAAGAGCTTAAAACCATGGTTCCACAAAAAGTGGGAAACACGGTGAGCTGCCAGTGCTTTGACTCCCGGATAGGTCAAAAGGACCTCCAGCGAGGTACGCGCTGCTGGGTCATTTTCTTTTACAATATTGATGGTTTCACGCCACCATCCCATACCGTGCTCCTCCTTTTCTAATGCTTATTCTGAATCTTTTTGTGTAATGGTAAAGTCTTTTTTAGGTTTGTGGTCTTTATTGTGGTGACGAGGACGATCGCCATGACGAGGACCCTTTTCACCTTTTTCTTCTGAATGTTCAGGTTTTGGCGGACGTGGCAATAGTGCCTTCATAGAAGCATCGACACGACCTTTTTCGTCAATCTTGATAATCTTAACATCCACTTCATCGCCAATCGCTACCAAGTCTTCGACACGGTTGGTGCGCGTCCAAGCCATTTCAGAGATATGAACGAGGGCATCCGTCTTGTCAAAGAGGTTGACAAAGGCTCCGAATTTCTCGATCCGCACCACTTTGGCATGGTAGACTTCATCCACTTTGGCTTCACGAACCAAACCAGCAATGATTTCCTTGGCACGGTTAATGGCATCTTGGTCGCTCGAATAGATCGATACGTTCCCTTCTTCGTCGATATCAATCTTAACACCTGTTTCAGCGATGATCTTATCGATGGTTTCTCCACCCTTACCGATGACAATCTTGATCTTGTCGACATCAATCTTGATGGTATCAATTTTTGGAGCAGTTGGTGCCAATTCTGGACGCACTTCTGGAATCGTTGCTTCAATCACATCAAGGATTTCAAAACGAGCTTTCTTGGCTTGGGCAAGCGCTTCTGTCAAGATTTCTGCAGTAATCCCTTGGATCTTGATATCCATTTGAAGGGCTGTGATCCCGTCACGAGTTCCAGCAACCTTGAAGTCCATATCTCCAAAGTGGTCTTCCAAACCTTGGATATCGGTCAATACTGTATAGTTATTTCCATCTGAGATCAGACCCATGGCAATACCAGCTACTGGGGCCTTGATTGGCACACCACCAGCCATAAGGGCAAGTGTTCCCGCACAGATAGAGGCTTGAGATGAAGAACCATTTGATTCCAATACTTCTGCTACCAAACGGATGGCATATGGGAATTCTTCCAAGCTTGGCAATACTTGAGCAAGGGCACGCTCACCAAGAGCACCGTGACCAATTTCACGACGACCAGGCGCACCATAACGACCTGTTTCACCAACCGAGTATTGAGGGAAGTTATAGTGGTGCATAAAGCGTTTCTTGTACTCAGGATCCAAACCATCGATGATTTGCGTTTCACCCATTGGTGCCAAGGTCAAGACAGAAAGGGCTTGCGTTTGTCCACGTGTAAAGAGTCCAGAACCGTGTACGCGAGGAAGGTAGTCGACTTGTGCATCCAAAGGACGAATTTCATCGACCTTACGACCATCCGGACGAACCTTGTCTTCTGTAATCAAACGGCGCACTTCTGCGTGTTCCATTTGTTCCAAGATTTCAGCCACGTCCCGCATGATGCGGTCAAATTCTTCGTGGTCGGCATATTTTTCTTCGTAAACTGCTGTGACTTGGTCTTTGACTGCTTGAGTTGCAGCTTCACGCGCCAATTTTTCTTCAACTTGAACCGCTTTTTGAAGGTCACTGTTGTAGGCTGCGATGATTTCAGCCTGCAAGTCAGCATCTACATGAAGCAATTCCACTTCTGCTTTTTCTTTCCCAACTGCCGCAACGATTTCTTCTTGGAAGGCAATCAATTCTTTAACGGCTTCGTGCCCTTTAAGAAGAGCTTCCAACATGATTTCTTCTGACAATTCTTTGGCACCAGACTCTACCATGTTGATAGCGTGCTTGGTACCAGCTACTGTCAATTCAAGAAGCGATTGCTCTGCTTGTTCTTGAGTAGGGTTGATGACGATTTCTCCGTCAACATAGCCCACTTGTACCCCAGCGATTGGTCCGTCAAATGGAATATCTGAGATAGAAAGTGCCAATGATGAACCAAACATGGCAGCCATTGGTGCAGATGCATTTTCATCGTAAGAAAGGACTGTGTTGATGACTTGCACTTCGTTACGGAAACCTTCCGCAAACATAGGACGGATTGGACGGTCAATCAAACGCGCTGTCAAGGTCGCATCAGTAGAAGGACGACCTTCCCGTTTCATAAAGCCACCAGGAAACTTCCCAGCCGCATACATTTTTTCTTCGTAGTTGACTTGAAGTGGGAAGAAATCCCCAGTTGCCATTTTCTTAGACATGACAGCTGCCGTCAAGACAGTTGACTCACCGTAACGTACGACAACAGCGCCATTTGCTTGCTTGGCAACCTGACCAGTCTCTACGATTAACTCACGACCCGCAAAAGTCGTTTGAAACACTTGTTTTGTCATTGTAATCCCCTTTGGATTGATAAAATTATACGACTTGCCTACAAAAATCAGGATACAAAGGGCGTGAAGAATCCCGTATGAAAATAGGAGATTGACGCAGTGTGCCACGCACACTAGGAAATCTATCTTTTTCACTAGGGATTTAGCCCGTGTTCAACTATCAAGATACTAAAGCCGTTAAGCAACTCAAAGGAAAATAGGAAATCGAACGACGGAGCGAACGCTCCTAGGTAGATTTATCTTTTTCCACAGAGTTGTAGGCGGGTTCAATTACGCATGATAGCATTCGATTGACGCAGCCTATCTATATGTTATATCCTCATCTTTGTATCCAAGCACGTATACCTTTTATTTTAACATATTCAAGCCCAAAAGAAAAAGGCTTTGAGGGCCTTTTTCTGTGAATCTTCAGCAAGTTCTATATAAAAATTTTAGAGCTAGATATAGCTTTTGATTATTTTTACGATTTCACGAATTCAGTGCTGTCGACATAAAAGCGTGTTTTGTGGGTTCCACCTTTGTAGTTCTTGTTGTTGCGTTTCAAGACAAAACGTCTGTATGGATCGGAAGTTCCTTGGATGGTCGTTGTCACTTCAACTGAATCTTCATTGATCACCCATTCATCAGGCGAAGGAATCTCCATCGGTGGCATCGCTCCGCCACGCCCACCAGATACAATTTCGTAGAAGGCCTTGTCTTTTGTCGAATAGATCCAGCCATTTTTCTTTTCATTTGTTAGTTGGATCAACTTGTCTTGTGAAAGACTGCGGATAGAGTCCGATGTCTCTTCTGCCTCTAATTTATCAATGATATCTTGCAGATTATAGGTCCCCGGCGTGTAGGTATTGTAGTAATCAATGAACATGTCTTGTGGGTAACCATCAACCGCACCGTGATCATTGTTCAACTCCAGCAAGCGAGTCGGTTGTACCTGAAGCGAATAGGTCAAAGACGCACTGTTTTCAATAATCGAATAGATGTCCGCTTGGTCTGCTTTTGACAAGGTTCCAATGGCTTCTTTATCATGTTCATCTGACTTAGCTTCTTCTGTTTGCTCTTTTTCTTGGGCCTTGTCAGATGATTTTTTGACCGATGAAGCTCCTACCGGACTGTGCTTACGCTCATAGCGTTTTGGGGCGCAAGCTGCTAGGGAAAGCAAGAGGGCTGCAGCTAGTAAATATGTTCCAATTTTTTTCATGTTTGTCTCCTTATTTTTCAGTTCACACGGTAGTACAAATCGTTCCCATTCGTAGCATCACTCTTACTCCAGTAAATGGATTCACTGCCACCTTCTCTTGAAGGAATGAAAAGAATAGGCGTTTCATTCGTTGCCCCAGGCATCCGACTAACTCCGTGTAAATTGCCTTCCTTGAAGTAAAAACCAGAAAATTGAACACCATTGACAGCACTACCATTGACCTTCACAATTCCTTGCGCATCAAACTCAATGCTCGTACCGTACTTATTTTTCCAAACTCCCGCTACACTTGAGAAATTTCCAGCTTTTATTTCATCTAGATTCATCTCAGTGCTTGTTTTGGCAGGGGCAAGAATTGATTCGGCATTTCCATCCACCCGCGTTGTGAATTCAAGGGCAATCCAGCCTTGTCCAGATTCCAATTTGCCCCAAGTATGACCATCTGCCTCTACGGTTTCCGTGATGGTGTGAATACCTTTTGCGATCATTCCTGCAGAGGGAGCTGACGTCGAGGGCTCTTTACGAATTCGAAGATCAGCAACGCTAACTTGTACTTGGAAGCTCCCCGATTTTTTCTCTTCTGCTTTAGCTGTTGATTTAGAGTCGGCTGAACCGTCAAAAGTTTTCCAGTCTAGCTTACTGAGGTCCAACTGCTTGGCTGAAATCCCAAGAGCCTGCTCTGCTGTTTGGTCCCCACCGATTTGAATGGTTGCTTTCTTTTCTTCCTTGGCTTCCCCTTTTCCTAGCGAATAAAGGGTCAATTCCCGGTCTGGGCTCACAGATTGCCAAGTGGCGTAGACAATTTGCCCATTATCAAAAAGATCTAGGCTTGAGCGATAGCCACCCACCGCAGCTGTATAAGCTGTATGGAGCAATTCAGCTTTTTGACCCTTGAGGTAATAGATAGCAGAAACATACTGTTTGTTTCCAGTGTATTGATTGGATACCAAGAGCTCATCAACACCATCTTTGTTCAAGTCTGTAAAAGCATATTGGAAGGTTACCGGAGTTCCTAAGCGCTCCAAAGCATCTAGATAGATGCTTTCTTCTGAACCAGATTGTATTTTACCCAATTCCGCAAACAGGCCTGACTTATCGCCATTTTTAAGAGCTGTATCATACTTAGCATACCGCTCCAAAACCTCTTGATAATACTTTTGACCTGTATCCTTCTTCTCTTTTTTAACCGATGATGATGTTGCTGTCTTTGGTTTACTTTGGCGTTCATAGCGTTTGGGCGTACAAGCCACCAGAGCTAGAACGGACGCACCCGCCAGTAGTGAAATCATAACCTTTTTCATAAAAACCTCCTCATATCTATCCTAGTATATCAAAAATGGTCAATTTTTCCAGCTCTTTTCAAGATTTTTACACAAGCATTTTCCCCTCTCCCTCTATGTTTCTATCCTGTTTTCTGCTATACTTAAGGAAGAACACCGATCAAAAGGAGAAAATTATGGAATTAAAAAAACGTTCTGAATTTCCTGAGAACGAACTCTGGGACCTCACAGCTCTCTACCAAGACCAGGAAGACTTCTTGCGCGCCATTGAAAAAACACGTGAAGAAATCAATGAATTTGTCCGTAACTACAAGGGCAACCTTCACACCTTTGAAGACTTTGAAGCTGCCTTTGCGATCTTTGAGCAAATTCAGATCCAACTCAGCCACATTGGCAACTACAGCTTTATGCCACAAACCACTGACTTTGGCGACGAAGCTTTTGCGGAAATTGCTCAAGCGGGGATGGATTTCGAAACTTGGGCAAGCGTCGAACTTTCCTTCTTTGATGATGCTTTGGTAGAAGCGGATGAAGATGTCCTTGAACGCCTGGGTCAACTCCCTCACCTCACTTTTGCCATTCGTCAGGCTAAAATTAAAAAAGCTCACTACTTGGGAGCTGATGTCGAAAAAACGTTGACCAACCTGGGTGAAGTCTTCTACGGACCGCAAGACATCTATACCAAGATGCGGGCGGGCGACTTTGAAATGGCTGATTTCGAAGTGGACGGAAAAGTTTACAAGAATAGCTTTGTCACCTATGAAAACTTCTACCAAAACCATGAGAATGCGGAAATCCGTGAAAAAGCCTTTCGTTCTTTCTCAGAAGGTCTCCGCAAGCACCAAAACACGGCTGCTGCTACCTATCTAGCTCAAGTCAAGTCTGAAAAGCTGATTGCAGATATGCGGGGCTACGACTCTGTCTTTGACTATCTCTTAGCTGAGCAGGAAGTAGATCGTGCCATGTTTGATCGTCAGATTGACCTGATCATGAAGGACTTCGCTCCAGTCGCTCAAAAATTCCTCAAACACGTGGCCAAGGTCAATGGTCTTGAGAAAATGACCTTTGCTGATTGGAAGTTGGATTTGGACAGCGCGCTCAATCCAGATGTCACCATTGATGATGCCTATGATTTGGTCATGAAATCTGTGGCACCTCTTGGGGAAGAATATTCCCGCGAAATTGCCCGCTACCAAACCGAACGCTGGGTTGATTTCGCAGCCAATGAAGGCAAGGATTCCGGTGGTTATGCAGCCGATCCATACCGCGTCCATCCTTATGTCCTTATGAGCTGGACAGGACGGATGAGTGATGTTTACACCCTGATCCACGAGATCGGACACTCTGGTCAATTCATCTTCTCAGACAACAACCAAAGCTACTTCAACGCCCACATGTCGACCTACTATGTGGAAGCTCCTTCTACCTTTAACGAGCTCCTCCTCAGCGACTACTTGGAACACCAGTTTGACGACCCTCGTCAAAAACGTTTTGCCTTGGCCCACCGTTTGACAGACACCTACTTCCACAACTTCATCACTCACTTGTTGGAAGCAGCCTTCCAACGCAAGGTCTACACCTTGATCGAAGAAGGTGGTACCTTCGGTGCTAGCAAGCTCAATAGCATCATGAAGGAAGTCTTGACAGAATTCTGGGGCGACGCTGTTGAAATCGATGACGATGCAGCATTGACCTGGATGCGTCAAAGCCACTACTACATGGGGCTTTACAGCTATACCTACTCAGCTGGCTTGGTTATCTCAACAGCGGGTTACCTGCATTTGAAGAACTCCGAAAATGGAGCGAAAGATTGGCTAGACCTCCTTAAATCAGGTGGTAGCAAGACCCCACTTGAGTCAGCCATGATCATCGGAGCAGATATCTCAACGGACAAACCACTTCGCGATACCATCCAATTCCTTTCAGACACTGTGGATCAAATCATTGCCTACAGTGCAGAATTGGGGGAATAAGAACAATTTTCAGACTTAGTTTAATCTAAGTCTGATTTTTTATTAAAATGTTACCAGTTAGTGATTGAAAGCGCTCTTATATTGTGGTATGATTATTGTGAAAAATATTACTAAATATGGAGAAAAAAATGAAAAAGTTTGTCGATTATATCATGGCCCAACCAGTTTGGAAAGTCGTTCTTTACGGTCTCGGAATCCTCTTTATGATTTTTAATCCCAAGATCATTCTTCCACTTTTCTTTTTAGGTGGAGCAATTGCTCTGTGGTATTTTGCAAAGAAAAAGCCCAATGTGGCAAAGAGAAATATTGCTGCTCTAGTAGCTATTCTTGGAGCAGGAGGTGTCTATTTAACAAATCCACATACTGTTTCAACAACTCAAGAAGAGCAAACTCAAGCTACTCATTTTGCATCCACTCCTTCTAAAAATGATGAAAGTGCGAAAAAAGAGGCTGAGGCAAAACGTGAAAAAGAGGTAAAAGAAAAAGCTGAGAAAGAGAAAGCAGAGAAAGCTGAAAAAGAGAAAAAGGCAAAAGAAGAACAAGAACGAAAAGAAAAAGAAGAGCGCGAGAAAAAGGCGAAAGAAGAACAGGAACGAAAAGAAAAAGAAGAGCGTGAAAAGAAAGAGGCTGAAGCAAAACAACTTGCTGCTCAAGCTGAAGCTGCCGTACAAGCCTTAGAAAACAATCAAGTAACAGAAAATATTGCCCCAGCCCAAGCTGCCATCGCAAATGTAGCTGATCAAGGAACAAAAGATCGCTTAACTCATCGTGTTGGATTAGTACAAAATGCCATTACTGTCAGAGAACAACAAGCTGAACAAGCTCGACAAGCCGCAGCTGCCCAACAAGCGCAGCAACAACAAGGATTTGTCTCACAACCTCAACAAGGGGGCTATCGAAATTGTCGTGAAGCACGCGCTGCAGGTGCTGCACCGCTATACAGAGGACAAGCTGGTTATAACCCTCGTTTAGATAGAGATGGTGACGGTGTTGCTTGTGAATAAGAAATTATCTATTCTCATTTTGTTCATTTGCACAATGTCTTTGCTTGCTATTTTATATATTAATTTTAAAAAGAGAGAAATTATTACCCCAAATACATACCAGGAAGCAATGACTTACGTCAAAAAGATTCATCTATCTGAGGTACAAGAGAAAATCGACAATAAAGAAGATTTCATCCTCTATATCGGTCGAGAATCATGTCCATACTGTCAAAAATTCGCTCCCAAATTAGCAGTTGCTATTCAAAAAACAAATCAGACCGTTTATTACCTGGATAACGACTCAAAGGAGCGAAAAGACATCACAGTTTTTGCACATGATATGAATGTCAAGACGGTACCAAATTTGTCAACTTTTAAAAAAGGTAGTAAAGAAAACTATCTAAAAAAAGGTAGCAAATCAAGTATCGAAGAGATTATGGATCTCTTGACTCAATGAGCCAATTTTAAAAGGTCAATACAAAAAGAGTAAGATAGAACGATTCGTTCCTATCTTACTCTTTTTTACTAACTCAACTCTGCCACAATGGCCTTAATTTGTGCTGCGGCATGCACTCCTGCTACTTGTTTGACAACCTGCCCATCTTTTTTAAAGAGCAAGGTTGGGATGGACATAATGCCGAAAGCACGCGCTGTTTCAGGATTTTCATCCACGTCCATTTTTAGGATTTTTAACTCATCTTCCGAAAATTCTTGGGATAATTTTTCTAAAATAGGAGCTTGCATGCGACATGGACCACACCAGGTTGCCCAAAAGTCTACTAAGACCAAGCCTTCTTTGGTTTCTGCTTCAAATGTTGCGTCTGTAATTGCTTTTGCCATTTTCTTTCTCCTTTAGTTTTGGTACTGCGTCAAATCTTGCTTCATCAAATAGAAGAAAACATCCCCGTAAGTCCCTTGGTAATCCAACTCATGCCCATTATAGGTCAGTCTCACAACAGGATAAAAATCTGCTACCCCAATCAAGCAGGCTTGTTGGGAGCGTTCAAACTCTTCGTAGGAATCAAAATGCATGACTCTTTCTTGTTTTGCACCGTCTAGATATGTAATATCAATCATAGCGATAACCTCTATTTCTTATGATGCATCAATTGTAACTCTAGATATTACATCTGTCAAACATAACGACTTCCTCAGAATGATGGATCTCGTTCGATAACAAAAAGACAAGAAAACAGCCCTCTGAATTCAGAGGGCTCCATTCTTGCTGGATAAAACGTTTCTAGACAAGGTAACAAACCGAAGATTGCACCGGATTTCTTCTGAAAACAAAAAATCTCCCCGAAGGGAGATAGATCTGGTCTATTTTACCTTACGATGCTAGGAACCGTAGCCGAAGATTATACTCGAGTATATCGAGGCAAGGTGACAACGCAGCGTAAGTGGAAAATAGAGCAGATTAACGACGAAGTCCAAGAGAGTTGATTAACTCACGGTAACGGTTAACGTCGTTTGTACGAAGGTAAGCCAACAAGTTACGACGGCGACCGATTTTCTTCATCAAACCACGGTAAGTAGCGTGGTCTTTTTTGTGTTGTTTGATGTGTTCGTTCAAGTGGTTGATTTCCCAAGTAAGGACAGCAACTTGTACTTCTACTGAACCAGTGTCACCTTCGTGACGTGCGTATTGTGCAATGATTTCATTTTTTTTCTCTTTTGAGATTGCCATGATAAGCTCCTTTTCTTTATGCTCTATCCGAGTGGCAGGTTTGGCATATCCTGCTACCAAGAAAGAGTTAGTTGTCTATTCGACTTTCTTATTCTACCAAGATTTCATCTTTCTGTCAAACACTTATGCTCCCTTAAAAAAAACATTAATATGAATCTTTTGAATCATGTATTCTAGAAGTCCTTTAACAGAAAAAAGACAACTATCTTTTTAGATAATTGTCTAATTTATTTCCATTGTAGTTGTTAGTCAGCTTTCCGTTTACTACTTAAGAGCATCGCTGCACCAACAAGAGCTAACAGAGCACTTGCTCCGAACAAGCCATAAGAAGTAGCTTCACCAGTTGATGGAAGAATTTTTCTCTTTCCTTCTGTTGGTGTCGTTGGGGTTTCTGGTTTCTCCGATGTGCTTGGTGTGGTTGTCGATGGAGTCGTAGATGGTGGTGGCGGTGTAGTCGTAGACGGTGGAGTTGGAGGCGTACCTGGTGGGGTTGTCGGTGGTGTATGACGGTTGGTTACCGTGAAACCATCGATAGTAGCGGTATACCCCGCTACTGGATCCTCTGTAATCGTGTAGGTAATCTTCTTGCCTTCCTTGTATACTGGTAGTTCCGTAAAGCTTGCCTGCCAATTGTCAGTAGCAGTGATTTCTTTTACAGCTACTTCTTGACCATCCG
>OHAI01003321.1_pt1 | contig 10999 bp, 9 predicted proteins | sample 1577091 | NCBI WGS metagenome assembly OHAI01 (sample SAMEA3541548, study PRJEB24748) | human gut metagenome | biome: human gut; feature: human-associated habitat; material: faeces | place: China | collected 2012
CTCTGGTTGCGGCATTCCATTGGACAAACAGAAACGGGTGTTCGAACGTTTCGAGTCACCCGGCGGCGGGCCATCCGGACGGCACACTTGTCAACGCTCTGTTATATCACTGTGGTGAATCACTCTCCGGAATCAACGGAGCCCTCCGCCCCGGCATCGTCCACCGCATCGACCGGGACACATCGGGGCTGCTCATTGCCGCCAAGAACGACTATGCCCACCAGGCCCTGGCCACCCAGCTCCAGGATCACTCCCTTTACCGGGAGTACGAGGCGGTGTGCGTGGGCGGCCTGCGGGAGGACGGCGGCACTGTGGACGCGCCCATCGGCCGCCACCCCACCGACCGGAAGAAGATGTGCGTGGATTGGAAAAACGGCCGTCCGGCGGTGACCCACTGGACGGTGTTGGAGCGCTTCCCCGGCTATACCCATATTCAGTGCCGTCTGGAGACCGGCCGCACCCACCAGATCCGGGTGCATCTGGCCTCCATCGGCCACCCCCTGCTGGGGGACGTGGTATACGGGGCCAAGAAGCCCGTCCCCGGCCTGGCGGGCCAGTGCCTTCACGCCAGAAGGCTCTCCTTTGTCCACCCCCGCACCGGGGAGCGGGTCACCGTGGAGTGCCCCCTGCCTGCCTATTTTACCCAAGTGTTGACAAAGCTGCGCCATTTGGTATAAACTCTAAAATAACCGTAGAACAAATCGAATCGCAGGGGTGCTGGACGCAAGTCCGGCTGAGATCAGGGCGTATGGCCGCCCGTGTCCCTTAAACCTGATCCGGGTAATGCCGGCGTAGGAAGAGTATTCGACGATAGAGGTCGTTTCTCCCGTACCGCATTGCGCTGTTTCCGGTTTGCGCTGCGGTACATTTTTTAGGAGGAATGAGCTCTATGTCTGAACCTGTCACCACAAAAGCCCCTGGCCGCCGCCGTATGTATCTGCTGGTGCGGATGCTTTGCGAAGGCGGACTCATGATCGCCCTTGCCCTGGTGCTGGGGCTTCTCAAGGTATTTGAGCTGCCCCAGGGCGGCTCCATCTCGCTGGAGATGCTCCCCCTGCTGTTCTTCTGCGTGCGCTGGGGCATGGGAGGCGGCTTCATCGCCTGCTTTGCCTTCGGCGTACTCCAGGTATTCATCCAGGGCGCGGTAAGCTGGGGCTGGCAGTCCATCCTGCTGGATTATGTGCTGGCCTTCGGTGTTATGGGCATCGCCGGCCTGGGCCGTGGCAAGCCCCACGGCATCTTCTGGGGCAGCGTGCTGGGCGGAGCCGCCCGCTTTGTTGTCCACTATATCAGCGGTATCACCATTTACAAAATTCTGGCCCCCACGGAGATCTTCGGCACAGTATTCGACAATCCCGCCCTCTACTCCCTTATCTACAACGGCAGCTATGTCGGGATTGACCTTGTCCTGTGTCTGGTGATTTTTGGCATCCTCTATGCACCGCTGAAAAAGTATATGATGGGGGCCGATCTGAGAAGGTAAGGTGTGAATCAGTTGGGCAAATTCAACGGCGTGCTGCTGGTCAGCGATTTTGACGACACCCTCTACGGGGAGGACATGCGCATCACCCGGGAAAATGTGGAGGCCCTGACCTACTTTACCCGGGAGGGGGGGACCTTCACCGTGGCCACCGGCCGCGCCCGCCCCAACTTCGCCCCCCACGCCAGCCACATACCCATCAACGCGCCGGTGATTCTGTCCAACGGCTCCGCCCTGTACGACTTCCGGACAGGGGAGATGATCTACGAGACCTTTCTGCCCGACCGGGTGCGGGAGGATCTCCAGCAGATGGCCCGGGCCATTCCCACCATCGGCTTTGAGGCCTACCACCACGACGCCATCTACGTCTACCAGCCCAACGCTGTCACCTTCCGTCACCTGGAGCGGGCGGGCATGACCGCCCGGGAGGTGCCCATTGCGGATATCCCCCTGCCCTGGAGCAAGGTCATTCTCCAGCAGGACTATGAAACCCTCCTGCACACCCAGCGCTACCTGCTGGAGCGGTGGGGAGAGCATTACGAGGTGATCTTCTCCAACCGGGTGCTGCTGGAGCTGACCCGGAAGGGGAGCAGCAAGGGCGGCATGGTGCAGTACCTAGCCCGCCGCCTGGGCATCGACGCCCAGCACATCTACTGCGTGGGGGACAACCAGAACGACATCCCCATGCTGGCCGTCTCCGCCATCCCCTTCGCCCCCGCCAACTGCGCCCCCGAGGTCAAGCAGTGGGGCGCCCGTACGTCCTTCATCGCCTTGGCCTCGCGGGCAGCGGCGTTCAGAACCTTATCGGTGGCCTGCGAGATATAGACCTTGTCAGGGTCACGGCCGGAGCCGGACACACGGGGCAGCGCCGAGAGCTTTTCGGCCACTGCGGCGGCAAAGCTGCCGGGGTCTACGTTCAGCTTCTGGAGCAGCTGCGGGATGAGCCCCTGCTCCTGCGATGCCAGTGCGTGCAGCAGGTGTTCCGGCTCCAGTGCATTGTGCTGGTACTCCACGGCCAGCTGCTGAGCAGCCTGCAGCGCTTCCAGCGTCTTCTGGGTATATTGATTGGTATTCATAGAATCGACCTCCATTCGTACCGGATGTTGATTTAGCAGTCGTTCATTGGATATGCTATTTCGTTTTTAGCACTCTATCTGTTTGACTGCTAAAATTATATTCCAAACCCCCTGTGATGTCAAGAGCGCAGTCCCCTGATCCACGGAAATTCACAAAAAGTTTGCAAATAGAAAGTGCCCTGCCGAAAAAGCAGGGCACCGTTTCCATATTCGATCGAATGTCAGCGATCAGAGCTTTTTGCCCGTCAGCATCTCATAGGCTTCGAGGTATTTCTCGATGGTCTTGTCGATGACGTCCTGGGGCAGGTCGTAGTTGCTGTCCGGGTTGGCCTTGAGCCAGTTGCGGACGAACTGCTTGTCAAAAGAGGGCTGGCCGTGGCCTGCCTCATAGCCTTCCAGCGGCCAGAAGCGAGAGGAATCGGGGGTCAGCATCTCGTCGCCCAGAACGACATTGCCGTTCTCGTCCAGACCGAACTCAAACTTGGTGTCGGCGATGATGATGCCGCGGCTCAGGGCGTATTCTGCGCACTTCTTGTACAGCGCGATGGTATAGTCCCGCAGCTTGGTGGCGTACTCTTCACCGTGGCCGGGGAACTGCTTTTCCAGCACGGTGATGCTCTGCTCGTAGGAGATGTTCTCGTCGTGGTCGCCGATCTCCGCCTTGGTGGAGGGGGTGTAGATGGGCTCCGGCAGCTTCTCAGACTCCTGCAGGCCCTCCGGCAGCTGGATGCCGCAGACCTTGCCGGTCTTCTGGTAGCTGGCCCAGCCGCTGCCGGTGATGTAGCCGCGCACGATGCACTCGATGGGCAGCATGGTCAGCTTACGGCACATCATGCTGTTGCCATCGAACTGGGGCTGCTGGAAGAACTCCGGCATATCCTTCACGTCCACGCTCAGCATGTGGTTGGGCAGCAGATCGCGGGTGTAATCGAACCAGAATTTGCTCATCTGGGTCAGAACGGTGCCCTTTTTGGTGACCTTGTTTTTCAGGATGACATCAAACGCGGAAATGCGGTCGGTAGCAACCATGATGAGGCTGTCACCGTTATCATAGATCTCACGAACCTTGCCTTCTTTAATGGGCTTGAACTCAGTCATAATCAAACACTCCATTTTCCAATGCCGAAAAAGCGGCGGTGTATCTTACCTGATTATTGTACCATGTCTGCGGACAGTTTGAAAGAAACAGAATGAAAGGAAAATCAGGCCGTTTTTGCTTTTTTCTCGTGAAAAATGTACGAAAAATAGAATCAAAATTCGGCGATTTGACGATAAAAGTCGTACTTTCACAACAATGAAGCACCTTTTTGTAAAATGTAGGCATGGACATTCCGGCGATTGTGCGGTATCTTATAATCAACAAATTAAAATAGGGAGGGTTTCATTATGGGCAGTTTTCCCAAAGATTTTCTGTGGGGCGGTGCCACCGCTGCCAACCAGTGCGAGGGCGCATGGCAGGCAGGCGGCAAGGGCCTTGCCACCGTGGATGTGACCCCGTTTGGCCCGGACCGCTTCCCGGTGGCGCTGGGTCGGCTGGAAATGCTGGAGTGCGACGACAAGCACTATTATCCCAGCCATGAAGCCATTGACCTGTATCACCATTATAAAGAGGACATTGCCCTCTTTGCCGAGATGGGTTTCAAGTGCTTCCGGCTGTCCATCGCATGGACCCGCATCCTGCCGAACGGCGACGATGCCCAGCCCAATGAAGAGGGCTTGAAGTTCTATGAGGATGTGTTTGATGAGTGCCACAAATACGGCATTGAACCGCTTGTGACCATCTGCCACTTCGATACCCCCATTGCCCTCATAAAAAAGTATGGCGGCTGGAAGGACCGCCGCATGGTGGATGCCTATGTGCACTACTGTGAAGTGCTGTTCGACCGCTACAAGGGAAAGGTGAAATACTGGCTCACCTTCAACGAGATCAACATGCTGCTGCATCTGCCCTTTACCGGCGCGGGGCTAGTGTTCTATCCGGGCGAGAATGTGCAGCAGGTGGAGTATCAGGCGGCACATCATGAGCTGGTGGCCAGCGCAAAGGCGGTCAAGCTGGCCCATGAAAAGATGCCCGGTGCCATGGTGGGCTGTATGCTGGCGGCAGGCCAGTATTACCCGCGCACCTGTGCACCGGAGGATATCCGTGCCGCGCAGGAAGCGGACCGCGACAACTACTTCTTTACCGATGTGCAGGCCCGCGGTGCCTACCCGGTGTGGGCAAAAAAGCGGATGGAGAAGGCCGGCATCACCCTACACACCGAGCCGGGCGATGAGCAGGTTCTGAAAGAAGGCACCGTGGATTTTGTCTCCTTCAGCTACTATTCCAGCCGCTGCATCACCACGGATCAGGAGATCCTGGCAGAAGAAAAGGCCGACGGCAATGCGGTGCTGGAAGCCGTGAAGAACCCGTACCTCAAGGCCAGCGAGTGGGGCTGGGCCATCGACCCGGTGGGCCTGCGCGTGACCCTGAACACCATCTACGACCGGTACGAAAAGCCCATGTTCATTGTGGAGAACGGCCTTGGCGCGGTGGATACCGTGGAAGCGGACGGCTCCATCCACGACAGCTACCGCATCGATTATCTGCGCGCCCACATCGAGCAGATGGAAAAGGCCGTCAACGAGGACGGCCTGCCGCTGATGGGCTACACCACATGGGGCCCTATCGACCTTGTGAGCGCATCTACCGGTGAGATGAAAAAGCGCTACGGCTTTATCTATGTGGATAAGGACAACGACGGCAACGGCACACTGGCCCGCAGCCGCAAGGACAGCTTCTACTGGTACAAAAAGGTCATTGCTTCAAACGGCACCGACCTTGCCTGAAATTTGCGAAAAAATAAATTTGTGAGAAAGAATTGGAATTTATGACACCTGAGATCATTGCACACCGCGGCGCGTCCTATCTTGCGCCGGAAAATACCCTTTCTGCGTTCCGCAAGGCGATGGAGATCGGCGCGGACGGCGTGGAAATGGACGTACAGCAGACCAGCGATAAAAAGCTGGTGATCCACCACGATTTTGTCATTGACTGGCACACCGATATGCGTGGCCAGATCTACGACATGACCGAGGGCGAGCTGAAGGCGCTGGACTTTGGCAGCTGGAAGGATGTGAACTATCGGAACGAGAGGATCGCTACCCTGCAGGAGGCACTGGCTCTGTGCAGGGAAATGGAAGGTACCATCGTTCAGCTGGAAATGAAGGCCACCATCGATGACGACCCGGATTTTGTCCCCCGCGTGATCGAGGAGGTGCGTGCAGCAAACATTACCGACCGGCTGGTGGTGATCTCGTTCAACCACGACCTGCTGCGGCAGGCAAAGCAGCTGATGCCGGAGCTGAAGGTGGGCGTGCTGGTCTACGGTGCGTTGGAGACCATGGCGCTGCCCACTAGCACATGGGAAATGCTTGGCCTGCAGAACGGGCAGGAAGAGGATGATTTTCCACAACTGCCGCCGCTGTCGGTGGAAAATGTGGATGACGAAAACTGCAGCTGGGCCCTGCGCTGGATGGGCAATCAGATCAGTATGCTGCAGGCGAACTTTCCGGGCAAGAGTCTGGTAGAGGTAGCCCAGCGCCTGCTGGAACAGCGGGACCCGGTAAAGTATGTGCAGACGCTGGACTTCAAGCCGGACTGGGTGAGCTGCGAATATCACACCGCTTACCAGCAGCCCAGCATGGTGCAGAAGCTGCATGATCTGGGCATCAAGGCGGCATACTGGACGGTGGACGGGGAACAGGCCGTGAAAGACCTTTGGCCTCTGCAGCCGGATGCCATCGTCACAAACCGCCCGGACCGCGTGCGGGAATGGATCTCTGAACTGGAAATGACAGAATAAAAGGCAGAAGCTGCATCCCTTCGGTGCGGCCTGATCCCCCAAGTAACATCTGAAAAGCAAACAGCGGACAGCCTGCAGGCCGTCCGCTGTTGTGCTATGCAAAAGATGTTATAAAATATATCCGAGGCTCCGCAGCACGAACAGCCAGAAGGTCAGGCTGAATGCGCTGAACAGGGTGGTGGTAACGCACACGCTGCCGGTAAGCACACCTTCGTGGCCCATCTGCTTTGCCATAACGTAGCACGCCGGGGTGGTGATGCTGCCCAGCATCACCAGCAGGGCCACCAGCTTTTCGTCGGTAAAGCCAAAGCGCACAGCCAGCGGCAGGAACAGCGCAGGCAGCACCATCAGCTTGACCACAGTAGCCACAGCGGTAGGCTTGAGGTATCCCAGAGCTTTTTTGCCCTTGAAGCCTGCACCAATGGCAAGCAGGGCCAGAGGGCTGGTCAGACCGGCCACATTGGAAAGGGCCTTATCCAGCATGGCAGGCATGGAAATGTGCAGCATGCTCCACGCAAAGCCCGCTGCAATGCCCAGAAGGATGGGGTTCGTCAGGATGCCTTTCACACTCTTTTTGAGCTTTTCAGCAATATTGCCGGTCTGAGCCTGTGCAATGGGCGCTTCCAGCATCAAAATGACCACTGCCATGATGTTATACAGCGGCACACTGCCAAGGATCATCAGGCTGGACATGCTGGCATCGCCGTAGATGCTCTGCAGAAAAGCCGAGCCGAGGATGGCAGCCGACGAGCGGTAACACACCTGAACGAACTCGCCCACAAGGCCGGTGCCCTTTAAAAACAGCTTTGCCAGCGCCCAGATCACAAGGATGCACGCCAGTGTGACCGCAAAGCAGAACAGCACATACCGGCCATCGAAGGTGGCGCGGACATCGTTTTTGCCAAGGTCGCGGAACAGCTGCACCGGCAGTGCCACATAAAACACGAACTTGTTGGCCCCGGCCACGAACGCATCGCTCAGAAAACCGGTGCGGTGCAGCACATAACCCAGCAGCATGATAAAGAACAGCGGCATGGTGCTGTTCATGCTGAACAGAATATTTTCCAGCAAGGCTCACACCCCGCCATGACGGCGCTGTTCCGCTGAAAGCTCCTGCTGCAGAGCAGCTTTGCGGTGGTCCAGCAGCAGGTCTTTGTTGTACTTGAAGTAGCGTTCGCAGCCGTTCTCGGTGAGGAAGGCGTGGGACACCGGGTCCACCGTCAGCTCGGTGACGAACACCACCATCTCCTGGCTTTCGGCAAAGGCCTGCTCCATAAAGTCGAAAGCGGCTTCCAGCGCGGCGCTGGCGGCCTGCTGGGCCTTTTCGCGCGCGTCGGCCAGAGACTGGAACTGCCCGCGCAGCAGGTCGAAGGCTTCCTGTGTACCGGCGGCGTTGGCACGGCGCAGTTCGCCCTCCCAGCCGCGCAGCACGGCCAGCACTTGCAGGCGGGTGGTCAGAGCATCTTTGCTCAGCAGCCCGGCGGCACGCTTTTGCTGTGTTTCGGTGTCGTAATCCATGATCTGCTGGTGGAACATTTCTGCCGAGCCGTCCGGGATATCCTCCGGAACGGTGGCAAGGGCTTTTTTGGTCTCCCGCAGAAAGGCATAGCAGCTGTCGGCTACTGCATCTGCCTGACGGGAGGCCGTGAACCTGGTGCCGAGGCCTGCAAGGATCAGGCTGACCAGCGAAAGCCGCTCGTCGAAGGGGGCCTGCAGCAGCCGTGCGAACACGGCGGGCTTTGCCTGTCCGGCCAAGATCTCCTCTACGCCGTAGTCGTCGCGGTACTTATAGTAAAGGTCGAGGTAGGCGGAGAAGTCCTCTGCGATCTTCGGGTGCTGGATGTACTCGCGGATCAGGTCTTCATCAGCCTGCAGACCCAGTGTTTCGTAGGTGTCCAGCAGATTGGAAAGATCCTCCCAGCCGCGGGCGGTCACGAACTGGGTGCCGTCCACATCGGCGTTGATCTGGTAGAAGTTCTGCGGGTGCAGCTCCAGATAGCTCAAAATGGCGCTGTGGATGTGGGCAGCGCGGGCATAGTCCTTCCACACGGGCAGGTCCGGCTCAATGTCCATGCGGCGCACGCGGTCCAGCGTAACGATATCAAAGTCGCGCACAGATTTGTTATATTCCGGTGGGTTGCCTGCCGCCACGATCACCCAGCCCGCAGGCACGGCCTGATTGCCAAAGGTCTTGCATTGCAAAAATTGCAGCATGGTGGGGGCCAGCGTTTCCGACACACAGTTGATCTCGTCGATGAACAGAATGCCCTCGGAGAGGCCGGTGGCCTCCATCTTGGCGTAGATGCTGGCAACGATCTCGCTCATGGTGTATTCAGTCACCGAGACATCCTTTCCGCCATAACTGCGCTGGCGGATGAAGGGCAGGCCCACGGCACTCTGGCGGGTGTGGTGGGTGATGGTGTAGGCCACCAGTGCCACGCCGCACTCCCGGGCTACCTGCTCCATCACCTGCGTCTTGCCAATGCCCGGAGGCCCCATGAGCAGAATGGGACGCTGCCGGATGGTCGGGATGGCGTATTCGCCCAGAGCATCCTTGGCAAGGTAGGCTTTTACGGTGTGTTCAATTTCTTCTTTGGCTCGTTTGATATTCATAACAAATTCCCTCACGAATTGTTCAGGTCACGGTACAGGTCGTCCTCTTCGGCCAGCGCATCTGCAAGAGCATTAGCCGGGCGGGCTGCTGCACCGGTAAATTCTTCTTCATCCAGAACCACCTTCATGGCCCACGGCGGTACATTGGCATCGTCGAACCGCTCCCCCAGAAACAGAAAAGCGGTGTCGTAGGCCGGGCGCTTGGCGGGGTAGGTGCCCATGCCGTCGGTGAAGTACAAAAGGCCCCGCAGGTTCGAGAACTTCTTCTCGGCGCACAGCTGGTTTACGTATTCAAAGGCCGGGCGGAAGTCCGTTCCGCCGCCGCCCCGAAGCTCAAAGTGGTTCATGGCGTGGATCAGCTCGTCCTCATTGTGGATCAGGATATCCTGCCGGATGGCGTTATCGGCCTGGATCAGGTGCAGGTTCATCCGGTGAAAAAAGTTCTCCTGTCCTTTCAGCAGAGTGTAGGTCTCCGCAAGGAACGCCCGCACCAGTTCACCGGAGGTGGAGTAGCTGGTGTCGATGACAAGGGCCAGCTCCTCGATCTTTTTGCTTTCCCGGCTTTCCAGAGGCTCGATGAGGGGCAGGTTTCCGTACACCGAAAGGCCGTAGGTGTAGAAGTTCAGGTCGAACTCGTCCGGGTCCAGCTTTACTTCCTCCCGCAGCACGCAGAACCGGCGCAGAAAATCCCGGTAGCTGCGGCGGCTGCGGTTGGCGGCTTTTACCTGCTGCTTCAGGGCATCGGCACCGTCCCCGGCTTCCTTATCCCGCAGGTCCAGCTCTGTCTGCATCCGCTCCCCGATCTTCTGCCACGTTTTCTGGGGCAGCGGCGTGGGCATCTGCTGGGGCTGGTCAGGCGCATCCTTCGGCCACAGACGGTGGTCGTCGGTCACGAACTCCCGCTCCAGCTGGCGCAGCACACCGGGTGTCTGCCGGGTGAGCCACCGATACACCGGCGCGGCTGCCACCACGGTTTCCTCGGCGGTGATCTGCTGGTAGGCGTTCTGGCGCACATAGGTCAGCGGGCGCTTGACGCTGGTGCGGTTCAGGCTGTCGATGACATTCTCCACTGCGATATCACAGGCAAGGCTCCACAGCTGCGGCTCCCGGCGGCCTTTCAGCCACAAATGCCGGAATACGCAGTGGAATATGGTGTGCAGATACAATCGGTTGAGATATTTTGGATTGTCCTGATAGAGCCGCAGCAGGTGGCTGGGCTGATAAAACAGGACTTGACCGTCCGTAGCCAGCACCCGGCAGCGCTCGTCCGGGGCGGGGGACAAGGCACTGAGCGCCATATCTAAAAAGCGGAAGTCCAGATACAGCCCGCTGCGCACCACCGCCAGCACCTCGCCGCCCATGCGTGCCTGCCACTCCTCGTGGGTCTCCGGCCGCTGGGAGCGGAATTCCTTGCGCGGGTCCACAAATTTTTCCTTTGGCAACCGGATTCACCCCCTTAAAAATCAAAATCATACCGCCGCTTCGGTTTTGCCGCGGCGAATTTTTTGTGCTCCGCGTCGGCTAGCAGGGCAGCGGCAGCGGCATTTTCCGCCTTTGCGGCAAGGGCAGCCCCCTCGGCAAAGGCAGCTTTGTCCAGCACGTCCAGTGCCAGCAGAGCGCGAATGCTGTCGGTGTCCTGCGCCTTTAAAAGACGGGCGAGCACCCGACCGGTGTTGGCGGAAAGAAAGGCCCGGTAATGCCCGGCCGCCGTTTCACTCAGCTGCCATGGGCAGCGCAGACGGTCGAAGCAGAGCATGGCCATGATGTTGGCATCGTCGGCGTCGTGCCCCTGCGGGAAAATGGCGTCGTATTCTGCCGGGAGGAATTTATTGTTCAAAAAACACTGCCGGTAATGATATCCCTGCCCGGAAAAGGTGTGCAGCAGGATATGGGCGGGCGTTTCCTCAATATCCTCCCAGTAGGCGGGGTACCACAGGGCCGCCAACGGGGCCGCCGCACCAGCGGGCCGGAACTCCGCCCGCACCGCC
>OHAI01003326.1_pt1 | contig 10992 bp, 10 predicted proteins | sample 1577091 | NCBI WGS metagenome assembly OHAI01 (sample SAMEA3541548, study PRJEB24748) | human gut metagenome | biome: human gut; feature: human-associated habitat; material: faeces | place: China | collected 2012
TTTATGAAATTCGCAGTGTAGTTTTGTGCAATTTTTCAAATTTGCTCATTTATAGATCACAGCTTAACCGATATCTTGATGTTTCAGAATTCTTTCAGAATATAATTGGATCCGGACATCAGATGGACAGCAAAGAATTTCAGGCTCTGTCGCAGATGATCTCCGATGATTCTCAAATTATAAAAGTTATTGAACAGGCACCGGACGGAGTAGTTAAGGATATTTATCCTCTGAAAGGAAATGAGGCAGCTTTTGGAATTGATATGCTAAATAATCCGGCCCGTAAATATGAAGCGAATCTGGCAATGAAAAGCGGCCAGTATACCATAGCCGGTCCTTATGAGCTGAATCAGGGAGGCCTTGGCTCACTGTTGTTTGAACCGATTTATATTACAGATAAATCCGGGGAAAAATCCTTCTGGGGATTCTCAATCCTGGTACTTGACTGGAACCGATTTCTGGAAGAACTGGAACTGGATAAGCTTACCGATGCTTCCTACTGTTATCAGATGTGGAAAAAAGACGGAAATTCCGGAAAGAAAACCATCATCGCCCAGGGTGGAGATGCGATTCACAAAGGAGCTGTACAGATCAGCTGTAAGGTTCCAAATGACACCTGGTATTTTGAGATTATTCCACATACCGGATGGGTTACCGTGAAACAGCAGGCACTGGTTTTTCTGGTTGCTATAAGCATAGCGGTTCTGGCCACTGCGATCTGTTATCTGATGCTTCACAGAAAACAGAGAGAAAAACTGTATACAGAAGAAATCCGGAAGTCCGCGGAAAAAGCCAGAAAAGCAAATGAGGCAAAGACGAGATTTCTCTTTAACATGAGTCATGACATCCGGACACCAATGAATGCCATCGTAGGATTTTCCGGACTCCTTGAAAAAAGCATTCATGACGAAAAGAAATCTCTTGATTATATAAAAAAGATCAGGGTTTCCAGCGATATTCTGCTGACGATCATCAATCAGGTTCTGGAAATGGCCCGTATCGAAAGTGGAAAGATCACTCTGAATCCGGAAAGTGTAAATATCCGTGAAATGGTGGAAGCCATGAACACCGTTTTTGAATCATCCCTTACAAAAAAATCTCTGGAATATCAGTGCAGCCTGAATGTGGTCCACGATCAGATCCTGTGTGATAAAACAAAGATGGAGGAAATTATTCTGAATGTTGTCAGCAATTCCATCAAGTATACCAATCCTCATGGAAAGATCACAGTATCCATTGATGAGCTGGATTCTGAGGATGAGAAAAACGCAAACTATAAAGTTGTTGTAGAAGATAACGGGATTGGAATGAGCCAGGATTATCTTCCACATATCTTTGAGGAATTTTCCAGGGAACATACTTCTACGGAAACCAGAGTTGCAGGCACAGGACTTGGACTTCCAATCGTAAAATCTCTGGTTGACCGGATGGGTGGAACCATCGAAGTAGAAAGTGAAGAGGGAAAAGGTACCCGCTTTATTATGAAATTTTCTTTTCCTGTCAGTTTAGAAAACCAGGTTCGGGAAAAAGAGAAACAGAATATTCCGGATATTACAGAGAAGCTTGAAGGAAAACGGATTCTTCTTGCGGAAGATAATGAACTGAACGCGGAAATTGCGGAGACTGTTCTGGTCGAAGCTGGGATAGAAGTGAAACGGGTGGAAGATGGCCTTCAGTGTATTGAAGAACTGAAAAAAATGCCGGAGAACTATTATGATGTGATCCTGATGGATGTCCAGATGCCAAATATGGATGGTTACACGGCAACACAGAGGATCCGGGATTTGGACGATTCGAGAGCTGAGATCCCGATCATTGCCATGACTGCCAATGCCTATGATGAAGACAGACGAAAGGCACAGGAAGCAGGGATGGATGGCTTTCTGGCGAAGCCGCTGGACGTGGATGAGATGATGCGTCTGCTTGGGAAAATTACAAAAACAGAATAAATGAAACAGTACGAAACGCAGGATTTTTCTGGAGAAAAATTCCTGCGTTTTTTTATCTGAAATGTATTGACAAATCCCTGTACTATGATATAATTCAATCAAATCACAGAAAACATATATAGTTACTAGGAAATAGGGAAATAGAGATAGGGAATTAAGGAGGATATCACCATGGGTAAAATTTACGGAAGCGCACTGGAACTGATCGGAAACACACCGCTTGTAGAGGTTAAGAACGTAGAGAAGTCTGAGGGACTTGAGGCTACCGTTCTTGCCAAGCTTGAGTATTTTAACCCGGCAGGAAGCGTTAAGGACAGAATCGGTAAGGCAATGATCGAGGATGCAGAGCAGAAAGGCGTTCTGAAACCAGGCGCAACCATCATCGAGCCAACATCCGGTAACACAGGAATCGGACTTGCAGCTATCGCAGCTGCCAAGGGATATAAGACAATCCTCACCATGCCGGAAACCATGAGTGTTGAGAGAAGAAACATCCTGAAGGCATATGGTGCAGAGGTGGTTCTCACAGACGGAGCCAAGGGAATGAAGGGTGCCATTGCCAAGGCAGAGGAGCTCGCTAAGGAGATTCCGGGAAGCTTTATCCCGGGACAGTTCGAGAACCCGGCTAACCCGAAGGCACATGCAGCAACAACAGGTCCTGAGATCTGGAATGACACAGACGGAAAGGTAGACATCTTCGTAGCAGGTGTTGGTACAGGCGGAACGATCACAGGTACAGGTGAGTATCTGAAGAGCCAGAACCCGAATGTGAAGGTTGTAGCTGTTGAGCCTGCAACTTCTCCTGTACTTTCCGAGGGAAAAGCAGGCCCGCATAAGATCCAGGGTATCGGCGCTGGTTTTGTTCCGGATACACTTGACACCAAGGTTTATGATGAGATCATCGCAGTAGAAAATGAGGATGCATTTGAGACATCCAAACTCCTCACCAAGAAAGAGGGAATCCTTACAGGAATTTCTTCCGGTGCAGCTCTCTATGCAGCAATCCAGCTTGCAAAACGCCCGGAGAACAAGGGTAAAGTGATCGTAGCACTTCTTCCGGACAGCGGAGACCGTTACTACTCCACACCACTGTTTACAAAATAATTGATCCGAAGACCGCTTCTTTTGCCCCGAAGCGTACTTCTGCGGAATTATTTACGGCGCTCCTGAATGCCTGTCCAAGCAGGCTGCCGGAGCGCCGGTTTTGTTCTTAATTCCATTGTATCCCGTAGTTTTTTCGGGTATAATAAAGAAAACGAATAAAACCTATTAAGAATATACAGAATAAAGTTTACAAAGATAAGAATTGAAGTATTGGAGGTAAATATTACATGAGGATTTCTACAAGAGGAAGATATGCGGTGAGACTGATGCTGGATCTTGCCACAAACTATACAGGCAAGCCTATCCGTCTGAAGGACGTAGCCAAACGCCAGGAGATCTCCGACAAATATCTGGAGCAGATCATTTCCATCCTGAACAAAGCTGGTTTTGTCCGCAGCGTCCGCGGCCCTCAGGGCGGCTATGCACTGCAGCAGACACCGGATAAATACACCATCGGCATGATTCTCCGCCTCACAGAAGGAAGCCTTTCCCCTGTGGAATGTCTGGACGACAACGGGGCCATCTGCGAACGGGAGGAAAACTGTGTTACACAGATCCTCTGGAAAAAACTGGACGATGCTATCAAAGGTGTGGTAGACAATATAACGCTGGAAGACCTGATGAACTGGCAGGCCGTGAAGGCGGATGAGTACGTTATCTAGTGAAAAGAGCTGCTTCGGCAGCCTTTTTTTTACTCAAATTTTACAAAACCGCGATTTTATATTTTACCTTCCGTTCCTATAATAACACCTGTATTTAAGCAGTAAGCAAGTAAAAATGATCATAGAAATGAGGAGAAAAAAATCATGAAAAAAAGAATCGCAGGTATCTTAACAGCAGCACTTATCGGAACTACAGTAATGGGAACCGTTGTAATGGCAGCACCATCCGGAGCAATCGACGTAATTTCCCGTGAGGACGGATCCGGAACACGTGGAGCATTCGTAGAGCTGTTTGGGATCGAAGAAGAAAAAGACGGCGAGAAAGTAGATATGACAACACAGGAAGCAAGCATCACAAACAACACAGATGTAATGCTTACCACAGTAGCAGGCGATGAGAACTCTATCGGATACGTATCCCTTGGTTCCCTCAACGATACAGTAAAAGCAGTAAAGATCGACGGAGCAGAGGCAACAGCAGAGAACGTTGCAGATGATACATACAAGGTAGCACGTCCGTTCAACATCGTAACAGGCGACAAGCTCAGCGATGCAGCACAGGATTTCATCAACTACATCATGAGCTCTGACGGACAGGACATCATCGAAAAAGAAGGCTACATCAAAGTAGATGAAAAAGCAGAGGCATACAAAGCCGGAGATGCAAAAGGCAAAGTCGTAGTTATGGGATCTTCTTCTGTAGGACCTGTAATGGAGAAGCTTGCAGAGGCATATCAGAAAACAAACAAAGACATCACAGTAGAGGTTCAGGTCAGCGACTCCACAACAGGAATCAACAGCGCAACAGAGGGTGTATGTGATATCGGAATGGCATCCCGTGACCTGAAGGATGAGGAAACAGAGAAAGGTGTTAAAGCTACAGAGATCGCAAAAGATGGTATCGCAGTCATCGTAAACAACGCCAATGATCTTGAGGAGCTTTCAAGTGACCAGGTAAAATCCATCTTCACAGGTGACATCACAGACTGGGAAGACGTGACCAAATAAATTCCCGGATAAAAAACGATTGAAGTATCTTACAAAGAGCGGCGATCATGACAAGGTCAGGAAAGCCGCTCCGTTATATATCAGCACAGTGGATATCCACTGGGACAGAGAGAAAGGTGTCTTATGAATCATTTAGGAGAAAAGGCCATGAAGGTCGTTTTCCTCATTGCGGCCTGTGCGTCGGTTCTTGCAGTATTTCTTATCTGCGTGTTCCTTTTTGCAAACGGTCTTCCTGCAATGGGAAAGATCGGTCCCTTAAAATTCCTCTTCGGAACAGAATGGAGACCAACAAACGATAAATTCGGAATCCTGCCAATGATCGTGGCAAGTATTTATGTAACTGCAGGAGCAATCCTTATCGGAGTGCCGATCGCACTTTTTACATCCGTATTTATGGCAAGATATTGTCCGAAAAAAATCTATAAACCACTGAAATCCGGTATTGAGCTTATGGCAGGCGTTCCATCCATCGTATATGGCTATTTTGGCCTGGTTCTCCTGGTACCGCTGATCCGCCAGCTGTTCGGAGGAACCGGAAGCAGTATGCTGGCAGCATGTATCCTTCTGGGAATCATGATCCTTCCAACGATCATCGGAGTTACGGAATCTGCAGTACGAAGCGTTCCGGAAAGCTACTATGAAGGTTCACTTGCACTTGGCGCAACAAAAGAAAGAAGCATTTTCTTTGTTATGCTTCCGGCAGCAAAATCCGGAATCCTGGCAGGCATTGTCCTCGGGATCGGACGTGCCATCGGTGAGACCATGGCCGTGATCATGGTAGCCGGAAACCAGCCACGTATGCCGAAGGGACTTCTTCAGGGTGTCCGTACCATGACTGCAAACATCGTAACAGAGATGGGATATGCATCAGGACTTCATAGAGAAGCACTGATCGCAACAGGAGTTGTGCTCTTTGTATTTATCCTCATCATCAACTTAAGTCTTTCACTGCTGAACAGGAGGGCGGAACATGCAAACTAATGTATCAGTAACCGCAGATCCTGCGGTAGAAACAAACATGAAAAAAAGAAATACACTTACCATAGGAGACCAGCTGAAGTCCTATGCAAGACATCCTGGTGCAGGAGTCCTGGGATTCCTCACACTGCTGGGAGCAGTGATCACTTTTGCACTGCTGTTCTTCCTGATCGGCTATGTGCTTGTAAAAGGTATTCCCTATCTGAACGCAAGTCTGTTCAGCTTTACCTATACCTCAGAGAACGTTTCCCTTCTCCCGTCACTGATCAATACCCTGATCATGACACTGGTATCTCTGGCGATTGCCGCCCCGGTAGGAATTTTTGCAGCGATCTTCCTTGTGGAATATGCAAAAAAAGGCAGCCGCTTTGTAAAGCTGATTCGTATTACCGCAGAGACACTTTCCGGCATTCCCTCCATCGTATATGGTCTGTTCGGTATGCTGTTCTTTGTAACTGCACTGCATTGGGGCATGTCTCTTCTTTCCGGTGCCCTGACCATGGTGATCATGGTACTTCCCCTGATCATGCGTACCGCTGAGGAAGCGCTGAAATCCGTTCCGGATTCTTACCGTGAGGCAAGCTTCGGACTTGGAGCAGGCAAGCTCCGTACTATTTTTACTATCGTACTTCCCTCCGCAGTTCCCGGAATCCTGGCAGGTGTGATCCTGGCCATCGGACGTGTGGTAGGTGAGACAGCGGCACTTCTTTATACCTCCGGTACTGTTGCGGCAGTTCCAAACAGCCTGATGGGTTCCGGACGTACCCTGGCACTTCACATGTATGTGCTTTCCAGCGAGGGACTTCATGTAAACCAGGCATCTGCAACAGCCGTAGTCATTCTGGCTTTTGTACTTGTTATCAATGGCCTGTCCGGTCTGGTAGCCAGAAAAATAGCGAAAGGATAATGAACTGATCATGAGTGAAAAAACAAAAATTCTGATAGATAATATGAATCTTCATTACGGAAACTTTCATGCACTGAAAGGCATCAATATGGAGATCCCGGAAAAAGAGATCACAGCTTTTATCGGGCCCAGCGGTTGTGGTAAATCCACACTTCTGAAATCCCTCAACCGTATGAACGATCTTGTAGAGGGATGTACCATCACAGGAAAAGTAGAGCTTGACGGCGAAGACATCTACGGAAACATGGATGTGAACCTTCTCCGCAAACGTGTAGGTATGGTATTCCAGAAGCCCAATCCGTTCCCGATGAGCATTTATGATAATATCGCATACGGACCAAGAACCCATGGCATCCGTTCCAAAGCGAAACTGGATGACATTGTGGAAAAATCTCTCCGCGACGCAGCTATCTGGGATGAGGTGAAGGACCGTCTGAAAAAAAGTGCTCTTGGTATGTCCGGCGGACAGCAGCAGCGTCTCTGTATTGCCCGCGCCCTTGCCGTACAGCCGGAAGTACTTCTGATGGATGAGCCCACATCTGCTTTGGACCCGATCTCCACATCCAAGATTGAGGATCTGGCAGTAGAGCTGAAAAAAGACTATACGATCGTCATGGTCACACATAATATGCAGCAGGCAACCCGTATTTCCGACAAAACAGCATTCTTCCTTCTGGGTGAGGTTGTGGAATTTGCGGATACCGACAAGCTGTTCTCCATGCCAGCGGACAAGCGTACCGAGGATTATATTACAGGAAGGTTTGGTTGATATTATGTCAGAACGTTTTGTAAGACAGTTGGAAGAGCTTCACGTGGAACTGATCACCATGGGAAGCCTCTGTGAAAAAGCAATTTCACTTTCTGCCAGAGCCATTCAGGGTGAAGGCGGGATGACCCTCATTGGTAAGATCTTTGAAACGGAAAAAGAGATCGATGCACAGGAAAGAGAGATCGAAAACCTCTGTATGAAACTTCTTCTTCATGAGCATCCCGTAGCCGGTGACCTGAGATCTATCTCTGCAGCGCTGAAGATGATCTCCGATATGGAACGTATCGGTGACCAGGCGGCAGATATTGCAGATCTGTCCAAACATATCGAGGACAAAGCAGTTACCGGAAACAGCATCAACATCCGGAAGATGGCTGAGGATACAGTCCGCATGGTGACAGAAAGCATTGATGCTTTTGTAAAGGGTGATCTGGAACTCTGCAGACAGGTGATTGATGATGATGACAAGGTAGATAATGCGTTTAATGAGATTAAAGAAAAACTGGTTGAAATCTTAAGCAGCGGAAGCCCGGATGCAAGATTAGGGCTTGACATTCTCATGGCTGCGAAGTATTTTGAACGTATCGGCGATCACGCAGTAAACATTGCGGAATGGGTAGAATACTCCATTACCGGAGTCCACAGAAGCAGTGCCAGTCACACGGACAATTATCTTACCGGAGAATGATTATTTTGAGTAAAAAAATATTTAAGTATATTATGCTGGTCTCATCCATGGTTACCGTGCTGGGACTGGCATTTGTCATTGGAATCCTTTCTCATTCCTTCCAGCATCAGCTGATGAATGAGCTGAAAAAAGAAGCGGTTTATATTTCCAGAGGAGTAGAAGCGGCAGGGACAGATTATCTGGAACAGCTGAATAACATAGATTCCAGAGTCACCTATGTGGATGAAAGTGGAAAAGTCCTCTATGATAATGAAGCTGATGTGGAAAGTATGGGAAATCATGGCCACAGAAAAGAAATCCGTGAGGCAGAGCTTAACGGAGAGGGGGAAGATGAGAGAATGTCTTCTACACTTTCCGAAAAGACCATATATTATGCGATACGTCTGGACAATGGAAATGTCCTTCGTGTTTCCGGCACTCAGGACTCGGCGCTTGCACTTGTCTGGCAGCTGGTACCATCCCTTTTGGGCGTGCTGTTTCTGATCCTTGTTCTTTCTGCGGTATTTGCCTCCAGACTTTCCGGCAGGGTGGTGGAACCTCTCAACAACCTGGATCTGGAACATCCGGAGGAGATCAATGTGTATGAAGAGGTGGAACCTCTTATCAGCAAAATCTACCGCCAGAACCGTCAGATCCGTCTGCAGCTTGAGGCAGCCAGAAGGCAGCAGAAAGAGTTTTCCATTATTACGGAGAACATGCAGGAAGGTCTTCTTGTGATCGACCGTTACACCATGGTGCTTTCCGTTAACTCCAGTGTGGGAAAACTTCTTAAGGTAAACGAAGTCCGCACAGGAGAAAGTGTGTATCTGCTGAACCGTTCCGAAGAATTCCGGGGCGTTGTGGAGCAGGTTCTTGAAGGAAATCATGAGGACAAAATTCTTCGTCTGGATGGCAGTGATATCCAGGTGATCGCCAACCCTGTCACAAGAGAAAACAAGACAGAAGGTGCGGTAATTCTTCTGGTGGACGTAACTGAAAAAGTAGAACGGGAACAGCTGCGCAGAGAATTTTCCGCCAATGTTTCCCACGAGCTGAAAACACCGCTGACTTCTATTTCCGGCTTTGCAGAGATCATGCAGGACGGATTTGTGAAGGATGAAGATGTGAAAGTTTTTGCAGGGCGTATCTATAAAGAGGCGCAGAGACTGATCCGTCTGGTTGGAGATGTGATCCGGATCTCCCGTCTGGATGAAGGCGGCCTTCCCTATCAGTGGGAAGAACTGGATCTTTACAGTATGGTTCACGATATTTTTTCCACCTTACATGAAGCTGCCGGGAAGCAGGAAGTGCATATGTATATGGAAGGTGGAAGTACCGTGCTGGAAACCGTGCCGACGATTATGGAAGAAGTTCTCTACAATGTCTGTGATAATGCTATCAAATATAACCATCAGAGTGGAGAAGTTTTTGTACGGCTGAAGGATGAAGGAGACGTAGTTCGTGTAAATGTGCGGGATACGGGAATCGGTATTCCGAAAGAAGATCAGGAACGCATCTTTGAGCGTTTTTACCGGGTGGATAAAAGTCACTCCAAGGAAATCGGAGGAACCGGTCTTGGCCTTTCCATTGTGAAGCACGGGGTAAAAACTCTGAACGGCAGGCTGTGGCTGAACAGTGAGCCGGGACAGGGAACCGAGATCATTATGGAATTTCCGAAACATCATATGGAAAATAAAGAGGCAGCAGAGTAAAAATGCTGCTTCTTTTTGTATCAGGCTGGAGAACCGGCTTCCCAGTTTGACAGACCGGATGGCTTATGCTATCTTAAGTAGTAATAATTCGAAATACAAGACGGGAAAGCGGATTAGTAGTCCGCTTTCTGTATTATAACCGGTTCGGAATACTTCCGGACGACTATACTGAGGGGAATAAAAAGATGATACAGGCAATTATTTTACTGGTGTTCCTGATCTTTCTGAACTCTGTATTTGCAGGCGCGGAGATTGCGGTTCTGTCCATGAATGAACCGAAGATGAAAGAGATGGCAGAAGAGGGAGATCACCGGGCGCAGATTTTGATGAAAATCACAGAACAGCCGGCGCATTTTATGACGGCGATCCGTGTAACCATAACTACAGCGGGATTTTTACAGAGTGCTTTTGCGGCAGAATATTTTGCACAGCCTATGACAGCGGCGCTTTTGAAAGCAGGCGTGGATGTATCACAGAATGTTCTGAAGATCGTATGTATGATCATCGTAACAATATTGCTTTCTTACGTGAGTCTTCTGTTTGGAGAGCTGGTGCCAAGGCGCCTGGGAATGAAGAATCCGGATGAACTTTCCCTGAAGCTTGCAGGAATGCTTAAAATTGCGCTTCTTGCAGTATGGCCGGCCACTGCGCTTCTGACAGCTACTACCAACGGAGTACTGCACCTTATGGGAATCCGTCCGGAAGAAAAAGAGGATCAGGCCACAGAAGATGAGATCCGCATGCTTTTAAGTGAAGGAAATGAACAGGGAAGTATCCAGCAGGAAGAGAGCGAGATGATCCAGAATGTTTTTGATCTGGATGATACCGACGCAGACGAGACGCCGATACCGATTGCGCGCTTTCCGAAACTTTCCGGTACGACTGCTTCATCCATCTTTCTAAACATTTCTTCCGCATCATATGTCTTTGGATGACATCCTCTCTGGCATTGTATTTTACCATAATCTCCCTATGTTGCAAATATTCTGTTTTCATCAAACCCTGCTTTATAAAACTGATGGTCCACATTGGTAGTCATTACAAAATACTCCTTGCTTTTCACAATATCATAAAGCTCGGTATAAAGCGGCAATTCCGGAGGAGCAAAGCTTTCCATCCTGCTCGAAACCAAACATAAATGGACGACATTTTGCCTTTCCATCTCTTCCAACTGTTGCTAAATACTGAACCGGGTTTTTCTGTAAAAATTCTACTACTTTCTGCATTTTATAGTAC
>OHAI01003327.1_pt1 | contig 10992 bp, 10 predicted proteins | sample 1577091 | NCBI WGS metagenome assembly OHAI01 (sample SAMEA3541548, study PRJEB24748) | human gut metagenome | biome: human gut; feature: human-associated habitat; material: faeces | place: China | collected 2012
AGGGCGCAGGTGTAAAGACGGCGACGTCAAAGCCGAGCGCTACTAATTGCCCGAAACTTTCCGTGTGTGGGCTTGTTCCTTGAGTTGTTCGGGTTTTGCTTGTATGAGGATGTCATGCCATACGTTGTCCGGTGTTGTCCGGACATTCGGAAAAGAAATTTATGGTGGTGATAGCGACGGTGTTCCACCTCTTCCCATCCCGAACAGAGAAGTTAAGCCCGTCATCGCCGATGGTACTGCAATGCAATGCGGGAGAGTAGGCAGCCGCCTTTTTTCATATGAGGGACGTTTCCGGCAGTGAGCCGTGGAACGTCCCTCTTTTTTTGTCATGTCGGAAACGGGTGTCTTGCTGTCGGGAATGGGTGTTTTGCGGGGGCAGTAGAAATTCGGTGGGGATTTATTTTTCAAAATCCCTAATAATTCCGACCTTTGCCTTATGGAAAAGAATCAATTGGAAGTTCTTGCGCGTATCGTGCTGCCTTCAGAAATACTGGATTATTTTGAGATAACAAGTGTAGAACTGAGTTCGACAGAAATTCATATTCATCTGGACGAGTTGATGAATCCGGCCTTGTCGGATGATGCGCACTTTGAGTCCAAAGGCTTCATGGAGGCGGTGGAGGTCACCGATTTTACGATACGTGATCATAAGGTGATATTGGTTATCCGCCGCCGTAGATGGACTGATGTCCGTACCGGTAAGAGTTTCAGCATCCCGATCAGCCTTGACATCGCCTGCAAAGGAACCCGTTACTCCAAAGAGTTCGGGGCTTTTTTAAAAGAGACGTATGGAGACATCCCCCCTGACCTGCCGTACGCTTGAGACATTCTACCACATAAACGCACATACCTTTGAGAAGCAGTACAAGGAAACGATGGGCGGCTTCCGCGACTGGGACCATCTCGACCATGCCGACTCATGGCTGCTGTTTCCCGAAAACATAGGGCCGCACCTTGCCATAGACGAGGCCTCCCTTTCCAATGGTGAGCTGTACACGTTTGTCACCAACCGTGACCGGCATACGGGTGAAGGAAGTCTGGTAGCGGTCGTTTCCGGTACAAAATCGGAAGACGTGATACAGGTGTTGAGGCTGATAGACGAGGAGGAACGCATGAACGTTGAGGAAGTGACCCTTGACCTTTCTGATTCGATGCGCAAGATTGTTTCTGTCGCATTCCCGAAAGCCCAAAGGGTGATTGACCGTTTCCACATACAGAAACTGGCCTGTGACGCTGTGCAGGAAATACGTGTCGCACACCGCAGGAACGCCTTGCAACAAGCCAATGACGAAATGGAAGAGTGCAAACATGTCGGCAAGCCCTATGTCCCGTTCCGTTTTTCCAATGGGGACACGCGCCCGGAATTGCTTGTCAGAAGCCGTTACCTACTGTTCAAATCAGCAGACAAGTGGACGGAAAGACAAAAGGAAAGGGCTAAAATCCTCTTCGAGGAGTATCCTGACATCAAAATGGCTTATGGCCTGTCCCACTCATTAAGGATGATATTCTCAAAGAATACCGTCAAGGACGCAGCAAGGTTGAACATGGCCAGATGGTACGACAAAGTCGATGATTCAAGGATGAAACAGTTCAATGTCATTGCCGCAACGTTCTATGAGCATTATGATGAAATCCTGAACTTCTATAACAACAGAGCGTCAAACGCGGCTGCCGAGTCATTCAATGCCAAAATCAAACTATTCAGGGCTAACCTGCATGGAGTCGTGGACAAAAAATTTTTCCTCTTCAGAATCGCTAAGCTGTATGGCTATCCCCACTGAATTTCTACTGCACCCTTGTTCTCAGATTGCCGAGCGCAGCCTGTTTTTATGGAAAAACAGTGCCAACAAGCGCAATAAGAGCTTGTTCTTTAATTGCCGAACGCAACCTGTTTTATATAAAAAAGAATAATTTCCGATTATTTACCGCGACCTGTCAAATGACTGCCTGCCATACAGACAAGCCAGATGACAATACCAACAAGCATAAATATAAAATCCATAGTGATAATTATTTTGATGATTCGAACGGTTTTCTATAACTGTTTATGCACACAAATATACTGATAGTTTTTAACATCACCTAATTTACCGGTATGAGAATGTCGTATTTAACACTTTTGACACCGCATAGCATAAATGGCCGGACATGCACAATAAATAGTTATGTAACTTTCACGCACCAGCCAGCTGGCAGCCCTGTTATACTATATATTAAAAGATGTATAACTGCATGTGGCAATTGTGCGGACGTGACAGATGATGAAAACGCATTCCTCCTACTAATCTTTTGTTTATAAATTCATGTCTGCATATTTACTTCCACTCCATTTCTATTTATACTAAGATGTCTTTGCCGAAACCGAAAATAAATCCGCATGACGTCTATACAAAATCAGACTGATGCATGAAGACCTGTAGGGATTGCAGAAATTCCGCATGATGCTTATAAAATATCCAATAACCACGGTGCGCGAGAATGCGGAGCGGCATATCCGGCAGGCTTTATCTCTGGCAAAGAATACGCTGAAATCCATGGATAACCACGCATAATTATTGTAACACGACATACATTTGGCTGCATGTCAAGGACAGCATCAAGGCATGACAAAGTCGTTAACATTAATTATACGTTACGAAACGACTGATTATCAAGTAATTAAGAAAAAGTTACGCAAGAAATAAAAAAAAAATCAAAAAAGATGATGTGATAAGAAAAAAATGCTTACCTTTGCATCGTTTTAATAAACAAATGATTGTTTTACAGATTTAAAAAGCAAAGAAAATGAAGAAATTAGTTTTAATGTTCGTAGCTATCGCAGCTATTTCATTCGCATCTTGTGGTAACAAAACAAACACAGCTGCTACTGACGTTGACTCTGTTGCAGACACAGCAGCCGTAGTTGACACAACTGTTGCCGGTGACTCTGCAGTTACTGACAGCCTCTAATCAAGCTAAGAACAGAAAAATGAGAGATTGACCGTCAGACTTAGTCTGACGGTTTTTTTTATGTCATTATATGAACACGGGGTGTATGTGCCTGTCATAACACATTTGCCGTATCTACGACAGCAGTCATCCCAATCGCCCTACAGTTACATTGTTTATATAATCATGATATATTGTTTGCGGAATATACCATACGTATACCTACAAGCCAGAGGAGCGTCCGCATGAACATAATCATTCATGCGGACACTCTTGACGTAAACAGAAAGCAACGAAACAATTATTGATTCTTTATTTTGATAAAAGTCTTTTTGCGAACTCCAACTGTGTGTCCCTACCGGCTTTTACATCTTCAGGTGTCTGATGAACGGTGAAATCAAGCGGAATCCCGTCCGGATAGGTGCAACTCCCGTCATTAAGATATACTCCCGCGCCCGTTATCCTTGTGGAGGCTCCTCCGAGAAGAGGTTGGCATGTAACACGTCCAAGTGCTCCTGCTGTAGGTTCGCCTATCACGATTGCATCCGGAGCGTTTTTTTATAGCAAGGGTGAGTACTTCTGCCGCACTTATGGTTATACCGTTTACGAGTACAGCCACCTTGCCTTTATAGTAATAAGCATTTGTCTTGCCATATTTTATTGTATAGCTGTTGTTCGACCTGAATGTTCCGGGAGAGTTCAAATCGGCATACGACATCCGCATTATCCTCCGCGGCTCAGGATAAAGAAAACAGGTAAGTGTATCGAGAACAGCCGGATAATCGACAGGATACCCCCTCATGTCAAATATAATAGCCTTACTTTCAATATTATTATTCAAGACTTTAGCTAAGGAGTCCGCATTGATTGTCCCGAGATTTACATATATCATCCCGTCTCCGCATGTATATGTGGAAGGAGTGTTGTCTTCCCTGGCTCTGTATCTTTCCCAATAATCCATGAAGTCGTTGATACGTATGTCCCTCATCTCTCCGTCTCTCTCAACCGTGTAAGTAACCGATTTGCCTGGAAATGAGATATATGCCGGTGCGTACAGGTCGGCTGAAAGGCTGGCAAAGTGGTTATACTTGTCTGCATCTTTTCTTATATCATATACAGACCTGCCGTTTACTCCTGTTATATAGTCTCCCGGCTGGATTCCGTCATTGGGATAATTTTCAGCATTTATCCTTGTTATAAGTATTCTGCACGAATCTGCCATCACCGTCTCCACCGGCAGATAATTATTATTCTTCCATAGAAGCTCGCCGTCGATGTTGGTTTCAAGACCGTATGGCAACGTATGACCGTCCTTCATAGCAAATACAAGCCTTGCGCATGCCGTGTCGAAAGACTTACGGTCTCTTGCCTTTGCGAAAATCCTTATGAATTCAGGCAGCAGCTCTCTCCATCTCTTTTCGAAATGTCCTATATAAGGGTGGAAATAGTACATCATGTTCCAGAATCGGAATAGAGTGAGCATCCTGTAGCCGTCATCGCTGGGACTGATGTCAGGATACGCGCTCTCGTTCTTGAACAGGACAACCCTTTCTTGGATAATCTCATCGTTGCTGTTCTGGTAGCTTACACTCATCAGCGCACTGTCGTGCTGTTCTTCACGCTTTTGCTTCAGTTTCTTGAAAAGACTGCGTCCGAGACGTTCTCTCGCCATCCAGTCGAATGAAAGCCGCGATATTATGCTGTCATTGTTGGCAGAACGACGGTATTTGTCTTTCCCGGATGCTTTGGATGAAGGTATACATTCCGCAAGAGCCCTGTTGAACGAGGTCCTGTCTTTCTGATTGTATGTCCTGTTGAGAATTCTGAACAGGTCATAGTTCCAGTCTCTTTCCCCTTGCCTTATTCTATCGTTGTAATACTGGGAAAAGCCCCAGACCAGGCATATCGTCTCCAGGCGTTCAGTCTGTTCATCTGTCAGAGCGGTATTGTCGAATCAGAACATTGACGAGACATCAAACTCATGGTCTTCAACAGAGGGCTTTTTACCTATATAGTCGTCTATATTGACTCCGTCCGCATCCATACCGAAATTGCGCAGAAACACCCGGTCGCCGGAACACATTCCAAGAATATAAAACTGTATTCCTGTATAGTTCAGTCCTTCTTTATAAGGGATTGACACATTGAACTTTGTCCATGGCTTATTATCTGCCGCAGATATCTCCTTGCTGTCCATCAAACCCTTTCTATTGACATTGCAAAAAAGACGGCTGAGTCTGACTGCAACATTATCTCTCCGTGCAGAGATACCGAGTCCGGACGTGTGTCGAAAGCGTCAAAAAACTTATAGAAACTGATATAGCCGTTTCTGTCGGAATCTGTCTTTTCTATGCAGAACACATCTTCGGAAAGCCTGGTTCTGTATTCGCCGTTTCTGCCTGTATGCCAGTATGGAATGTCATAAAAATTCTCTACCGTAAAATTCCACCCGTCATACCTGGTCATACCGCCCTGTAATGTGTTGAACTCTCTGAACATGTCACGATATCCGCCCCTCGTATCCTTTTGTGAGAAAGCCATCATGAAGCTCATTAATGAGAGCATAAATATATAAGTCCTTTTTCTCATTCCTATATTCATTAATACTGCTATACTACTTTTAACGGACAAATACATTCTTTTATTGTGAATTTTAGTCATATACTTTACCTTAAACCTATAATATTTGATTTTACAACGATACTCACAATCAGAAGTGCAAAATCTCTGCCGCGAAATAATCTAGAATACCCGCAAAGGTCTTTCTTACAGCACTGATAGCGATGTACACAAAGAATACAAGTGGATAAACTAAGCAATACGACAAGGATAATAACTCTCACTCTTCTACCAAAGATTAATTAACTTTGTTTATCCAATTAAACAATAAATTCCAAGGATTTATTTCAAAGAATGATCTTTTTATAGTATCTTTGCTATCTCAATACATTTACATCGTATGAGCAACAGATACAACATCAAGTACAGCAAGGTATTGCTTATATATACAGGAGGGACCATCGGCATGGGGTGCAACCCACAAACAGGTGTTCTTGAGCCATTGAACTTCAATCATCTCATAAGTAACATGCCTGAGTTCTCGTATATTAAAGCAGATGTAGACACTTATCAATTCAGTAATCCTGTTGACTCAAGTGACATGTCACCGATGATGTGGATTCAACTTGTCAATATAATATCGGAACGGTACGACCAATACGATGGATTTGTGGTGCTGCACGGAACAGACACCATGGCATATACGGCTTCAGCCTTATCTTTTATGCTGGAGAACCTGACAAAACCTGTAATTCTTACAGGAAGCCAGCTTCCGATAGGGCAGCTTCGTACTGACGGCAAGGAAAATCTGATAACAAGTATTGAGCTTGCCTCCGCAAAGAACCGAAGCGGTCATGCTATCGTTCCGGAGGTATGCATATATTTCAGCGGAAGACTTTTAAGAGGGAACAGAAGTACAAAACAAAATGCCGATGGTTTCAACGCATTCAATTCGTTCAACTATCCGCACTTGTGCGATGCCGGAGTTGGATTTAATTTCAATCATCATTTCATACTGAAACCGGACTTCACACGCCCAATGGTTCCACATACGAGACTGGACCCGAATGTCGTCATATTCTCTCTTTTCCCTGGAATACAGGAAAACATTGTGAGGCATGTACTTGACGCACCGGAATTAAAAGGTATCGTCATGAGAAGCTATGGAAGTGGGAATGCACCGCGTCAGGAATGGCTCCTACGAATACTTAGGGAAGCGTCCGACCGCGGAGTGACCGTAATAAATATAAGCCAATGCATATCAGGCTGTGTGGAGATGAACCGATATAACAACGGATATCAGTTAAAAAACGCAGGTGTGATAAGCGGTTATGACAGTACAGTTGAGAGTGCCGCTACAAAACTTATGTTCTTGCAAGGAAAATATTCAGACAATACTCTCATAAGAAAAGACATGAACAGAGCTTTATGTGGAGAAATAACAATATGACATCGCTTTTATCAAAGCAATATTTATTCAACTTTATGTATCACTATTAATTTAAAATTATGAAAGAATTAAAAGGAACAAAAACAGAAAAGAATCTGTTAGAAGCTTTTGCGGGAGAATCTCAGGCACGTAACAAGTACACTTACTATGCATCAAAAGCAAAGAAAGACGGTTACGAGCAGATTGCTGCTATTTTTGAAGAGACAGCCAACAACGAAAAGGAGCACGCTAAGTTATGGTTCAAATATTTGCATAATGGCGAGATTGCTTCTACCATGGAGAATCTGAAAGATGCGGCAGCAGGTGAGAATTATGAATGGACTGATATGTATGACCGTATGGCAAAAGAGGCTGAAGAAGAAGGCTTCACCGAAATTGCGGCTAAATTCAGAGGTGTTGCCGCAATAGAAAAGCATCATGAGGAGCGTTATCGCAAACTGCTTAAAAACATTGATGATAAAGTTGTATTCTCACGTGAGGGTGAATGCATTTGGATCTGCCGTAACTGCGGACATATCGTTATCGGTAAATCCGCTCCCAAAATATGCCCGGTATGCAACCATCCGCAAAGTTATTTTGAACTGAGAAAAGAGAATTATTAAAAAAGAACGCGAAAGGGGCTGACTCAAAGTTACGAGTCAGCCCCTCTTTTTATACTTCGTATTTACAGAAAAATTCCACATCAATCTTGTTTATAGCATAGCTCCATTATAGCAACATGTAATGGATAAAACAAAGATGTTCTTTAACTGAGCCACAGGTTGCATGCGTGGGGGAAATCCTTTAAAAAAGCTTGCCGGAGTTGATGATTTAGATAGAGATAAAGTGATTTTGTAACTATAGATTTGAATCCATTGGGCGTAATATATAATTCGGCGGTTAACAATCGCCGAATTTGAAAGGCGGATAATCTGAAAACGAGTATGATTAGAAATATAGAATCCGGTGAGCGTTCTGTTTTGATAAGGATTTGGGAAAGTGTCGTATCAAACACACACACACCATTTTATAAAAGAGGAAGATTTCTTATACCATAAGACTCGGCTTCCACTCTATTTCCAACAAGTCACGTTATACGGATTTGAGCAAAAAGGAGTTCTAATGGGCTTTATGGGAGTCTATGAGACCACTCTCGAAATGTTATTTGTTGACAACCAGTATCAAGGTAAAGGTATAGGAAAAGAATTATTGACCTATGCCATCCAACGTTTGGGAATAAATAAGGTGGATGTGAATGAACAAAACATACAAGCGGTTGGATTTTATCAGTATATAATATAACGTGAGTTCGATGAATTTAGAACAGCGCTAATTGTGTATCTAAAGTTCTGTGTACCTGTATACATGGTTTCTTTGGAAACAGGCAGTAAGCAACCAATCCTCCCAATAAGTTGACGATGAAGTTATCAAAAGAACGATGCCTTGAATGCTCTATCTGTGCTATGTTCTTGAGTTCATCATTGACGGTTTCTATAATTGCTCTCTTTCTGAGGAGCAATTTGTCCGACACACTCATCAAAGCCCCCTTCATGTTACTTTTGAGTTTGGTAATAAGCTGTATGCCGTCAACAAACATGCGTCGGAAGAGGTTCTTGCCGATATAGCCCTTGTCTGCAACCAACTTTCCGTAGATGAATTCGACAAACGCCTTATACTCCAACGGTTTCCTGTCATCGACATCACCCGGAGTTATCATGAAGTTCAGCAGCTCGCCTTTCTCGTTACATATCAAATGCAGTTTGAAAGCGAAAAACCATCCCATGGAACACTTGCCCCTTTGGGCTATACCCTTGAATACCTTGTGGATATGTATCCTTTGATTCCTGCATACCCTCAACGGGGTGCTGTCCACGAAACTTATGCCTGTGCATTTTCCAAGCAACACTTTCTTAATGAAAAGAGCCAATGGTACAGCCACTTCCTTTTCAAGCTCCACAAAACGGTTGTATGAAACAATCTTTGGGAAGAGGTGGCGCAGATGTCTGCATACTTTTTCCAGATAGAAATGTTTCAGACAACGGTAGCCGGAGTCATGGAACAATATCATAATCAACATGATTTCTGCCTTTGACATAGTCGAATCGCGGTGATAACGCCGCTTGGTGTCGGATTTCAGCGTATATTTTTCCATCATTGCATCAAAAAACTTGCAGAAGTCGTCCGACATACAAAATAATTCTGTAACTTTGTCCTCGGTGATCATAGCGATTATTGTTTGTAATACTTTGTAATTGAACACTATAAAGTTACAACAATTTTCGCTAATCACCAAATTTACAAATAGTTATAATTCATCGAACTCACGTTAAAGTACATCCATAATGGAAAAAGTATTCTATCAAATTAGCGACTCCACACAAAATGCTCCCGAAGGAGACGACAGTTGGATAGAGCAATTGAAACAAGAGAAAATAATGTGTGATTGTTGGAATATCATTAAACATACAGCAATTGATGTATTTCTAAATGAGAAAATAAAAAGAGTTTTGCTCCAATTACCTACGCAAGAGGTACATTTATTGGAATGTTACATAAAGATATTGTTTCATTACTGGGCTTGCAAAATATTGAGAATGTATATTTTGTAGGAAAGGTTTATGATGTAAATAAAAGCGTATCCAAAGAATACATCTCTGTAGTCCCAAAAGTTTCAACTTTTGTAAGAGGAGACAAAGAATCAACGTGTAAAATATGTGATAAATGTGGAGCAGTTTTATATTTTCCTTTGCCATTAAATAGTTGGTATATTGTGGATAAATCTATCCCCAATCCCACTTTATTTCCAAGCACTTTAACAGGTATTATTGTGAATGATGAAATTTTTAAGCAAATAAAAAAATCAGGAATTAAAAGAATTGGATATAAAAAATTGCCTGTATTAAAAGAAGCTGTTGATGATTGTGATAATTATTTTGAATAAATAAGAGAGCCGTAAAAACTACTTTAAATCAAGGGTTGTTTCTGCTTTCTTTTCTCCGCTTTTTTGCCGTAAGGAAACGGCTATGTTGACTGACGATGCCTACAATCGGTATAAACTACTTTTGAAAACCTATCCCAATATAGAACAACATGTTTCGCAATATCATATTGCGTCTTATTTAGGAATTAGGGCAGAATCTTTGAGTCGAATTAAATCCCTTAACATAGGTAAATGAGTTTATGTCTTTTCTATGCCTACCTTTGCAGCAAAAAAGATATGAACAAAATTATTTTATCTGTATTTGCATTACTCTTATATAGTTGCGGAACGACAAATACAAATATAGTTACGAGGAAAAATCTTCTTTCTCTCCATTTGAACGAGAAGCATACTCTATCCAATATCATAGTAGAAAGAATTGTCATTCCGAAAGGAGGAAAAGCTGATTACCATTTGCATCCTTGTCCGGTTGTCGGGTTGATTGTCTCGGGAAACTTGTTGTTTCAGATAGACGGTCAGGCTTCTCAATATATGAAAGCAGGAGATGTATTCTACGAGCCCAAGAATCAACCCATTGCACATTTTGATAATGCCTCCACTACAAATGAACTCATATTTATTGCGTATTATTTGCTTACTGACAATGAGAAGAAAATAGAGTTACTGCCGAAGAAAGAAGAGTAGTTAGTTTAAATGTCTACACCTAAAAGAGAGCTTGTCCAAACGGTACTGTCGAATACGACACTGTCCAAAATTCTGTTCCCATTTACACAAAATTTTGGACAGCGTCTAAAAAAGTGAATAATAAGACGTCATTGCTGATTCTAATCGCGAGTTATTTTATGACATTCCACCACCCCAATTTTATAAAAAGAAAAGTTTCAATTGCTACTATAATAATTAATCCTCCCCATATCATAAATAAACGATGTCCTATTTTTGTGTTTTTATATTCAGCAAAAATTACTTTCTTATATTCTTGGGTATATCTTAATCGACAGAATATAAATGGGAATAATATAAGAATTATAGAAAAAATGATTTGTATTATCGGATAAATATGGAAACCTTTCTTATAGTAAGAGAAAAGTAAAATAAATTATAACTATTCAGCAATTACAAATAAAAAAACAAA
>OHAI01003329.1_pt1 | contig 10988 bp, 9 predicted proteins | sample 1577091 | NCBI WGS metagenome assembly OHAI01 (sample SAMEA3541548, study PRJEB24748) | human gut metagenome | biome: human gut; feature: human-associated habitat; material: faeces | place: China | collected 2012
CGCGTCACCGTGGGCGGCAAGATGAAGTTCGCCTGCGTGGACGGCCCTGACTTTGATGGCCATGAGGTGGACTTTGACGAGCTGATGAACCGCAACTCCGTCTACCGCGCCCAGGAGGCCGAAGAGAAGGAGCGCCACGCCTGCCGCATGGACCAGTTGGCCCATGAGCTGATGGATCACTGAGGAAGGGAGCCGAATACCATGCCGAATATGAGTTTGAAGAAGGTTCCCATGCCGGAACAGGAGCCCAATGTCCGCAACCACAACTTCCAGGAGGTCTCCCTGGGCTACACCAAGGAGATGGCTATGGAAGAGGCGGCCCGCTGCCTCAACTGCAAGCACAAGCCCTGCGTGGGCGGCTGCCCGGTCAACATCCGCATCCCCGAGTTTATCGCCAAAGTGGCCGAGGGCGACTTCCAGGCCGCTTATGATATCATCTCCGACACCAACGCCCTGCCCAGCGTCAGCGGCCGTGTCTGCCCTCAGGAGAGCCAGTGTGAGGCCCGGTGCGTCCGGGCCATCAAGGGCGAGCCGGTGGCCATCGGCCGGCTGGAGCGCTTTGTGGCCGATTGGTACCGGGAGAATGTCAACGCCATGCCTCAGAAGCCCCAGACCAATGGCATCAAGGTGGCGGTGGTGGGCTCCGGCCCCGCCAGCTTGACCTGCGCCAGCGATCTGGCCAAGCACGGCTACGAGGTTACCATCTTCGAGGCCTTCCACACCGCCGGCGGCGTGCTGGTGTACGGCATCCCCGAGTTCCGCCTGCCCAAGGCCATCGTGCAGAACGAGGTGGACAAGCTCACCGCCCTGGGCGTGGATCTGGAGACCGATATGGTCATCGGCAAGACCTTCGACATTGACGAAATGTTTGAGGAGGGCTATGAGGCCGTGTTCATCGGTTCCGGCGCGGGCCTGCCCATGTTTATGGGCATCGAGGGCGAGACCCTGGCGGGGGTGTACTCCGCCAACGAGTACCTGACCCGCATCAACCTGATGAAGGCCTACCGGGAGGGGTACGACACCCCCCTGAAAATCTCCGGCTCCGCCGCCATCATCGGCGGCGGCAACGTGGCCATGGACGCCGCCCGCTGCGCCAAGCGCATGGGGGCCGAGCACGTCTACGTGCTCTACCGCCGGGATGAGGAGGAGATGCCCGCCCGGAAGGAGGAGGTCCACCACGCCAAGGAGGAGGGCATCGAGTTCATGCTCCTCACCAACCCGGTGAAGGTGCTGGACGACGGCACAGGCCGGGTGGGCGGCCTGGAGTGCGTGAAGATGCGCCTCACCGCCCCCGACGAGAGCGGACGCCGCGCCCCCAAGGTGGTGGAGGGCTCCAACTTCACCCTGGAGGTGGACACCGTGGTCATGAGCCTGGGCACCAGCCCCAACCCGCTGATCCGCTCCACCACCCCGGGTCTGGAAACCAACAAGCACGGCTGCATCGTTACCGACGGCGACGACGGCAAAACCAGCCGCGATGGTGTGTACGCCGGCGGCGATGCCGTGACCGGCGCAGCCACCGTCATCAAGGCCATGGGCGCAGGCAAGGCTGCTGCAAAGGCCATTGACGAGTACATCCAGAGCAAGTAATCCCCTGTGGAGGTGGGCACCGTCCACTGAATACCGGATATGAAAAATCCCCTGTGCCAGTGCACAGGGGATTTTTTGCATCTTATTCTGCGGTCTCCGTTGTGAGCGCCGGGTAACCCGTCCGCACGCACCGCACAGCGCACCGGGCGCTGCCGCCGGTGGTACAGGTAAAGAGGGTCAGATCCCATTCATCGGACTCCTCCGTCTTTTCGGTCATTTCCTCAATTTGCGTGGGCTGCAGGTTTTCCACATAGGAGACCTCGTAGGTCCAGCGCATACCGTCCATATCTATAAAATAGACCTGCGCGCCCTCGGTCAACCACTTGATGGGGCTGAAATGCTTTGCATAGTTGTGGGCGCAGACCACCATGTTATCCGCATAGGTGGAACCGGAGTAACGGCCCGGTGCGATTTTCAGGCCCGCATAGCTCCACTGGCTCATCACCGGCAGTTCCAGCTCGATGGACGGAATGGACAGATAGCCGATGTAATCCCAGCCGTTCAGTTCGGTCACGGTCATTTCCTGCGTGGGGTCCAGCTCCGGCTGCAGCGCCACGGTATCCGATTTTGCTTTTTCCTCAATGGCAGCGTTCAGGGTCTGCTCCAGCTCGCCCAGCACCTCCTGCGAGGCCTTGTCTGCACGGGATGCATCCCACTTGTTATAGGCCAGCAGGGCTGCTGCCGCAAGGATCAGCAGCGCGCCCAGCACCATACACGCTCTTCCGATTTTCTGTCGCATAGCAATGTTTCCTTTTTGTTTCGCGGTAGGTTTCATCCCTTTCAGTATATGCGCAATTGGTATGTTTGTCCAGTAAAAACTTACCGCACTGCCCGGTCCGGCACAAGGCGGCACACAAACCGCACCATCAGCGGGGTCAGCGGCAGCCACACCAGCGTGCACACCACATTGAACAAGGTGTGCGCATTCGCGATCTGCCGGGCGATCACGGCAAGCTCCGGCCCTTTGGGCGAAAGTGCAGCCGTCAGCCGCACATACAACGGCAGACCGGCGCAGAACACCGCCGCGCCGGTCAGATTGAACACTGCATGGGCCACAGCCACCCGCTTTGCGTCCCGGCTTGCGCTCAAGGATGCCAGCACTGCCGTGATGGTGGTGCCGATGTTATCGCCCAGCAGTACCGGCAGCGCACCCGCAAGACCCAACAGACTGCTGCCGTCCAGCCCGGGGCGGGCTGCGAAGTTCTGCAGCAGGGCAATGGTAGCCGAGCTGCTCTGCACTGTCAGGGTCATGCCAAGCCCCGCCAGCAGTCCCAGCCATGGGTGCTGCCGCACCCGACTCAGCCAGTGCACGAACACCGGGCCTTGCGCCAGCGGTTCCATGGCAGTGCCCATATCAGCAATGCCCTCGAACAGCAGGCCAAAGGCGAACACCGCCCGGCCAATAGCCCGGCCCTTCTGCCCTGCACAGGCAAAGCAGAGCAGCAGCCCGGCCAGCAGCACAAGGCCGCGCACATCTTCCAGCCGGAAGGCCAGCAGCTGTGCGGTAACGGTGGTTCCGATGTTGCAGCCAAAGATCACCGGGACCGCCTGCCGCAGGGTCAGCAGGCCCGCACTTACAAAGCCCAGCACCATCACCGTGACTGCCGAGCTGCTTTGCAGCACCGCCGTGACCGCAGCCCCCGCCAGCACGCCCCGCACCGGGCTGCCGGTCACAGCGGCCAGCAGGCTTTTCAGGCGGCTGCCTGCCGCTGTTTCCAGACTGTGGCTGAGCGCATCCATGCCGTATAAAAACAGTGCCAAGCCGCCAAAAAGTGTAAAAATTCTTGTCAGGTTCTGTTCCACTGCCGCCGCCCTCCCGCAGAAATGTTTCTTATTCTATTTATGCAGCTGCCGGGCGGTTCAGGCTTTCTGCCGCCCTCCCCTTTTTGTGAACTTTTTTAAAATTATCCTAAACTGCCCTTGCATTCTGGGTGCCGGAGGAATATTATTGTCAGGCGTTAATAGTTAACAGCTGTTAAGCATTTTGCAATGAGGAGGGATAGAATGTTGAACGAGACCGAAGCCGCCGCGAGCTTTCACGGTCTGTGCCATTTTTTGGGACGGCTGAGCAAGGCATCCCGGGCCGGCATGAAGGCGGCTCTGCGGGGCTGTCCCAAGTGCCACTTTCCCATGCTGGAGGGTCTGGCTCACACGATCAGTACCCGCGGGCAGAACGGAGCGGTGTATGTTTCCGATTTTGCCCGGGAGGCACACCAGCCGCTGCCGGCCATCAGCCGCAGCCTGCGCCAGCTGGAACAGGACGGCCTTGTTCTGCGCGAAGCGGACCCGGCTGACCGGCGCAAAACGCTGGTGCGCATCACGCCGGAGGGCTACGCCGCCTGTGCCCGGTGTGAGGATGCCCTCAGCGATTATTTTGCCTGCGTGATGGCCCGGCTGACACCGGAACAGGTGCAGCAGATGAACGTTTTGCGCGGCGCACTGATGGACGCCATTCTTGCGGAAAACGCTTCCCGTGAAGCAAAAAACAACGAAGGGAGAACCGAACTATGACGAAAATTTTCAAGCAGCTGGCCCGGCACTGGGCCGTCTGTCTTGTGGTGTTCGCGCTGCTGTTCGTGCAGGCGTACTGCGATCTTTCGCTGCCGGACTATACCAGCAGGATCGTGGACACCGGCATCCAGCAGGGCGGCATTGAAAGCCCCCTGCCGGAAACGATACGCCAGAGCACGCTGGACGCCCTCACGCTTTTGATGAGCGAAGAGGACGCCGATGCGCTCCAGAACGCCTACGGGTATTATCTTCAGGACGACGGCGTGCTGAAGCTGCGCACCGACCTGACCGATGACGAGCGCACCGCGCTGGAGGATGCCGTCACCACGCCGGACATCGTGCTGTATATGGCCGCCGCGCAGGCAGCGAACGCCCCCGCCGGGCAGGACACCATGGGCATGACCGGCCTTGCTGACATGCAGGCGGCATCCTCTGAGAGCACCACCACGGATAGCGAGACCGTCACCCCCACTGCCGAAGATCTGGACACCGTATGCGCCCAGTTTGCCGCTATGAGCCAGATGCCCGGCTTCACCCGCGAAGCTGTCCAGCAGCAGCTGACCGGTGCTTTTGCCAGTCTGGATGATACCCTGATGGAGAACCTCAAAAGCCAGTCCATGCTGCTGGTGCAGCTGGAATACGAGGCACAGGGCATTGCCCACGATGTGCAGATGCGCTACCTTTACCGCGTAGGCGGCCAGATGCTGGGCCTGACTTTGCTGATGGTGGCTGTGTCCATTGCGGTGGGCTTCCTCGCCTCCCGTGTGTCCGCCGCCATTGGCCGCGACCTGCGCCGTGAGACCTTTGCCAGCGTCATCGGGTTCTCCAATTCAGAGATTGAGAATTTTTCCACCGCATCTCTCATCACCCGCACCACCAACGACATCCAGCAGGTGCAGTTCGTCTGCGTCATGCTGCTGCGCATGGTGGCCTATGCGCCCATTCTGGGCATTGGCGGCGTGCTGCATGTGCTGAACAGCAGCACCGGCCTTTCCTGGATCATCGTGCTGGATGTGGCCGTTCTGCTGTTGCTCATCCTCTTCCTGATGAGTGTGGCCATGCCCAAGTTCAAGATCATGCAGAAGCTGGTGGACCGGTTGAACCTCGTCAGCCGCGAGATCCTGACCGGCATCATGCCGGTGCGTGCCTTCAGCCGCGAACAGTTTGAGGAGGAGCGCTTCGACAAGGCCAACAAAGACCTGATGAGCACCCAGCTGTTCACCAACCGTGCCATGGTTGCCATGATGCCCTTTATGACCCTCATCATGAACGGCACCAGCCTGCTGATCGTCTGGTTCGGCGGCAAGGCCATGGACAACGGCACCATGCAGGTGGGCGAGATGATCGCATTCATCACCTACACCATGCAGATCGTCATGTCCTTCCTGATGCTGGCCATGGTGGCCGTCATGCTGCCCCGCGCCGGTGTGGCTGCGGAGCGCATCGACGAGGTGATCCGCACCAGGGCCACCATCAACGACCCGGACGAAGCTGTTGCAAAGCCCGCGCAGGAGCACGAAAACTGGCAGGGTGAGGTAGAGTTCCACGATGTGAGCTTCCGCTTCCCGGGTGCGGACAGCGATGCGCTGGAGCACATCAGCTTTACCGCAAAGCCCGGCGAGACCACCGCCATCATCGGCTCCACCGGCTGTGGCAAATCCACCCTGCTCAACCTCATCCCCCGCTTTTATGATGTCACCGGCGGCAGCGTGACCGTGGACGGCATCGATGTGCGCAATATGCCGCAGGCACAGCTGCACGACCTGCTGGGCTATGTGCCCCAGAAGGGCGTGCTGTTCAGCGGCACCATCGACTCGAACCTGAAGTTCGGCGGGGAGCACATCACCGATGCCGATGTGAAAAAGGCTGCTGCCATTGCGCAGGCCACCGAGTTCATCGACGCAAAGCCCGAGGGCTACCAAAGCCCCATTGCACAGGGCGGCTCCAATGTGTCCGGCGGCCAGAAGCAGCGCCTTTCCATCGCCCGTGCCATTGCAAAAAAGCCAAAGATCTACCTGTTCGACGACAGTTTCTCTGCCCTCGACTTCAAGACCGATGTAGCCCTGCGCCGTGCGCTGAAAGCTGAGACCGGCGACTCCACTGTGATCATCGTAGCACAGCGCATTTCCACCGTACTGCATGCGAACCAGATCCTGGTGCTGGACGAGGGCCGTCTGGTGGGCAAGGGCACCCATGCCCAGCTGATGGCTTCCTGCCCGGAGTATCAGGAGATCGCCCGCAGCCAGCTGAGCCAGAAGGAGCTGGACCTCGAATCTCTGAATACTGAAAAGGAGGGTGAGTGATATGCCAAGACCCGGACGCATGACGACCGAACGCGCCAAGGACTTCAAGGGCACCCTGCTGCAGCTTGTGCGCACCCTTGGCCGCTACCGCCTTTCGCTCGTTACCGCCATTGTATTTGCCATTCTTTCTACCATCTTCAACATTGCAGGCCCCAAGGTGCTGGCAAAGGCCACCACGGCTCTTGCCACCGGCTGGATCGCCAAGCTGCGCGGCACCGGCAGCATCGACTTTGTGTATATCGGCCGCATCCTGCTGTTTTTGCTGGGCATGTACCTGCTGAGCAGTGCCTTCAGCTTTATTCAGGGCTGGCTCATGACCGGCCTTTCCCAGAAAGTCTGCTACGACTTCCGCCGCCAGATCAGCGAAAAGATCAACCGCCTGCCCCTTGCATACTTTGAAAAGCGCACCGTGGGCGAGGTGCTGTCCCGCATCACCAACGATGTGGACACGCTGGGCCAGAGCCTGAACCAGAGCATCACCCAGCTCATCACCAGTGTGACCACCATGATCGGCGTGCTGGTCATGATGCTGTCCATCAGCCCGAAGATGACCCTGATCGCCCTGCTGATCCTGCCGGTCTCGCTGGTGCTGGTGCTCATCGTGGTCAAGTTCAGCCAGAAATACTTCAAGGCACAGCAGGCCATTCTGGGCGTTGTGAACGGTCAGGTGGAAGAAGTCTACTCCGGCCACAACGTGGTCAAAGCCTTCAACCGTGAGGCCGTGGTGCTGAACGACTTCAACGCCGCCAACGACAAGCTGTATGAATCTGCGTGGAAAAGCCAGTTTCTCTCCGGCCTGATGATGCCCATTATGAACTTTGTGGGCAATCTGGGCTATGTGGCAGTGGCCATCGTGGGCAGCATTTTTGCGGCAAACGGCACCATTACCATCGGTGACATTCAGGCCTTCATCCAGTACGTCAAGAACTTCACCCAGCCCATCCAGCAGCTTTCTCAGGTGTCCAACATGCTGCAGAGCATGGCCGCTGCCGCTGAGCGGGTGTTCGAGTTTCTGAACGAGCCGGAAGAGGATCAGCAGGCAGACCCGGCCCGCCGGGCCGACCCCGGCTGCATCAACGGTCAGGTGACATTCAGCCATGTCCGCTTCGGCTACACCCCGGACAAGACCGTCATCCACGATTTCAGCTGTGAGGTCAAGCCCGGCCAGAAGGTGGCCATCGTCGGCCCTACCGGCGCGGGCAAAACTACCATGGTCAAGCTGCTCATGCGCTTCTATGATGTGGATTCCGGTTCCATCACCCTGAATGGCCACGATGTGCGTGACTTTGACCGCAGCGCTCTGCGCGAGGGCTTCGGCATGGTGCTGCAGGACACATGGCTGTTCAAGGGCACCATCATGGAGAACATCCGCTATGGCCGACTGGATGCCACCGACGAAGAAGTGATTGCCGCCGCCAAGGCTGCCAACGCCGACCACTTCATCCGCACCCTGCCCGGCGGCTACCAGATGGAGCTGAACGAAGACGCTTCCAACGTGAGTCAGGGCCAGAAGCAGCTGCTCACCATCGCCCGCGCCATCCTGGCCGACAACCGCATCCTGATCCTGGATGAGGCCACCAGCAGCGTGGATACCCGCACCGAACAGCGCATCCAGACCGCAATGGACAACCTGATGCGCGGCCGTACCAGCTTCGTCATCGCCCACCGCCTGTCCACCATCCGGGACGCAGACCTCATCCTTGTGATGCGGGACGGCGACATCGTCGAGCAGGGCACCCATGACCAGCTCATCGAAAAGGGCGGCTTCTACGCAGACCTGTACAACAGCCAGTTCGAAGACGTTGTGGAATAAGCCACAGCTCCCTTCTCTGTGAAAATGCCTCAGCTTTCCTTCCAAAAGCTGAGGCATTTTCTTTTGTCTTTGCCGGGCGGATGTGCTATAATTGTTTTCGTTTCTTGAAGTAGGAAAGGAGTCTGGAACTCAATGGAAACTGCAGTCAAGCCCTACGCATTCAGCCGGAAGGTGTTCTGCGAAGGGATGCGGGACGGTGTGCCCATCGCACTGGGGTATTTTGCCGTCTCTTTTTCGCTGGGCATTGCGGCCCGCAACGCGGGCCTGACCCCCATCCAGGGGTTTGTTGCCAGCCTGTTCAACAATGCTTCCGCCGGAGAATATGCGGCGTTTTCGCTCATTGCCGCCGGGGCTACCTATGTGGAAGTGGCCATCATCACCCTCATTGCCAACGCGCGGTATCTGCTGATGAGCTGCGCGCTGGCCCAGCGGTTTGCCCCCGGCACACCCTTCTTCCACCGGCTCATCATCGGCTACGATGTTACCGATGAGCTGTTCGGCATCACCATCGCACGGCCCGGCTACCTGAACCCGTTTTACACCTACGGTGCCATCGCACTGGCGGCACCGGCCTGGGCCATGGGCACCGCGCTGGGCATCGTGGCAGGCAACCTGCTGCCCCTGCGGGCCGTCAGCGCTCTGAGCGTCGCGCTCTACGGCATGTTCCTTGCCATCATCATCCCCCCGGCCCGGAAGAACAGGGTCGTGGCCGTTCTGGTGGCGCTGAGCTTTGCTCTCAGCTTTGTCTGCAATTACCTGCCGGGCATCGCGTCGCTCTCCGACGGCACCCGCACCATCCTGCTCACGGTGCTCATCTCCTGCGGGGCGGCAGTGCTGTTCCCGGTTCCCACGCAAGCTGAGGAGGCCGAACAATGACATACAACAATTGGGTCTACATCGCCGTGATGGCGGCGGTCTCCTACGCCATCCGCGTTCTGCCGCTGACGCTCATCCGCAAGCCCATCCAGAATCGGTTCATCCAGTCGTTCCTGTTTTATGTGCCCTATGTGACGCTGGCTGTGATGACCTTTCCGGCCATCGTCAACGCCACCCAGAGCCCTCTGGCCGGTGCGGCGGCGCTGGTGGTGGGCATCGCCGCCGCCTGGTTCGGGGCCAGCCTGTTCCAGGTGTCGGTCGCCTGCTGCGCCGTGGTATTTGTTCTGGAATTGTTTTTGGTACGGTGATGAAGATGCAGAAGATCCTTGTTTCCGGTGCGGGCGGCTTTGTCGGGGCCCGCGTGATGCAGCAATGGCGTGAAAAAGCAGAGCTTCTTGCGTTTCCGCGCGGGTTTCTGGCGGCGGCCACGCAGGAAGACCTCTGCCGTTTTGCTGCACAGGTGCAGCCGGACGTTGTACTGCATCTGGCCGCGCTCTCTGACACCGGCTACTGCCAGCAGCACCCGGAAGACTCCCGCCGCGCCAATGTGGACGTGCCGCTCTGGATGGCGCAGGCCGCGGCCGAGACCGGTGCGAAACTCGTGGCGTTCAGCTCCGATCAGGTGTATTCCGGGGCGGCACAGGAAGGCCCCCTGCCCGAAACGCTGTCCCTTTCCCCTTCCAACATTTACGGGCAGCACAAGCTGGAAGCCGAGCAGCGGGTGCTGGAAGTCCTGCCGGACGCCGTGTTTCTGCGGGTACCCTGGATGTACGACCTGCCCGGCTATCAGCTGCCCATCCGGGGCAATCTGCCGCTGAATCTGCTGCGGGCCGCTCTGCGTAGGACGCCGGTGCAGTTTTCCGCCCACGACTGGCGGGGCATCAGCTTTGTGCGGGAGGTCATCGGGAACCTGTACCCGGCGCTCTCCCTGCCCGGCGGTGTGTACAACTTTGGCAGCGACAACGACCGCAGCATGGTCGAGACCGCACGGCAGTTCGCGGAATTGCTGGGCATTTCCGTTGCCATCGAGATCACCGACTGGCACCGCAACCTGCGGATGGATGGCTGCAAAGCCGCCGCGCAGGGCATCACCTTCTGCTCCACGCAGGAGGGGTTTGCGCGGTGCCTGAAGGAGTATAACCTCTCAGGCGGGCCACGATGACAGCCTATTCTTGGAGGATAGGCTGTTCTTCGTACAACCTGTCCGTCATCTTCGGTGACACCTCTCCTTGTAGGAGAGGCTTTGGCATTCCACAGACTTCGCCGCTTCGGAAGAGGGTTCATCCTCCCATCGGCTGGTATTTCTGCAAAATGGTATGCAGGCCAAGCTCCCGCGCCTGAGCCAGCAGATAGCGGTAGCGACACAGCAGAGCCTGTCGCTCGTAGATGTGCTGTTCGATGAGGTCAGTGTCCACCTCCAGGTCAAACATCATCTCGTTCTGGCGCAGGCAGAACAGGCACTCTTTCAGTTCCTCTTCCAGTTCCGGGTGGTAGCGTTCATGTTCCGTATCCCGCGGGATGCGGTCGGACAACAAGGTTTTTTCTTTTTGCGCAGACTGTGCCATCGTGGTTCCTCCTCTTTGTGCATCTTTGCTTCTACTGATTTCCAGTATATGCAAAGAAAGTGAGAAGGATGACGGTTGATGGAGTCCCGCCATAAGAAATCGTCTACCTCCCCGACGACTCTGCCCCATTGCTCTGACATTTCAAAATGTTCCGCGAAAGACCGTCTTTTTTCAAGATTTTGCAAAAAAGTTTGAAAAAGTGCTTGACAACTCCGGGTTTTTCCCGTATAATAGCACACGTTGAGCGGCTCACGAGCCAAACAACAAAGCAGATCTTGGGGATTTGCATAGTGGTAGTGCGGTAGACTCTGACTCTACTTGTGGGAGTTC
>OHAI01003336.1_pt1 | contig 10968 bp, 9 predicted proteins | sample 1577091 | NCBI WGS metagenome assembly OHAI01 (sample SAMEA3541548, study PRJEB24748) | human gut metagenome | biome: human gut; feature: human-associated habitat; material: faeces | place: China | collected 2012
CTTACAATGCGCAGAAGGAGTGAGCACAGAAAGAAGTCTTGAACTTTTCCGGGCACCTGCCTGCCGGTATGTCATCAACTATCACACGAACATCATCCTCCGTCAGCTCGCCGTTCATTTTAGTGTCTATCATTCCGCAGGATACGCAGTTCACCCTTATGCCGCTTATGGCAACTTCCCTCGCCAAAGCCTTCGTAAATCCTATAAGCCCAGCCTTTGCCGCCGAGTATGCGACCTCGCAGGAAGCTCCCTTTTCGCCCCATACGGAGGTTATATTTATCACATTTCCACTGTGTTCCCTTATCATCTCAGGAAGCACCGCCCTGCTCATACGCATTGCGCCAAGCAGATTCACGTTCATCATCTCGCATAGCTTCTCGTCAGTCATGTCAGTGAAAAGCTCTATATCCGCTGTGCCTGCGTTGTTCACAAGAAGCGTCACCATACCAAAACTGTCCCTGACTTCCGCCACGCATTTATCTATACTATCCTTGTCGCCAATGTCGCAGTAAAAAACCTCTGCACATAAGCCACGCTCTTTAAGCTCAGATACCAAAGCTTCCGCCGCCGCCCTGCCATTCTTGTAGCATACAGCCACCTGCCAGCCGTCCTCAGCAAGCACTCTGCATATCTCCGAGCCTATCCCACCAGAGCCACCTGTTACCAATGCCGTCTTTTTCATAAAAATACCCCCCGCAGATCATGATATACTGTAATTATATCACACCTGCGGAGGTTTTTCAACGGCTACTTTTCGTTCTCGTCTACCCATTTTCTCGCCCAGCCTGCATTCTGCTCCTGACGATTGTATACTCTGCCGTTTGGCGCAGTGTAATTGTCCGTCACAACATATTCCTGACCAGCCGAGATAACGTCATGGGGCTTGTATACCTTTGTGCCGTCTGTCGCCTGTGGGAAACGGCTCTTGTCATGCTTTTTCATGGCTATCACTCTCCTTTTTATGTTATTATCCTGCCCGAAGCTTTTGTGATTATCAGATGAAAAATCTGCATAACGGTTGAAAATATCACGATAACGTGGTATAATCATCTTATACTATTTTTATCGGGAGTATTAAAATGGAAAAATACAACAAACAAAAAGCTATACTCACCGCACTGCTGAAATGGGTGGAAACAGAGTTCTTCGGAATTTTCGTATTTCTCTTTTTTATCGCAGTTGCAAAGCCTTTCGGTGCATTGGCAAATATAATTTTCGGTCTTACAGGACTTCTCACAGTGGTCTGCCTTATGGCTGACTTTGGTCTGAAACAGGGAGAGGAAGCCAGAAATAAGGTCACATTCCACGGTGAAAAGGATTGCCCTGACTATGGCTTCACACTTGGTCTTATTGCAAGCATACCATGCTACATAACAATGATACTGCTGATGATATCAAAATTCAGCGGTTCGTTCAACTTCATGCCTGCCTATAAGCTTCTCGACGCCTGCTTCTATCCTCTTATAGATTGGGCTGCCCACTCTGCCGACGTAAAAGATATGTCCCCATTTGTTTTCATCATGACCGCCATATTCCCACTACTCTATCCATTTGCCACATGGATAGGCTTCAAAATATCCTACAAGCAGATAGACGTAAAAGAGCGTGTGGTCTACAAGCACAAATAAAATCAAGCCTGCCGTATCAGTCCGATACGACAGGCTTTTATCTTTTTATCGAAAAAAACTCAGTTCTCCACTACACGTTAAACTATTTCATTACTGAAAATCTATCTCTATATCTTTTAGCGTCACGGCAAAGATAACGCTTATCGCTTGCAGTGTTTGCGATAAGCGTTATCTTTGCCGTGCCTTTCACATAGTCGGCACCAATATCCGTCTTATAGTCATACGTGTAGCTCTCTCCGGCTTTGAGCAAAGTGTTCATGGTGTTTCTGTCGCCATTTTCGCCATAGCTCGTGGAATTGCCCTTACTGTCCTCTGTGGTGATATACTGGTCAGTCGTGAAGTCAAGCGCCATGTCCTTGTCCCAGTTGTTTGTGTAGGTAATATGGCTTATGAACTCGCCTCCGCTTACCTCATAGGAGTATTTCGCCGTGAGCCTGCCGTCCTTTGTTGTAAAGGTATTGTCCCCAACGTCCTCAAAATAGTCGATATATCCAATATCAACTTCGTCAGCCATATCAGAATCGTCCTTGGCAACAGAAGTCACAGCTTTCTCACTAGGGTCAACATCGTCAGCGACCTCAGCGTTTTTCTTTACGTCAGTGTATTCGCAGTTCTCGTTGAGCCAGTTTTCAAGCTTTTCTGCCTTTTCACCACCTATATCAAATTTTAATATATCTCCTGCAAAAAGCTGAACATACAGATCTCCGTTAGCAGTAAAATAAGCCGTACCGTTGACGTCAAGTCTTTCTACATAGAAGCTTATTGTTATTCCGCCCTCAATGTAATATTCATCATCATTTGTTACCGACAAATTAATATCAGGGTCGCTCTCATAAGCGTCTCCCTCATATACCGCATTGTATGAACCATTATCGTCCTTTAACAGGTCAAGCAGCTTTGAGATATCAGTATTAGTATACTTTCTGAGCCTGCCCATTCCTGCGTCATTGTAAGCATAGTCCACATGAGCCGTTTTTTCAAGACTTACGTCATTTATTATGTCATCAAGGGTCATATCGGTTTTGCAATCAGGTGAGTATTTCCAATCATCATACCACGCCACAGAGCCGTCATCAAAGACCACCGCCAGATAAACGCTTGGTGACAAGTCCTTTATTGAATAAATATCCGCTTTTGTTGTTTCCTTTTTGTTTGTCTCATAGTTTTCCGTTTCAAGAGTCATGGTGGTGAGCTTGCTGTCAAGAAAAGACTTATCAACATGTCCCATTGAAACATATTCCACATCGTTATATTCAAACGTCTCATATTTTGCATTCATTGCATATTCGTCCCAAGGAACTCTATATGACACTGTTGCTTCCTCGTCTGCCATCTGCTGGTCAGCCGAAGCCTTTGCCTTTATATCTTTGTCCGACCTGCCTGCAAACATCATAACGCCCGTCGTCGCAGCGATAACACCGCAGGCCGCCACAGCCGCCCACTTTGTCCATATGGTTTTTATCTTTATGCCGCTTCCGCTCTGTCTGCATTCTTCAATGTAATGCTCGTCAGCATTTTCCAAAGCCTTGAAAATATCCTCTCCTGTTGTTTTCATAAAAGAACTCCCTCCTTTTCAAGCAAAGCCTTTAACTTATTTCTGCTTCTGAAAAGGCTCGCCTTAACTGTGTTCAGGTTCATAGCATACTTTTTTGATATCTCTTTTATAGGTACTGCAAACCAATATCGCTGGAGAAATATATTTCTGTCTCTCTCCTGCAACTCGCCAAGAAATTCGTTTATAAGCCCCTCAAGATGTCTGCCGTCGCAAAGACTCTCGGTGGTGTCATTGTCAGGTATGCACTCGTCAAGTTCCTCCAGGACCGCCGCTATCTCACCTTTTCCACGCTTTGCGGCCTTTGACGCACGATATCTGTCAAATGCGATATTTCTTGTTATCCGCCCGAAAAATGCCGACAGCATTCTGGGTTTCTGTGGCGGAATGGAGTTCCATGCCCTGAGCCAAGTTTCGTTCACGCACTCCTCCGTGTCCTCCCTGACTCCAAGAATATTGTAGCCCACAGAATAACAGTATCCGCCGTATTTTATATCCGATTGTGAAATAGCCTGCTGATCTCTGCTTTCATAAAGCTCGATTATCTTGCTGTCCTCCATTTTCCGCCCCCCTATACAATATACTTCATTGAAAGTCCTTTCACCTATAATGACGAAATGTCCGCCAAAAGGTTTTATGAAAACGCAAAATAATTATAACATATGATAAAAAATTATGCAACACAAAAACGACGTCCCACATCACTATGGAAACGCCGTTTATATGAAGAATGATTTTATGACAACTCGTTAAGAAGATCCATATACAATTCGTTGTAATCTGTTCTGTTATCCTTCAGGAATGCGATAGCCGCACGAGGGTGGCGGTTGAGCGCACCTGTGAGCATATAAGGCACGTCATAGCCCCACTGTGAACCCTTTGCCCTCTCCTCAGCAACGTACTTTTCAACAAATTTCAGTGTAGGAGTAAGCTTGTAGTTAGGGTTTCTCAGGAAGCTGAGCATCTGCTCCATAAAGCAGTTTCCTGCACCTCTGCCCATTCCGCTCATTGTGGCGTCAGCAAAGCTTGCGCCGTGAGAAATGCTCTCGATAGTGTTTGCAAAAGCGAGCTGCTGGTTGTTGTGCATATGAACGCCCACCTTTTTGCCACTAGCCTCAGCCACCTCGCAATACTGCGCAGTAAGTCTTCTCACCTGCTCTGGGAAAAGTGAGCCGTAGCTGTCAACAAGATAGATAACGTCAACAGGGCTTTTTGCCACAAGGTCAAGAGCCTGTGCGATATCGTCCTCACGGCTCGCAGAAACAGCCATGATGTTGATAGTAGTTTCATAGCCCATATCGTGGCAATAGTTTATCATCTCCAGCGCACCAGGCATCTGATGAGTATATGTTGCGATCCTTATCATGTCGATAACGCTCTCGCTCTTTGGCAGGATATCTTTCTTGAAATCACATCTGCCAACGTCGGCCATAACAGAAAGCTTCAGCGGGCTGTCATTCTCACCAACGATAGCTCTGATATCCTCCTCATCACAGAACTTCCACTTACCGAACCCCTTGACGTCAAAAAGCTCCTTAGAAGCCTTATAGCCGAACTCCATGTATTCAACGCCTGATTTTATATTAGTTTTATAGAGTTCTTTTACAAACTCGTCTGAAAATCCAAAATTATTTACAAGTCCTCCGTCACGGATAGTTGCGTCCAGAAGCTTTATATCAGGACGATATGACATAAGGTCACCTTTCTGATTTATTGTCTTTGCCTGATTTGCCATTGTGATTACTTCCTTTCCAAAAGCAGACCCTTACCATGTCTGTATAAGTTCATCGCTTTAAAGATTTTATGCTTTTAAGCTTTTATGTATTAAAGTATAGCACTATTTTTCATCCCTGTCAATAGCCCCAAAGCCCTTTAAACACATTTTTTACATTTTAATAATATTTCTCGTCATTTTACACCCAACTTTTATATACTTCTCCCTATGAAGCTTCTGCCCATTTGTAAAATTCGCCGAAAAATCATCATACGACTTGACAAAATAACCCCCTCAGAGCCACGCTCCAAGGGGGTTTTATCTTTCTGTTCTCTATTAATCCATGACCGCATTAGCGAGCATAAGCTTGATACGGTTCTCCTGATTGACCTTTGTCGCACCCGGGTCATAGTCGATAGCGACTATATTTGCGTCAGGATAAGCCTGCTTGATAGTTCTTGACATACCCTTTGCAACAATATGGTTAGGCAAACAGCCGAATGGCTGAGTGCAGATTATGTTCTTTGTGCCTGTTTCTGCAAGAGCCGCCATTTCAGCAGTGATAAGCCAGCCCTCGCCCATTTTTACGCCCTGACTAATATACTTATCAGCACACTTTCTAAGGTGTTCAAAATCATGAGGTGGCTGGAAAATGCCCTGCTCGTTAATGAACTTTATCTGCTGCTTCTGGAACTTGTAAAGCACATCATAACCAATGCCGTACATAAGAGTGCGGCTGGTTTTCTTGTCATAAAGCTTCTCGTCATTGATAGCGTCCGACGCACAGTAAAGCACGAAGTCCAACAGTCCAGGCACGTTAGGCTCACAGCCCTCAGACAGCAGAAAATCGTTCAGATGATTGTTCGCAAGGGGCGAATACTTAACGTATATCTCTCCCACGATACCGACCTTAGGCTTCTTCTCCTTTGTCCTTGGAAGTGCCGCAAAGTCTTTGAGCATAGCATTGTAAATGCTCTTTGTGTGCATATATCTGCTCGGGGTAGCAAACAGCTTTCCAAGCCTGCCTGCGAAACCGCCTGTGCTGCCACCTTGCCAAAAGCTCGTCAGTAGAATTTTTCTCTATCTCGTAAGGCTTGCACTGATTGTAAAGAAGCATGAGCATATCACCATAAAGTACCGCATAAATAAGCTTCATTGCAATGGCAGGGGTGATATCTATGGAAGCGTCCTTTTCAAGTCCGCTGAAATTCAACGACAGAACAGGCACTTCCGGAAACTGCGTTGACAGTGCCTTTCTTATAAGATGTATATAGTTTGAAGCACGACAGCCACCGCCCGTCTGCGACATAAGCAGAGCCGTATGTTCAAGGTCGTACTTGCCGCTTTTGAGAGCGTCCATAAACTGTCCTATAACGAGCAGTGCAGGATAGCAAGCGTCATTATGTGTGTTTTTAAGTCCCTCGTCTATAACGTTTCGTGAGCAGTTTTGCAAAAGCTCCATGTTATAGCCGTATTTTTTGTATATCGCCATGATAAGCTTGAAGTGTATAGGAAGCATATCAGGTATAAGTATAGTGTATTCCTCACGTCTTGACTTGTCAAAATAAGACCTTTTTACTCTGTCCGAGCCTGCGTGTTTTATCTCCTTTTCAGCCATTACATTGCCTCCTTGTCCATTTTCTTCTCAGCATTTGCGCTGGCTTCTTTTTCCTCCAGTGCCGCCGCCAAAGACCTGAGTCTTATCTTAGCCGCACCGAGATTCGTTATCTCGTCTATCTTTAGCTGAGTGTAAAGCTTGCCCTTTTCTTCAAGTATCGCTCTCACCTCGTCTGTTGTAACAGCGTCGATACCACAGCCAAAGGATACCAACTGAACGAGCTGCATATCATCATTCTCGCAAACATACTCTGCCGCTCTGTAAAGCCTTGAATGATAAGTCCACTGATTGAGTACGTCAAGTGCGGGTGTATCCACTTTCATCGCCACGCTGTCCTCAGTAATAACAGCAAAGCCAAGAGAAGCGATAAGCTTATGTATTCCGTGGTTTATCTCAGGGTCGATGTGGTAAGGTCTGCCTGCCAGAACGATTATTTTCTGACCCTTTGCCCTTGCCTCAGCGATTATCTCCTGCGCCTTAGCCTCGATATCCCTATGATATCTCACCTGCTCAGAATAAGCCTTGTTAAGCACTCCAAGCACCTGCTTTGCAGTGATGTTATACTTTGAAAGCGCTCTTGCCATTGCCTTTGCAACGTGCTTTTTGATGTTTATGTCAAGATAAGGCATGATGAAATTATCATCATTCAGCTTGTCATTGTTAGCCTTTAGAAGCTCAGGATAATAAGCAACAACAGGACAGTTATAGTGATTGTCCGACTGACCCTCGTCAGCATTGTAGCTCATGCAAGGATAGAATATAAAGTCCACGCCCTTGTCAAGGAGGCTCTCTATATGACCGTGACAAAGCTTTGCAGGATAACATACCGTATCAGACGGAATAGTTTGCTGACCCTTGTAATATGTATCTCTCGTTGACTCCTCAGACAGCACCACCTCAAAGCCAAGGCTTGTGAGCAGTGTTGAGAAAAACGGCATAAGGTCATAATAAGACAGCGCAAGTGGCAGACCTACCTTTGCAATAGGCTTTGCAGGCTTGTTGTCAGCATAAGAGAGTATCTTGTTATACTTATACTCTATCATGTTCTCCGTTCTGTCGGTTATCTTTATGCCTGCACCCTTTTCACAGCGGTTTCCGGAAGTAAATCTTCTGCCGTCATTAAATCTTATTATAGTAAGGTTACAGTGCGCACCACAGCCACCGCACTGAACGGCTCTTGAATTGTAAGCAAATTCTTCAAGCTGTGCCTTTGTAAGAACGCCTGACTTGCCGTCCCTGCCCTGAGATTTTTCTTTTGCGAAAAGCGCACAGCCGAACGCACCCATAAGTCCCGCAATGGCAGGTCTTATAACGTTTCTGCCAAGCTCCATTTCAAATGACCTGAGCACAGCGTCGTTAAGGAACGTTCCGCCCTGAACGACTATATTCTTGCCAAGCTCGTCAATAGACTTGGCTCTTATTACCTTGTAAACTGCGTTCTTGATGATAGACGAAGAAAGTCCTGCAGAAATATCCTCAACGGAAGCTCCGTCCTTTTGCGCCTGCTTTACAGATGAGTTCATGAACACTGTACATCTTGAGCCAAGCTCCACAGGTGCTTTTGCAAACAGACCGAGCCTTGCAAACTCTGCAATGTCATATCCCATTGCACCTGCAAAAGTCTGAATGAACGAGCCACAGCCTGATGAACAAGCCTCGTTGAGCATAATGCTGTCGATAGCATTGTTTTTTATCTTAAAGCACTTTATATCCTGTCCGCCGATATCAATAATAAAATCAACGTCAGGACAGAAATAAGCCGCCGCCTTATAGTGCGCAACAGTTTCAACTATACCATAGTCAACGCCCAGACCTGCCTTTATAAGATCCTCACCGTAGCCTGTTACCGCAGAAGCCTTTATATTAAGCTCAGGGGTAGCAAGGCTGTAGATCTCCTCAAGCTTTGAAGCGATTATATCAAGCGGCTGACCCTTGTTTGAGCAGTAGTGCTGATAAAGAAGCTTTCCGTCAGGTGTGATAAGCACAAGCTTTGTGGTTGTCGAGCCTGCGTCTATGCCAAGATAAGCGTCGCCCCTGTAAGTTCTGATGTCTTCATATTTAAGGTCAGACTTCTTGTGTCTTTCCACGAAAGCATTATATTCCTCACGGCTTGCAAACAGTGGCTTGCCTACCACGATATTGTCAGTAGCCTTTGCGTTCACTATCTTGTCAAGGGCTTCGTCTATAGTCATTTCCTCAGCAAGCGTATCAGCATGAAGTGCCGCACCGAAAGCCATATAGCAGGAAGAATTTTCAGGAAGAATAGCGTGTTCCTCGTCAAGGTTCAGAGTAGTCCTGAAAGCCTTTCTCAGTGCACTGAGATATGTAAGCGGACCGCCAAGGAAAAGCACCTGTCCGCCGATCTTTCTGCCCTGTGCCAGACCCGAAACTGTCTGGTCAACAACAGCCTGAAAGATAGACGCAGATATGTCCTCTTTTCTTGCGCCCTGATTAAGAAGCGGCTGAATATCAGACTTTGCGAAAACACCACACCTTGAAGCAATAGGATAAGTCCTTTCAGCCTTAAGAGCAAGGTCGTTCATCTCGTCGGGGGTAACGCCCAAAAGTCCTGCCATCTGGTCGATAAAAGCACCTGTTCCGCCTGCGCAAGAGCCGTTCATACGCTGTTCAACGCCCCCTGTGAGGAAAATTATCTTAGCGTCCTCACCGCCAAGCTCAACCACAACGTCAGCCTTTGGATACTTCTTGTTTACAGCGATAAAAGCAGAAAAGACCTCCTGCACGAAAGAGACTGCCATAACCGTAGCACAATGAGTTATGTAGTCGCGAAACTTATTATAATTGGCACTATCCAGTGCAGGGTCATTAATCAGTTTCACAAAATAACGGAAGAAGATGCCATGAAACAAGCCACCGTCACCACCTTCTGCATCGGAGAGTACACCTTCATTGGTCGACAAATGGTCAATCACAAAATTGGCCGCTTTTACTGCATCTGCCAGATATTGCTTATCACCGGTTATCTTATACAGTTCATGAGCTGCTCCCAGGAAAGTACCCGAGTTGTACGAAAATACCCATTTGGTAATCTTGCCTTCTCCATTCATGCTGTCATACACTGCCCCCGTCTGACGGTCGAACAAGTTATTCTTCTCCCATGTATATATTTTAATGGCCTCATTCAGATAAGCCTGTTTGGGTTTTCCGGCCTTTTTACCCATAGCATCGTAAAAATTATACAACCGGGCAGCAATAAGGGCAGCAGGACCATTGGAACAAGCGTTCTTAGATTTTGCCACATCCGTCTTCCAGGTAATGCCACCAAACCACGGAGCCTCATCTTCCGGTCCCCAAGTAGACCAAACCCAATCATCGTAGGTCTGTCTCGCCTTTTTCAGATACTTGGTATTCTTAGTGCTTTCAAACATGCGAATCTGTGCCAGAGCAATCCATTCCATATCGTCTACAAACACATTCCACCACGGGTCTTCCTCTCTGCCCGCAAAATTGAATTTCGGTGCACCTTCCCACCACAACGGGTATATATTCAAATACTGTTTGCTTCCGGTACGCATATATGCATCTACCATGACATCCATAGCATGTGCCTGTGGCCAATAATGATTGGTAGTCATATTGGAAAGATCACTACCATAATTAAAATAAAACCGATTCTCATACCCTTTGAAGTTTGCGCCCCAAAAATGCTTGATAAGGGCTTGCGACATACCATCTGCCATTTTCTGCCAATAAACAGGCGTCTTTTCCGCCAGACTTGCTGTAGTTTTTTCTACAATTACAGGATTGCTTCCCCCTGTCTCCGCAGAGAGCTGCAAAGTCAAGCTGAGAAAAAATACCGTAATCAATAAGTTCTTCATGTTTTCTGCGTTTAAAAGTTAATAATATTTCAGACTCAGCGGGCAAAGGTATGAAATAGTAGAGATAATGAATCATTATTTCTTGCCATTTTTGTACGATATGCTGCATTCTTCTTCCGGTTACCCTCCGTTCCCCTGTCTGCCTGCAATACTATTTTTACGCATAAAAAATCCCTTGAACCTCTGAGACTCAAGGGATTTTTATTTTATCATATTACACTTAAGCAAATGAATATCTAAAAATAAGTTTCAATACTTACATTTTTTGTTTTAATTCTCCACCGGTTTCTTTTCGAGACAGATATTGACCGCATTCATTCCTTTCACACCACGTTCAAGATCGAATGTTACAATATTACCTTCCGAGATATTACCAACGACATTATTAACATGGAAAAAGTACTTATCAACTCCGGCACGGCCTCCACGGCGCGGACAGCGCCCGGGAAACCCGTGGGACCAAGGCCCGTCCGCCTTCGTTACAATTCCAGCAAGGCCCGCCAGCGGGGCAGCTCGGGCTGCAATTCCAGATAGTCGTCCGGCAGGGCGGGCGGCGCGGCCTGGGCCAGGGCCCGCTTCACATCGTCCAAGCTGCCGGTACGCAGCAGGCCGGGGAC
>OHAI01003345.1_pt1 | contig 10946 bp, 10 predicted proteins | sample 1577091 | NCBI WGS metagenome assembly OHAI01 (sample SAMEA3541548, study PRJEB24748) | human gut metagenome | biome: human gut; feature: human-associated habitat; material: faeces | place: China | collected 2012
AGGAGCAAACAATATTTTCGCGCTCTTCTATTTTGGTAAACCTTGTTTTATTGGCGTTCTCACAAACGATAGCATCCAGATCGTAAGCGGACAGCCAGCTCTCAACAGTGGACTGTGCGCTTGCGGTATCCCACTGGCAGTCAGCCGGAGCAACGACCTGCTTGATCTCGGGGTAGTTCTTCAGAATGTTCTCGTAGCCTTCCATACGCTGCAGACCGCCTGCGTCGCCGGACGGGCCGGTCAGGATAGCGATGTTGCCCTTGCCGCCGAGGAGCTTTGCAACCTGCTCCATCTCGGTTTCGCCGGCCTTTACGTTGTTGCCGTAGGAAACAGCGGAGATGCCGTTGTTCTGCCAGTCGGTGCAGGCCGAGATGATGTTGATCATAACAACGCCGGAATCAGCTGCGGACTTTGCAGCATCAGCAAGGCCGTCCGGATCAACAGGCTCGAACAGGATGGCATCATAGCCCTCGGATACGCACTGCTCAATCTGGCTGATCTGGGTAGCGGCGTCCTGATCGGCACTCAGAATGGTCAGGTCAACGCCCAGCTCGTCAGCCTTGGCCTCAGCAGCCTCGGATACGGCAATCTGGAATGCGTTGGTCTGGTGCTGCTGGATGAGGGCGATCTTGTAGGAATCGCTGCCGGAATCAGCACCGGAATCGGTGCCTGCATCAGAACCGGTGGAAGTACCACCGCAGGCAGCCAGACTCAGAGTCATGGCACCGGTAAGCAGCATAGCGAGAAGTCTCTTTTTCATTTTCTTTTTCCTCCTTAGAGAAGTTGTGGTTATGATAGGAGGAGAGAGGAGCGTTCGCACGCTCCTGCGGTCCTCACAGTCAACAATGGAAATCAGTTTTTCTTGGTCTTGCCCTTTACGTCGATCAGAACGGCTACCACGATGATAACGCCCTTGACGATCTTCTGCCAGTGGGACGATACGCCCATGATATCCAGACCGTTTGCGATAACGGTGATCAGCAGACAGCCGATGACAACGCCCCACGGCTTGCCTACGCCGCCGGTCATGGATACGCCGCCGACTACGCACGCGGTGATGGCATCCATCTCGTAGCTCTCGGCTGCGGTCGGCTGGCCGATGGTAACGCGGGAGGTCATCAGGAAGCCGCACAGACCAGCCAGCAGGCCGGCAATGGCGAACGTGGAGATGCGGATCGCGGTGGTGTTGATGCCGGAAACGCGGGCTGCCTGCAGATTGCCGCCGCAAGCGTAAACACGTCGTCCGTAAACCGTTTTAGATAAAACAAATGCACAGATGATGATAACGATTACAAGAAAGATGGACAGCATCGGAATGCCTGCGATAGAAGATGCAGCGACAGCCTTGTAGCCCTTGCTGATGCCGGTGATCGGCTTGCCGTTGGAGGTCAGCAGCGCCAGACCACGCACAGCCGTCATCGAGCCGAGTGTCATAATAAACGGGGGCAAATCGCCGATGGCAACGCCGATACCGTTTACCATGCCGACTGCCAGACCGGCCAGCATCGCAATGACCAGCGGCACGATCAGCGGCAGATCGCCCTTGCCGAGCAGCGCTGCCAGAATGCCGGTGAATGCTACGGTAGAGCCGACCGACATATCAAATCCGCCCGCAATGATGACGAACATCATGCCGAACGCCAGAATGCCGTTGATGGAAGCCTGCTTGAGGATGTTGACGAGGTTGTTCGGGCTGATGAAGCTGGGCTTCAGAATGGTCAGCGCAACGACCAGTACGATAAAGATCAGGAAGATGAAGTATTCACTGATCAGTCCTTTAAGATTTTTCTGTTTCATGTTGTTCCCCTTCCTTTATACTTCAAGCGCGGATGCCAGCGTCATGATGCGTTCCTGCGAGAACTCGTTGCGCTTCACCTCGCCGGAGAGATTGCCTTCGCACATTACCATGATGCGGTCGCAGACACCCATCAGTTCGGGGATCTCGGACGAAATCATGATAACCGCCTTGCCCTGCTGCACCAGCTTGCCGAGCAGCAGATAAATATCGCGCTTAGCGCCGACGTCAATGCCTCGGGTCGGCTCATCGAGAATGATGACGTCCGGATCGTTCAGCAGCCACTTGGCGATAACAATCTTCTGCTGGTTGCCGCCGGACAGGTTGCCCGCAATCTGGTCGCCGGAAGGAGTTTTGATATTCAGCTTTTTGATGTACTCCATGGAAGCGGCGCGTGCCTTGCCCTTGTTATAAAGGCCATGGCTGAGCAGCTTCTTGATCGCTACCATGGCGATATTGTCGTTTACCGAACCGCTGAGGTTCAAACCGGTGACCTTACGGTCCTCGGTAATGAGCGCTACGCCCTCCTTGATGATATCCTTCGGAGAGTGGACCTTGATTTTTTTGCCCTTGACAAAAATCTCACCCTGCGACAGCTCGTGCATACCGAAGATGCCTTCCACCAGTTCGCTTCGACCTGCGCCTACCAGACCGCCGATACCGAGAATCTCGCCGCGGCGAACCGAAAGGCTGACGCCCTTTACCTTGTTGTCAGCGCGAACGATGTTCTTGGCCTCAAAGATCACATCGCCGATCTCCGCATCCAGCTTGGGGAATACATCGGTGATTTCGCGGCCGACCATCATCTTGATGAGCTGCGACTCGTCCAGATCCTTAGTATCGCCCGAGCCGATGTACTGACCATCGCGGTAAACGCTGACGCGGTCGCAGATGGAGAAGATCTCGTCCATGCGGTGCGAAATGTAGATAATCGCAACACCCTTTGCCGTCAGGCTGCGGATATGCTCGAACAGCAGCTCAACCTCACGGTCGGTGATAGCGGCGGTCGGCTCGTCCATGACAATGACCTTGGCGTTGATGGAAATTGCCTTGATGATCTCGATCAGTTGGCACTGTGCAACGGTGAGGTTGCGCAGCTTTTCCTTCGGGGAAACGTGCAGACCGCACTCCTTGATGAGCTTTTCCGCTTCTGCGATCTCTGCCTTTGCATCGACCAGACCGTTTTTGCGGAGCTCGCGTCCGACGAAGATATTTTCATACACGGACATATCCAGAATCGGGTTCAGCTCCTGATGGATCATGGCAACACCATGGTCCATGGCTTCCTTCGGGTTAGAAACGTGATACGGCTGACCGTTGAAGATGATCTCGCCGCCCTCGTCCTTGGTGTAAATGCCCATCAGAATTTTCATCAGGGTGGATTTACCGGCACCGTTCTCGCCCATCAGCGCGTGAACCTCGCCCGGCTTCACTTGAAGCTGCACATGATCAAGCGCCTTTACGCCCGGGAAAGACTTGCTGATATCTTTCATTTCCAGTACATACTCCATGCTGTTCTTCCCTCCTCATGTGTCATTTCTTTGTGATAATTTTATCAAAGCCGCCGAAATTAGAAAACACACAATCTTCACATTAGGGGTGATAATTTTTAGTTTTTTTACAAATACGGCACCTTGCTTAAAACACTGCATTTCAAATTGTGCAGATTGACAATATCTTTTGTGTACACCGATTCAAATGCACGCAGAGCAGCAGGTCCCTGCACAGTGCATTTCCTGTGCAGAGACCTTGGGAAACACCGCACAATTAAAGCGCTCTTGTTCAATTATAGTGAAGATTTCCATCGGAGTGAGAAACCGCTCATCTGAGTAGAGCTTATACATCACGGCAGTGTGGAAAGCCGCTATGCGGATAACCTGTTTTCACCGTTTCGATGCAGAAACAGTGAACCCAACGGCAAAATGAAAAGATGAGGTGCAGCTTATGAGCAGCAGAGATACAGAAAAGACGATAAGAGAGCTTCAGCAGTTCCTGCGCGAGCATGAGGACGCAATCACCGATGAGGACAGCATGCATCGTCTGGCGATAACCTTTATGTCGCAGCACAACAGCCGGTTGCAGCCGAAACAGACCGAGCCGGAAGACGCATCCGATTATCTGGAGCTGGCGAGCTATAGAAACCAGACCGTATATGCGGGTCTGCTATACCTATTTTCAAACATTGATCGAGTGCGGCATGATGCGCTGCGCAATCAACGAGGGAGAACGCCTGCTGAAGCTGTCCGAGGGTGATAGCCTCGGCGTTCGTTATCAGCTGATGCATCTGTACGCCTATACCGAGGACGAAATGCACGCGCTGGCGCTGCACAAAAAGTACGGCGGATATGAGGAAACGCAGATGCTGCTTCCGCTGGCCATTCTGTACTACAAGCAGAACCAGTTCGACAAGGCGAAAGACTATTGGAACCGCCTTGCTAAAGTAAACCGAGACACAAAGAAGTTCATGCGTCTGGAGGCGAAGCACGATGGGTACAGCCTGCATATGGAACAGGGAATGTACGGCTATCGGCCGGGCACCATTGAAGAACTGGTAGACACATATTTGAACTCGACCTATCTGTTCAATGCAACGCCGTATTTCAGCCAGTGGGCATATCAATATCTGCGCACGCAGACTGCCTCGAAGAAGAAAAAGCCGAAAAACGAGGAGTAAGTCCGAGAGCCGCAGCGAATAACGAAGATGACAAGAACCCGATACGGTGTAAAGCACGGTATCGGGTTCTTGTTCTGTTTCACAAATAGGACATGGGGCTACGTCCAAGCAGGTATTTTCCTCGTTATTCTTCTTCATCCGCACGTTCCGGCAGGATGAGCACCACGCGGAATATGCTTTCCCGCGGCTCGAACTCCACCGTTCCGCCAAGACGGTGGGTCAGCTCGCGCACCGAGGCGGTTCCGATTCCGCTGCCCGTATGCTTGCGCGAAAGGAACGCACTGCCGCGCCGGTTCACCTCGCCGTCATAGCTGTTTTCGAGCACCACATACAGCCGCCGAAACTGCTGCTTCATGTGCAGGCAGATGGACTTTTCCGTGCTTTCGGGCAGTCTCCAGCACGCCTCCAGCGCATTTTCCAGCAGATTTCCCAGTATGGTGCAGAACTGCACGCTGAACGCAGCGGTATCCTCGGACAGCTCGGCGCGAACCGACACCCGAATTCCTGTGCGCCGCGCAGAGCTGACATAATAGTACAGCATCGCATCCACCGCCGGATCGTGGCAGTAGCTTTCCGGTCGGGTTGCTTCGGACAGCGCAGTAATGCGGCTGATATACGTAAGCTGCGCCTCCGGATCGCCCGCCATACCCGCAATCGTGCGCAGATGCTGTCGGAAATCGTGCCGCTGGCGGCGGCTTTCCTCAATCTTCTCCGAAATCTGCGCAAAATGCGCCTTCTGCATGGCAAGCTGCCGCGCCATCTGCCGCTGCTCCTCCGTAAAGGTCAGGCTGCGTCGGTAGCCCTGTGCGATATCCTGCCAGAACACCGCGCCCAGCACGCACACCAGCAGCAGGCAGCCCCATTCATAAAACCATTTTCCGAGAATCGGCTCGTAGGCAGGCAGCAGGCAGTCCCACAAAAACAGCGTGCCGTAGAAAATATCCGCGCAGAACAGCGCTCCGGCGTGCCATTCCCGTCGGCGCGCCGCATAGAGGGCCGAGCCGAGCAGATAGACTGTCACCGCCAGCCGAAACAGCACCGTCAGATCAGAAAATGCTCGGATACTCCATTCGGACAGGTGCGCGGCACACACACCACACAGCAGCGCCGCACCACATATGCCGGCGCAGACCAGAACCGCCGCCTTGCGCACGGCATTCGGCAGCGCACAAATACGTCCATGCAGCAGAACGATCAGCAGCGTGGTCAGGTAGCCGCTGACCAGCTCGATGGTGTACCAAGGCTGCACCGGCAGCGCCTTCAGCGCATGAACGACCGGACCGGACAGCAGCACTGCCGCGCTCAGACTCAGCAGCAGAAACAGCCGTGAATTGGGCGGGCACCGCATGGAGCCGAGACACAGCCACAGCGCAAAGGACGCAAACAGCAGCATAAGTGTCAGCATAGCGGCGGAGATGCACACGCGCACCGCACGCTGGGTATTCACGCCCAGCGCTGTACCGAACGCCGGCGGATAGGTCATACCGCTGTATATCCAGCTTTCATCTCGCACCGCCAGCAGCAAGCGCACCGTGCCGCTGCCCTTAAAGCTGACCGCACGGTTTTGCAGCCGCGAGCGGTACTGCTCGGCGTTCGTCTCGCCCGCGGAGAGCACCAGCTCGTCATCAATATAAAACCGGTAAGCGGAAAAGATCTCAGGCAGCTCGATCAAATACCGCCGCGGCGTTTCGGGCAGCAGCAGCGTCAGCATATAGGTGCCGCAGCCATGCGGCGTCCGTTCCGTGCTGCCGAAAGCAAAATTGCTGTATGCGCCAATCTGCACTGAACGAACAGTGCTTTTATCGCGGTTTTCGCAGGTTTTCGGGGAAAGCAGCACATCGGGATAGAAATTCCAGCCGTTCCACAGGCTGCGCACCGGATACGCCGCCAAATCGTCCTCAGAAACGAACAGCGTTCCGGCGATTGCCTGCGGCGCAGACTGCGTATATTTGTTGTCATAGTGGTACAACAGCAGGCAGAACGCAGATGCCGCCGTAAATACCAGCAAAGCCGTCAGCAAACGGCGAAAGAACCGGCTCACAGGTGTTTCCTCCACCACATCAGACCGAAAACTGCCGCCAGCACGGCCGCGCCTGCAGCCGCAAACGGCAGCTTCTGTTCCGGTTCGGCAGGTGCTTCTGCCTCATCGGTCGTCAGCGTCATACCGTCCGGCAGGTCGATCTTCTCTCCGTTCAGCCGCAGTTCCGCCTGTGCTCTGCCCTCTGCCGATCGAGTGAGCGTAACCGCAAGAGTATCCGCATCGGTCAGCTCCAGCGCCCGCAGCGCATCGGACGGCAGCGAGAAGGCAACGCCGTTTTTGTTCAGTGTCAGCGGCTCGTCCATGTCGATGAGCGCCCGCAGGCGCGTGCCGGAGAGCACCGCGCCGTCTGCGGTGTCCTGCTCGAGGACGGTCACGGATGGAAAGGTTCCGGTTGGGCAGGATGCGTTCCTCGTCCACTCGCATAAAAGTGCCAAGGCCGGTGCACTTTTCGCAGGCTCCCAGCGGGTTATTGAAGGAGAAGAGCCGCGGCGACAGGTCGCTGATGGAAATGCCGTGCTCCGGGCAGGCAAAGTTCTGGCTGAAGGTCATACAATCGCCGCCGATCACGTCCACTTCGGCGATACCGCCGGTAAGCGCCAGCGCGGTTTCCAGCGAATCTGCCAGACGGCCCCGGATGCCCTTGCGCATGGCAAGGCGGTCCACCACAATCTCCACCGTATGCTTGATGTTCTTTTCCAGCTTGATCTCTTCGTCAAGATCATACAGGCTGCCGTCGATCTTCACACGAGCATAGCCACCGCGGCGGGCAGCATCCAGCTCTTTCTGCTGGGTGCCTTTGCGCTGGCGCACCACAGGAGCCAGCACCTGAAACTTCGTACCTTCGTCCAGTTTGAGCACCGCGTCCACCATTTCGTCCACGGTCTGCTGGCTGATCACCCGCCCGCACACCGGGCAGTGGGGCACGCCCACGCGGGCGTACAGAAGTCGCAGATAATCGTAGATCTCCGTCACGGTGCCCACGGTGGAACGCGGGTTGTGGCTGGTGGTTTTCTGGTCGATGGAAATTGCCGGTGATAGGCCGGTAATCTCGTCCACATCGGGCTTGTCCATGCGGCCCAAAAACATGCGTGCGTAGCTGGAAAGGCTTTCCACATAGCGGCGCTGGCCGTCGGCATAGATGGTGTCGAACGCAAGGCTCGACTTGCCCGAACCGGAAAGGCCGGTCATGACGATCAGCTTTTCCCTCGGGAGGGTCAGGTTAACATTTTTCAGGTTGTGCTCGCGGGCACCTTTGATGACGATTTTATCGTTTGCCAAGGTATTTTCTCCCTTTTCGTTGTGTCTGTGAATGATTCTGTTTGCGCTCCGTTTCTGCCGCAGAGTCCACCGTCGGGTTCTCGCCCCGGCGCAGTCGGTCGATTTGGTCACGCAGGAAGGCCGCGTGCTCAAACTCCAGCAGCTTCGCCGCTTCCTTCATCTCACGGGTCAGGCGCTCGATGGCGGCCTCCCGCTCCATCCTGCCCATGCGACGGGTGTTAATTCGTCGTTGCTGATGATGTTGATGATACTCATATGCTGATTATTATTTAGTGATTCTTCTGGAATGACTCGGCGTTCCAACTCCTGCATCAAACGAAACGCTGCCTGACAAGATTGCAGCATCTGTCCATGCAGGCTATAGGTGTGGAGTCGAGCAGAAGGTAGCTGATGCCTATTGTCTCGGAATCAAATACAAAAGAGATTCGATTGTTTACAATCGTACAATCATTTCCGCAAGGCTTGCATTGCAGACAAGACGAGAAACGGATGTTTTGATTAGTTATCTCTTGACAGACAGGATGTTTCAATAGTTCTGCCTTCATCTTTCATTCTTTACATTCATGAGTTTCTTCCATCCTCCCGTGCTAAAGCGAATATACTCACTGATGAAACACTCTATCTCTTCGCAGGAAAGTTCCTTATGTTGCACCACCTCTTTCATCATATTAATCCACCAAGAGCAGGTGAAGTGCATGAAGAACGGAGAAATATCGGTATGTAGTTCCGGATGGAGTCTTCTCATCTTTTCCATATATTCCATCCCTATTGTGGCACTCTTCTCAATCCACTCTTCCAAATAATCTTTGAGGCGAGAATGCTGCGTAGAGAAAAACAGCAAATTTAATTCACTTCGGTAACGAGTTATAATGCCCATAAGCTCCTGCAAAGATGCACGATGATATTCATCTGAGATAAATATGTCAAGGGAGAAATTCTCCGGTCGGTTGTGATCTTCCAGCATCCTGTACATAGCAGCCAAAAGAGGACGCAACACATCAACCAGTAAATCGTCCTTACAGGGATAGTAATTGTATATATTGCTCAGACCAATGCCCGACAACTTAGAAATCTCACGCATAGACACCGACTTGAAGCCCTTTTCGAAAAAAGCTTTCTGCGCTGTTTCCAGCAATAGCTTACGTATATAATCCTTCGTTGTTTGCATAGGTCAGAACATAATTCTTTATTTTATAACGCAAAATTAGTCACATATTTTTTCGGTTGCAATACCTTAAAATGATGATTTTTTTACTTACCATTCCCCATTTATGGTAATTCAGCAAATGAAATTTATAACTTTCAATATGCTACTCCTAATCATATCAAAGCTACAAATACTCACTTATTTACAATCTCTAGCACTCACTTTTTTTTGTTTACTTTTGTCTGTAAACCGCTACTGACGTCATTAAATACATAGTAATATGAGCAAAAAAATCAAAGACCAAGAAGTTCTTTTGGTCAAAGATCAGAAGGACGATAGCCTCCGAGCCGTAGTCGGAGCAGATGGGAAAAGCGGACTGAAGTTGCATTCTTTCAAAGTCTCCTTTGAGAGTGTCGTTGCCAGCGTGCATGTATACCAATAGACGATTACTCACTACCAATATAAGGAAAAGTTGCATGCAAATGAAATTTATCATACGCCATGCAACTTTGGAGCCAATTCATAAGAAGAGGAGCTAACGGAGAAAAAGAACTTTTTCAGTGCCCTCAGATTTCGGGCTTCCTTTTTTATTTACCTTCAACAACTCCAAATATTCTTATTACATCAATCTTCGATAGTACATACACTTACACGGTTCCAATCCGGTTCGGTAAACATGTCACCTACTCCCTGATCTTCGGCAGTAATACGAGACGTATTAATCTTGTATTTATTAACAAGGATTGTTTTTACAGCTTCTGCACGTGCGGTAGCAATTTTTGCGTTGATCTCAACATTGCCTTCTGGAGAAGCGTACCCTTTAATAATGACTTTTGAATCGGGATATTTCTTCATGTAGGAGGCTACACGTTCCACATTCGGTAGCTGTGATGCATCCACTGATGAGCGACCTTGTCTGAAAGTAATGATAGATTCCGGAACGCGAGCGGTCTTGACTACTGTTTCAACAGGAACTACCTTTGTACGACATTCTTCCAAGTCTTTCTGCAAGCCGTTGATTTGCCGGTTGGCAGTGTTCAACTCACCGTCCTTATTGTTCACTTCAGAACGAAGAGCATTGATTGAAGAGTTCAGCCCGTCGATTTCCGCCTGGTTGTAGACTTTTACTTTGGTGAAATAATGGTTTCCGGTACTTGTCTTGAAGTGATAAGTCAATCCTGCAGTCAGTTCAAACGCTGCATTATTCGCATTGAAACGGCTCTTTGTTTCGGGAAAGCTACCTTGCATATCATATACGATAGCAGGTTTGATTCCCAATGTCCATGCTTTCGTTTCACCAAGATTGAAATTGAAGTTCAATCCGAAACGGGTAGACCATGAGTTCTGATCTCCGTCACCATTTACATAATAATGCAACCAGCCCATTCCGGCTACTGCTTCTACTTCAAACAAACGAGGCTCGCCTTGATAACTTGCAAACAGGTTCATCAAATTGACTTTACCCAATAAACTGACATCCGAAGCATCGAAGGCCGTTTTACTCGGAGTGGTGTTGATATATCCCATTCCCTGGAATCCCAAACCAAAGATAGGAGTCAATTGTTTTGAGAACCCTACTCCAAAACCGGGACGCATACTCTTAAAGAAAGCGCTATGAGTAAGAGGAGTGATTGCTCCCGCATTTACTTCAACAGACCAGTTGTCTGTGAACTTTGTACCTTCTACTACTGATTGGGCGTTTGCTGTAAATGCACCCAATACAAAAGCTAATAAAATAATAGATTTTTTCATAATCAAATGTTTTTAAACTGTGATGTTTTGCTTGCTAAATCATTAGAAATGTTTTATGTGTTCCATGTCTAATTCTTTAGTTTATAATCAAATTCGTTATTCACAGTAAACAACATATCATATAAAAGATTAGTTCACAGAATGAGACTCCAATTAACAACTATTTAATATTTGGGGACTCCTGCCAAAAAGTGGGAAATATGCATTCAAAGTCTATTTGTAAGATTTAATCGTCCGACTATAATGTCAATTATTATCA
>OHAI01003350.1_pt1 | contig 10940 bp, 14 predicted proteins | sample 1577091 | NCBI WGS metagenome assembly OHAI01 (sample SAMEA3541548, study PRJEB24748) | human gut metagenome | biome: human gut; feature: human-associated habitat; material: faeces | place: China | collected 2012
GTAGCATTTTGTCCTTGGAGAGGAACTTTAATAACTACTACTTTATAATACGAGGGAGGTTTTTATGAACCGGGGAGGACTATCTGGAGGCCATACTTGTTCTCCATAAGAAGATGGGTATGGTGCGCTCCGTGGATGTCGCCCGGCACCTGGAGGTCACAAAGCCCAGCGTGTGCCATGCGGTGGCAACCCTGCAGGACGGGGGTTTCCTGACGATGGACAGCGACTATTTCCTGCATCTGACCGATGTGGGCCGGGAAGTGGCGGAGCAGATCTACGAAAAGCACCGCTTCTTTACCGACCGGCTGATCGAGGCCGGCGTAAACCCGGTAACGGCGGAAAAGGACGCCTGCCGGATGGAGCATGTCATCAGCCAGGAATCCTTCGAGCGTCTGCGCGATGCCTACAAAACAAAAAATGAATAATCTGCCCGCATAGCAAACGGGTGAAACAGTAACGCGGCCGGGCACATCGAACCCGACCGCGTTACTCGTCTTTCTGGAAGGCTTCCGCCTGTTTGCAGAGCGCGATAAATTTTTCGATCTCTGCTTCGCTTTTCCCGGCAAAGAAGTCCACGACTGTTTTCGAGACTGTCTGATTTACCATTTCCGGGAAGATGGCGGCGTCCACGCTGATATTCAGTTCTTTGGCGACAAGGACCACCGTTTCAAATTTCGGATTACTCTGGCAGGTCTCCAAATCTATGATCGTGCGGGGGTTCATACCGAGGCGTTCAGCTAACTGCTTCTGCGTCAGATGCTGGCGCTTCCGTTCTGACCGCACCTTCCATGCAAATAGATCCAGCGGATTGTTCACTACACATCACCTCTACATCATTGTAGGGTGTGCTTCCGCTCATATAAATAACCATACAGCTCATGCAAAGTGAGTTATAACTCATATTTCGGAGTAAAGGGGGATATGGATGAGAGCGCCAACACAAAGGAGGTCAAAATAAGGCGGGGTTTACCGTTTGTACGGCGGACGCCCATGCCACTACGAAAAATATTCCAATAACGCAGCAGCGAGCCATGCTCATGAAAGTGAGTTATGGCTCGCTTTTTATATGCTGTGGCTCATATCTCACAAAACCCGTTTCTTTGAGCGCCTGGGCGTGAGCTGCCGCTCCCCGCCCCGTTTCGTTCCGGCCTGTCAACCCGAACGGAACGAAAGGAGCCAAGTATGAGCGGCAAGAAAAATTTTCATATAGATCCAGAAAATCAGCCAAACCGGACCACTCGTGAACGAGTAGTGAGCGAAAGGGGAAGAAAAGAACTGCCTCCCGGCACGAAGGGAGGTGAGAACTTGAAACCTGACCGCCACTACGAGCACAAGCAGTACGCCTTTGACAGCTACTGCAAGAAGGTACTGAAATGCGAGGCGTGCAACGGCTATCGCCAGATCAGCCGTCATCAAAAACGTTTTGCATCTTTGGAAGAACTGTCCGAGGCAGACATGGCCCAGCTTGCAGTTTACGATCGTTACTCATGGGAGTATACGGCTTTTCCCGTGGGAAATGCTGTTGTGCTAATCGAGAACGACCGATTGGCCACAGCACTTCTACGGCTGTCACCAAAAGATCGGGAAATTTTTATGATGCACTGGTTTCTATGGATGACAGACGAACAGATAGCAAAGTGCATGGGCATGGCCAGAAGAACGGTCAATACTCGCAGGTATAAAGCCTATCGGCTGCTGAAAAAGCTGATGGGAGGTGAAGCGGATGACTAAATCTGCATACACACGGGCATCGCTGCTTCCTTACCCGATAATCGCTGCCGCTGTTGCAGGAGACGCCGAAGCAGTGAGCCGGGTAGTCCAGCATTATTCTAGCTACATTGCTGCACTGTCAACTCGGACGAGCTATGGCTCTGACGGCTATCCTCGTCTGCAAGTTGATGAAGAACTGCGCAATCGTCTGGAAGCAAAACTGATAATTGCTATCCTTGATTTTGACTTGACCTGATTCAACGTAGGCATCGTGTGCTGTTCCCCTTTCCATACGATGCCTTTTCTAGTTCTTTGACAAAGAAAGCCAGCAGGACAATGGCGGTGCATCATAGGGCAAACGGATACGTTGCTGTCTGTATCGAGCCGGACGGCGGGTGCGCCACGATGCTTTTCTCTGAAAAGTGGAGCGATCACCACCACGCCGCAATGCAAGCGCGGCTGCTTGCGGGCCATGACATACAGGCAGGCTGATACTCCCTTACCGTCAAAGTCCGAGCGTTCAGAGCGTCGCAGGCAATGAGTAGGGCTGCATGAGGAATGCAGGGGTGAGATTCCCGTGGGCTGCTGCCAGCAGCCATCCGTTGGCTCATTTTTTGATTTTTAAGAAAGGGGATTTTTACGATGCAAGCGAAAAAGACAAACCCTGAAAAAACAAAAAATCCAGAGATGCTTACTCTGGATTCGACTTATCGTATTGGCAATCGCTCCTTTATCGTTGAGCCAGTGTTCAAAGAAGAAAGCTCCCAGACCTTAGGAGAAGTTCTTCTCCGGCTGATGAAATCCGAAAGCGAAAAATTATAATGACCTTTCGGGAGGCAGCGGACAGAGAAAGCGGATTGTGTTATAATATAGGTGTACAAGTGAATTTGCTATTCGACTGTCCCAAGAAAGGAGCGAGTATGAAACAGTCGAGTAACAAGAAATCCCGTGAAGCAACCGCTTTTCTCTATGAGCGTCTTTCTCGTGATGATAATTTGGAAGGCGAGAGTTACAGCATCGGCAACCAAGAGTTAATATGTAAAGGGTGGTTTCTCCCACCTAATACATATGACTGCGGCTCATTTGTGGTGAATGGAACAGCAGTTGTAGGAAAGGAGGCCAAAAGCCTTATAACCGCTGAAAATCCACACGAAAAGGAGCTGATTTATATGAAATCGATATTTGAGCAGATGGGCGGCACTTACCGTCAGGAGGGGGATTACCTCATTCCAAACCTTGCGCTGCCAGAGGAACCGGAATACCAGATTGGCAAGTATGGGCGTATGCGCCGCAGCTATCTGAAAGAACATCGCCCTGTTCTCTACGCAAACTATCTCACGAGCGGAACGCTGCATCGGCACCTTGCCGAGGTCGACCAAGCCTGCAACGAGCGTATGGCAATCATCGTTTCCGATATGGCAAGGCAGGAAGATGTGACCGAAGCGCTCAAAGCCGCCGACCAAATGGAATGGGTGCGCCGGATGAACAGCATTCGCAGCCGTGCGGAGGAAGTCGTTCTGACCGAGCTTGTATATGCCTGATAAAACGCCCGTTATTGGCTGTTTGGCCGATAACGGGCATTTTTGCGTATCAGTCCTTTTGCTCTGTGCTGGCTACCAACCGGTCAAAGTCGCTCTGATACAGCCGATCCTGAATGACACGGTACTGCTCAAACTCGCTTTCCGCAAAGGCTTTTGCAATGGCAGCGGTGACCTTTCCCTTATCTCGTAGAATCTCTGCATCATTGAATTGCAGGAAAGCATCCAGCTTGGAGGCCCAATCTGCCATGGTCATGGGAATGTGCCGTCTGGCCTGCCGGGTAGCATAGTCCAGATACATGGTGACGATTTCGTTCAGCTCCTGCATTTCACCCATGGATAAGTAATTTTTTGCAACGGACACATCTGCCTTGACAATCTTGCCGTCAGGAGCATTCTTCCATGAGGACAGCCCCATGTGTTCCTTGGTGTGATCGGCTCGTGCCATAATGACCTCTGCCGCCGTGCTGCCATGGATGGCATAGTGCATCTTATTCTGAACTGTAGCAAAGAAATCCTTTGTGGTCTGGCTATCGAGAGAGTAGTCCACAGCGGTGGCGTAAATATCCGTGATTTTCTGGTAAAAGCGCCGTTCGCTGGCCCGAATCTCCTGAATCTCGGAAATCAGGTGGTCAAAGTAGTCCTCATCAAAAATCTGCCCGTTGATGAGTCTGCTCTTGTCTAGGACATAGCCCTGCTTAGTAAAGGTGTCCAGCACCTTGGTTGCCCACTGGCGGAACTGCGTGGCTCTGCCGGAATTGATCCGATAGCCTACGGCTATGATGGCGGACAGAGCGTAGAACTTATAGTGATAGGTTTTTCCGTTATCCGCAACTTGTGCAAAATTTGCACAAGTTGCATCTTCGGACAATTCACCGCTTTCATATACATTTTTCAGATGCTTTGTCACAACGCTCCGGTCTACATCAAAAAGCTGTGCAATGGCCTTTTGCGTCAGCCAGACATCGTGGTCCTGTACCCGTACCTCAATGCCGTCCTCATGGGCATCTTTCGTGAACACAAGGAAATCCACTGTGCTGTTGCGGATTTGCAGTTTATCCTTCTTGGCGTCTGCCATATCGTTTCACCTCAATCTTCTTCGCTGGTTTTCTTCCCTCTGCTCTTATAAACATTATACTGATTCTTGCAGCGGGGACTGCAAAAAGCGGAATTGGAGCGGCTGCTCAGGAACACCTTCTGGCAGTGCTTGCACAGCCGCAGGGGTTTCTCTCCGTCCACCAGTAGGAAGCTGAACATCATCTGGACGCCCAGCAGCAGGGAATGAAAATCCCAATAGATGGTCGGCTTGTCCAGCAGCTCAATATGATAGCTGGGTGCAATGCCGCCGAAGGCCGCCATACCCCTGCGGTACAGATTCCGGGTGTCCTCATCGATCAGGTCATAATCGTTATAATACAGAATGGAAGTGGTCAGAGTGAAAGCCCAGTCCTTGAACTGCTGCGCCACCCGGTCATAGGCTTCAGCATACTCCCGCTGGAAGCTCATGGTTTTCGCCATAGGCTCATCCGCAAAGGTCATGGTCAGCGCCACCATTGTTCGGTCGCCGGACACACTCCAACTGGACTCAACGCCTCGTTTCACCACATCCAGCTGGTCAAAGGGATAGAACAACGCCAGATAGTCCTCGGTTTCCATGGATTCTGCCTTGATGAAATGGTTTTTCGGCAGATACACCTTCTCATAGTCCATAAAGGACGGCGTGGTGGGCAGCGCCGTCATCAGACCCAGCAAACCGTAATGGGTCACAAACTCCAGAATAGCTTTCTGCACCTCGTCCTCCGGACTGCGGTTCATCATCAGCATTCCCACATTCAGCGCATCCAGCACGATTCCCGGCGCTTCCTTCAAGGGATTATAGATGTCGGGTTTGGCATTCTTCCCCGGCGTGATATACCGCTTTCCGTCTGCGGCGGTTTTCAGTTCATAGCGGTCATACCGCACCCAATGGGAACGGGACTGCTCAAAGAGATTCTTCATGGTACTGTTCCTCTCTGCTCGTAATCCAACTATATATTAACCATATTACTATTGTATCAACCGTCCTTGGCTCCGTCAAGGATGGTTTTCTTTTTCCTCGGGGGCGTTTTGTTCTCCGGGCGAATTACCGCATTCTTGCCCATGGTTTGCAGCAGCTCTCCAAATACACGGAAAAACTCCTGTTCCCGCAGCGTCAGGCTGCCGCCCGCCTCCTGTTTTTCCTGCAAATGCTGGTAGAACGCTCTTTGCAGCTTCTTGTGGATGGTGGTGCGCAGCTTGCGGATGTTCCGGTCAGATTGCCCTCGCAGCACTGCCAGTTTGGTGGCGCTATATAGCCGCAGGGAGAGAAAATACAGCACTTCCTTGTGCTCCTCGCTGAGATCACGAATCATATCGGAGATGAATTTGTCCGCCGTCAGCTCGTGCATTTCATACGGGCAGTCAAAGAGAATGTCCAGAAAGAAGCCGCTGCAAAGCTGACGATATTCGGGATCATTCATCCAAAGCGGCACGATTCTCGGCTGCGGCGCAGCCTGAAATCCCAGTGGCACATCCCCGCGCAGGTTTTCGTGGTCACGCTCCCGGCGTTCCCGATTTCTGTCCAGCTTGTTCCACTCGTCTACCACAGTCAAAAAATCCGATTCCGTCCGGGCTGCTTCCTCCAGCCGCCGCAGAGCCTCTGCGCGAATTTCCCGCTTGAGCCGCTTCTCACTGGTGGGCGCGGCTTCCTCTTCCTCGTCCTCCAGCTCGGCATCATAGTCTCTGGGATGCTCGTCCTGCTCCAGCTCGCTTTCCAGCTCCAGCGTGTGTTCCTCTGCAAGCGCTTCCTCCAGCGTCTCATCCACCGGCGCACCGTCAGACGAATCCTCCCAATCGGCAAAGCCGTCCGCATCCATTTCAAGACTGGTTTTCTCTATTTGCTCCTCGGCATCTTCTTCCTCATCGGAAAAATCATCATCCAGCAGCAGTTCATCCTCCCATGGTTCCACGACAGCTTCACCTCCCCGAAAAAATATTTTTCTTTTTTTCAAAAACAGTTCCGATTTACACCCCGTATTTCTCCTATTAGTAGATGGAGTAATCTTAGAATAAGTTACACGGGTTACTTTCCGAGCCGTCAGCGAAGAAAAGGAGGATATGGAGCATGGAAAAGCAACAGAAAGCCACGGTTAGCTTACAGCCAACGGAACCAAACACATTATATCAAAAACCAACCAATCACGCAAGGAGGATGCCTATGGAGCAGAACAAACGAGAACAGTTTATCATCCGCCGAATCGGCGGCACCACCTACAAGGTCAGAGTCGTGTTCAACGAAAGCGGCGGCGAGACCATGGAGGATAAAATTTTACGGATTGTACGCAATGATATGGTTACAAACGACGGAACCCGTGGTATAATGAAGGCACCACAAATGAGCCGACAGTCTGAAAGGAGCGCATCATGAGCGCGAAACAGACTGAAAGCAAAATTACCGCTCTCTATGAGCGGCTGTCCCGCGACGATGACAATGCCGGAGATAGCAATTCCATCGTGAATCAGAAAAAATATCTCGAAAGCTATGCCCAGCAGAGAGGCTACACCAACTGTCGGCACTATACCGACGACGGCTGGAGCGGCGGCAACTTTGAGCGTCCAGCATGGAAGCAACTCATCGCAGACATTGAGACGGGCAAGGTTGCCCATGTGATCGTCAAGGATATGAGCCGGGCGGGGCGTGACTATCTGCAAACCGGCTTTTACACGGAGGTATTCTTCCGGCAGCACGGCGTCCACTTTGTTGCCATCGCCAACAGCGTGGACAGCGATGACCAGAACAGCAATGAATTTGCCCCCTTCCTCAACATTATGAATGAATGGTATCTGCGCGACCTGAGCCGCAAGCAGAAAACCGCCATCCGCGTCAAGGGAGAGTCCGGCAAGCCCACCACCAACTGTGCCATTTACGGTTACAAGAAAGACCCGGAGAACAAATACCATTGGCTGATCGACGAGGAAGCTGCCGCCGTGGTGCGGCGCATTTTCCGATTGACCATCGAGGGCAAAGGACCCTACGATATTGCCCGTATTCTCTTTGAGGATAAGGTGGAGACGCCCGCCGTGTACTTCGGCAAGCAGGGCAAGGGCATCTGGAAAAGCAAAGAGGAATTTTCCAATCCCTATAACTGGAGCGGCTATGTCGTGGGGCAGATTCTCACCAAGCCGGAGTATATGGGGCATACGGTGAATTTCCGCTCCCACAAGCAGTCCTATAAAGATAAAAACGCCGTGATGAATCCCAGGGAGGACTGGCTGATCTTTGAGGATACCCACGAGGCCATTGTGGACAGGGAAACATGGGAGCTTGCACAAAAGCTCCGCAAGACGCCCAAGCGCATCGACACGTTGGGTGAGGCAAATCCGCTGACCGGTCTTTTGTGCTGCGCCGATTGTGGAGCCAAAATGTATAATCAACGGTCAAGGGGGACAGAAAGTAAGCCGTATCCCTACGATGTGTTTGAATGCTCCACTTACAAATTGGCGGGTCAAAAACGGTCTGCCGCTTGCTGTGGACATCATATTAGTACAAAAGCTCTGCGCACACTGATTCTGGACACCATCCGAACGGTCAGCACCTTTGCAATTTCCAATCAGGAGGTGTTTATGGAAAAGGTGCGCTCCGCCTCCCAGCTGCGGCAGGCAGAAGCGGCCAAGGAAACCAAGCGGAGACTGAGCAAGGATAAAAAGCGCATTGCCGAGCTGGACACCATCATCAAAAAGCTCTATGAATCCTTTGCTGTCGGGCGCATCACCGATGAGCGCTTTGACAGTCTGCTGGCAGATTACGAAGCCGAGCAAAAAGCGCTGCAAACATCTGTCACAGAAGCGGAAGAAAGGCTGTCCGCTTTCGCAGAGGACACCGCCCGTGTGGAGCAGTTTCTGGAGCTGGCAAGGAAGTACACCGATTTCTCCGAGCTGACCACGCCCATGATCAACGAATTTATTGAGAAAATCATCGTCCACGCCCCAGAGCGCATCGACGGCGACCGGGTGCAGGAGGTAGAAATTCACCTTCGCTTTATCGGGCAGTTTGAGCTTCCCACACCGGAGCTGACTGAGGAAGAAATCAAGCGGCAGGAGCAGCTCAAACGGCACCGCATCAAGAGCCGGGAGCGGTATCAGAAAATCAAGGCTGGAGAACACGCTGTCGGTCAGCCCTTCACGCTGACCTGTAAGTGCTGCGGTCAGGAATTTGCATCCAAACGGACGAACACCCTGTTCTGCGGCCCCAACTGCCGTGCGAAATTCTACCGTCAGGAGGCGGCAGAGGGCCGCAGCCGGGCGTGTACCTGCGAAAACTGCGGCAAGGAGTTTATCACAGCAAGGTCAGATGTGAAATATTGCAGTGACGATTGTCGGTATGCAGCACAGATCAAGCGGCAGGGCGCACGGAAGAAAGCTCTACGAGAAGCTAAGAACGAAAAAGAAACGAAATCAGCATAAGATAAGACGCAACCGGCGGCTTGCCCCTCAATGGGCAGGCCGCCGTTTTTTGCGCAGAAATGGAGGAACAATGAATCTTTTTGAAATTGTCAAATACGGCGTAAGCTGCCGGGAGGCAGCGGAGCTGTACGGCGTGGAAGTCAACCGCTACGGCATGGCCCTCTGCCCGTTTCACAACGACCGACATCCCAGTTTGTATGTGGCAGACGACCACTATTATTGCTTTGCCTGTGGGGAACACGGCGATGTGATCGACTTTGCTGCAAGGCTGTTCGGCTTGCCGCTCTATGAGGCGGCGCAGCGTCTGGCAGCAGACTTTCACCTTACCCCGGACAAACCGCCCAGCGCAGCGGCGCTCCACGCAAAGCGTGTCCGAACAGAAGCACAGCAGCTCAGAGAAAACGAGTGGCTGTGCTTTTCTATTCTATCAGATTATGCCCGTGTGCTGCGGGACTGGAAGGTACGCTGTGCGCTGCAATCTTCGGAGGAAGCGCCGGATGAACGATTTGCAGAAGCCTGCCACAAGCTGGATAAAGTGGAGTATTACTTGGATATTCTGTGCGAGGGTGATTCCTATGAACGTGCCGAAGTGGTCAGTTATCTGCTTGCAGATGGTCGGTTGGACAAGCTCAAGAAAACAATCGATGGGAGGGACGCCGCGTGAACAAGAAGTATGCAGGGCTTGATTTCCCAGCATGGTTCGACGGCAAGGACATCAATGAGGCAGCCTTTTGCCGGGAGTTTTTGTCAAAGAACAAGCTCATCTATGCGGACAACGCATTTTTCACACCGGATGGGCGGCTGACAGACCCGCTGCTGCTGAACGAGAAAATCTATGCCGAACTGGAGTGCTGTGCCGCAAAAAAACATTCCGCACGCCATTTCCAAGATCGTGGAGATCATGAAGCTGGCGGCTCATGCAGAGAGCTTCCCGCCGAAGCCGGATGAGATTCATGTGCAGAACGGGACGTTCCGCATCGATGGCAGCTTTCTCGCAGGACGTTCTGAAATCGTGCGCAGCCGGTTTCCCATTGCTTACAATCCGCAGGCGGAGGAGCCGGTTGTCTGGCTGCGTTTTCTCTCCGATCTGCTCTACCCGGAGGACATTCCCACCTTTCAGGAATATATCGGCTATTGCCTCGTTCCCAGCACCAAGGGGCAGCGCATGATGATCCTCAAGGGCGAGGGCGGCGAAGGAAAATCGCAAATCGGTCCCGTGCTGGCGCGGCTGTTTGGCTGCAATATGAAGGACGGCAGCATCGCAAAAATTTCCGACAACCGGTTTGCCCGCGCCGATCTGGAGCACATTCATCTTCTTGTGGATGACGATATGAAAATGGAGGCTCTGAAGCAGACCAACTATGTCAAATCCATCGTTACCGCACAGGATAAGATGGATCTGGAACGCAAAAGCGTCCAGAGCTATCAGGGGTGGATGTATGCCCGGCTGCTGGCATTCTCCAATGGCGATCTGCAATCCCTCTACGACCGCAGCAACGGCTTTTACCGCCGCCAACTGATCCTGACCACAAAAGAGAAGCCTGCCAATCGTGTGGACGATCCTGACATTGCCGAGAAGATGAAGCGAGAGGTCGAGGGCATTTTTCTCTGGGCGCTTGAGGGCTTGCAGCGGCTTGCGGCAAACAGCTTCCGATTCACGGAAAGCCCCCGGACACTGAACAATCGGGAGTACGTCAAGCGTGACGCCAACAATGCCATCGACTTTATGGAATCCACCGGCTATATTCGGCTGAAGGCGGATATGTCTGTCACCTCCAAGGAGCTGTATGCCATTTACGGAATCTGGTGCGATGAAAACGGGCTGACACCTATCAGGCAGCGCTCGTTCAGCGATTTTTTGATGCGGAATCTGAAAACGTACAATCTGGAGCATACGAATACCGTCACGAACGCTACCGGGCGCAGAGTGTGGGGGTATCTGGGCATCGAGCCGCTGATCAGTCCCCATATATCTGAGAATTGGAGCAAATCGCTATGTACGTATGTACCGGAAAGCTGACGCGCACCCAATCGTGAACAAATCTGCCCATGCCGTGAAATGCTGCCTGCCCTGCACCATCGGTACGTATGTACACAGCAAAATGCCCTAATTCTACTATGTACAGAGTAGCGGTGAGATGCCCAAAAAGGCACTTTGAAATCAATCCTTGTGAAATTCATGAAAATTTTCACCGCAAGCCGAATGCAATG
>OHAI01003359.1_pt1 | contig 10905 bp, 9 predicted proteins | sample 1577091 | NCBI WGS metagenome assembly OHAI01 (sample SAMEA3541548, study PRJEB24748) | human gut metagenome | biome: human gut; feature: human-associated habitat; material: faeces | place: China | collected 2012
TTGGCTTTATCCGGGAAGCAGATAAAGTTTTTAATTACATCCAGCAGACGTACCGGATGAAACAGCCCCTGAATCATTGAGTGCAATGATGGAATTCCGTCCTGTTCACGGTTTTCATTACCGGTGACTTTGCGCCATGAGTAAAAATATTCATAGGGTGCAAACAGGTTGCCCATCCGGTTATTTACGCCATCGCTAATAATGCAGAGCGCGTTGTAGATAAACAGTTGCGGAATATCCCGGCGGTAGCGTTTACAGAGCTGCTTCCAGGCATCGCCAATACTGGCTTCCTGCTCGCGCACCGCACTTTTAAATTCAAAGACGACCAGTGGCAGACCGTTGATATAGAGAATGCCGTCAGGAATACGAGTCTGGTTATCTTTGCCGGAGATTTTAAGCTGATTAACAATCTTAATCCGATTAAGCGGCGGATTAATATAGGAGGGCGGGAGTTCCGCAGCCTGTTGCAACAGGACATCTTCGGCGTCAAATATCTGGCGCAGTGCGGCAGGTAGATGCCGGGTGTCGAGCAATTCAATGTAGAGATCTTTTTGTTGCCGATCGTCGCGTTTGAACAGAAAACCATTTGCCAGCCAGCGACAAAATGTTTTGTTGCTTTCATAAAGATCGGAGGCGGGAAGTGTGGTGAACTGTTTGATCAGTCGCTGAATCTCTTCTTCAGTAATGCCATCAGGCTGGTAGCGTGCCGCTAAATAATGACGGAGATCGTCTTCGATAATGACCTGATCGAGACTCGAACGTGGGACATTATCGCCGATCAGGTGTTGATATCCCTGATCCTGTAACAGTTCAATGATCGCTTGTTCTAATTTTGCTTCACTGAAAGAGAGACTCATATCGCGCTCCAACCCTGGCTAATTTCTGGTAAGCATTCCCGTATCAGTAGAAAACCTTACCAGAAAGCCCCTGATTTTACAGGGGCAAAATGCGTTATGCAGCTTCTGTATCGGTGGTGAGATCCGGAAGATCTTCCAGGGATAGCTCGCCGGAGATGAGTTTGGGGAGCAGGGTGTCTCGGAGGGCTGTTAGTGAGACTCCACATTTTCTATTTTTACTAAATCGATGGAATAAAGGGGTGCTAAATTTTTCAAACTCTTTAAGCAAAACCATTGGGGGATTTAGGAATGATATATTTTTCAAATGTGTTGAAGGCCGAGCAATTGAAGGAACACCAACCTGAGAGGCATTAGAAAGCAGAGCATGTTGTCCTTTTTCTGACCTAAAATAATGAATCAAATAGTACGGCGATGATTTTGATTCATTTACGCGTAAGAAAAATTGACGTTGGGAAATTATATATCTGTCATATTCAGAATCTTCAGGAATTAAAGAAACTTGGCCAATATTACCTGCATGTGTAAAAATTATGTCTTTTCTATATACAGCAGAGTTTTTGAGCTTTTCAGCATGCTCTGGAGTAATGAAATTATTATCCCCATCGATAAGAAGGGGGTCTTTCAGATGTTGGCCGCTTATAATGGGTACACCAGCATTAACAAATGTGGATACTTTAATATTGGAACCAAATGGTCCCATTCCTATTTTTAATGCAATATCTTCAGTTCTAACAATACTCCATCCTTTCGGCACCCAACCCAACTCCGTTTCTTCAAATTCACTTGGGAAAAGCGAGCGAATTTCCGCCGGAAGCGGTTTGAAATCTGCACAATTACGTACTTTTTGACGCAATTCGGCGCGAGATTGCAGGGCTTCCGGAATTGGGTTTCCTGCATCCAGAGCGTTATCAATCACCGGATCAAAATCTACAAACCAGGATTTGAACAGGGTTTGGGACATTTTTTCGAGTGTTTGGTTTTGATAATTATTTTTTTCAATCTTCTTATCAAAAAATTCTAATATATTTGCAATCGATATTTGTATATTTAGAGGCGGTTTTGGGACTTGTAAGTCCTCAATCATTCCTTTGGTTAGCGCATGTCTTGTTGCGCCAGCACTAGCAAGTGTTAATAGCAGAGCTTGTTGATGGGGGCTTGACAAAAAATATCTAAGAAAACGAGAGTCAAACTCATTACTTTTGGGGCGAATTATAGCGACATGTTGGTTTACTCGTGCAGGTAAAAAAGAACCTGGAGCGATACATACGCGTGCAACGGAGTCACCAGTTATGTTGATTAAAACATCATTTTCCTGAACCTCAACATTTTTAAGCTTGAAAGCAGCCTCATCATTAATAAAAACCAACCCATTAGTATTAAATCCATCATTATAAATATTCTGGCTGCGGATAAAATATGTATTACCGGTATCAGTATAAACGCTACTACCGCCTTTAGGTGTAGCTCCGCTTCCAATTTTTATACAGTAGTCACCAAGACGAACCTTTTCCCACTTACTCCCCATAACCCAGCGCCTCCAGATTCTGGCGAATCGCACGATCCAGTTCTTCCGCCTGCTTCATCTGCTCAAACAACGTCTTCGACAATTCGCGCATTTTTGTCTCAAATGCCACGCCGTCCTCTTCCTGCTCGGCTGCACCCACATAGCGGCCCGGCGTCAGCACGTAGTCGTTATCTTTAATATCTTGCAGGGTTGCAACTTTGCAGAAGCCTGCCTGGTCTTCATATTTTTCCAGCTTGCTGTCACCACGCGCAATCCGTGCAGCCAGTTCTTCCGGCGTACTGCGCCAGGCATGGTAGGTATCGGCGATTGTGGCAATATCTTCCGCCGTTAACTCTTTAGTTGTGCGGCTAATCATGGTGCCGAGGTTACGCGCATCAATAAACAGCGTCTCGCCCTGACGATCACGATAACCTTTGGCCGGATCGGCAGCCTTCGATTTGGTCATAAACCATAAACACACCGGGATTTGCGTGGTGTAAAACAACTGACCTGGCAGAGCGATCATGCAGTCGATTAGATCATTTTCGATCATCTGTGCACGGATCTCGCCTTCACCGCTGGTGTTAGAACTCATCGAACCGTTTGCCAGCACAAAACCTGCTGTGCCGTTAGCCGACAGCTTGGAGAGCATATGCAAAATCCAGCCGTAGTTGGCGTTACCGGTTGGCGGCATACGATAACCGGCAAAACGTGGGTCTTTGGTTAATTCGGCTTCATTACGCCAGTCTTTCAGGTTGAACGGCGGGTTCGCCAGAATGTAGTCGGCTTTCAGGTCCGGGTGCTGGTCGCTAAAGAAGGTGTCTGCCGGGCGTTCGCCGAGGTTAGCTGAAAGACCGCGAATGGCGAGGTTCATTTTTGCCAGTTTATACGTCGTGGCTGTCAGCTCCTGACCATACAGCGCGATATCACGACTTTTACCCTGATGGCTCTCGACAAACTTCACCGACTGCACAAACATCCCTGCCGAGCCGCAGCACGGGTCATAGATTTTGCCCTGGAAGGGTTCGAGCATTTCTGTTAACAGCGTAACCACACATTTTGGCGTGTAGAACTCACCACCGCCTTTGCCTTCAGTTGCGGCAAACTTACCGAGGAAGTATTCGTAAACGCGTCCGACCAGGTCTTCTTTCGATAACGTTTCAACGTCAGTTTCGTGTGCCAGCGTTTCGATGTTGTCGATGGTATCAATCAGTGACGCCAGTTTTTTGGTTTCCAGATTCTGACGGCTGAAGTAGTTATCTGGCAGCGCACCTTTCAGGGTTGGGTTACGTTTCTCAATGGTCGAGAGGGCGGTGTCAATACGGACCGCAATATCGTCCTGTTTGGCATTTTGTTTGATAAAAGACCAGCGCGCCTCTTCCGGCAGGTAGAAAATGTTGTCCTGCTGGTAGAACACTTCCATCTCAAGGAAGTCTGCTTGCCCATCGGCAATCATTTTTTTGCGGCGTGCTTCAAACTTATCGCTGATGAATTTCAGGAACACGAGGCTCAACACCACGTGCTTGTATTCGGAGGACTCAACGCTACCGCGAAGCTGGTTTGCGGTATCCCATAATGTTTCTTCAAAGCCTTTCTTTGCTTTGGCTTTTTTAGTTGGTGCTTTGGCCATGATGAACTCTGTTCAGATAAATTAGGTCGCTATTGTAATGGTAGAGGCGGCAGATTTCGCCCTTTAATCCATCTCCAGCTCATCAAACAACTGCAAATCCACATCCAGCAATTCCACTGCATTGCTGCGGCGAATGCCGACGTTATTTTCGATTAACAGTTCCAGTAAGCGATCGCCGTCGATAAGCGTAATGGGCGCGGCCCCCGGAAAGAGCGCCGCTTCTGCACATTTCGCTGCAAATTTCCCGGTGGTGATGAGCGTACCGCGAATGGCCTTGTGGTAAGGCAACGCTCCGCGCAACTGGTCGATATACGGTCGAGTGATGGTGTTCTGCATTCTTTTGACCTGCACCACTTCGGTAATAGTGGTGATGCCGACCTGCACCTGACCAATCACGTCCACACCTTTATCGCCTGAGGCTTTGGTCACTTCGACCTGCTCGTAGCCCATTGCTTCCAGTAATTGACCGACCAGTTGTTCAAATTTGTACGGGTTCATTGTGCTGATTTGTTCGCGCAGCAGCTCTTTTTGCTGCTCGTTGTAGCGTTTCACCGCTTCCAGCAGCTCTTTACGCGGATCGCTTTTTCGTGCTGGCAACGCTTTTCCAAGCCAGGCGCGCCCGGTATCGGTGATGCGATAGCTCATGCCTTCGCGAGTAACCATGTCGCGGTCGATAAGGTTATAGAGACGGGAGTAGAGCGTACTTTTGGCTGACCGGTCGGAAGCGAATTTGGAATGCTGATGCAAAAAGGCCTGCCATTCCGGTAATAAATCGGCGCGGCGCGACATTTCCCGGCCAGCCAGCAGCTCAAGCAGTTGCAGAATGCCTTCCTGGTCGTCCAGTGAACGCAGCGTTTTTTCGTCATCTTGCAGGAATTTTTGCCCGCGCGAGGTGGGCTGCCAGGTATCATCTGGCGTGCTTTCCATCAGCTCAAACTGGGGATAGTTGAGGAATAAGTAGCAGCCGTAGCTGTGGCGCGGGTTCAATATGTGATTATCGGTATCCCAAATACGACGGGCGATGTCGGCATCTTCACCCGTTAAGCGCTCGCTGATCCACAGGTCGGGTTCCGACCAGTCAACGGGTTTTTGCGGCGTACCGGTTTGCTCGTGAATGGCGGTAATCATATTGCGTACCGCTTTCAGGGAATAGCCTGAGACGGCTTTCATCATAGCTTTAACCTGTGCATAGGTAGGAAAAAGCGGGGTAATAACTTTGTAGTTTTTCACGGTAATCCCTTAACGACAGCGAGGTGTTTAGTGTGCCATGTCAGGCGAGAAATTCTATTGGATGAATCAAGTCCAACTTACTCATTGTCAATTTCATGGTTGATTATCCAAAACGTGATGCTATTTCCAACATCAACGCTATAATTGCAGAATAATTGTACATACATTTTTGTATATACAATTAGGGATGGCAACTATGCCAATGGAGTTTGAATGGGATGCAAACAAGGCCAAAAGTAATCGGGTGAAACATGGCATCCGCTTTGAAGATGCGGTGTTAGTGTTTGATGATCCACAACATTTGTCACAGCAAGATCGCATAGAAAATGGTGAGTATCGCTGGCAGACTATCGGCGTGGTTTACGGCATCGTGGTTATTCTGGTTGCGCATACCATCCGTTTCGAAAGCGGAAATGAAATTATTCGAATCATCAGTGCACGAAAAGCAGATCGTAAAGAGAGGAATCGCTATGAGCATGGTTAAACATAAACGAGGGACCTCCTCTACACTCGATGTGCAGCATGAGGCCGAACTGAAGGCACTGGCGAATAAATCCGACGAAGATATTGATTACAGTGATATCCCGCCTTCCAGCGATGAGCAATGGTCTAACGCAGAACGCGGTAAGTTTTATCGGCCATTGAAAACTCAGGCTTCGGTGCGTATTGATGCTGATGTGATGGAATGGTTGAAGCGACCAGGTAAAGGCTATCAAACTCGCCTGAACGCAATTTTACGTGAAGCGATGCTGCGCGATCAGAACAAAAAATAATTCAGGCCGCCACATGGCGGCCATCATCCAAAATTACTTCCTCAACCCCGCAAACGCCGCCCGAATCTCTTCCTCCGGCAACTGAATCCCGATAAACACCATTGTGCTATGCGGTTTTTCATCGCCCCACGGGCGGTCCCAGTCGGCGCTGTAGAGGCGCTGGACGCCCTGGAACAGCAGGCGGTTAGGTTCGCCGTCAATCCACAGCATCCCTTTGTAACGCAGCAGTTTATCCGCCGATTCCAGCAGCAGGTTTTCCATCACGCGGGAAACTTCGCTGATATCTACCGGGTAATCCAGTTCTACCACAATCGACGAAATATCGTTTTGTTTATCCGCGATAAAGTGGAAACGCGGTTTGGTGCTGACGACGTTTTCTTCCAGCATAAAACCGTTGGTGTTGAACAGCAGGCCCAGGTCGATGTCCCCGTGGGTGACGGTGTAGACCGGTGCACGGGCGTTGATGCGCGCCAGGCGTTCACGCAGTTTTTCTGCTTCGCCTGCGACGTCGGTTTTAGTCAGCAGAATACGGTCGGCGTAGCCAACCTGTGACTGGGCGATGGTGAACTGGTTCATCTGCTCATCGGCATGTACCGCATCCACCAGCGCAATCACGCCGTCCAGCAGGTAGCGCTGGCATAAAATCTCATGGGAGAAAAAGGTCTGAATAATCGGGCCAGGATCGGCCATGCCGGTGCATTCAATGACCAGACGATCGAACTGAATATTGCCCTTGTCGAGATTATCCAGCAGGTCGAGTAGTGCGTCTTCCAGCTCGTTGGAGCGCGAACAGCAGATGCAGCCGTTGGTCAGCGTTTTGATCTGCGTGGCGCGGTCGCCAATTAGTTGATCATCAACGGAGACTTCGCCGAATTCGTTTTCAATCACGGCAATCTTGTAGCCGTGTTGTTCGTTAAGAATATGGCGCAGCAGGGTAGTTTTGCCCGCGCCTAAAAAACCGGTGAGTAGGGTAACTGCAATCGGGTTCATGCTCTCTCCATTAACAACAGCGCATACCGCCTTTACCATCGCCGCCGTAGCGCGCGTTCTGGCGTTCGCGGAAGAATTCTTCATAGCTCATGTACGGCTTGTCGGGATGGTTGGTCTTCATATGCTCGACGTAGTTGTCGTAGTCTGGAATGCCAATCAACATCTTCGCCGCCTGGCCGAGATATTTTTTTGCCTGTCCTAAGTTACCAAACATTTTGCCTTCCAGATATGCGTAAAGCCCGGAAGGTCCGGGCTGGGGATTTGCCGGATGCGGCGTAAACGCCTTATCCGGCCTACGATAGACACTTTGTAGGCCGGATACGCGCAGCGCATCCGGCAACCGGTTAGTGGTGCGAAGAGATCTTCACGCCGCCTTCCGGGATTGGAACGTACGGTGTTTCTTTGTCAGTACGTTTGTCACTGTTACGCACCGCAAGCCAGGTTTTGAAACCGTAGAAGATGATGCTGTACACCACAATCAGGAACAGAATACTCAGACCTGCGTTGGTGTAGTTGTTCACAACGATGTGGTTCATGTTGGCAATCTGCTGCGCCGTCAGGTCAGTACCGTTAGCAATCTTCTCTTTGTACTGGCTTGCCATGTAGAAGAAGCCTTCCATCTGCGGGTTGGTGCTGAACAGTTTCAGACCCAGCGCCCAGGTGGTGCAGATAAGCAGCCATACAGCCGGAACAACAGTTACCCAGATGTATTGGGTGCGCTTCATCTTAATCAGCACAACGGTGCCCAGTACCAGCGCTACGGCTGCCAGCATCTGGTTGGAAATACCGAACAGCGGCCACAGGCTCTTAACGCCGCCCAGCGGATCGACCACGCCCTGATACAGCAGGTAGCCCCACAGACCCACACAACCCGCAGTACCGATGATACCGGCAACCAGAGAGTCGGTTTTTTTCAGGAACGGGATGAAGTTACCCAGCAGGTCTTGCAGCATAAAGCGGCCAGAACGGGTACCCGCATCCAGCGCGGTCAGGATGAACAGGGCTTCGAACAGAATACCGAAGTGATACCAGAAGCCCATGTCAGCCATCGGCAGCACTTTGTGGAACACATGAGCGATACCTACCGCCAGCGTCGGCGCACCACCTGCACGGTTCAGGACAGAAGGCTCACCAATGTCTTTCGCGGTTTGCAGGATCTGCTCTGGCGAAATCACGAAGCCCCAGGAGCTGACGGTCGCCGCCGCGTGTGCGGTAACGTCTTTCAGCTGCGCCATGATGATCGGCGCGTTCTCGCCACCCATTTCATGCAGGTTAGGCATGGTGATGCCAAGGCCAGCAGGCGGGGTGTTCATCGCGAAGTAAAGACCCGGTTCGATGATGGACGCTGCAACCAGCGCCATAATCGCCACGAAGGACTCCATCAGCATTGCGCCATAACCGATGAAACGCGCGTCGGTTTCATTAGCCAGCAGTTTCGGCGTAGTACCGGAAGAGATCAGTGCGTGGAAGCCAGATACCGCACCACAGGCGATGGTGATGAACAGGAACGGGAACAGAGCGCCTTTCCACAGCGGGCCAGTACCGTCAATGTACTGGGTCATCGCAGGCATTTTCAGTTCCGGGTTCAGCACCACGATACCCAGCGCCAGGCCGACGATAACGCCGATTTTCAGGAAGGTTGCCAGATAGTCGCGTGGTGCGAGGATCAGCCACACCGGCAGCAGCGCGGAAACAAACGCATAGCCAATCAGCGCGAAGGTAATGGTGGTGTCTTTAAAGGTCAGTGCCGGACCCCAGTACGGATCGTGAGCAATCACGCCACCGAAGTAGATAGAGGCAACCAGCAGCACGATACCAATGACAGAGACTTCACCCACACGCCCCGGACGGATAAAGCGCATGTAGATACCCATAAACAGCGCAATTGGTACGGTTGAGCAAACGGTGAAGACACCCCACGGACTTTCGGCCAGGGCTTTAACCACAATCAGCGCCAGGACGGCAAGGATGATGATCATGATTAAGAAACAGCCAAACAGCGCGATAGTCCCCGGTACTGGTCCCATCTCTTCTTTGATCATCTCACCGAGAGATGCGCCGTTACGGCGAGAGGAGATAAACAGCACCATAAAGTCCTGAACCGCACCGGCCAGCACTACCCCCGCCAGCAGCCACAGTGTGCCAGGCAGGTAGCCCATCTGCGCGGCGAGAACCGGACCAACCAGCGGACCAGCACCGGCGATAGCGGCGAAGTGGTGACCAAACAACACGTAACGGTTGGTCGGAACGTAGTTCAGACCGTCGTTGTTAATAACCGCAGGCGTCGCGCGCGTGGGGTCGAGTTTCATCACCTTCTGGGCGATATACAAACTGTAGTAGCGATACGCCACCAGATACACCGACACAGAGGCGACCACGATCCACAGGGCGCTGACGTGCTCCCCCCGACGTAATGCAACTACCGCGAGGCAGAATGCACCGATGATTCCGAGAATCACCCAGGGTATGTGCTTGAATAGTTTTTTCGTATCCATAGTAAAACCTGGCATTTTACTCGTCGTCTTTTGGCTTACAGGTGCGGCAGCTGCGTTCGTTCACCTCTGACACTTACTTTTGTAAGCTCCCGGGGATTCACTCACTTGCTGCCTTCCTGCAAACCAAAATCCATAGAGTAATTTGTTAATCATAGGCCGAAGCCGTTCTAGGTTTGCGTTGCGTTTGAGGAGGTAAATTGACCGCTATCCTGCAGTGATGTTGCCAGAGATACGCGCGCGTAAAGTAAGGTAAATAACTGAGTGGTTATTTTAGGGATGTAAGCGGTCAGGAATGGCGGTGAGCGGTTGGGCAAGAATTATTCATCGGGTGGATATGTGATTGAGATCACAATAAAAATGCCCCTTCGACGAATGCGTGAAGGGGCTGGAGCTTAAATCGCAGCTTCCATTTCCAGCATCACCGGATGGAAACGGCGTTTAAAGTAGATAAGTCCGTGACCTTCTGCACTGAGGATGATGTTTTTAATCTCTACCAGATACACCAGATGTGTGCCAATTGCCTGCACATCGCGGATCTCACCTTCAAGACTGGCCAGCGAACCTTTCAGCACCGGCTGCGCCAGCGGACCTTTTTGCCAGCACGAGAGGCTAAAACGCTCTTCCATCGCCATGCCCGTCATGCCCGCGAAGTGGCGCGCCATCAGTTCCTGCTCATGGTTGAGGACGTTGACGCACAACTTGCCGTTGCCCTGAAAAACCGGGTTCATCGCACTGTTGGCGTTAATGCACACCATCAGCGACGGTGGGGTATCCGTGACCGAGCAGACGGCCGTTGCCGTAATCCCGCATTGTCCGGCGTCACCCTCGGTGGTGATAATATTTACCGCTGCCGACAGGCTGGCCATCGCGTCACGAAAGCGCAGGCGTTGTTCATCTAATTGCATCTTAACCTCCTGCTGCGTTATTTCAGCAGCTTATCCAGCATGTTGATATCGTCGTTGTTGTGCAGGTGCGGCACAGTCCAGCCGTTCTGGTCGTATTCCGACAGGCAGCGATCAACCATCGCCATCATCTTGTCCATATTGCCGGAGCTTTGTGCCTGGCGCAGACACTGCAGGCGAATCTCATCCTGGCTACCGGAGTAGTTGATTTCATACAGCTCGTGACGACCACCAAATTCGCTGCCAATGGCGTCCCACATCAGTTTGAGGATCTTGATGCGCTGGACGTGATCCATACCATTCGAACCGCGCACATACTTCGCCAGATACTGGTCGATCTGCGGATTGTTCAGGTCACGGGCACTGGAAGGGAGATAGATCAGGCCACTGGTAACGTTGCGTTCGATAATGTTTTTGATCTTCGCGTAGGCCATTGGCGCCAGTACGCGATAGGTTTGCAGTGCGGCATGATCCGGTAAATAAGCCCCGTTGACCCAAGGCGTCGCTTCTGAACACATCGAGTC
>OHAI01003367.1_pt1 | contig 10872 bp, 8 predicted proteins | sample 1577091 | NCBI WGS metagenome assembly OHAI01 (sample SAMEA3541548, study PRJEB24748) | human gut metagenome | biome: human gut; feature: human-associated habitat; material: faeces | place: China | collected 2012
CCATTCATGGAGATACTCCATTTAATATAGATTTACAAAAAGTACCTTCATTTTTTGAATGAAGTTTATATAGAGAGCGCAAACTGATGTTTGCGAACGAGGTAATACATATGATGCAACGATTTACAGATGATGCACAACGAGTGTTATCCTTCGCCCAAGAAGCGGCCTTGGAATTAGGCCATGACTATGTGGGCACGGAGCATGTACTCATTGGACTCATAAAGGTTAAAAATGGTGTTGCCGCAAAGGCTCTTAATGAGCTAGGTCTCAGTGCAGAGACCATTATTGAAGATGTTGAAGAGCACATTGGACGAGGAAATAAGAAAGCTAGTTCCGTATATATGACACCTCGTGTAAAACATGTGCTAGAGTTAGCTGTTGAAGTAGCTAATCATATGAACCACAATTATGTGGGAACGGAACATATTCTGTTAGGGTTGTTGAGTGATGGTGGCGGCGTAGCAGTCGGTCTATTACGTAATCATAATATTCGCGCTAGTGACATTGTTGAAGTAATTCAAGATATTCTTGGATCTTCTGGTAGAACTAGTCATACTAGTGAAGATAACCAAGATAGCAGTTCATTAGGCGATCTTGCCGACTTCGGAACAGATTTAAATGAATCGGCTAAACAGGGTAAAATTGATCCTGTGATTGGCCGAGATAAAGAGATTTCCAGGGTTATTCAAATTCTGAGTCGTCGTACCAAAAATAATCCGGTACTTATCGGTGAACCAGGTGTAGGTAAAACTGCTATTGCAGAAGGTTTGGCACAGCGTATCGTAAACGGTAATGTGCCAGAAATATTACGTAACAAGCGAATTATTTCACTGAGCATCAGTTCGATGTTAGCCGGTGCGAAGTATCGTGGTGAATTTGAAGAACGATTGAAAAAAGCCATCGATGAAGTTCAAAAACATGACGATATGATTATATTCATCGATGAAATTCATACATTAGTTGGCGCTGGTGCCACTGAAGGCGCCATGGATGCAGCGAATATTTTAAAACCTGCATTAGCTCGTGGTGAGTTCCAAGTAATTGGTGCTACAACATTGGATGAATATAAAAAGCATATAGAAAAAGATGCTGCACTAGAACGTAGATTTCAACCGGTTTTAGTTGGTGAACCTTCTGAGGAAGATGCGCTCGAAATTTTAAAAGGGCTTCGTGATCGATATGAGGCCTTTCATAAGGCAAAGATTACTGACGAAGCATTGGAAGCAGCGGTTTCACTATCTAGCCGATACATTACAGATCGATTCTTGCCGGATAAGGCTATCGATGTTGTTGATGAGGCTGCATCCAAGGTGCGGATGAAAGTGTTTTCTGCCGCACCCGATTTGAAAGCATTGGAAACACAATTAGCAGATGTAAAAAAGGAGAAAGAAGCTGCTGTAACCGCTCAAGAATTTGAGAAGGCAGCTGAGATGCGTGATGAAGAAAAGCGCATTGAAAAGGAAATTAATGATAAGAAAAACGCAGCTAAGGAAAATAGCGATGCTAAGTTAGTTGTTACTGACGAAGATATCGCCTCTGTAGTAGCACAATGGACAGGTATTCCTGTTTCTAAAATCGCACAGGAAGAATCTGAATCATTATTACACTTAGAAGAAGAGCTTCATAAACGCGTCATCGGTCAAGATGAGGCTGTTGTGGCTGTCTCCAAGGCTGTTCGCCGCGCGAGGGCCGGTCTAAAAGATCCTAAACGTCCTATTGGATCGTTCCTATTCCTAGGTCCTACAGGTGTTGGTAAAACCGAATTGGCTCGTGCCTTAGCTGTTGCCTTATTTGGCGATGAGACGGCGATGATTCGTCTAGATATGTCCGAATATATGGAAAAACATACCGTATCTCGTTTAGTTGGTGCGCCTCCAGGTTATGTAGGCTATGAAGAAGGAGGACTTCTTGTAAACAAGATCCGCCAGAAGCCCTATTCAGTAGTACTGTTCGACGAAATAGAGAAAGCACATAAATCAGTGTTCGACTTGTTCCTCCAGATTCTGGACGAAGGTAAATTGCATGACCGCTTAGGCCGCGTAGGTGATTTTTCAAATGCCCTGATTCTGTTCACCTCCAACATCGGCAGCCAGTTTATTGTTGACGAATTCAACAAAGGAGCTATACCTCAGAATAATGATTTAATGGACATTATGCAGAATTATTTCCGTCCTGAATTCTTAGGGCGTCTGACAGAAATAGTTCCGTTCTCTCCAATTACCGAAGAAACCGTTACACGCATTTTTGACATACATTTAAAAGGACTTCTCAAACTGCTGGAAGAACAAGACATAAAGCTCGATATCAGCCCAGATGTAAAACGCGACATCGCCATGATGGGCTTTAACCCGCAATATGGTGCCCGTCCTATCATCGGAATTATCCGCAAGGAGCTTAGACATCCATTGTCCAAGCTGATAATTTCCGGCCAGATTAAATCTGGCGATACAGTAAAAGTACAAATGAAAGACGGGAAACCAGAATTTATAACAAACTGAAAATAAAATAATTTAATTAACACCCTAAAAATATTAGATTTATGGCAATGAAAGAGAATTTCATCTCGATGGCACCAGATGAAGAATCCAATGCGAAAGTTAGCCCTATTGATAACAACAAAACATTAATGATTGACCAATACACATCGGATGTAGAACCGGGAAATCCGGAATTTGTAGAAAACATACAAAACATTGACGATGCGTTTGCTCATTTCAAACCATCTGTTGAAGTTGATTTTGTGGACGAAGAAGGGGGCTCTGTAAATGAGGTACTCCATTTCAACGAAATCCGCGACTTCGAAGCACAAGGGGGAAAAGGAAGATTAGTAGAAAACAGCCAGTTCCTTTCAAGTGTGAAAAGAAAAATTGACACCAGCTGCAAAATCCGTAAAAACATTGAACAAAACAGAAAGCTAAGAGACATCTTGAAAAACAGTACAGCAAAAGAAGAACTGAAAGAGATGCTGCAAGCCATGCTGGAAGAACTTGAAAATAATAAATAACCATTATATAAAATAAGAACTATGGCAGAAGCAGAATTACAAAAAAGCAACATAGCTTCACAAAGTACAGAAGAAGCGAATCAGGCTCAGCAAGCTTCCCAATCAAAAAAAGACGTATCACAACTGTTATCCGCATTTGGAGGCTTTAATGCCATTCGTGGATTCATGCCTGATGCTGACAATCTGAACCCGGCACGTAAAGCGGTTAAAGCCGTATTCTTGTCAGACAAACGTTTCAAAGAAAAACGAGAGAATTTAATTAATGATATCAAAGGATGGCTTGAAATACTGAATGAAGGTCACGAAAGTGCAACTGAATTTGTCGATTCCTGCAAAGCAAAAGAAGCAAAATACACACAAGTTCTCAGCCAGGGAATCACTGATGCCCTTTTCGCGACAGCTAACCTTGAACGTTCCTATCGCGTTCTTGACAGTTTCTTCAAGACGGCCAATACGGACAAAGTAAAGAATCTGCGTATAATCAATGTATATAAAGATGACATCGCCGACAGTGATTCCGGATTCGCACAAGAAGTAGACACTTTGTTACGCAACGGATTCGACCGTCTGAGCCTGAAAGATTGCTACAGTTTGTTAGTGGTTCCAGGCAATGTATTTCAAGATAAACCCACATTGTTGCAATGGGCTAAGATTGCTTTCAAATACAAGGTCATGCTGATTACAGATCATGCCGACGAATACTCTTTTGATGATTTGCAAGCAAACACGGAAGGATACCGCGACAGCGACATTGAATTGCAAAACGTCATCATGACTGCCAACTGGCTGGTTGGACGTGATTCTGAAAAATTATCTGAAGACGAAAAAGACAGTCCTGCATTCTACATTTGCAGTTCCGGTGCCTTAGCAGGAAAACTATATGATGAAAGCGCAAACATGGCTCAAGGAGCTGGTGGTAAGAAATACGGTACACTTGATGGCGTAAAAGGTGTCAAATTAGATTTGCTGAAGTCTGAGATTGCAGCTTTGATGGACAATCAAGTCATCCCTATGGTTTACTCAGAAGGACGTGTCATGGCCTTTAACAACACCAACCTTTATAACGGCGACAATGCTGCCATGAAGGAATATCCGATTGTACGCGTATTCGATTGGGTGAAAAAAGTCTTGATGAACTACGTACACGAAGTGGCCCTTGAGAACTGGGACCCCTACAACTCTCCCAAAAACTTAAAATCAAAGATTCAGGCTTTCCTGAACAACTACAAGGGTTATGGCAACCTGTTCCAAAATTATGAAATCAAAGAACCGACACAGGATCCGGTGACCAAACGCATCACTTGCGACATCAGCCTGACCCCATTCTATTCGGCTAAGAATTTCATTATTAAAGTTTCTGCAGACAAGAAAGACAAAGAAGCTCAGATGGCATAAAACAATTATTGTTTAACATAAAAACGTAAAATTATGGCAAAGACACCTGTAAAATTAGAAGTTGACGGCTATAAGGAACGCGAAGTCATGATGGTCAAATATGAATTTGACCAGGCAACTGACGTAGAAGGTCAAATGTCAGGCATTCCAAGAGGTGGTAAAATCAATATCCGTGTGAAAGCACTTAACGACGGTACTCCCGATTTACTGGCATGGATGATAGAACGCAACCTACCAAAAAATGGAGTAATCACCTTCTTAGAGACAAAAACCGGAAAAAATATGAAAACCATCAAGTTCACAAATGGCTATTGTGTGAACTTTGAAGAAAAGTGGGAAGATAAAAAAGGACATTTCGAAGAAATCGAAATTACCTGTCAGAAGATTGAATTTGAATCCGTCGTTTTTGAAAACGACTGGGCTTAAGTTCAGAACATAATGTCTAATCAGAAAATTTGAAGCACTATGGCAGAAAATATGACTCCGGTACAATTATCGGTAAAGGATTTCGAGACTCGTGAAGTCATGATGATTGACTACACTTTCTCACAAACAACCGATCGTGAAGGACAAATCTCGGGTATCCCCAGAGGCGGTCGCATCGACATCCGCGTAAAAGCAATGAACGACGGGAACAACCAGTTATTACAATGGATGTTATCTCCCAACGATCCGCGCGACATCAAAATCACTTTCTACAATACCATCGATGGTTCTACCATGAAGGAATTGGAAGGAAAAGGATGCTACTGCGTACATTACCTGGAAAAGTGGGAAGACGGCGAAGAACATTTCGAACAATTGCAGATTGTTTGCCAAGAGCTGAGAAACGGTCCTGTTGAATTCCAGAATCCGTGGAAATAAAGTACACAAACGCCCTATTACGGTAATCCATACATTTTCCCGGCAAGCAAAAACTTGCCGGGAAAATAAACAAATGATGCTTATATTAATTATTTCGTTATGTCCTTATCCGCTAATTTATATCTGGGAGATAATGCCTCTGAAAACTATACGAACGCATATCAAGTAACCCAATGCCAAATCAAAGTATCCAGGCATCATAACTCCTATAATCCTGACAGCGACCCACGCTGTGACCAAATTATTCTTTCGATTATTGCTCCCGAAAAAGATGATTTGGAATTATTTGACTGGTATATCAACCAGACCTCTTTTTCTGGTAAAATCGTTATTGACCTGACCAACCAGTCTACAAAATATGACATAACGGAACGAGACATTAAGTTTGAGAATGCGAAATGTTTTTCAATTGCCGAATCGTATAATATAAACGACATTAACCGTCATCAACTCAAGTTGGGGATTATGGCGGAAAAGTTAGAAATAGATGAGATAGAATTCCAATAAAGCCAACCACCCTAATTTAGATTCTTTCATGCAAAACATCTCAAACTACCTCAAAGCCACTCTCTTTTTTGACGACATCAATGAAACCAAGGTCAAAAAAGAAGATAGCTTCACAATACAACAATTCCACTACGAATGTACCCGAAAAAGAAATAACACAGGAATGCCGTACGGTCCTACCATGACAACTCTCCTTCAAATTGAAATAAAATCTTTACCTAATGGTTATTTGAAGGAATTATATAAACGACTGGACGAACAAACAGAGTCACAATTCTCGGTTGTTTTCAATGCCACTTTTCGTACGGATGATTACGGTGAAAATATGCTGAGCGACTACGACAGTGGTCTAATTATAACAGGCTATGTCATAAGTGTTGACGAAACTTTTGGGATTTGGTCTGAACCGGAAACGGTTCTTCCCCAAGAAGAAAGAACTGCCGACCTGATGATGACCAATATCAAGCTGCTGACAAAATCAATAACCTACATTGGTTGTGACAGCTATCAAAAAAGACTATATATCAATTTCTAATCCCAATAATTAAAGAATTATGGCTTCCTATACATTAGTAATCAATAATATCCCAACAGAAGACGGTAACAATCTTATATTAGGATATAACACAAATAGAAAAGATTCACAAAAAACTTTTAATGTTGATAATAATAAAGAAACATGGACTTGTACGCTCCAAAATTTGAGTTATTCAAAAGCAATCTACAAACCTGGAGAGCTCCAATTTAATTTACAAATAACGGGGTGCAAAAATGCAAATAATATTTATCAGACATTTAAAGAGAAGACCGTTACATTAACATCCGAAGGAGATAATAAAACAAACAATATATCAAAAGATTATTATATTTTCGGAACAAGAATCCAAAAAAAATCAGATATTTTCTATATTACAGTTCAAGCATTTGACCCATTCAAATACCTTACATTAGACAAGTATTGCAAAGCTTATACAGGCAAAAAATTTATTTTGGATATTCTGTGGAATACCGCCCTTTGGCCAAACCAGCTTCCAACAGCAATAAAAAATACACAATTTAAGCATGAAACATCTATACGAAATAAAACGGTATTAGAACAAAAGAAAAAAACACTGGAATGGATAATAGCAGATTTAAAAAGAGCAAAGGAGACAGAAAGCCAAAAGCCAGAGAATGAAAGAGATGAAAAGAAAATTAAGGAGTTAGAAAATAAAATTCAAGAATTACAAGCTAAAGACGGACCTCTTGACAAAACTGACACAGAACTTAAAGATATAAAAATAGAAGGAAACTCTATTTTCAACATAACACCTCAACTTCTACATTATCATAATGGTATTGAATTTATTCAACCCTATCTTGTTCAATACAACGAAAGTTTCTTTGACTTTTTGGTCAGAGTCAGCAACCGATGTGGGGAATTCCTTTATTACGAGGATGGTTATTTCAACATTGGATGGAAAAATACCGAAGTCAAAATACCTATTACGAACTACGTATCTATCAATTTTGCTCAAAATATAGCTACCGCATGGGAAGAAAACTCTCTTAGTAGTGTGCACAATGATTATACGACCAATGAGAATAAAAAAAATAGTAGAACCGCAGCTAATATGTATGATTCCAACTTAGCTTCTGATGAAAATCTGGCATCCATTCCTCCAAAAGAAGAATACACCCAATGGACCGATTTTGCTCTGTGGCCAGGATGTTATCATATCAACATAGTTACAGAAATTGTTAATTCTGCCAATATAGCTGAAGCACTCGCAAAATTATTAGTTAATACGACAGCAACCAGCACAGCCAGTGCAAAATTAGCCAACGATACTAACCAACAGTATGAAGAAACATATTTTAACAAGAAAGAGACCTACATAAATGAAAGACAAAACGGAAAACGCATCCATCCTTTCAGTACATCAAAAAGCAACACCACCACCGTTAAGAGCTCCGAATCAGAGGATCCCGAAGCAAAGGACCCCGAAGCAAAGAAAGATAAATCAAACAATTACATACCTTTCAGTTTAGAATTTTATGAAGTTGTCCGCAAAGGAATAGAGAAAAATGAACAATCACGCATTCAAATCGCATTGGGTACCTATTTTTATCCCCTCTCACTGGGTAGTTTAATTGTACTGGATAACGAGACATACATTGTTGTCCAAATTAATGGCTGTGTTAATAACGAAACTGAAACCCTCGACATTGAAGCCATTCCATACGCAGAGAAAGAAACCGTGTTTCCTCCAGCTGCACCTGTCAGTTCCATACGTGAAGCCAAAGCCCAACGAGCCGTCATCACACATAATTTGGATCCCCTAAAAATGAACCGTGTAAGAGTACGTTATCCATGGCAGGACGAGTCGGAAGATTCCACGCCGTGGATCCGTATAGCTCTGCCCATGGCATCGGATGGCTGCGGTTTTAACTTCCTTCCCCAAATAAAGGACGAAGCCATTATTAACTACGAAAACGGGAATATTGAAAGACCTTACGTAGAAGGTATGCTCTTCACGGGAAAGTCATCAGTTCCATATGATTTCAAACAAAATAATGCCCGCGTCATTTCGTCTGCAAACGGTCATTCCATCATCTTCTCTGACCCCGCATCAGCCAACACAAATGCCATCTGTGGACTATCCCCTTTATGGAAAACAATTAACGGCTTTGTTCCAGGTGCTATAAAATGGAACCTTCCAGACCACAATAAAAAAGCAATGGGAGGTATTGAGTTAACAGATGAACATGGATTATACTCCATATCCATGTCGTCCGACAAACGCGCCATCTCCATCGACAGCCCTTTGGGAACAGTAGAGATCAATGCCTTTACGGGCATCACCATCAGTGCACCCAACGGGAACGTCCGCATTGAAGGAAAGAACATTGACATTGTGGCAGGTAATAATCTATCCATTTCTTCCGGAAACAATATCACATCTCCTTTTTATAAAATGGGAGGATTGGGAAATTTTTTATCAGAGTTTGGAACTAACTTTTTCTCTAAATTCCAAATTATTGACATGGGACTAATACGCACCATAATGGAAACATTCTTTCGTCCTATTGGTGGAACTCTATTAATAAAATCACACCGATATCTACGAATGGAAGCAGGAAAAGGAGAAACCAGAATTTCAAGCCGTCAAGCACTCAAATATTCTTCAATCTCATTACAAAGCATAACTACACAAAATACGACTATCATACCGAACCGAATTCCAACACACATCGAGAACTTCATTCAGGCTATTAATACAGCGACTAGCACTTTCAATAATATCAACCAATCATTACAAGTTGCTAGAACGGCCTATACACAAGCCTATAATGTTATTCATGGAATACAGAACTATGCTACATATATAAACGTACAGGATTTCAACACCCTCTATAGCAATATAGACCGTTTTAATCAACTAACGATGCAAAACAAGGTACCGGCTGGTAATCCAGACTACAATAATTACCAAAGAATCAAAACCAATTTAAACATCCTGAACGAAAATGCTTTAAAGATACAAAAAGAGAATTTAATAGCCCAAAACATATGGACTAAATTTCTTAATGAAATTCTTCAAGACCCTGTCCTCAAGAACATAATGGGTCCCCTCCAAGGAGAAATAATGAAAGACCATATATTTAACGAATTTCTTACCAACAAGTGCTTTCAAAGGGTTGACAACGGACAAGGACAAGGACAAGGACAACCAGATTATACTATTCCAGTAGGAAACAGACGAGAAATAACATATAAAGTACTAGCAGCACTTATACAAGACCAAGTTGCTGGCGAAATAAAAGACGAATTTTATTTTAATAGAAAAATAAAGATTCCCGCACCTCCCCCAAATTACACAAATCAACAAGATTGGGATAATTTCTGCAACGAAATAAAAAGAGATACAGAGTTATACGATATGGAGAAAAAAATTATAAAAGGCATATTACCTTTTTCAGAATTAGTGGGCTATAACAAATTCAAGGGAACATTTGATCAATATATATGGGACAATAATGAGGATGTAGGAAAGATTCTTTTTTCCGACCAAAAAGGCGAAACCCTTAATTTCCAGAACAAAGAAATCCACTATTACAAAAAATCGGTAATTGATCCTAGCGAGCGATTACAAGATATACTCAGAAGGATACAATAATATATACACCATCAAGCATGAGAACAATTGCAGAACAATTCAAATACTGGCAGGAAGCTTTGGACGATTTCCAAAAAAACGTGGAAAAAGATCTGGATGAAATCCGGCGCTACAAAAGCGAAGTCCAACAGATGAAAATCGATCTGATAGACCATCTGGAGAAAGGACGGTATGTCCGCGACGAACAGTGCGTCATCATCTCTGCACCGGAAATCATCATTGGTAATGTAGATAAGAGCGGGACACTGTGTGGCAGCCATTCGAAAATTATTCTCCGCGGAACAGACATCTGTTTGGATGGTGTTGGTGCAGGTGCCTCCGGTGTGGGAAGCATTGTGAGCCGCGCTGCAAGCATCCGTCAAATAGCGGTAGATCCGGGAATGGACGGGCAGGAGAATGTGGCCAAAGGAATTTCGGAGATTATCTCGCAAGCTCGAAATGTCACCATCCGGAGCGAAAAGCAGGCTAATGATGTTTTTCCAACGTATGGCCTTAGCGGCAGCGATGGTGGTATCACTCTTTCTTCCGACGGACAAATCAGCCTGAACGCGACACTCCCCTGCGAAACACTCAAAGAAAGACTAGAACAAGAAGAGACAGCACTGACCACGCAAACCAATGACCTCAAGAAGGAAGCAAGCCAAGCCAAGTCGGAAGTATCGTCACTCATCTCACAAATCGACAAGCTGTTCGACCAAGACCTTATGAACCTGGATGAAACGATGACCCGAACGAACTACATAGATATAGATGAGCTGCACGAGGAAATCCGGAACATATCCGGCACCATCTACTCCGCAATGACCCGCTACTTCAACGTATTGTCCCGCCTTGCCGAAACGAACCGCCAGCTGAACAGTATCAAGGAACAGAAAGAAGCTGCAGGCCAGTTACAGTCTTCGTTCAAAGACCAGCCCACCGATACCTTCATCTCGCTCC
>OHAI01003371.1_pt1 | contig 10864 bp, 7 predicted proteins | sample 1577091 | NCBI WGS metagenome assembly OHAI01 (sample SAMEA3541548, study PRJEB24748) | human gut metagenome | biome: human gut; feature: human-associated habitat; material: faeces | place: China | collected 2012
GGCAGACCCGTCCCTCATCCGGCCTCGGTCGGGGCCTCGGCCACCTTCCCCCGAGGGGGAAGGCATACAAAACAAATGCCCGATACGGCTCACCGCATCGGGCATTCTTAACTTTATGCAATTTTATTCCGCAGTCTTATACCCGTCCGGGTTGTGGCTCTGCCAGTTCCAGCTGTGGGCGCACATTTCCTCAATGCCGTACTGGGCCTCCCAGCCGAGCTCACGCTTGGCCTTGGAGGGATCGCACCAGCACTCGGCAATGTCGCCGGGGCGGCGCGGGTCGATGACATAGGGGATCTCCTTGCCGCAGGCCTTGCTGAAGGCGTTGATGACGTCCAGCACGCTGTAGCCGTGGCCGGTGCCCAGATTGCAGATGAACAGGCCGGGCTTCTGCTCCAGCTTTTTGATGGCAGCAACATGGCCGCGGGCCAGGTCGACAACATGGATGTAGTCGCGCACGCCGGTGCCGTCGGGGGTCGGGTAGTCATTGCCAAAGACGTGGACCTTCTCCAGCTTGCCGACAGCGACCTTGGCGATGTAGGGCACGAGGTTGTTGGGGATGCCGTTGGGGTCCTCGCCGATCAGGCCGGACGGATGCGCACCGATGGGGTTGAAGTAACGCAGCAGCGCAACGTTCAGCTCGGGGTCGGCGTGGCAGCAGTCGGTCAGGATGCGCTCGGTGAACACCTTCGTGGTGCCGTAGGGGTTCGTGGTGCCGCCGACGGGGAAATCCTCGCGGATGGGCACGCTGGCGGGGTCGCCGTAGACCGTGGCGGAGGAGGAGAAGATGATGTTGTGGCAGTTGTGGCGGCGCATGACATCCAGAATGTTCAGCGTGCAGGCCAGATTGTTGGAGTAGTACTCGATGGGCTTGGAAACGCTCTCGCCGACGGCCTTGTAGGCGGCGAACTGGATGACACAGTCAATATCCTCGTTCTCGGCAAAGATCTTCTCCACGGCGTCCTTGTCGGTCATGTCGGCCTCGACAAAACGGAAGTCCTTGCCGGCGATCTTCTTGACGCGGGCCAGGGCCTCGGGGCAGGAGTTGTAGTAGTTATCGGCTACAACGATGTCGTACCCTGCGGCCAGAAGTTCCACACAGGTGTGGCTGCCGATGTAGCCGGCGCCACCGCTAACCAGAATTGCCATAACAGTCGTCTCCTTATGTTATATGATATTGTTGCGTGCGAACCGGGCGGCTCGCCTCTCTTTGCTTGTATTCTACTCTTTCTGCGGAGTTTCTGCAATAGGAGTTTTTGATTCTGATTTGCCTTTTTGTTGCCTGTTTTGCCGCCGTGCGGGCAGCCCCTGCTGAATGCGGCGGTAAGCGGACGGCGTGTGCCCCGTGGCAGCGCGGAATTTCTGGCTGAAATACGCGCCGGAGCAGTAGCCCATCTGCGCGGCGACCTCGCCGGGGGATGCCCCGCGGGCCAGCAGCTGGGCCGCGTACTCGATGCGCATGGCGGAAAATTCCTCCATAGCCGTGCGGTGGAGCCGCGCGCGGAACGCCTGCTGCAGCTGGGGCCGCGTGCAGCCCAGCGCCGTGCAGATGTCGTCGATCTTCAGTTCATGCGCAAGATTTTCGGCAAAATAGGCGCGGGCGTCCTCGACCAGCGCGTTCTGGCGGCGCTCCCGCCGGACGCGGGCCACGGGGCGCTTGGTGCGGCGGCAGCGGCGGGCCAGCAAAATCAGCAGATTTTCCAGATGGATGATGAACTGCTGCATCGCGCCGAAGGGCAGCTCCTCCTTTAAGACAGGCCGTCCGCCCGGCACGGGGGCGGCGTCGAACAGCTCGTTGGCGGCATTTGCCAGCCAGTTCAGGTCATGCTGCTCGGCAGGCTCCGTGTGCAGCATCGCGCCGCGGAAACGGTCCATGGCCGCGCCGGTGCAGTAAAAGTCGATGCGCAGCGTCTCGGGCGGGACCTCGCCGACGGTGGTCATAGCAAAGACCTCCCCCGGCTGGTGGAACAGCAGTCCGCCCGCCCGCAGCAGCACGTGGCGGGCATCGCAGCGTTCCTCAATGGTGCCGCTGCGCACAAAGATCAGCTGCCAGGCCTGCGTCTCGCTGGGCGGGAATGAGTCGTCCGCGCGCCACTCCGACGCATGTGCCGCCGGGATCGCTTCGACCCGCAGCGGAAAGGTATCGTTCAGCATGGGTGTGACCTCCCTTCTGGGGCGAGTGCCCGAAGGCGTGTAGGGAGGGGGCTTGACCCCTCCGCGGGGCGTCGAGGACGCCGCCCCCTACAAAACCTGGCGCAAACTGTAGCTTGTAGGGGAGGCATTTATGCCTCCCGTGCACTGGGCGGCTGGCGCAAAGCTCCCGGGAGAGATAAATCTCTCCCCTACAACAATTTACACCGCTACCGCGCCCGGCCAGCTCTCGCCGGCCTCCGCACTCCCCGCTTCCCCGTCGGCTCCGTAAGAGAAAACGCCGGGGGTCATGTCGGCCAGCAGGGGGAACCGCGCAAGCTCGGGGCAGGTGTCGGCCAGCCCCAGACAGTAGGCCGTCAGCGGACTGATCTCCTTTGTGATGGCGTCAAACCGGCTTGATCCGTCGTCCTCGTAGGTGCTCAGCATAATATCGCCGGGGTAGGTGTCGGCCACATAGCTGACAAGTGCCTCGTCGACGTAGGGGTCGCTGCTGCCCTCATACAGGTCGGGCGCGCCGAACAGATGCAGGATCTCGTGGGCGTAGGTCGCCGGGGATTCCGCCTCGCCGTCGGTGTAGGCGTCGGTTTTGTACAGGCAGCTGTATTCATAATAAAAGCTGTCGCCGTCGTCGGCGTAGTGAGCCATCGTGAAGGATGTCCCGCTGATGGGCAGGAAGAACAAAAACGCGATGTGCCGGGCCCCGTAGGCAGCCAGACGGCTGTCGGCGGCCAGCGACGCGCACAGCGTATCCATCTCGTCGAGAAAAGCGGAGCTTTCCTCGGAATTTTCGCCGCCCTGCATGGCGGACTGCACAAGATAACTGCGTGTCAGCGTTGAATCGCTGCCGTCCGCGCTGCGATCACAGATCAGATTCACCGCGGCCTCGTAGCCCGCGGCCTGCTCGGTGATCCAGTCTATGGCCAGCTGGGTGCGCTGCACGGCGGCAGCACGGCTCTCGGCATCCCAGGTCTGCCCGTGGGCGGCGTCGTTCAAAAACACGTTGACGAGCACGGTGGCATCGGTCAGCAGTGCGGCGCTGCCGTAGGCCTTCTGCTCCTCGGTAAAGGTGGGCACCGGCTCCGGCGTCGGGGTGGCGGCGGGGCTTTCGGCCCAGGGCGGCTCTGCGGGATAACGCTGCACCGTGACGCGGGCCGAGCAGCTGCACAGCAGCGCCGCGGCCAGCACCAGGGCAGCCAGTTTTCTGTACATGGTGCGCCCCTTAAATTTCCAGCACGGCCCTGCCGTCGTGGTCGGCCAGCTCCAGCGTGATCTCGCGGCCATCCAGGCGGCCATCGACGAGCGCGTCGGAGACGGGATCCTCAATGGTCTTGCGGATCGTGCGTCGCAGCTCACGCGCACCGTATTTGGTGGAGCTTTCGGCTACGATGTCCGCCAGCGCGGGCTGCGTGTAGTGCAGCGTGATGCCGTGCGCGGCCAGGCCGGGCTTGTACTCGTCGAGCATGAGTGCGGCGATCTTCTCAAGGTCTTCCTCGCTCAGCGGCTTGAACGTAATGATCTCGTCCACACGGCCGATGAACTCGGGGCGCAGGAACTCCTGCAGCGCCTTCATGCTGCGGTCCGCGCTGGCGACCTCGGCCTTTTTGCCGAAGCCCGTCGCGCCGCTCTGGTCGGTGGAGCCCGCGTTGGAGGTCATGCAGATGACCGTGTTCGAGAAGTCCACCGTGCGGCCCTGCGCGTCGTTGATCTTGCCCTCGTCCAGAATCTGCAGCAGGATATTCATAACGTCAGGATGTGCTTTTTCGATCTCGTCGAACAGCACGACGCTGTAGGGATGGCGGCGGACCTTCTCGGTCAGCTGCCCGGCCTCGTCGTAGCCGACATAGCCCGGGGGGGAGCCGATGAGGCGGGACACCGCGTACTTTTCCATGTACTCGCTCATGTCGATGGAGATGAGCGGGTCAACGGTGTCGAACAACTGGCTGGCCAACTGCTTGACCAGCTCGGTCTTGCCGACGCCGGTGGGGCCGACGAAGATAAAGCTGGCCGGGCGGTGACGGCCGGACAGGTCGGCGCGGGCGCGCTTGATGGCCCCGGCCACGGCGTGGACAGCCTCGTCCTGGCCGATGATGTGCGCCTTGAGGGCATCCTCCAGCCCTTGCAGGCGGCCATACTCGGTCTCTTTGATCTTCACAGCAGGCACACCGGTCCAAAGCTCAATGACCTGTGCGACGTCGTCCATGGTCACTTCAATTTCCGCGACCTTCAGCTGCAGGGCGGGCAGCTTTTCGCGCTGCTTCGCCAGATCGGTCTTGACCGCGGCCAGTGCCTCGTAGTCGATGGCAGCGTCCTGGCCGTTCTGCGGCTCGGGGTTCTCCAGTTCGTGCTCGCGGGTCTCCAAATCGGCCACGGTGCGCTGGGTCTCCATGAGTTCTGTAATTTCAGGATGGCGCAGGTTGCAGCAGGCGCAGGATTCATCCAGCAGGTCAATGGCCTTGTCCGGCAGGAAACGATCCGTGATGTAGCGTTCCGACAGCTTAACGATGCTCGTCACGATAGGGTCGGACACACGGACGCAGTGGTGCTTTTCATAGTAGACGCGGATGCCCTTGATGACCTCGATGGTGTCCAGCAGCGACGGTTCCTCGACCTTGACGGGCTGGAAACGGCGCTCCAACGCGGAATCCTTCTCGATATACTTGCGATACTCGGCAAACGTCGTTGCGCCGATGACCTGCATCTGCCCGCGGGACAGCGCGGGCTTCATGATGTTGGCGGCGTTCATAGAGCCGTCGGAGTCGCCCGCGCCGACGATGGAGTGGATCTCATCAATAAACAGGATGATGTTGCCCGCAGCCTTGACCTCGCTGATGAGGCCCTTGACACGCTGCTCAAACTGGCCGCGAAACTGGGTGCCTGCGACGAGGGACGTCATGTCGAGCAGGTAAATTTCCTTGTCCTGCAGACGCGCGGGGACCTTGCCCTCGGCAATGCGCTGGGCGATACCCTCGGCAATCGCAGTCTTGCCGACACCGGCCTCGCCGATCAGGCAGGGGTTGTTCTTCTGGCGGCGGCACAAAATCTGGATCGTGCGGTAAATTTCGCGGTCACGGCCAATGATGCGGTCCGTCTTGCCGTCGCGGGCCTTCTGGGTCAGGTTCTCGCAGTAGGTCTCAAGGAACTTGCGGCGGGGAGCCTTTTCCTTCTTGCCGTTTTTGGGCTTGGCGTCGTCCTTATTCTGGTGCGCACCAAAGCCAAACGGGAAGACGGGGCTGCCGCCCGGGACAAAATCGTCCTGCGGGGCGGGCTCGTCACCGGCGTCGGTGTCGTCGCCGTTCATCATGGGGGCCAGCATGCCGGAGTCGGAGGCCTCCTGCAAAAAGCTGGACATCCGCTCCTCCATGTTTTCCAGATCCTGGTCGGACATGCCAAACTGTTTCATCAGATCATCCACAGGCTGGATGTGCATGGCACGGGCGCAGGTCAGGCAGTAGCCCTCCTGCACGGTCTTGCCGTGTTCAAGCCGCTGCACAAACACGACAGCGGGGCGTTTTTGGCATTTAACACAAAGCATTTACTTCACCTCTATGAAAAGTGCCCGATAAGAGGCACGTGGGATTGCGATAAATTGTTGTAGGGGGGCGGCGTCCTCGACGCCCAGCGGGCGGATAGGAAATCCGCCCGCCGCACCGCAGCTACACTACTATTATTAAACAAACCCTGCCAAATTGCAAGTTTTGGCGGGGCTTGTTCAGAATTTGTTTAATAATGGAGCAAAAACGGGTTGAACGCACCAAAAAGGCTGTACCCGACGCTGCGCTGCAAAACGCCGGTGGTCAGCCAGTCGATCTGGCCGGTGGTGATGCTGGCGGCGAACCAGAGCAGCAGCGCCAGCAGCCAGCAGTCGAACGCGCCGGTCACAAGGCCCAGCACCAGACCCAGCAGCCGGTTGGCACCGCCCACCAGCGGGATAAGATTGACGCCGCGCAGCAGCCGCACCAGCAGGGCGAACACCCAGCGCACGATCATGCAGAGCAGCACAAACAGCAACGCCTGCACCAGCGGCAGGAAAAGCGGCTCCAGCAGGGCGTTGATTTTTTCGGGCAGCTGGTTCCCGGCAGTCTGCAGACCCGCGGCCAGCGCGGCACGGATGGATTCCGGCAGAAAGTCCAGCCCCTGCACCGCAGCGGCAATATCGCCGCCCGACTGTGCGACGGCCTGCTCGACCCGGGTGGAGACGGAGTCGCTGAAAAAGCTAAGATAGACTTCCGGGGCCAGCGTGCGGCTGCCCCAGGAGGCAATGCCGACGCCCAGCACCGTGCCGATCAGCTCGGTCAGTCCGGCGAGAAAGCCCTTCTGCCAGCTTTTGACAGCGGCAAAGGAAAACACGGCCAAAAAAATAAAATCATAGACAAGTGAGGGAGAAAAAGACATAGATGGGTACTTCTTTCTGTTGGATTACTTGCGGGTCGAAAGGCTTCCCCCGAAGGGGAAGCTGTCAGCGGCCCCGCCCGCTGACTGATGAGGGCGAACCTTGCCATTATTGCCCGCAAATTGGTTATTGCGGCAAGGCAGCCCCTCATCCGGCCCTGCGGGGCCACCTTCCCCCGAGAGGGAAGGCTTCGGAGCTACTCGGCTGGCTTCGCCAAAACGTCCGCCTGACTGCCGGTAAAGACCAGCGTCTGCTTGCCGTGCAGGACCGCCAGCGGACGGGACGGCAGGCCGGTCTGCACCCAGTTCTGCACGCCGTCGTAGCCGTAGCACTCGACGGCATCGGGGCAGAGCAGATAAATGTCGATGTCGGTGGCCGAGACCGCAAACGCCTGCCGTGCGGGAATCTCCGACATAACGGTGAGGCTTTCGGACAGGGTGACCAGGCTGTTTCCGCCGTGTACGTTCAGAAGCAGCGCGGTCTGGCGGCGTCCGGGCGCAACGCTTTGCAGCGCGGCCCCGCCGTAGTCGTAGCGTGCGACCTCGGCGGCGGTGCGGGGGTCGATGACCGCAATGTAGGTGTCAAAAACGGCCATGACGCGGTTCTCGCTCTGCCAGTCCAGCCGCAGCAGCATGCTGCCCGCGTCGGCGGTGTAGAGCAGACCCTCGGTGCCGGAGTCGAGGCTCATAAAGTAGACCGAGCAGTTCAGCTGCCCGTCCCGCGCGGCAATCATGCCCGAGGCAAACCTGCGGTTGTCGGGGGCAAAGTCCAGCGCGATCGGTGTGCCCATCGACTGGGGCATCCGCCAGCTGTACAGCTCCCGCATCGAAGGGTCATAGATGTGTACCCAGCCGGCAAAACGGTCCGCGTCGGTCACGACGGCCAGCGAGTTGTTGTTTGACATGGCGCAGAGCAGAATGTCCTCGTCAAAGCGCTGTGTGTAGAGCGTGCGGGTGCGGCTGCATACGGTCAGCTCACTGCCCGCGCGGTTGTAGACCACAAAGTGGGTGCCGCCCACAGCCAGCACGGGCCGCGCGTAGGACGGCTGCAGGCTCAGAATTTTGGAGCCGTAGGCCGAGTAGACGAGCACATCCTCATTGCCCAGCTCGACGAAGCCGTCCGCCAGCGGTTCGATTTGCAGCGGCTCGGTGATGCCGGTGGTGGTCGGCCAGCCGCCGTCGGCGCGGTTCAGGTAGAGCGACGCGCTGTCCACGGCATCACCCAGCAGCGCCAGAGAGGCCGACAGTGTGCCGGTCACAACGGTGAGCGCCAGCGCCAGCGCAATGATAATGACGATCAGGACGGTGAGCCGCCGCTGCTGGCGCTGCTTGTAGAGCGGCGTCAGGGATTTGAGCCGCGCGGCGCTCTGCGCGGACGGCTGCTCGGACGTCCGGGACGGCGGGCTGTCATCGCGCCGCGGTGTGGGAGCGGTGCGCGGCGTGCGGGCGCGGTCTGCGTCGCGGGCGGCGGCGCTCAGGGCCCGCCTCTGCTCACGCGCCAGCCGCTGCAGCAATGCCTGCCGATCTCTGTCCGCCTTACTCATAGGTGGGCCCCCTCCTTTCCGGAAAAAATTTGTGCGTATGGGTCGGTTTGTAGGGAGGCGTCTTGACGCCTCCGGGCCGTTAGCGGCGGTGGTCAGGCTCCGCGGAGGGGTCAAGACCCCTCCCTACGGTACGCCATTAAACGTCATCCAACCCGGGATAGTCTACTTTCTCCAAAAACAGCCCCTTTGCGGGCAGCGTCGGCCCGGCCCGGCGTCGGTCCCCGCTTTCCAGCAGGGCGGGGATGCTCTCCGGCGTCCGCTTGCCGAGACCCGCGTCCACGAGCGTGCCCGCCAGAATGCGCACCATATTATAGAGATAGCCGTCGGCGGTCACGGAAATTGTAAACAAATCGCCGTTTTGTACAACAGTACAATCCGTAACCGTCCGCACGGTATCCCCGTGGGCGGCGGCGCTGGACCCGGACGCGCAGAGGGCGGAAAAATCGTGCGTGCCTATGAACTGTGCCGCAGCGGCCTGCATGGCGGCCAGATTGAGCGCGGCCCCTACCCTGTGGCAGGTGTCGTAGGTGAACGGATCATCCACCCGCGCGTTCAAAATGTAGTAGCGGTAGGTCTTGGCGTGGGCGGCGTAACGCGCGTGGAAGCCGTCCGGCACGGACCGGATGTCCACTGCGCGGATGTCCGGCGGCAGGTAGGCGTTGAGCGCGGGCACGATTTTCTGCATCGGCACTTTGCCAGTATAGCAGAAGCTGAGCGCGAAACGTCGCGCATGGACGCCGGCATCGGTGCGGGAGCAGCCCTTGACGTCGGGGCGGCAGCCGAACACCGCCTGCATCGCGTCCTGCAAAACCGCGCAGACCGTGGGCGCATTTGGTTGGACCTGAAACCCGGCATAGCGGGTGCCCTTGTAGCTTATCCAAAGTAGATAGGTCATAGTTCACCTGAAATCGTAGGGGCGCATTCTATATGCGCCCGCAGGGCGGCTGATTCTTACGCCAGTCCCGGCACAAAGAATCGTGTGCAGGCAATGGCCACCAGCGCCACGGCAATGACCGCCAGGCATTTGAAGTCCTCGCCGGTGAATTTCAGCTGCTTGAGCCGGGTGCGGCCCTCGCCGCCGTGATAGCAGCGGCATTCCATCGCCATGGCCAGCTCGTCGGCGCGGCGGAACGCCGAGATGAACAGCGGAATCAGGATCGGCACAAGCGCCTTGATGCGCTGGGTAAATGTGCCGCTGTCCAGCATCGCGCCGCGGGCCTTCTGGGCGTTCATGATCTTTTCCGTCTCCTCGATCAGGGTCGGGATGAACCGCAGCGCAATCGTCATCATCATGGCCAGCTCATGCACGGGAAAGTGCAGCTTCGCCAGCGGGCGCAGCAGGCTCTCGATGGCGTCGGTCAGCACGATGGGACTGGTCGTGTAGGTCAGCAGGCTCGTGCCTGCGATCAGTGCGCAGACGCGCACCGCCAGCAGGATGGCATACTTGACGCCTTCGGCGTAAATGTTCAAAATCCAGAAGTGCACAAGCGGCTCCCCCTGCCCCGTGACGAAGAAAAGGTTCAGCACCGCTGTAAAAACCACGATGGGCACGATGGGCTTTAGACTTTTCAAAATCATCTTGCCGGGAATCTGTGCTACCTTGTACAGCGCGGCCAGCAGCAGGATGGACAGTGCCAGCCCCAGCGGGTTCGGGGCCACAAACAGCACGACGATATAGGCAATCGTCGCGACCAGCTTGAGCCGCGGGTCGCAGCGGTGCAGGATGGAATGCCCGGGAAAATGCTGACCTATCGTAATATCTTTAAGCATTTGCCCCACCTCCCTGTTTGGCGGCCAGCGCCTTTTGAATCGTTTTGACCGCATAGGGGATCGTGTAGACGTCCGCGGAAATGTCCAGCCCCATCTGGCGCAGCTTTAAAAAGATCTGCGTGACCTGCGGCACCGAAAGCCCCAGCTCCAGCAGCTCCTGCGCGCGGGCAAAGACGTTTTCCACCGTGTCATACATGGCAATTTTGGCGCGGTGCATGACCAGCACGCGGTTGGCATACTTGGCAATATCCTCCATCGAGTGGCTGACCAGCAGCACCGTGATGCCGGTTTTCTCATGGTAGTCCCTGATCTGGCTCAGGATCGTGTCGCGGCCCTCGGGGTCCAGACCGGCAGCGGGCTCGTCCAGCACCAGCACGCGGGGGTGCATGGCCATGACGCCCGCAATCGCAACGCGGCGCTTCTGCCCGCCTGAAAGCTCAAACGGGCTTTTTTCCAACAGCTCATCGGACAGGCCGACGAATGCGGCGGCCTCCCTGACGCGGCGCTGGACCTCGGCCTCGTCCAGGCCCATGTTGCGCGGGCCGTAGGCGATGTCGCGGGCGCAGGTCTCCTCAAACAGCTGGTACTCGGGATACTGCATGACAAGGCCGACGAGAAAGCGGAAGCTGCGCAGGTCTGCGCCCTGCTCCCACAGGTCCCTGCCGTCCACAAGGACGCGGCCTGATGTCGGGCGGTTCAGGCCGTTGAAATGGCTGATAAGCGTGGATTTTCCGCTGCCCGTTGAGCCGATGATACCGACAAAGTCGCCCTCCTCGACGGTGAAGGACACGTCATCCAGCGCCTTCGTCGCGTCGGGCATACCCTGGTTATAGATGTAGCTCAGGTTTTCAACACGAATGATTTCGGACATAGTTGTTCCTTTCCCGCCGGATACAGCCCGGTTGCGGTGCCGTTCCGGCATACGTGGGAGTTTTTCGTCAGAGGGGCTTCCCCCAAGGGGAAAGCTGTCGGCGGCTCCGCCCGCCGACTGATGAGGGCCGGGCTTGCCG
>OHAI01003376.1_pt1 | contig 10854 bp, 9 predicted proteins | sample 1577091 | NCBI WGS metagenome assembly OHAI01 (sample SAMEA3541548, study PRJEB24748) | human gut metagenome | biome: human gut; feature: human-associated habitat; material: faeces | place: China | collected 2012
TATCCTGAAACGCCCTCGCCCTGGCTGCCGAAAGCACATTCTGATTCATAATGGCAAAAGCCACTTCATGTCCATTCTTCATCTTCAGATAACCGGCAAGGGCATTGATAGCTGTAAACGAACCGGTCTTTGCATGGACATTTCTGAATGCGGAAGTATTCTTCATTCTGTTTTTCAGCGTTCCGTCTATTCCGGCAACAGGAAGCGACTTATACAATTTCTGAAAAACATCGGATTGTGAATAGGCATATTTCAGAAAATCGACCAACAGGGCAGGAGACAAGTAATTATAATTAGACAATCCGCAACCATCCGCGATCTTATAGTCTTTCGGATCGTGCCCGAGGTTACGAACCAGTTTCATAATCTCAACAATGCCATCTTCTGCCGTCACACGCTTCTTCCCTGTAGCTTGTGACGCAATCCGGCAAAGCATTGCTTCCGCATTCAAGTTATCACTTTCCTTCATCAACTGATTCAAGACCTTCTGCACCGGAGTCTCCCAGCGAGCCATCTGCTCTGCTCCATCGGACGGTAATTCAGTAAAACCGTACGATTCGGGAACCACGATTCCTTTCGCACGGAGGCGTTCCCAAAAAGTATGCATAAAGAAACTCCCTGAATCATAGATGTTTATCAAATCCTTTCTAAACGTAGGAACATTGCCTGTCACGATCAGATTATTCCCATTGGTCAACCAATCTCTTGATAACAAATACTTTCCGGCAGAAGGAGTACGTGTCTTTGTCCGGTTCGTCAAGGTATAATAAGAAGACACAGGCTTACAGGAAACGCTTGCCGTATCTCCTTGCAGAGAGCCGGGAACCACCGTCACCTCCACAGCACCCTTACAAAACATCAACGGAGACATATAAGGCTGATAAGCCTCCGGAGTATCATCCCATGCCCATCCGTGCCCCCAATAAAGGGAATCTTTCATCGAAACATCGCCATACACCTGTCCGTTGATCACCGAAAAAGGGAAGGTGATTACTTCTTCGATCAATGAATCCATCATCAAACTGTCAAATTCCGGATCGAATCCACCGACAACATACAAGTTGCCTTGCAGCGTATCATGCTCTATCACCCCGTCGTGCCATACTTCCGTACGGAAAGGATTGTCCGCATCGGGACGGGAGAGGGCTGTAATAGCCGTGAGCAGCTTCATGGTAGAAGCCGGGCGGGAGAGTTTCGTATCACGATAAGTATATAATGACTTCTTCGCTGTCAGGTCATACACGGATATGCCGACTTCGGATGCTTCGGGAAGCATTCTTTTGATTAGTGAATCAATCTGAGAAAGATTTGCCTGCCCCCATACGGATGTGGGCAACAGGGCAACTGATAAAACCAAAAACAACAAATACTTCTTCATCAACCTTCTACATTAACCTACATTAACTTTCATGCTACTTCAGCTTCTTCCGTATCTCGAATATCACGGCTATCCGCTTATGCTCAATCTTATAATGCTTCCCGGAAAATCTCTCCTACCGTAGGATGAGGGAAAACAACCTTCTTCCATGCGGCGGCAGTCAATCCAAGCTCAATGGCAGTACCGGCAAGAGTGATGATTTCCGAAGCAGGATTGCCCAGCACGTGTGCTCCGATTATCCGTTCCTGTTCATCCAGCAGTACTTTGCAGACCCCGTTCACGCCTTCATTCTCCGCCACAAAACGACCGGAATAAGCCATCGGAAGTTTCACCACCTTATAAGTAATTCCTTTTGCTGAGGCCGATTCTTCCGTCTCTCCGACTCCTGCAATCTCCGGATTCGTATAAACAACGCCGGGGATAGCCCGGTAACTCATTGCATCTTCCTTACCCAAAATAGAATGTACGGCAACCTCAGCCTCACGGACAGCCGTATGAGCCAACAAAGAAAAGCCTGTCAGATCACCGCAGACATAAACGCCGGACAGCGAAGTCTGCATCTTCTCATTGACCTTGATAGCGCCACGCCCGGTTTTATCCAGATTCAGATTTTCGAGTCCGAAACCTTTCGTCACAGGTCGGCGTCCAACGCTCATCAATAGCTTTTCTGCTATAACACTGCCCTTTCCTTCTGCATTCTCGTATGAAACAACCGCACCCTCTTCCGTCTGTGATAAAGCGACAACTTTAGTGCTGAGCAGGAATTTAATGCCCCGCTTCGCATATTCGGCACGAAGCAATGCAGACAGTTCCTTATCCATTCCTCCCAAAATCTCATCCATCATCTCAATCACCGTTACCTGCACACCGAGACTATTAAAAAATGATGCAAACTCCATACCGATCACTCCACCGCCTACAATGGCAAGGGAGGCAGGCAGCTCCTTACTGTCCAGCGCATCCCGATGCGTCCAGTAATTCACCGTTTCCACGCCGGTAATAGGAGGGATGAAGGTTTCGGAGCCTGTACAAAGGATCAGATTTTCCGCATTGTATGTTTCTTCGCCACAGCGAACTGTATTTTTATCTATGATCTGCGCCTCTCCCGTCACCATCGCGACATTATTGGAGGTCAACTTTGCCTTTACACCCAATACCAGTTTGCGCACCACTTTACTTTTACGGGCAATGATCTTCGGCAAGTCAAAAGAGACTTCGGAGACATTCACCGCATATTTCGAGGAATGACGTGCACTGTCGTAAGTCTTTGCCGAATACAACAGCGTTTTCGTCGGGATGCATCCTTCATTCAGGCAGACACCTCCCAAATTATTCTTCTCGATAAGGAGTACACTCAAACCGGCTTTGCCGGCAGCTTCGGCGGCTGTATATCCTGCGGGACCGCCACCGATGATAATGACTTGGTATTTCATAGGTATAAAATTTATTGTTCCATTCTCTTTTTAATCAACTCCACAAATTCACGTTCCTTGACAGGCATCACCGAAGCAAACTTTCCGTTTCCATACTCTATCAAGACATAATTCGTCACCGAAAACTTTCCGAATTTCATGGAATGATACTTCCGGATAGCTGTGATTTCGGCAATAGGAATTACTTTTTTACGCATAAAACGTCCAGTGGATATCTCCAGAACTCCATCAGTAGATACAGTGTAAACCGTATGAATAATCTGTTCGATGACTACAATAAGCAGGAGCATTAGTAGCACTGCCGGCAAGATATATTTACACCACAAAGCGCCCACGGCATTTACAGTAAGCACCACCAGCAGAAAATACTGGTACCAGGCGATGCGGGCATGAAAAATTCGATTCATTTTGTCAGATTTTTGCGTGCAAGGTAGCAAATTTATGAATTAGTGACAACGAAAAGAACAACGAAGTGACTTATTTTGTAGCTTTGCGGTGAGAAATAAACAAAATTATGGTAAGAAAATTCGATTTCCTCGTTATCGGCTCCGGAATTGCCGGTATGAGTTTTGCGCTCAAAGTGGCGCACAAAGGTAAAGTTGCTCTTATCTGTAAAAGCGGGCTGGAAGAAGCCAATACGTACTTCGCACAAGGAGGAGTGGCGTCCGTCACCAACCTGCTGGTGGATAATTTCGACAAACACATTGAAGACACGATGATTGCCGGCGACTGGATCAGTGACCGTGGCGCAGTAGAAAAAGTAGTGCGCGAAGCGCCTGCGCAAATTGAAGAACTGATCAAATGGGGCGTGGACTTCGACAAAAACGAGAAAGGCGAATTTGACTTGCACCGCGAGGGAGGACACTCCGAGTTCCGCATTCTTCACCATAAAGATAATACGGGAGCAGAGATTCAGGACAGCCTGATCAAAGCCGTGCAAAGGCATCCGAACATCGAGGTGATCGAAAACCAGTTTGCCGTTGAAATACTGACCCAACATCATCTGGGAGTAACTGTTACCCGCCAGACACCGGACATCAAATGCTACGGTGCCTACATCCTCGACCCGAAAACCGGAAAAGTAGATACCTACCTCGCCAAAGTGACTCTTATGGCCACCGGTGGAGTAGGAGCTGTTTATAAAACGACCACCAATCCGCTAGTCGCTACCGGAGACGGTATCGCCATGGTCTACCGTGCCAAAGGTACAGTGAAGGATATGGAGTTTGTGCAATTCCACCCCACCGCCCTGTACCATCCGGGCGACCGCCCTTCGTTCCTGATTACGGAAGCGATGCGTGGCTACGGTGGCGTACTCCGCACAATGGACGGCAAGGAGTTCATGCAAAAATACGATCCCCGTCTTTCACTCGCTCCGCGCGATATCGTAGCCCGTGCTATTGACAACGAAATGAAAAATCGGGGTGATGACCATGTTTATCTTGACGTCACCCACAAAGACCCGGAAGAGACAAAGAAGCACTTTCCCAATATTTACGAGAAATGCCTCAGCTTGGGCATCGACATCACCAAAGATTACATTCCGGTAGCTCCGGCAGCCCACTATCTTTGCGGCGGTATCCTTGTAGACCTGAACGGACAGTCTTCTATCGAACGCCTCTACGCAGTGGGAGAGTGCTCCTGCACCGGTCTTCACGGCGGTAACCGCCTGGCTTCCAACTCACTGATCGAAGCTGTCGTATATGCCGACGCTGCCGCCAAGCATAGCCTGAGAGTTGTAGACCAGTATGCCTACAACGAAGCTATCCCCGAATGGAACGACGAGGGAACCCGCTCACCGGAAGAGATGGTACTGATCACGCAAAGCATGAAGGAAGTCAACCAAATTATGAGTACTTATGTAGGTATTGTCCGCAGTGACCTTCGCCTGAAACGTGCCTGGGACCGACTGGATATCATTTACGAAGAAACTGAAAGCCTGTTCAAACGCAGCGTAGCCTCCAGAGAGATTTGCGAATTGCGTAATATGGTCAACGTAGGATATCTGATTATGCGTCAGGCGATGGAACGCAAAGAAAGCCGCGGATTGCATTATACGATTGATTATCCACACGCTAAAAAATAATCATGAAAACATTAACTAGACTATTTATTCTTTTATTCGTTATGGCAGGTGTAAGTTCCTGCTATACAGGGATCCCATTGAAGCAAGGCAAATCGGAAAACAACCGAACTTACGAAGTCAGCTATTTGTTCGAGCATGACGGAGTCAAAGTCTATCGTTTTATGGATATGGGAAACTATGTGTACTTTACAACAAAAGGAGATGTGATCAGTATCAAAAATGACTCTACGAAAGAAAGGACTGTAACGATCTACAGAGACGATAAGTTCAGATAAAAATATGTCTTAATAAATAAAATGGCGCTTGCATATGATTGCAAGCGCCATTTTTATTATCTAATAAACACCTCTTATTAATAGTTTTCTTTCTTAACCTCGAAATACGCCTGCGGATGCAAACATGCCGGGCAAACTTCAGGAGCTTCCTTACCGATTTCGATATAACCGCAGTTACGGCATTGCCATACCACTTCGCCTTCTTTAGCGAATACAGTCATATTTTCGATGTTGTTCATGAAAGCCAGGTATCTTTCTTCGTGGCCTTTCTCGGCGATTGAGATATTGCGGTACATAGCGGCAATCATCGGGAAACCTTCCTGTTCTGCCACATCAGCGAAATGAGGATAATCCAGTGACCATTCTTCATGTTCGCCGGCAGCGGCAGCGCGAAGATTTTCGAGTGTATTACCGATCACACCGGCCGGATAGCTGGCAGTAATTTCTACCATACCACCTTCCAGGAACTTGAACATACGTTTAGCGTGTTCCTTTTCCTGATCAGCTGTTTCTGTGAAGATTGCTGAAATTTGTTCGTAACCTTCCTTCTTTGCAACACTTGCAAAATAAGTGTAACGCATTCTTGCCTGTGATTCTCCTGCAAATGAAGTCAGCAGATTCTTCTCTGTCTGGGTTCCTTTAATGCTTTTAGTCATAATTCTAATCTATTTTAAAATTGGTTATTACCAAACGTAACTTGTCGTACTATTTATAACGCAAATATAAGCGATTTGTTCGTAATAAGCTCCCTTTTCTTAATGAATAAAAACTATCGATTCATAGATAAAACCTATCAACAATCAAATAGCATGTTGCTAAACATACTTATCTCGATTATTTTGCGTAATTTTGCAACCTCTACTTTGCAAAAAAAGAACAGAGTACACGTATAACAACATATAAAAATGAAGCTATTTGAATTTAAACCCAAACTGGTTTCTTGTCTAAAGAATTATTCGAAAGAAACGTTTATGGCGGACCTGATGGCCGGCATCATCGTAGGTATCGTAGCGCTTCCACTGGCTATCGCTTTCGGTATCGCTTCGGGAGTTTCGCCCGAAAAAGGTATTATCACCGCTATCATTGCGGGATTCATCATTTCCCTGTTGGGAGGCAGCAAAGTCCAGATCGGCGGTCCTACGGGAGCATTTATCGTCATTATCTATGGCATCATACAACAATACGGCGAGGCCGGACTGATTGTAGCCACGCTAATGGCGGGCGTACTCCTTGTATTATTAGGAGTGTTCAAGCTGGGAGCTGTCATCAAATTCATTCCTTATCCTATCATCGTCGGATTTACCAGCGGTATCGCCGTCACTATTTTCACGACCCAGATTGCCGATATTTTCGGTTTATCTTTCGGAGACGAGAAAGTGCCGGGAGACTTCGTCGGGAAGTGGCTGATTTATTTCCGACACTTCGACACGATCAACTGGTGGAATACCATCGTTAGTATTGTCAGCATTATTATTATCGCCATCACTCCGAAGTTCTCAAAGAAAATTCCCGGTTCGCTGATTGCTATCATCGTAGTCACGATAGCCGTTTACCTGATGAAAACCTTCGGAGGAATCGACTGCATCCAGACCATCGGTGACCGCTTCACCATTAAATCAGAGTTGCCTGATGCCGTTGTGCCTGCGCTGGATTGGGAAGCTATCAGGGAATTGTTTCCGGTGGCTATCACCATTGCCGTATTGGGAGCTATCGAATCCCTGCTGTCTGCCACTGTAGCCGACGGTGTGATAGGCGACCGCCACGATTCCAATACAGAACTGATCGCACAGGGAGCAGCCAATATCATAGCCCCTTTGTTCGGAGGTATTCCCGCCACAGGTGCTATCGCCCGTACCATGACGAATATCAACAACGGGGGTAAGACACCGATAGCCGGAATCATTCATGCAGTAGTATTGCTGTTGATTCTGCTCTTCCTGATGCCACTCGCACAATATATTCCGATGGCATGCCTTGCCGGCGTACTGGTCATCGTATCTTACAACATGAGCGGATGGCGTGTATTCAGAGCTTTACTGAAGAATCCGAAATCGGACGTTACCGTACTGCTTATCACGTTCTTCCTGACCGTTATCTTCGACCTGACTGTCGCTATCGAGGTAGGATTGGTCATTGCCTGCGTCCTCTTTATGAAGCGTGTCATGGAGACTACCAAAATCTCGGTGATTACCGACGAGATTGACCCGAACAAGGAATCGGATATTGCCGTACACGAAGAAAACCTGATGATTCCCAAAGGCATAGAGGTATACGAAATCAACGGCCCTTATTTCTTCGGTATCGCTACCAAGTTTGAAGAGACAATGACACAACTGGGAGACCGCCCGAAAGTACGTATCATCCGTATGCGCAAGGTTCCGTTCATCGATTCCACAGGGATTCACAACCTGACTACTCTCTGCGAAATGTCACAGAAGGAAAAGACTACCGTTATCCTTTCCGGAGTCAACGAGAACGTGCATAATGTACTGGAAAAAGCCGGATTCTACGAACTACTGGGAAAAGAGAATATCTGCCCGAATATCAATGTAGCATTGGAAAGGGCAAAAAGCCTGGTAAAATAGTGCTGTTTATCAGCCACTTGTAAGCCTGTAAGCCATATATACCGTGCGTATTGGACATATAGATCCAATGTATACGGCATATATGACCTGTGTGTTGGATCTATATATCCAACACACAGCATCTATATCTCCTGCAAACAGGATATTATCATCATTTATTCTATCACGCTGACCTCTATTTGATACAACCTCTTCTATTTCAGAACCATATTCTTGTTTTTCTTATAATCCAGTGGACGGTTCATAATCTTCAGCTCTCTGAAAGCCTTCCTCAAGGAAGCATTCACAATGACCGAAGACGGTTTAACCTCCGGATTCACTATTGCCACATCATAAACCGACTGTTCCAGTTCACCATTCAGATAGATTTTCAACATTCCATTTTTCCAGCTTACAGCGTATACCTATACATACGTCGCAAGCCGGATAGATATTGATTACCAGAAACTGATTACAAAACGGGCTGCCACAGAATCACTTCTCCGGCAACCCTTCTTTCTTTAAATTAAAAAACAGAGAGAGTATGATGTCATTTACTCCTGACCTCCCCCCAAAGCACGGTATAGGTTAATTAAACTTTGTATTTCAGTAAAATGATTGACCGTCTGCGACAGTTGCGCACTAAGCAATGACTGCCGCGATGTAAGCACTTCCAGATAGGTTGTATTACCATGCTCCATCAACAGAGTAGTGCTTCGCAGAGCCGTTTGCAGGGAAGTGATCTGTTTATCCAGCAAGATTCTTTTTCCCTGACTGGTTTGATAGGCAATCAACGCATCATTCACCTCACTACCGGCATTGAGCAACGTTTGCTGAAAGCCGAGCGCTGCTTCTTCCTGTTGCGCACGGGCAATGCGATATTGTGCCACCACCTGTCCTTTATTAAAGAGCGGCTGCGTGAGCGAACCTACCGCTGATGCCAGAAACTTACCCGGATTAAGAATCAAAGACCCGGCAGAGTTCGTCCATCCGGCACTTCCGCTTAAAGTGATAGAAGGATAGAAAGCCGAACGTGCCGCATTGGTTCCATAGAACGCTGCTTCCAGTGTCCGCTCGGCAGAACGGACATCGGGACGGGAAGAAAGCATCCGGACAGGAATCCCTATCGAAAGATCCGTAGGAAACTGCTGCTTTGCCAGCATACCGCGCTCATAATTACGGGGTGTCTCCGCCAATAATAAGGCAAGGCTATTCTCCACCTGACTGATCTGCTGCTGCAAATCGAGTACAGAACTCTGCACCTGATAATAAGCAGCTTCCATCTGCGACACAGCGGATTCGTTTGCCAGTCCGGCATTCATCAGAGCGCGGGTGGAGGCCACGGTTTCTTTCCATGCCGTCTCCGTCTGACGGGAAAGGTCGAGTTGCTCATCCAGCATCAGCAGGGTATAGTAAGTATTGGCTATGCCTGTTATCAACTGGGTACGGACAGCCTGACGATAATCCTCGCTTTGAGCATAAAGTGCTTTCGCCTGTTTTTTGGCATTGCGCATACGACCGAATACGTCCAGCTCCCAACTGGCAGTAACGGGCAATGAATAAGCCTGCGTAGCCTTGTGTGTATCAAAACTGCTCACCGTTCCCTGCGGGGAAAGGGCAAAAGCAGGCAGAAAAGCAAGTTTGGCAGACATCAGTGCCGCCTGTGCCTGTTCCACACGAAGCTGGGCGGACTGATAGTCGGTATTAGTCTGTAATCCCACTTCGATGAGGGATTGCAGATAAGGATCGGTGAAAAGTTCCCGCCAGTCCATATTACCCAGACTGGCAGTGTCCTCGGCCACCACTTCCTCCCCATAAAGATGGTCGGGGACGACAGTGGCGGGTTTGTATTTGGTATAGATGCCACAACCGCTCAACGACAGACTGATGGCAACTAATGTGATGATATTCTTCTTCATTCTTTCTTTCATTTAGTTACGTTCGCGTTCAACTTCACTCTTTTCTTTCTCTAAAAGCACCTGTACGTCTGCTTCCTCCTCCATCGGTTTGCGGATTTTCTCCTGCAAAAATTCAAAGATGATGTAGAAAACCGGAACGACAAAGAGCAATGCCAGTGTCCCGACAACCATACCGCCTACTACACCCGTACCCAGCGAACTGTTACCGTTGGCACCTGCACCGGAGGAGAACATCAGCGGAAGCATACCGAAGATCATCGTCAACACCGTCATCAGGATAGGACGCAAGCGGACTTGTGCGGCAGAGTAAGCAGATTCCACGATACCCATTCCTTTGCGACGGCGCTCTATGGCGTACTCTGTAATCAGAATTGCTGTCTTAGCCAACAAACCGATTAACATAATCACCCCTGTCTGCAGATAGATATTATTCTCCAATCCAAGGAATTTGGCGAAAAGGAACGAACCCATCAGTCCGAACGGCACGGAGAAGATAACGGCAAACGGCACGAGGAAACTCTCGTAAAGACAGGCCAGAATCAGATAGATCAGGAAAACACAGATCGCATAGATAAAGACTGTCTGTGCACCACCGCTACTTGCTTCTTCGCGTGCCATACCACCATATTCGTATCCGTAGCCTGCCGGCAGAGATTGTGCGGCTACTTCTTCAATGACTTTCTGCACTTCACCGGAAGAGTAACCGTCGGCAGGATTCACATTGGCAGTAATGGTACTGTAAAGATTGAAACGGTTAGCCGTTTCCGGTCCCAGCACTTGCTTCAGCGTTACAAACTGGCTTACCGGAGCCATCTCCGTACCATTGCGTACAAACATATTGTTCAATGCCTGTTCGTCGAGACGATATTCAGGTGAAGCCTGCATCATCACACGATATACTTTACCATACTGATTGTAGTTGGAAATATACGCACCACCGCAATAGCTCCCCACTGCATCGAGCACTGCACTTGGCGAAATACCCGCACGCTTACATTTGGCAGCATCCACTTCCACCGATATCTGCGGGAAGTTGATAGCATAAGAGGTATAAGCCATTGCTACCTCCGGACGCTGGTTCAAAGCACCGAGGAACTGTACAGCCGCTTCATAGAACGTAGCCAGATCTCCCCCCGTCATGTCCTGAAGGTTCAGTTCAAGGGAGTTACCCATACCGTAACCCGGAATCATGGCAGGCT